>Ga0075019_10001127_pt1 | contig 15202 bp, 13 predicted proteins | sample ColStrG_CSR_2013_FD_71473 | JGI IMG/M metagenome (GOLD analysis project Ga0075019, IMG submission 71473) | Freshwater sediment microbial communities in response to fracking from Pennsylvania, USA - Cold Stream Run_MetaG_CSR_2013 | ecosystem: Environmental > Aquatic > Freshwater > Creek >...
CATCATCGGCAGTGACCCAAAGGCGGAGGCCGCCCGGGTGCCACTTTTTGCCTCCCGGGCCCTTCCTGCCGACGCCCCTGCCGATATTTCGGCACCCCGCAACCCACACAATCCACGTCGCTTACCTGGATGCGCATAATAGTGTACATACATCCACGTACATAATATGTTCCTGAAGGAACACTTTTTACAAACTGCAGATGTGTTCCTTCAGGAACACTCGCCCCTGCGCCCCACCCGTCTGCGATAATCTACTATTCATTCCAAACGACTTACCGGAGGGGGCTTGAAAGTACTTTTGCTGGAGAACGTGGCCGGGGTGGCGGTTGAGGTGTTTCGCGAGGCAGGATATGAGGTCGAGCCGCTGAAGGCGGCGCTGGACGAGCACGAGCTGGCGGAGAAGGTCCGCGGCGCTACGGTGCTGGGCGTGCGCTCGAAGACGCGCATCTCTCCAGCAGTGCTCGCGTCGGCGGAGAAGCTGGTCGCGGTGGGGGCGTTCTGCATTGGCGTCGACAAAATTGATCGTGCCGCGGCGAGCGAGCGCGGCATCGCTGTCTTCAACGACCCGCACTCGAACTCGCGGTCGGTGGCCGAGCTGGCGGTGGGAGAGATCATCCTGCTGCTGCGCAGGACGTTTTCTGCGTCGAGCGAAATGCATGCGGGCGTGTGGAACAAGTCGGCAGCCGGGGCGCATGAGGTGCGCGGGCTGACGCTGGGCATTGTGGGATATGGAAAGATCGGGTCGCAGGTGTCGGACCTGGCGGAGGCGCTGGGCATGCGGGTGGTGTTTCATGACATTGCGCATGTGCTGGCGCGGGGCAATGCGCGGGCGGTGAGCCTGCGCGAGCTTCTGGAGACAGCGGATGTGGTCACCTTGCATGTCGATGGCAAGCCGCAGAATCAGAATCTGTTTGGCGCGGAAGAGTTCGCGGCGATGAAGCCGGGGGCGTGTCTGGTGAATCTGAGCCGCGGCATGGTGGTGGATCATGCGGCGCTGGCCTCGAACTTGAAGAGCGGCAAGCTGGGCGGCGCGGCGATTGATGTGTTCCCTTCCGAGCCGGAGTCGGGTGGAGAATTTTCGAGCGTGCTGCGCGGTTTGCCGAATGTGATTCTGACGCCGCACGTCGGGGGCAGTACGGAAGAAGCGCAGGAAAATATTGGGCACTTCGTGGCGGCGAAGCTGGTCGACTATGTGCGCACAGGCAATTCATTGATGAGCGTCAATCTGCCGCACTGCCATCTGGAGTATGAGCCGGGGTCGCACCGGCTGATGCATCTGCATCGCAACGTGCCGGGAATTTTGCGGGCGATCAACGACATCCTGGCGGATCGGGAGATCAATATCGAGCGGCAGGTTCTGGATACGCGGGGGAATTTGGGGTACGCGATTTATGACATCAACCGCGCGTGCGATGCGGAGTTGATGCGGGAATTGCGGGCGGTGCCGAATACGATTGGGGTGCGTGCGGCGGGGGGGACAGAGTAGAGCGCTCCTCGCTTCGCTCGGTGGACAGCCGAGGCGGCTGTCCCTACGTGGTTCGTTGCGGCATTCTTCGGGCGCGGCGCAGGGTTTCGGAGGGGAGCTCGCCGTATTGGGCGCGGTATTCGCTGGAGAAGCGGCCGAAGTGGAGGAATCCCCAACGCGCGGCTTCGCGGCTAACGCTGGTGTCTTCGGCGGGATTGAGGAGCGCGGCGCGTACTTCCTGCATGCGGATGGTGCGAAGAAATTGCATGGGAGTGCAGCCCTGCTGTCTGCGGAAGGAATTCTGCAGGGTGCGGGCGTTGACGCCGGCGGCCTGGCAGATGTCGCCGAGGGAAAGTGGAAGGTGGGCGTTGGCGCGAATGTATTGCTGGGCGTCGTCGAGTTGCCGCGAGCCGGCTTTGCTGCCGCGATTGAGCAGGCGCGTGTAATTGTGGGACTGAGTCTGGAGGAGGAGTTGGATGAGTTCGTCCTCAAGGTTGCGCACCGCAACGGATGCGTTGACGCGGTGCTGATCGGTGGTGCAGAGGATGCGGCGAAGCTCTCCACAGATGACGCTGAGGCGCTGTCCGGCGGCGGTTTTCAGGAGCAGTGCAGGAGAAAACACCAACTCGGTATGGGCTTCGCGGTTGAGAATTTTTTCCAGTTCGGCGACTACTGCCGCGCGGGAGAAGCGGACGAAGAGAGCTTCGAATCCGGCGGGGGTGAAGACTTCGACGGATTGCAGCGGCGACTGCAGGAATGCGTATTCGGAATTGACAGTTACGTTGTGCGCTTGCGCGCGGTGCAGACCGACTCCAGAGCGGAGGTCAAGCACGAGGGCAAAAGAGTCCGCGGGCAGGCGCGCCTCAACGCGCAGATTGCCGGTAGTGACCACGCGGGAGAGAGTCGTCCGCTGACCTTCGGTGATGAAAATCTTGGTGGCGAATGGGGGCGAGCCCGGCAGAAGCTCGGAGACATACGGAATCGCGGAGTTACTCAGCAGAGAAGCCGCTTCATCCAAATCCCTTGTCTGTAGAACAAAGCCGTGTGGGAACGAACTTGTAGAAATAACGCACACTCCTCGTACGAGCGCCCGGTTCGGAGCGTGTCACAGTGGAGAACACGCATCTCAAACGCCCCCGGGAAGCTGGCCCATTCTAGCAACGGGCTGCGGAAATCTTGTCGTGCGGGGGCACCTTCGGGATTATTAAACCGTTTTAGTAAGCTCTAATTTTTCCCTAATCCCCTGGTCAAATGCGCTAACTGGATATGTTTCACATCGACGGAACCGAAATCGAGTTGAATATGGAGTCGGTAAGTGGATCGCGACCATTCGTCATGGCACGTACGTTACCCGCAGGGGCGCTCTAATTACGCTTGCCGGATTGACCCCGCGGGATCGGTGCGAAAGGATGACTGTAGGGCGAACCTGAGAGAAAGGTAATTGGACACGGAGAGATGGCGAAAGGGATGGAACAGCGGCGGTGGGAACGGTACAACGTGACGCTCGAGGTGAATGTCACAGCCGGTGTGAACGGGCAGAACATCCGGTTGGGCGGGCAGGCGAACGATGTGAGCAAAGGCGGAATGCGCTTGTTCGTCACGCGGATGTTGGAACCGGGCACGAGCCTCTCGCTGGAATTTTTGCTTCCTTATTCTTCGAGTGAACTGACTCTGCGCGGGGTGGTTCGCAACCGTGCTGGGTTTACGCATGGGATTGAGTTCGTCAATCCGACGGTTTATCAGCAGCAGATTATTGAGCGGACTTGTGATGTGTTTGCGCTGCTGCGGTGATGGCGCGGCTCAGGTCTGAATTATTCGGTAGGGAGATTCTTCGCTCCGCCTGAAGAGCGGCTCCGCTCAGAATGACGCCTTCGGAAAAAGTACCCATTTTGCGATAATCAGTCCTCTTCTTTCCTAGTCAAGAAACCTCCCGCTGGTTATTCTGAAGCGACTTCGTGTTCGGAGAAGCTGCTTTCATGCAAAAGTCGGCGATTGTATTCATCGAACTTGGGATGCTTGCCGGTATCGTCGCAGCGGGGTATACGCTTCCCGGAAGCACACCGCTGCGAGCGTTTCTTGTCGCCGCCGGTGCATGTTTTGTGGTCGGGAATGTCTTGCTGGCCAGAAAGATCAAACAGGCCAAGGCCGGGAACAGTTCCGTCGAGAAACGCCCTTGGCTCCATATTTTCCGAGCTCTAGCGATATTAGCAATTTGCTGGCTATTCATTTTTCTAGTCTTTAAACACTGAGGCCCAATCGGAGATGACATGCGAGGGTTGAAAGAGAAACGGGTTTTGGTTACTGGCGGGGCTAGCGGCATTGGGGCGGCTACCGCGGCCCGCTTCCTGGAAGAGGGATCTCGGGTATGCGTTCTGGATCGGGACGCGAAGGCTTGCGAGCGGATTCGGCGCGAGTTGCCCGCGCTGGGCGAAGCGATTATCGCTGACGTCACCGATCTGATGCAGGTGGAGGCGGCGTTTGCCGAGGCGATCCGGCTGATGGATGGAGTGGATGTGCTGATCAATAATGCGGGGATCAGCGTGCGGCACAAGTTTCTCGACATCACGCCGGAGGAATGGGAACGCGTTCTTGCAGTGAATCTGACGGGTGTGTTTTATGCGGCGCAGACGGCGGCTCGGCACATGTGGGAGCGGGGGAGCGGCGTGATATTGCAGACGGCGTCGACCAATGGGGTGATGGGGTATCCATACTATGCGGACTATAACGCGACCAAGGCGGGAGTGATTGAGCTGACAAAGTCCATGGCGCTCGAACTGGCGCCGCGAGTGCGGGTGTGCGCGGTGGCTCCGGGATATGTTTTGACTCCGATGCAGCGGGCGGAGTATTCGGATGCGATGCTGGCGGAGGTGAATGCGAAGATTCCTCTGGGACGGCACGCGACGCCGGAGGAGATTGCGGGATTGTTCGCATATCTGGCATCGGAGGATGCGGCGTTTGCGACCGGGCAGGTTTATACCTTGGATGGCGGGGAGACGGCGGGTGGATTGGCGAGCCGGTGAGCATGGGCGGCTTCTCGGGGTGGTAGGGATGGTTCGGCTCCGCAATCAGGATGGCTTCGCCATCCCGATTGCTGCGCTCACCATGACATGGGGATAATGATGCGTCTCAAGAATAAGGTTGCTTTGATTACCGGCGGGACGTCCGGGATTGGCGAGGCTACGGCTTTGCTGTTTGCCGCGGAGGGCGCGCGGGTGGCGATTACGGGGCGCAATGAGGAACGCGGAGCTGGTGTGGTCGAGCACATCAAGCAATTGGGGCGCGACGCGATCTTCATTCGGGCTGACGTGAGTCAGGCGAAGGATTGCGAGCGCGCGGTGGCCGCGACCCTGCATGCTTTCGGCGGGCTCGATATCCTTTTCAATAATGCCGGAGTGTTTTACCCGCAGACGGCGGTGGAATGCTCGGAACGCGAGTGGGACGAGCAGATCGACGTGAACTTGAAGGGGACGTTTCTTATGTCGAAGTTCGCACTGCCGGCGATGATCGCGCAGGGACATGGAGTGATCGTCAACAATGCGTCGGGATGGGGCATTGTGGGCGGAGATCATGCGGTGGCCTATTGCGCGTCCAAGGGCGGAGTGGTGCTGATGACCAAGGCGATGGCCATTGATCATGGGGCGCAGGGAATCCGGGTGAATTGTGTTTGCCCGGGAGACGTGGAGACACCGATGCTTCCGGCGGATGCGAAGATGCGCGGGCTGAAATGGGAGGACTACATCGCGGGTTGCGCGTCGCGGCCGCTGGGGCGCGTGGGGACGGTTGAGGAAATTGCGAAGGCGGTGCTGTTTCTGGCCTCGGATGATTCTTCGTTCATGACGGGGGCCGCGTTGGTGGTGGATGGGGGAGGGACAGCGGATTAGCGAGGCCGGTCCCTCAGGGGCTAAAGCCCTCTAAGCAAGGGAAGGCTTGATCGCAGCGCTGAAAGCGCTGCGCCACCCAAAAGCTGCGGGCGGATTCTCAGCGATTATAGGGATGGTTCGAGTGCGCAATGAGGATCGCTGCGCTCTCCTCATTGCTTCGCTCACCATGACAGAGTGAAAATGTTGGTTCGCAGGATGACGAAACTTAAAGCTACGGTGTTTGTTGGCGGCGGGCGGATTACTGGGGCGCTGGCCGCGGGGTTGCGGCTGGCCGGCGACGAGCGGACGATCGTTGTTTATGACCGGCATGCGGAGAAGCTGCGGGCTTTGCGGCGGGAATCGCAGATTGAAATTGCGCGCGATCTGAAGTCTGCGGTGGAGCGGGCGGAGATGGTGATTGTTGCGGTGCGGCCTGGGTCGGTGCGGGAGATGGTCGGCGAAGTTGTGGCCTGCGGTGCGTCTGCGCCAGGTTTGTGGGTGAGTCTGGCCGCGGGCATTCCGTTGCGGAATTTGCGAGCGTGGCTTGGGGTGCGATGGGTGCGGGCGATGCCGAGTCCGGTGTGCCGCATTGGTCGAGGATTAACCCCCGTGTGCTTCGATGGCAGCGTTGGCAAGTCCGAGCGCGTGCGAGTGCGGAGGTTCTTCGAACAAGTTGGTCCAGTGCTGGAATTGCCGGAAGGCCAGATGGATACGATCACGGCAACGCATTCGCCGACCCACGGTTATCATGCGCTGGCGACGCTGGCGAAAGTTGCACAGGACGCAGGACTGGATCGGGAGACGGCGCTGAAGGCGGCCGCTCATGCGCTGGCTGGTGGGATTGAATACTGGCGTGAGATGGGATTGAGGCTCGAGGAGTTGCTGGAGGAGGCGGCGACTCCGGGGGGAATTGCGGCGGCGACGATTGCGGGGGCGGAGAAGGCTGGGTATTCGCGGGCGGTGCAGGCGGGACTCAAGGCGGGGATTGCGCGGGCGCGAAAGAATGCTAAGTTGTGATTGGTTTCTACCTCAAGGGCTAAAAGCCCTTCTTCAATCGAGAGCCTTATCGCAGCGCTAAAGCGCTGCGCCACCCAAGACTAGCTGCGCTCGTGGGACGGACCCTTCGACTGCGCTCAGGGCAAGCTGCGTCCGTCCCCACGTGACCTGCGTCCAATCCACCCTACTCTAGGCGAGGATTTCCCTTTGGTAACTTCATCGCGTTTAGCGGCGCTGCCATACTTGTGGCATATGGACGAGCAGCCCACTTCGACCGCTCCTGCCACAGCGGGCGAGAAATCCAAGTCTGGCCAACGACCGGTTCGCGTGAAGCTGCGCGGGTCGGTGCTAGTGCTGGTGCGCTTGCCGAACCGGCGCGATGTGCGGGCGGCGATTCATCAACTATCGATTACGGGCGGCGTGATGCATTTGGAGAAGCCGCTGGATGAAAAGATCGAGGTTGAAGTGATCTTCCACGTGAACGAGACCACGATTCGGAGCAAGGCGGAAATGCTGTTTCCGATGTGGGCGACGCAAGGGTGGATGCAGCCGTTTCGCTTCGTGGAGATGTCGGATGGCACGCGGGAGAGTTTAGATGGGCAGTTGAATGCGTTCCTGGGTGCGAGTGCTGCTGCAGGGGCGTGAGTCCCCGTCCGAAAATTTTCCCCCAGGCTGATCCTGAATCGCCTCGACGTTACTCTGGTTACCTTTGGTCGACCGCCGATTGGAATATGATCCGGCTTTGGGGCGATTCTTATGAAGCGATTGCGGTTCCTGGTTTCCCTCACCAACAACGACAATGACTATCAGCAGGAGCAGGCGGCAGCTGCGCAGAAGGCTGCGCTGCGGCTGGGCGTGGAGGTGGAGATCATTCAGGCGAACAATGACGGCCTGACGCAGAGCCAGCAGTTGCTGCATTACATCCAGGATGCGCCGGTGGTGAGACCGGACGCGATTCTGTTCGAACCGGCAGGGGGGACGGCGTTTCCACAAGTGGCGCGAGCGGCGGCCGCAGCGGGAATTGGATGGGTGGTGCTGAATCACGAAGCGGAATATCTGGCCGAGTTGCGGCGTGCGTGCAAGGCTCCGGTGTTTGCCATCAGTTCCGATCATGAGGAAGTGGGAAGAATTCAAGGGCAGCAATTTGGGGCGCTGCTGCCGGGTGGCGGATCGATTTTGTACATCGAAGGGCCGGCGAACAGTTCGGCGGCGAAGCAGCGCACGAAGGGGATGATGAAGACCAAGCCGGCGAGTGTCCAGGTGAAGTCGCTGCGGGCGAACTGGACCGAAGAGAGCGCTTACAAGGCGGTGAGTTCGTGGCTGCGGTTGCAGACTTCGCAGGAGAGCCACATCGATCTGGTCGGAGCGCAGGATGACAGCATGGCTTTGGGCGCGAGGAAAGCGTTCAGCGAAATCTCCGAGGAGCGCGAGAGGTGGATGAAGATCCCGATCACGGGTTGCGATGGAATGCCGAAGACGGGGCAGGCGTGGGTGCGCAACGGGATGCTGGCGGCAACGATCTTTATTCGTCCGAATACGGACCTGGCGATGGAGATGTTAGTGGAGGTGTTCAGAAACGGGGCCGCGTTGCCGGAGCACAAGTTGACGAAACCGGAGTCGGTGCCGGGGTTGCAGGAATTGGCGGCAGGGATCCGGAGGGGCGCGGGGGCTTAGGGTCGAGGTCGCGGGGATTTCGGGCGTTCCTTCGGGACGCCTTTTTTCTTTCCGACAAGAAAGTCAAAAGCCCCACTTCTCGCGCAAAGAACGCGCGAGAAATGGGGCACCCGCTTTTCACCCTCTCCTTAAAGTTCTTGTGCTTGGCTGGCTCGCTTCGGCTTCGCGGGACGGACCCTTCGACTACGCTCAGGGCAAGGTGCGTCCGTCCCCACGTGAGTTGTGCCACTTCCTGATTAGCCTTCCATTGTTGAGACGTCGCCGGCGTCTACGCCTGCTTCTTTGGCTTTGAGGAAGCGGCGGAGGATTTTGCCGCTGCGCGTTTTCGGCAAGCTTGCTACAAATTCGAGGCTTGACGGTGTGGCGATGGGGCCTAGCTCTCTTCTTACGTGCTCGATTAACGCTGCGGCTAGTGCGTCGGATGGAACGTGATCGGCTCTCACCTGCACGAAGGCTTTGATGCATTCGCCTTTCAGCGGATCGGGGACGCCTATCGCTGCGGCTTCGGCTACTGCCGGGTGCGAGACCAGCGCGCTCTCGACTTCGGCGGTGCCGATGCGGTGTCCGGCGACGTTGAGAACGTCGTCGGCGCGACCGAGGACGGCGATGTATCCGTCTTTGTCTTTCATGGCTACGTCGCCGGTGACGTAGCATCCCTTGAAGAATTGCCAGTCGCGCTCGTAGCGGGCGGGATCACGCCAGACCGTGCGCAGCATGCAGGGGAAGGGACGCTTGAGCACGAGACGTCCGCCAACGTTGGGAAGCGCGGAGTTGCCGTCTTCGTCGATGACGTCGGCTTCGGCTCCGGGGACGGCGACACCGACTTTACCGGGGCGCATGGCCATGGATGGCGGAGTGCCGAGCGCGGGGCCACCTAATTCGGTCTGCCACCAGTTGTCGATGACGTATCCCCACTTGCCGTCACCCGCGAGATGCGTCTGCGCCCAGCGCCAGGCTTCGGGATTGAGCGGCTCTCCGGCACAGGCGATGACGCGCAGGCTGGTGAGGTCATGCGCGGCGGGATAGGCTTCGCCATAGCGCATAAACATTCTTAGAGCGGTGGGCGCGGTAAACATTTTTGTGACGCCGTAACGCTCGACGATTTCCCAGGCGGTGCCGGGGTTGGGGAAGTCGATGGCGCCTTCGCGGAAGAGCGTGGTGACTCCGGCACAGAGCGGGCCGTAGACGATGTAGGAGTGGCCGACGATCCATCCGATGTCAGAGGTGCACCAGAAGATGTCGCGGTTGCCGACGTCGAAGAAGCTTTCGAGATGGTAAGTCGTGCCGACCATGTATCCGCCATGAACGTGTACTACGCCCTTGGGCTTTCCGGTTGAGCCGGAGGTGTAGAGGAGGAAGAGCGGATCTTCGGAATCCATTTCTTCGGCAGGGCAGTCGGGCGGGAACTTGAGCAGATCGTTGAAATCGATTTCGCGGGGAGCGCGGATTTCGGTTCCAGCGCGCGCGTAGACCACAACTTTCTCGACGCCTTCAAGGCCTTCGATGGCTTCGTCGACGATGGATTTCAGATTGACGGTTTTGCCGCGGCGATAGCCTACGTCTCCGGCAATGACGATCTTGGCTTCGGCGTCGGTGATGCGATCGCGCAGGGCGGTGTGGCCAAGTCCGGCATAGACGACGGAATGGATGGCGCCGATGCGGGCGCAGGCCAGCATGGCGATCGCGCCTTCGATGGTGAGCGGCATGTAGATGATGACGCGGTCGCCCTTCTTCAGACCCAAAGACTTCAGGCCGTTGGCGAAGCGGCAGACCTGGCGATGAAGTTGACCGTAGGTGACGATGCGCTCAGTGCCATCCTCGGCGAGCCAGATGAAGGCGGCGCGATTGCGGCGCTCAGAGTTGGCGTGGCGATCGAGGGCGTTGACGGTGATGTTGGTCTTGGCTCCGGTGAACCACTTGTGGTGGACGCCGTCCCAGTCGAGAACTTTGCTCCACGGTTGCGACCAGGTGAACTGGCGGGCGTAGTCGGCCCAAAATTTGTCGGGATCTTGCAGAGCGCGGTCGCGTTCGCCGAGCCAATCCTTCTGCAGGACGTTGTTGGCGACGATCGCAGGCGCCGCGTATTCCTGATCCATGTTGAGCAGGTTGGAGATGTTCTCGGTTTTGGGCACGGTGAGCGCACTCATGCAGTCCTCCTCGGGAGCGAAGGGCCTTGGGAAACTGGGAGGGATTCTGCTTCGGGGCGAGTTTGGCGGCAGTGATTGAAATCACAGGAAGGCGTGTTTTTGCGCCGGGGTGGCGGAGGGGTAAACGTTACGTGCCTTGGGACAGCTTGGCTGCGGCCCGATAATTCTGGGCCGCCTGGACGGGCGGGGGCGGCTGTCCCCACATAAGTTTTCATGGCACACAGTTTCGGGGCATTTCGAACGAGCGTTCGACCCTGGTTGCGCTTGAGTGATGCAAATCACCTCTTTCTGTGAGTAGCCGCACATCTTTCGAATATCGATCCATCCTAGTGTGTCTCCCCATTACCTCCGAGGAAAACAAACTTCGGATCAGGCCCCTTTCACGGTCCCCAACTGGGACCTCGGCGCGCCCGCGCCACATGCAAGACATGGCGCACCGGTAAGAGCAACACAGAGCAAGGTTCTCGCGATACAAAGCCGCTCCCGGTTCAAGGAGGAAATAACGTCCATGAAGACGTCGACGCGATGGATTTGTAGCTTCTTACTCGCAGTCATCCCAGTACTGCCAGTTCTGGCGGGGACGAAGGACTCCCCCGAAGCAAAGAAAGATGCCGATGCCACGGCAACCACCACAAGCGCGCAGCCGGCAACCGCTGCCGCCAACCCGAATACTCCGGCCGCTGGGACCAACGTGACGGCGCTGCTGGGAGTGTTGGTCATGAAGGGGGTTCTAGCGCCAGCGGAGGCGAAATCGATTGAGTCGGCTCCGGCTGGGGGCGAGCTGCAGGCGCTGGAAGATGTGCTGGCCCGCAAAGGCGTGGTGAATGCCGCAGACCTGGCGGCGGTCTCACCGGCGCCGGCAAACGCTGCGACGCAGCCGGCTGCTTCCCCGGTGGGGATGGCGGTCGCGTCTCAGGCGGCACAGGCGCAGGCGCCGAAAGAGGTCAGGCCTCCGGCACCGGCGGTGGTATCAGCGGTGGCGCCGCTGCGAGTGTTGCCGGTCGATCCTCCGGTCAAAGACGGGTTGAAGGCGGCCTTCAGCATGGGCCCGGTCAAGATGACGCCGTATGGATTCCTGAAAGCTACGGGCGTCTATGACACCAGCAATCCCAATGGCGACGATATGCCATTCCCCGGGCTGTTTCTGTCGTCGACGTCGATTTTGAACACTGGACCGACCAAGGATCCGGAGTTTCACCTGAAGGCCCGCTCCTCTCGCATTGGAGCGAACTTCGAATTCGGCGACATTTCGCCGAAGATTACGCTGACCGGGCGTATCGAAGCCGACTTTGAGGGCAACTTCAGCGAAGTGGATAACCGCGACGTATCATCGCTTCGCAGCAGCATGTTCTCGTTCCGCCAGGCTTGGGTGAGATTGGACTATGCCGCAAGCGACAAGACGGATATCTACTTCGAAGGCGGACAGGACTGGACCTTGTTCGGATCCAGCGCGTTGCCCAATCTTCTGGAAACCACAGCTCTGGGCTACTGGTACGGTGACGTTTACGAGCGTTCGCCGCAGTTGCAGTTTGGGCTGGTACAGAAGCTGGGCGGCTCGCGAAACGTGAAGTTTGCGCCCACCTTCGCCATCATGATGCCGAGCACGGGGCAGATCGAGAAGCTTGGAAGCTTGGGCTTGCAAGGCCAGATTGCACAGGCCGAGCGGCAGGGCGCCGACTCTGGGCGTCCGGAAGTGGAAGGCAGGGTTGCCCTGCAGTTCCAACTGGACAAAGCTCCGGGCGTAGCTCCCGCGCAAATCATTCTGTCGGGCGTACAGGGGCGGCGCACGAATATCGTGACCAACTCAGCGACCGGATATAGCTCGCTTCCGGCGAACTATCTGGCCGCGTTTCCGAACGGCTTCACCGCTTCGAGCACGATCTGGGGCGGACAATTCGCGGTGCAACTGCCGACGCGCTGGGTCACGATTGTGGCAAGCGCGTATCGAGGAGGGGACCTACGCTTCTTCTTCGGTGGCCAAGTCAACTCCTTTGCCACGGATACGAGCGGCCTGACGAACATTCAAGGGCCGTTCCAGACGGTGGATGGCGGTCCGCTGGCCGCGGCCGGCGGGGCTGTTCTGGGGACCAACTCCTCGGGAACGGTGGTGGTGGCTCCGCAGAAGCCGATCCATGCGTTCGGCGGGTTCGTGAATATTGGATTACCGCTGTCGCGGTGGTTCAATGCGGATCCGAAGGGGCATAATGCCGGCTGGCAACTCTACCTGCACATGGGCAAAGACCAGGTGTCGGCCGCGGACCTGCGGAATCCGGGCTTCACGGGCAACGCCAACGTGCTGTCTCCGTTGCCGCTTCGCATGGGAACGCTGGATGCGGTTACTCTCTACTACAAACTGAACCCCAACGTCACGTTCGGATTTGAACAGTCGATCTACGCCACGCGGCTGGTTACGGGAGCGAACTACACGATCGCCGGACAGCCCAGTAACGAGTGGAAGGACCATCGCAGCGAATTCGGGCCCATCTTCACGTTCTGAGGTCAGGCATTTCCCACCCTTGCGCAAAAAGCGCGCAAGGGTGGGGCATCCCACGGCAGTGTAAAACTGGTTGCGCAAGGTTGACACCGGGAGCACAATATTGCGCACATCTGGGTCCCATCGAGGATGGCGTCCCGGAAGGGCAGCGCCTGAATTGCGAGATTCAGAGGAGCCTCATGAATCACGGTAGAAACGCGGCTTGGTTGGCGGCATCATGGCTGTGCCTCGCTCTGTGCGCTGGGGCCGCGGTGAAGAACAACGCCATCCGCATCACGGTTCTGGATTCGCAGACGCGGTCGGTCACGATTGACGACAGCGGGGTGCCGAAGAATTGCGATGGCGTCAACTACGACGCGTATTGCCACAGCAGCAAGACGGCGGAGATCACCAATCTGCTGCTGGTGCAGGCCGGCGACCGTCCGCCATTTTGGGTGAGTTGCACGGTGGAGACCAAGTGGTCGAGGTGTACGCCGCTCACCAAGGGCGAGAGCTTCAACGCCAAGCAGGAGAAGCGCGGCATCAGCATTTATTTTCTGGATGACAACGGCAGAGTGCGGCAGCAGTTGTACACCTATGCGGCTGATGAGAAGGGTAAGGCGGCGGAGGCCCGGGCCGCAGCGCAGGTTGCATCGACGCAGGCTCAGCCGGCTCAGGTTCAGGCTAGTCCCACGCGGGCCGCGGAGTCTCGTGTGACAGCGGGCGGGGAAGCGGTGAAGTGCAGTTTCGCTTCGACTCCTGCCGGAGCGGAGATCAGCGTGGATGGGAAATTCGTGGGCAGCACGCCGTCGGTGTTGAGTTTGAGCTTGGGAACGCATGCGGTGGAGTTGTCACTGGCGGGATTTGTGCCGTGGAAGAGGGACCTGACGATTTCAGCCGGATCAGAGCTGACGGTGAGTCCGATTTTGGAGAAAGCGCAATAATCGCGGGGAGAATGGTCGCGAGAGGAGTCAGGTGGCAGGCAGAGGTTTCGAGTGAGGAAGGTTCGAACGCCAATATTCGATAAGGAGCCCTATGGCAAACGCAGCGAGGAATTTAGAAATCGCTCAGCCGAAACAGTACCAGGCATCGCAGTCGACCTGGGACAAGATTGCGGAGAGCAAGGAGTTTCAGGATTTGATGGCTACGAAGAAGATGTTCATCGTGCCGGCATTCATTTTCTTCGTCGTGTACTACTTTGCGTTGCCGGTGCTGGTGGGGTACGCGCCGGCTTTTATGTCCATCAAGATTGGGTTCGTGAATCTGGCTTACCTGTTTGCGCTATCGCAATTCTTTGTGGCGTGGATCATCGCGGGGCTGTACGTGCGCGCGGCCAACAACTTTGACCGTCTGGCCAAAGACATTCTGGATAAGGCCGAAGACGCAAAGGGAGGCAAGTAAGCCATGAATATTCCACTGACTATGTTTCTGGTCTTCATCGCCATCACGCTGGGCATTACTTACTGGGCGTCGAAGCGGTCGGCTGGGGCGAGCGCGTACTTTGCCGCCAGCCGCCAGATCAAGGGCTGGCAGAACGGGATCGCGGTGGCGGGCGATTATATGAGCGCCGCGTCGTTTCTGGGGATTGCGGGGATTATCGCGTTCCAGGGTTATGACGGATTCCTGTTCTCGGTGGGGTGGCTGGTCGCATACCTGACGGTGCTGCTGGTGATTGCGGAACCGTTGCGGAATGCGGGCAAGTACACGATGGCGGACGTACTGGCGTACCGGCTGAAGCCGCGGCCGGTGCGGGGCATGGCGTCGCTGAGCACGCTGACGGTGAGCACGTTTTACATGATCGCGCAGATGGTGGGCGCGGGCACGCTGGTGAAACTGCTGCTGGGAGGCATGGTTACCTACAACCAGGCGGTGATCGGAGTGGGGCTCTTGATGATCGTGTATGTGGTGTTCGGCGGCATGCTGGCGACCACGTGGGTGCAGATCATCAAGGCGATCCTGCTGATGTCGGGGACGTTCCTGCTGAGCATCCTGGTGATGGCGCACTTCCACTTCAGCTTCAGCCAATTTTTCGCAGCCATTGGGCAAGTGACCTATCACGACGCGAAGGGGGCGGTGGTGGTGAAGGACTTCCTGACTCCCGGACTTCGCTATAAACCTCCGTACGGACCGCTGGACCTGATCTCGCTGGGACTGGCCCTGATCTTCGGGACAGCGGGCCTGCCGCACATTCTGGTGCGGTTCTACACGGTGCCGGACGCCAAGACCGCGCGGCACAGCGTGGTGTGGGCGATGGTGCTGATCGGCAGCTTCTACATCATGACGACGTTCCTGGGATTCGGGGCGGCGACGATCGTGGGCCCGGACTTCATCAAGGGGCATGGCGGCACGAACATGAGCGCGCCGCTGCTGGCGCAGGCGCTGGCGGGGAATATCTTCTTCGCGTTCATCTCGGCGATCGCGTTTGCCACGATTCTGGCGGTAGTGGCCGGGCTGACGATCAGTGCGACGACCTCGTTCTCGCATGATTTCTGGACGAACGTGATCCACAAGGGGGTGGAGCGGAAGCCGGGCGAGGAAGTGATGGTGGCGCGCATCTCGGCGTTTGTGGTGGGCGCGGTGGCGATCG
>Ga0075019_10001128_pt1 | contig 15202 bp, 9 predicted proteins | sample ColStrG_CSR_2013_FD_71473 | JGI IMG/M metagenome (GOLD analysis project Ga0075019, IMG submission 71473) | Freshwater sediment microbial communities in response to fracking from Pennsylvania, USA - Cold Stream Run_MetaG_CSR_2013 | ecosystem: Environmental > Aquatic > Freshwater > Creek >...
AATGATTGATTGTCCATTGACTATCGTGATGCTCGCCCCGAGGTATGATTCGACCCACATAACCGGTCTTCACGGCATCATAACCATTTACTTTCATAAACTGAAACGCTTCGTCCATTCTGCGTTCATAATTGGTAACGGATCCTGATGTCTCGTGATGCATGATAAGTTTAACGCCCTTGGATGACGCATAACGCTGCAATTCTTTCAAATCATAATCAGGATAGGGCGTTATAAAATCAAAAACTTCTTCTTTCCATTGGCCAAACCAATCTTCCCAACCAATATTCCACCCTTCCACCAAAACCCCCTGGATGCCATGGGCAGCGGCGAAGTCGATATAGCGTTTGGTGTTTTCTGTGGTGGCGGCATGCCGGCCATTTGGTTTGAGTTTTTGCCAGTCGGTATTTCTTAACGTCAAATTGGACGAGTCAGCATAACTCCACGTTCCGGTACCCAATTGCATTTGCCACCAGACGCCGACAAACTTCATCGGTTGAATCCAGCTTACATCCTCGATGGTGGAAGGCTCATTCAAATTTAAAATTGTTTTGGAGGCAAGAATGTCCGCAGCTTTGTCGCTTACAAGAATTGTTCTCCAGGGTGTGTTGAAGGGAGTTTGAAGATAAGCCTTGTTCCCTACACCATCGCTGACCAAATGAGAAGTGAGGCCGAGTGTTGTTCGGTTAACTTCTAACATCATGGCGGGGTAGTTGATTAGTGCGGCTTCGTGAATATTGATGTAGAGCCCTTCTGACGATTTCATCATCAACGGTGTTTGTACGGTGTTGGCAATGGGAAATTTTACAGCGATTTCGTCAAATGTTTTAGCTTTATCGGGAATAGTTTCGCTGAGCTTGGTGAGGTAGTAGCTGTATTCGTTCGTGTCATAATCTCCCGGTATCCAAAATGTTTTGTGATCACCGACCATGTTGAACTCCGTTTTTTCGTTCGTCACCACAAAGTGGTTGAGCTTGGGCTGACTGGGAAATTCATAACGAAATCCAAGTCCATCATTAAATAACCTGAACCGCAACCGCAGGGTGCGAGCGGTTTCTTTTTGAAGCATTGTAACGCTGAGTTCGTGGTAATGATTGCGGATCGTTTTCACCTCGCCCCACACGGGGTTCCAGGAGTCATCAACCAATGATGAATCCACTTTGATTATAGAAAATCCGGACAGAAGTTGGTGATCTTTTAATTCCAGGCCAAGCAGGCCCGGTTTTACAACAGTTTTCTTGTTGAAGACAAGTTGATAGGTCGGTTCACCTTGGGTTGACATACGCAGTGACAGAGCAAGTCTTTTGTCGGGCGATAGAATAGACTGGCAAAAGCTCTCACCATAAAAAAGGAGGAGGCAAGCTAACATAAAGCGGTTCATGGGGCTGGGGATTGGAAGTTTCACTAAAGGTAGAACTTAAATCTTTTGGGTGGCCAATTGCACGCGGAAAAGGATGATCTGTTTATTTATTATTTTTAAATGATTTTCTGGGCTACTAAGTTAAGGTACATGATTGATCAACAGGACTTCGACCAGGTAACGTCACCCGCACCTAAAAATTCAATCCGAAAAGGGTGGAAGAACTATTTTTTTGAATTTCTTATGCTTTTTTTTGCTGTGACGTTGGGCTTTTTTGTCGACAACTACAGGGAGGAGGTTGGCGAAAGAAACCTAGAGTCGCAGCACATGCAGTCGCTTCTTTCTGATTTGAAACAGGATACGGCGATGTTTCGAAAGCAGGTTCAGAACATGAAGCAGGTCATTGTCATGTGCGATTCGGTAGTTACGCTCTTACGAAAAACGGAAATGACGACTCATGACCGACAGCGACTTTATTTTATTTCCCGGCGTATGATGCCGCGCGTCCTCCCTCACTTCGTCAACGACAGGGCTTTTGATGAAATGAGAAGTTCCGGGGCCCTGCGGCTGATCCATCATAAAAATATAGCCGACAGTATTTCCAAATACTACTTTGCATCTAAAGAACTATTATGGCTTAATAGCCTAGTGCTGGATCGCACACAGCGAAAGGCGGAAGTGGAGTCGCAGGTTTTAAGCGCCTTTGTCTACGATGAAATGGTAAACAAAGAAACGTTGGTCTTCTCACCTCCCACAGGCGAGGCGCTCTTAATCACTGCCAATAAAGAACTGATTAATCAGTTTGCCATTTCCGTACATTATATAGCGGCACTATGCGTCTACAAACGAAATTTTTTAGAAAGGCTTGATGTCAATGCCAACCGCCTGCTCCGCACCCTTCAACAGGAGTATCCTGACTTGAAATAACTTGCACCGTTCACCTTTCAACGTACATCTATTTGCTATCCCTCAACGTGACCGTTCGGTTGAAAACTAATTTTTCGTTTGTCGAATCCCTATCCAAAACAAAATAGCCCATCCGCAAAAACTGATAGTGCTCACCCAACTTGGCGTTCTTCATTTCAGGTTCGGCATACGCTGTCGGCAACACTTGCAAGGAGTTCAAGTTCAGATGATTTCTAAAATCATCCTCAATGGCGTTCATGTCTTCGGTGACAAATAACTTATCATATAAACGAACCTCGGCAGGCACGGCGTGGGGTGCACTTACCCAATGGATAACCCCCTTCACATGAAGGCCGGACGTATCGTGCCCACTCCGACTTTCAGGAAAATACGTACAACGCAATTCCGTCACCGTATCATTTGCATCTTTGATAGCTTCATCACATCTAATGATAAATCCGCTTTTCAGCCGCACCATCTGTCCGGGGGCAAGCCGAAAATATTTTTTAGGAGGGTTCTCCATGAAATCGTCTTTTTCAATCCACAACTCGCGACTGAACGGCATTTCGCGCACGCCGGCGTTTTCGGCTTCGGTGTTGTTCTCACTGGGCATTAACTCCGATTTTTCTTTGGGGTAGTTGGTGATCACCACTTTCAAAGGATCGAACACCACCATCCTGCGCAAGGCAGATTTATTCAGTTGATCACGAACGCAAAACTCCAGCAGACTGATATCGATCAGGTTGTCGCGTTTGGCCACGCCGATCTTGTCGCAAAACTCGCGCAGGCTTTCGGCTGGATAACCCCGACGCCTCATTCCGCTAATGGTCGGCATACGTGGGTCTTCCCAACCGTTCACCAGATTTTCTTCTACCAGTTGCAGCAGCTTGCGCTTACTCATCATGGTATAGGTCATGTTTAACCGTGCAAACTCATATTGCTTGCTTGGATAGATCTCTAATTTTTCGATGCACCAGTTGTAGAGTTCGCGGTGCGGCACAAACTCCAGGGTGCAGATGCTGTGAGTAATCTGCTCGATGGCATCGCTTTGGCCGTGGGCGAAGTCATACATCGGGTAGATGCACCACGTGTCGCCCGTGCGGTGATGCTGTGCGTGCTTGATGCGATAGATCACCGGGTCGCGCATAAGCATGTTGATATGCGCCATGTCGATCTTGGCGCGTAGTACTTTGCTACCGTCGGGGTGCTTGCCATCTTTCATCTCCTTAAACAAGCGAAGGTTTTCTTCGACCGAGCGATCGCGGTATTGGCTATTGGTGCCTGGCTGGGTGGGTGTTCCTTTTTGTAGCGCCATTTCTTCACTGGTACTGTCGTCTACATAGGCGAGGCCTTTCTCAATCAATTTCACAGCAAACTGATAGAGCTGTGGAAAATAATCAGATGCGTAGAGTTCCTCGGCCCATTGGAAGCCCAGCCACCGCACATCGTGCTTGATGTTTTCCACGTATTCGGTGTCTTCGGTAACCGGATTGGTATCATCGAAACGTAGATTAGTTTTACCGCCATACTTCAGTGCAAGCCCGAAGTTCAGGCAAATACTTTTGGCGTGGCCTAAATGCAGGTAGCCGTTGGGCTCCGGTGGGAAGCGCGTGGCAATCGTTTTGTGTTTGCCCGCGGCCAGGTCGGCCTCGATAATCTCTTCAATGAAATTTAGACTCTTCTCGTCAGACATAGTTGTTGCAAAGATCGCAAAAATAGAAAATATAGATGCTTGTTGCTGGCGAATTCTCAAAACATTCAAACAACAATCACTTTGCCCGATTAGGAAAATTCCGGTTGATCGCGACAATCCAACGGACAAGATGACCTGTGTTGGTTAACCCTGTCCAAGTCTAAAGAATTACTTCTTTTCTAGCTTCTTAATTTCTCCGGTGGGCTGCAAAGGATTTCCATCCGCATCAATTAAGATAATTTCATCAAAGCCGATCTCGTTCAATCCCTTGATAATTTTTTCTTTGTCACCGACCACAAACCACTCAAGCCTGGATGGATCGATCAATTGTTTGCTCGTTTTGCGCACATCCTCCAACGTAAGGGTGCGTACTTTGCTATCGAAAGTCTTGTAATAATCATCGGTTAGACCGTATTTACTTATTGTCTCCAGGGATTGCCGCACGGAGCGGTTGGTTTCCCATTGCCCAGGCAATTGCATGAGCATGTTGCTTTTATTCCTGTCAAATTCTTCCGTGGTAATCGGCTTGTCACTGACTACGGCCGTAAATTCCTTTCGTACCTCCTGAAGCGATTCTTTTGACTTATCGGTTTGCACCCCAGCAAAGGTCAACAAAGGCCGTTGCCCTTTTGCACCCCAAACAAATGCACCAGCCCCATACGACCAGTGCTTGTCTTCGCGCAAGTTCATGTTCAGGCGCGACATGAAGTCGCCACCGAAAACATTAATCAATGCTTCGCGCGAAATTTCCTGGACCTTTCCGTAGGGCTCCACCAGGTAGCCTGCTATAATTACAGATTGTTCTGATTCGGGCCTGTCCATCAAGTATAAGATGTTGGATTTTTTTGGTGCCACGGCCGCTAAATTCTTTTTAGGCTGCTCGCCGGGCTTCCATTGGTCAAAACGCTTTTCAATTTTAGCAACCAGGTCTTTCATGTCAATATCGCCTACCGCCACAAGGGTGGCATTGTTGGGTTTGATCCAGGTCGTATAAAACTTAACAACTTCTTCGCGTGTGAAGTTGACTACATCTTTTTCATAGCCCGATCCCGTCAGTGGTTGGCTGTAGGCATGACCTTGACCGTATAAAAATTTAGGGAAGACCCTAAGCGCCATAGAAAAAGGCTCTGTCCGCTCCCTGCGGATGCTGTTAATTTGTTCTTGTTGCAAGCGGTTAAATTCACTCTGCGGGAAGGAAGGATTTAAGACAACATCAGCATAAATATCTAACGATTCATCCAGCGACACAAGCAGCGCATCCATTTGCACATACGAGACGTCAAGGTCTGAAAAAGCATTGATCGAAGTTCCAATCGTTTGAAGTTTATCGCTGATTTGTAAAGCGTTCATTGTCTTCGTTCCTTCGTCCATCAAGTTAAGGGCGAGTTTCGAAACACCGGGTTTGGCAAATTGATCGGCCGCGTAACCTGCGTCAAACATCATATTCATAGATACAACAGGATTGCCTTTTCGCTGCGCGAGGACGATTTTTAGTCCGTTTTTAAGCGTGGTTTTTTGTACGTCGGGAAAACTGGACGCCGGTTGCACAGTGAGGGCCGGAAGTTTACTGCGATCGGCATCTTCACTCTCGGTCTGGTAATTTGGAAAAGGCGTGCAGATAATAGTATGTTTTCCATTGGCGAGCCAGGTTTTTACCGCGTTCAAAAGGTCAGCAGGTGTTGCGTTGGCGATCCATTGAAGCCGCTTCTTATAGTAATCCGGCGTTCCCCCAAAGGCTTGTGATTCAGCGAGGATATCTGAGGTACCACCAAAGCCACCGATGCGCTCCATCCCTTTGATAAAACCGGCAAAATACTCTGACTTGGCACGAACCAACTCCTGATCCGTCGGGCCTTTGCTGATAAACTCCTGCAGCACCTGATTGGCAGTCATCTCTACCTTTTCATATTCCACCGATGGCTTGACGTTAATGCCGATATAAAAATTTCCGCTGATTTCTTGGTCGTCCAGATAAGAAAAAACAGAGCTGGCTGATTGATCTTCGTACACTAATTTCTTATAAAGCCGGGAATTCTTTCCGCGAGTAAGAATGGAAGAGGCCAGGGAGAGATAAGCCGATTCGGGGGTGCCCCATTGTGGTACATTCCACATCATGCTAATGCGAGGTTCCGTAACCCGGTCCTGGTAGGCCTGGCGTGTTTCTTCATTTCTTTTAGCGATATTTACCGTGTGGCGGGCAAGTGTTGGCCCCGATGGAATGCTGCCAAAATATTTTTTCACTCTTTCATAAACTTCGTCTGTCTTCACATCACCGGCAATCACAAGTACAGCGTTGGCTGGACCATAATATGTTTTGAACCACTCCTTCACATCTTCGAGGGACGCGGCATTCAAATCCTCCATCGACCCAATCACCGTCCAGGAATAAGGATGCCCGGCGGGGTAACTTGCCTTCGTTGCCATTTCATATTCCTTTCCGTAAGGTTGATTCTCCCCTTGTCGTTTCTCGTTTTGCACCACACCACGCTGCTCATCCAATCGCGCTTGATCGATCACTCCAAGCAAATGCCCCATTCTGTCCGACTCAAGCCAAAGTACCTGATCGAAAGCAGCTAACGGAACGTTTTGAAAATAATTGGTGCGGTCACTGTTGGTGGTCCCGTTCATATCGGTGGCACCAATACTTTCAAGGGCCTTGAAATAATCATTGTTAAAATGTTCACTTCCGTTAAACATCAAGTGTTCAAACAAATGGGCGAACCCGCTTTTGCCAGGCTTTTCGTTTTTCGATCCCACGTGATACCAGATATTTACCGCAACAATAGGCGCCTTGTGATCCTCATGAACAACCAGCGTGAGCCCATTGTTGAGTACAAATTTCTTGAACGAGATATCAATATTACTTGGATTAACAAGGTTTGACTGCGCTACAGCAACGCAGCTCAGAAAGCAAATAAATACCAGCTGAACTATTTTTTTCATGATCGGAAGTTTGTTTGGTTAAGGTGTTGAAGGTAAATAAAAAAAAGCGGGAATGCACCCTCCTTATTGAGGGACACTAGTGTCTTGATATTCTATACTGTCGTTCTTTTGAAATCATGATCTCTATCGAGTTTGCGAAAATCTGAAGCTAAGGCGATTTGAAAAACTTTGGTCTTCAATTTTTTCATAAAATGCTGTGCAATAGTATGTTATAAATAAAGGCAAATACGCTTTCTGCTTGCAGCCGGGTCGTTAAACAAGTTTCAGCACTTGCGTTAACCGATATGACGGTCACCACAAGGTCAAACACTTATATGGATCTCACGACTTTTATCCTATCGAAAGATTATCTTTATCGTCAGGATGTGACTATTGATGACACCTGAATTTGCTTATGAAAAAAATTCTTTTTGTCGTTTTTCTGATTCTTACTGAGGTTTGTACAAATGCGCAAAGCTCGGAGCAATCGAAAGTGAATCAATCACTCATCAGGCTTTTTGATGCGCTCGCTATCCTGGATATGAATGGTATCAAAGAATTCTCTACAAATGATTTAACGATCCTTGAAAGTGGTGTAACCTGGAACCTTGATACCCTGTTTCACAAGGTAGATCAATTGAGAGCAGTAAGCTTTAGCCGAACTAATCACTTGAGCTTTTTGCAAACGGAAATAAAAGGAAAAACGGCCTGGACCGTTTATTATAACTCCGCCGACATGATCATCAATGGTGTAGAGGTTCATCGGCGGTGGCTTGAAAGCGCGGTGCTATTAAAAGAGAGGAAAGTGTGGAAAGTAAAGCTGCTTCATTCGACTACGTTGAAGACGAAAAAGGATTAGCGGTTATGATCTGACCAAACACTCAAATAACTTTCAAAAATTTGTATTGAGCGAACGTGACAAGTTCATGTTTGATAAAATGAATTTGAACATTTGTTCAAGAGCCCTTGAGGCACCGATCTCCTATAGCCTGAAGCTTGTGCCGACGGCAAGTAACATAAATCCAATTAGTAAGAGCAAGTAATTGTATTCACTCAGAATTTGAACTTGCGCGTAGTGGCCGATAATACCCCCAATACCACAAGCCAGGCCGATAATCCACAATAGTTTTTTGGGTGCTGCAGGTGCTGACATAATTAGTTGTTAAGACGTGAAGATTGGAGTATTCTTCCGCCGAAATGTTACACCAGCAACTTTATTAGTTATAGAAATCACAGAAAAACGAAACGTCGGTATGCAATTCTTCCCCGCATAAATACAATTTCATTTGCGCTCTAAATAAGAATAATAGAATTGTACCATGAAAAATACGCTGAAGGTTTTACTGTTGGCGGCCGGCATTCTGGTTGTGCAAGCTTGCGGATCAAAGAAAAATAAGGAAGCAACGGCCGGGGCTCCTGTTATAAAAAAAGAAGTAGCCATCACGGCGGCCGATAAACGGGCAAAATTTGAAAAGCAAAGAGCGGAGCGTGCGGAAAGAAGAAGAATAGGATACGAAAAACTCTGCCTGAACACACCTACCTACACGGATGCAAATGGCAATCTTGTTTACAACCAAGCCGAGTCCAATCCCTCATTCATTGGTGGCGATAAGGCATTGAGGACTTACCTGAAGGATACTGTGAAATTTCCGCATGACGCACTTGATAAACAGGAGGAAGGTGGAGCAGACAAACGAAAATGTTGATGTGAGTTTTCGCTCTGAAGCATCTCGTGTCGTTTCCTCGATGCCAAAATGGTCACCGGGTCTCCTCCAGCAGGGTAAGGCCGTTGATGTAAAATACAGCCTACCCATTTCGTTCGAAATTCAGTAGAACAATTAATAAATTCAAAAAGCGTCATTAGAATGGCTTCATGCTGCCTTGGCAAGGTGACAGGAATGTTTGCGGACTTTACCGTGTGTTAATTTTCACTCCTTCTCTCGTTCGCTGGTTGGCAGTTAATCGCGCACTTTCTCGGTGCGAATAATACTAAATCACTTTCCTGCGTCGATCCACCCAATACGCCCAAAGCACAAACAACCATTGCAGCTGCCCGGCCCAAGCAATTGCCGTCACGTTCGGAGGAGGAGGACCAATCAAGTTGCCAATGGAAATAATGAATAGAAAAAGGATCAAAGTCCAAAAACCAATCTTACCAACGCCATCAAGTGCAACCGTACTTCTTACATAGAGAAAAACACCACCAGCAAAGAGCGCCGTCTCAGCAAAGAAGGTGGCCATTTTATGATCCCACAAACCCAATCCCACTTTGGTAGCCTCCGACAAAGTGAGCGGAAGATCAGGCCGATGGGTAAGAAAATCAAGCAGCCAGTGACTCCCTACACACGCAGCAATGAGTAAGGCAGTCGACAACTCTATTGTTAAAACGTACACCAGCGCAAATCCGATCGCGGCCCAAACTAATACCATGAGTAAACTGTGCGAGTAGGGGTAATGCACAAAATCGAGAGGCGTCATAGCCGTGATTCCGGGTGAGATAATAACTTGCTCGACATGGAAGAGTAGCAAGGTGGCCCAGAGCAAGTCAGCAAATTGAACTGCCAGAAAATAAATACCTAATGAAAGCGGTGGCTTGATCGATTTGGCGGCCAGACCTACAGCAAAATGTCCAATGAACATGCGTGTTAATTTAACGCTTTTCGAAGAAATTAAGCAGGCAGCCTGGTCTGCTCAACGGGTCTTTATCTGGGGTTTGTGTCAAAATCATCGAAAATGCGCATTGGAAAATTTGATCCTACGGTTTACTTTGCAACAGATGAGAAAGTACTTCTTGGCAATTTTTCTCTTTGCCGCAATAAACCCGCTTTTTGGTCAAGTCAACAACACTGGCAGGGCGTTGTCAAACTCCTTTACCAGGGAAGCTGCTGAATATCGGGTTAAGGAATTTTTAGTAAGAGAGGTCCTTGAAATCCCCGAAGACAAGACCATTGAGATTTCAATAAATGCGTTAACGGCATCAAGAAGTGGAGAACTCACGACGATCATTTATGACTGCAAACAATTGGGCAAAAGCGGCCTTGTTTTTGGGTTTTGGAGTGACTACATCAAAGAATCCAACCAGAAGTATCAAGGATACGCCTTCAAAAATTTTGATTTGGAAAAGGCGAAAGACTTGCTGGATAACCTTGACAAAGTGTTGGAGGAGAAAAGGAATATCCTTCCCTATGGCAGTGAAGACTTGTCGAAGAACGCGTTATTCAAATTTGACGACACCATATTTATTTTTTACAAGGATAATCTTGATGCTAACCTAATTCGGGTCATTTGGAATGGTTTTGATCTTGAATGGAATGAATCTAACCTGAAAACCATGAAGAGAAGGTTTTACAAATACTTTGTCGCCAAGAAATAACGAACTCCTCACCAATTGGGAATTTTAATTCTTCATTTCCAATTTTGTTTTTTCCGGCAGCACAGGTGTCCCTTTCACGTATTTCTCCAGCCAATTGTCCATCTCCCAAAGTGTGTGCAACACCGACTCGCGCGCACGATAGCCATGACTCTCATAAGGCAATAGCACAAATCGCGCCGTCCCGCCATGACCTTTGATGGCGTTGTACATCCTCTCACTTTGAATCGGAAATGTACCCGTGTTGTTGTCGGCTTCCCCATGAATCATCAATACCGGTTCATTGATTTTATTCGCATACGAAAAAGGGGACATGTTGTAATACACTTCTGGTGCTTCCCAGTAAGAACGTTCTTCATTTTGAAATCCAAATGGGGTAAGCGTGCGGTTATAAGCACCGCTGCGTGCAATACCGGCTTTAAAATAATCGCAGTGCGCCAGCAGGTTCATCGTCATGAACGCGCCATAACTGTGCCCTCCGACACCAATTCTGTTTCTATCCACTACGCCAAGAGAAACCCCATAGTCAACGATGGCTTTCGCGTTGCTTACCAATTGCTGAACGTAAGTGTCGTTGGGCTCTTCTTTCCCTTCGCCGACGATTGGCATGGAGGCATTGTCTAATACAGCATAACCACGCATTACCCAAAACAAAGGACCCAATGGGTTCACCCGTGTGAAGGTGTACGGTGAGCCCTTCACTTGACCTGCTGCCGCTTTGGTTTTAAATTCTGCAGGATAAGCCCAGACAAGGGTGGGCAACGGTCCATCTTCTTTTTTGTAGTTCGGTGGCAGGTACAAATCGGCTGTCATTTCCACACCGTCCTCACGTTTGTATTTCAGCACTTGTTTTTTTACCTCTTTGATTTGCGGATAAGGATGAGGAAAGTGGGTGAGCGCGATAACCGATTTCATATCTGCCGTACGGATGAAGAAGTTTGGATTTTCTGAAAGAGATTCACGTGACGTGACAAAGGAAAGTTTTTTCGGATCCAGCACGCTCACTACCGATTCGTAGTAGGGCGCCTCGCAACGCCACACCCTTGTTTTATTTCCTGTAGTCAAATCCAGTTTGTCAAGGAATGGCAAATCGCCTTCGGGCGATGAACCATTTCCAGTCAGGAAGACAGAATTATTGTGGATGACCATCGCAAGGCGACCAAATCCATTGAATGAAGTGACCACATTACCTGGATCGTTATACACATCCTCGGTAGAAAAATCAAACACCGTTTTTTTACTTGAAGGATTGGATGGATCAATTTGATAAACGCGTTCCTTTCGGTCTTGGCGCCAGTTTTCATAAACCCAGGCGGCTTTATCATTGCCCCACGTTATACCGCTAAATCGCAACGGCGTGCTGATAAGGAGGGAAGGTGTTGAGGAGAAGGGAGAAATCCACTGAAAAACCTTGTCGCGGATGTCTGTTTTTGTTTTTGGGTCACCACCATCCTGCGCTTCTGCCCAATAGAGTGTAGCAGGCTGGTCGCTGCGCCAGGCATGCGAGCGTGGTCCTTTGATGGTAGCATTGAATCCCAGCGGCACATTATCAGCCAATGGAATGTCGGCAATTTTCTTTTGCAAATTTCCGTTTAGATCCATCACCTGAACGGATGTCGGGAATGAAAATGCAGGGACAAGATAAGAATAAGGTCTCTGAATAACTTTGGTTAATACCAGTTTCCCATCCGGTGAAGGACTAAACGAAGCGTAGACTCCCGGCGGCCCGAATGATTTTTCAGTGCCAGCTAATGAGACGAGAAGCAATTGCGATGAGCAATAAAAATCAAAGAGTGATTCGTCGTACGGATTTTTTAATAAATCTTGGTAGGTAACAGCCGGAGCTTTTTTGCCAAGATTCTCATCGATTACCGGTCCGATTGGAATGCGTGGTTTTAGGGGAGCCTGTCTTTTTTCATTGACTGAAGCCTGATAAAGAATGTCGGTTGAATTGGCAAGCCAGGAATAGGACACGCCAATGGTGGCGTTCACTTGATGGGAAGAAATTTTCCTGGCCACTAGTGCCGTTAAATCCACCACCCAAAGTTCGAGGTGATCGGGGAAAGTTTGAATGAAACTGAATTTTTTGCTGTCAGGTGAGAAGGCGACGCTGCTCATTTGCATAGGGACGGGAAGACTTGCGATATCGTAATCATTTTTGTCAGATAATCTTTTCACTTTGATCCCAACGAAAAAATTATTCCGGCTTTGTCCGAAATTGTCCGGATTTATTCGCAAACCGGCAAGGCGTAATTCAGGTCGCGAAAGTTCTTCAATGCTTGGGAGATCGGAGCGATAAAGCATGACCATGACCGACTTATCAGGAGAAAAAAGTACCGCTGGGGTGAGCGGGGCATCCACCAGTTTCGTGATCACGTCCGGAGGGGTTTGATATTGAAGATTATCCTGTGCTTTTGTAGAAATGACAACGAAGAGGATTATCAGCGTTAAATGATTTTTCATGTTAGTTCTTTTGTAAAACTTAGCTGAAAATAGTCATTTTCGTCTTTGTTGCCTCTACTTCTGGGATCGCTGGCAAAACCATGTTATTATTGGTTGCCTACAACTTTAGGTAAATTTGCTCAAATGAATCACAATAAAAGTCGTCCATGAAGGCTCTTACTTTTAATGGAATTGAAGACATCCTCTACGAAAGTGTCCCAGACCCTATTCTTCTCAGCCCTAAGGATGTCATCGTCAAAGTGAGTTGCTGCGCCATCTGTGGTTCAGACCTTCATGTTTACTATGGAAGAGAAACTGGCATTGATCAACATACTGGCATGGGTCATGAATTTGCAGGCGAGGTGGTGGAAGTGGGACGAGAGGTTAAAACATTAGAGATTGGAGATGTGGTGATTTCTCCCTTTACCGTAAATTGTGGTCAATGCTATTATTGTAAAATCGGGCTGACCTGTCGTTGTGTTGAGAATCAACTTTTCGGATGGGTTGAGAAAGGCAAGGGACTACAGGGAGGTCAGGCAGAGTATGTTCGTGTTCCTCTTGCGGATTCTACTTTAGTAAAATTGCCGGAAAATGTTTCGATTGAAGAAGGAGTTCTTGCCGGTGATGTGATCTCCACCGGCTTTTATAGCGCAAAGCAAGCCCAGGTAAAAGAAGAGGGAGTATACGCTGTCGTCGGATGTGGGCCCGTGGGATTAATGGCAATTTTAGGCGCACGGGAATACGGCGCTGGAAAAATTTATGCCATTGATAAAGAACAGTCGCGACTTGATGTGGCAAAAAAATTCGGAGCGATTTCAATTGATGCCTCAAAAGAAAATGCAACCGAAATAATCAGAGAAGCTTCACAAGGCAGAGGGGCCGACGCAGTGATGGAAGCAATTGGCAGCCATTTTAGTTTGCAACTCTCCTATGACCTGGTGAGGCCAGGCGGGATTATTTCAAGCGTGGGTGTTTGTACAGCACGCTATTTGCCATTTTCGCCGACGCAAGCGTATGATAAAAACTTAACCTATGTCACCGGCCGTTGCCCGGCAAGGGCCATGATGCCTACGGTTATTCCATTAATCCAGGAAAGGAAATACCCCTTCAACGTGATCGTTACACATCGAATGCCATTGTCCGATGGAGCGACGGGCTATGCAATTTTTGCCAACAAAAAGGACAATTGCCTGAAGGTGATGTTAGCGCCTTGAATTACGGTTATCGGGTCCCCAATTCTAATTTTTTTCAACAGTAAAAAGGATTTGGCAGGAATTTAGGTGTCAATTTTTATTCCCCTGGGATGGAAGTAGATCGAGCAACGGATTTAATCATTTCTCTTCACACTTGTACTGGTGGATAACTCTTTTACGAGACGGTATAAAAATTCCTGGCCATCGTAAAATGATTTTACCTTGATGCGCTCGTCTCGTCCATGCGCGCGTACGTCATTCACATCACCAAAAATTCCGGACACACCATAGGTGGGAATATTTGCCGTGCGCAGATAACGGCCGTCCGTTGCCCCGGTAGACATCACCGGTACAACAGGCACATCGGGGAATAACTGTTGGGTAACAACGTCAATTTTTTTAAATACTTCAGGGTTGATCGGCGAGGCAGGGCTTGGGTTTGCCATCTTCACAGGCGTTACGGAAATCTGACTATCGTTAATGGCTTGAATGAGCATCGTCTTTATCGTCTCAGGATCTTCACCGGGAAGAATCCTGCAATTGATCGTGGCGGTTGCTGTTTGGGGCAATGCGTTCTCGGCATGACCTCCACTTAACATGGTGGCTACACACGTTGTACGCATAGTGGCATTAAAATTGGGAAATTGAGAAAGCCTTGCCACGGCTTCGGGATTTGGGGGTGTTTGTAATATCGCTTTCATATCTTCCGCCAGTTGGCCCGTTTCAATTTTGGAAGACCGATAAAAAAATGCCCGCGTCCCCTCATTGAGGTTTACCGGAAAATCAAACTTGGAAAGATTGGTAAGGGCGGCGGCAAGTTGATAGATCGCATTATCCTTTCGTGGTTGGGAACTATGGCCACCTTTGTTTTTAACTTCCAATTTGAAGCTTTGGAAAACCTTTTCGCTGAGCTGAACATTGTTGCGTATTTTCTTTCCATCGCGTTCAGTGCCTCCGCCGCCTTCGTTCAACGCATATTCGGCATCAATCAACGCTTTGTGATTCTTAAGGAGCCAGTCCACTCCGTTGGAGTCTCCTCCTTCTTCATCGGCGGTTAAGGCAACGATAAGATCACGGTCCGGCACAAATCGCTCTTGCTTGTAGCGGATCAGGTTGGCGACAAAGATTGCGCCCATTGCTTTGTCATCGCTGCTGCCACGCGCGTAGTAGTAACCGTCAATTTCTTGAAATTTAAATGGATCGATCGTCCAGTCTTCCGGCAATGCTTCCACAACGTCAAGGTGTGCAAGCAGCAACAAAGGTTTGCGTTTACCGCTGCCATGAAGGGTGGCTACTAAATTTCCTTTTCGGGAATT
>Ga0075019_10001130_pt1 | contig 15198 bp, 13 predicted proteins | sample ColStrG_CSR_2013_FD_71473 | JGI IMG/M metagenome (GOLD analysis project Ga0075019, IMG submission 71473) | Freshwater sediment microbial communities in response to fracking from Pennsylvania, USA - Cold Stream Run_MetaG_CSR_2013 | ecosystem: Environmental > Aquatic > Freshwater > Creek >...
CTGCTCATCCTGATCACGGTCGTGCTCACCGCAATCGGTTTGCGGCTGCAAGGGAAAGATGCACTCGCTGCGGGAGGACATGGCTGATGCCCGACAAGACGCTCATCACGATTGAAAACGTCACCAAGCGCTTCGGCAGTGTGGCGGCGGTCGACAATGTCTCGCTCGACATCCGAGAGGGCGAGTTTTTTGCATTACTCGGCCCGTCAGGGTGCGGCAAAACCACGTTACTGCGTATGCTTGCGGGGTTTGAAATCCCGACCGAGGGCCGCATCCTGATCGACGGCGTCGATATGGCGGGGGTGCCGCCCAACAAGCGCCCAGTCAATATGGTGTTCCAATCCTATGCCGTGTTCCCGCACATGAGTGTGGCGGACAATGTCGCCTATGGTCTAAAGATCGACAAGGTGCCGGTCGCCGAGCGCCAAACGCGGGTCGCCGAGGCTTTGGATCTGGTCAAGCTCGCAGACTATGGCGCGCGCAAGCCCGATCAGCTCTCTGGAGGGCAACGTCAGCGCGTGGCGCTCGCAAGGGCGCTTGTCAAACGACCCAAGGTACTGTTGCTCGATGAGCCTTTGTCCGCGCTTGATGCTAAATTACGCGAGGCGATGCGGATCGAACTCGCCCAAATCCAGGACAAGGTCGGCGTGACATTTGTCATGGTCACCCATGATCAGGACGAAGCACTGGCTATGGCCTGTCGCTGCGCGCTCATGAACAATGGGCTGTTGCAGCAGATCGGCACCCCGAGCGAGCTTTATGAATATCCTGCCAACCGCTTTGCGGCCGATTTTATTGGCAGCGTGAATATGCTCGAAGGTCAGTTGGTGGCAGATGAGCGTGATCACGCGGTGATCGAAGCCAAAGCGGCGGGGGCACGAATCTACCTCGATCATGGGGTGAGCGGTGCCGAAGGGGCAACGGTCTGGGCAGCTATCCGTCCCGAGAAGATTGAAATGCTGCCGCGTGACGGAGACACTCCGCCGCCGCCGACCACCGCGCCCTTCGGGTGCAACTGCGTGGCGGGCACCATTCATCACAGCGCCTACCTTGGATCGGAGACGGTGTATGAGGTGAAGGTCGGCACTCTCATCATGAAGGTGCTGCGCCCCAACGCGGCGCGCTACGATGATCGCGGATTTGAAGATGGGCAGGAGGTGTGGCTGCGCTGGCATCCACAAGCTCCTGCCGTTTTAATGGCTTAAGGAGACTGACATGTTGATGCGGAACTATGACGCAACCCGGCTGCACGAACTCGATGTCGCGCACCATCTGCCCGCGCATTCGAGCTACAAATTGCACAAGGAAATCGGCGGTAACCGCATCATCACGCGCGCGCAAGGCTCGACGGTCTATGACATCGAAGGCAAGGCAATGCTCGATGGCATGGCGGGGCTGTGGTGCGTTGATGTCGGCTATGGCCGGGCGGAGCTGGCGCAAGTCGCGCACGACCAAATGCTCGAATTGCCGTTTTATAACACATTTTTCAAAACGGTGACGCCACCGCCGATTGAACTCGCCGCTAAGATCGCGGGGCTGCTCGGTGGCGATTTGCAACATATTTTTTTCAACAATTCGGGTTCTGAGTCGAACGATACCGTCTATCGACTCGTGCGCTATTACTGGCAGTTGAAGGGCCAGCCGCAGCGTAAAATATTCATCGCGCGGCGCAACGCCTATCACGGCTCCACCACCGCATCGGCATCGCTCGGCGGTATGAGTTACATGCACGCACAAGACGGTGCACCGTTGCCAGATGTCGAACACATCATACAGCCCTATTCGTTTGGAGAAGGTTTTGGTGAAGCACCCGCCGATTTTGCCAAGCGTGCTGCGGATGATCTGGAAGCGCGCATCCTTGCGGTCGGGCCGGAGACTGTCGCGGCCTTCATCGGCGAGCCCGTGCAAGGCGCTGGCGGTGTAATCATCCCCCCCGATGGCTATTGGCCGCGCATCGAGGCGATTTGTCGCAAATATGGCATCTTATTGGTGTCCGACGAGGTGATCTGCGGCTTCGGGAGGCTGGGACAATGGTTCGGCTTTCAGCATTTCGGCATCAAACCCGACATTGTGTCGATGGCGAAGGGGCTGTCGTCAGGCTATCTGCCGATTTCGGCCACCGGAATCAGCCGCGAGATTATCGACACGCTGCGCACCGTGGATGATGATTTTGTTCACGGCTACACCTATTCGGGTCACCCCGTTGCTGCGGCCGTGGCGCTGCGCAACATTGAAATCATTGAGCGCGAGGGACTCGTCGCACGTGTCCGCGAAGATTTGGGGCCAAAGCTTGCGGCGGGGATGAAGCGGATTGGCGCACACCCCATCGTCGGTGAGGCGCGGTCGCTGGGGTTGATTGGTGCGGTGGAGATCGCCAAAAATGGTTCCAATCAGCGCCTCGTTGCCGATCAGTCGTCAGGCGTTGTTGTGCGCGACGCCTGTATCCGGCGCGGTCTGATGGTGCGCGCGGTGCGCGATTCGATTGTCATGTGTCCGCCCTTCATCCTCACGCATGACGAACTCGAATTTATGATCACCACGATCCTCGCGGCGCTCGATGAGGCGCAGGCCCATTTTCGCGAAGCTGCCAGTTAGCGTTGCTCATTTCTCCAAGCGAAACTGCAAAGGAAATGAGAAATGACTGATATATTCAAGAAATGGATTGCAGAGAATAAGATTAGTGAGGTGGAGTGTCTGGTCCCCGATATGAACGGTGTGCTGCGCGGTAAGGTTTGGCCCGCGCAGAAATTTGTAAAATCAGCCTATAACGGCTCACTTCGTATGCCGAGCAGTGTGTTTAACGTAACCGTGACCGGCGAATATGCTGACACTGACATTGACGAGGACAGCGAGTCCTTCCGCGACCCCGATGTTTCACTCCACCCCGATCCTGCATCGCTGTGCGTCGCACCCGGCTTCAAAACGCCAACCGCATTCGTCTTTGCCGACGCGACCGACCGTGAGGGCAACCCGACCGAAGTAGCTCCGCGCCACGTGTTGCAGCGCGTGCTTGGGTTGTTTGAGGCGAAGGGTTGGGAAGTGATCGTCGCGCCGGAGCTCGAATTCTATCTGACGCAAACCAATGTCGATCCGGACTTTCCGCTCGTGCCGCCAGCAGGGCGTTCAGGCCGCGCTGAAACAGCACCGCAGCCCTATGGACTCGAAGCCGTGACAGAGTTTGAGGACATTATCGAGGAGATTTATGAGCGCGCCGAGACCGCTTCGCTTCACCTTGATACGATGATTCATGAAGCCGGTACCGCGCAGCTCGAAATAAACTTCAACCATGGCGCGCCGGTTCACCTGTGCGATCAAGTGATGCTGTTCAAGCGAATTGTGCGCCAAGTTGCGCTCGATCACAATGTTTACGCGACCTTCATGGCTAAACCGATGGATGCCCAACCGGGTAGCGCGATGCACCAACATATTTCGCTCCATGATAAGGAAGATGGGCACAACCTGTTTGCGGTCACCAAAAAGGGCGGGATCAGCGAAATGTTTTCGCACTTCGTCGGCGGTTTGCAACGCTATATGCCCGAGGTAACCCCGCTCTACGCGCCCAATGTCAACTCGTTCCGGCGGATGCGACCGACACATTCGGCACCGATCAACGTGCAATGGGGTTTTGATAACCGCACCTGTGGGCTTCGCGTGCCGATTTCCGAAGGAGCTAATATGCGGATCGAAAACCGGCTGCCCGGCTCAGACTCAAACGCCTATCTCGCTATTGCTGCGGCCTTAGTGTGCGGATATATCGGCATTCACGACAAGGTCGAGCCGCTGCCGATGATCAAAGGCAATGCTTATCGTCAGCCGCGCACGTTGCCCAAAACCTTGCAAGACGCGCTCGACCGTTTTGCCGCTTGCGCGCCGGTCAACGAACTGCTTGGAGAAAAATTCGTGCGCACCTTCCTCGCCATCAAGGCGCAGGAACTTGATGCTTTTGACGGCGTCATCAGCTCGTGGGAGCGCGATCACCTGTTGCTCAAGGTCTAGCCGCTTGCGCGCTTCTCGCTCCCTCTCGCGTCGGTCGCTGCTCAAAACAACGGGCGCGGGTGCGCTCGGGCTAAGTCTGACCGGGCTGCTCGGTGGGTGCGGCAAAACGCAAGGCCAGCATCTCAATTTTTACAATTGGGATACCTATATCGGTGACACCACATTGGCCGATTTCAAAGCCGCGAGCGGTGTCGATGTGCGGATGAGCCTGTTCGCGAACAACGACGAGCTGTTCGCGAAGATGCGCGGCGGCAATCAGGGCTATGATGTGATCGTTCCCTCGAACGATTTTGTCGAGCGCATGGTGCTCGCCGATATGTTGCTGCCCCTCGATCATAGCAAAATTCCCAATTTCAGGAATATTGCGTCCAATTTTCGTGATGTTGATTTTGATCACGGGCGGCGCTTTTCAATGCCCTATACATGGCTGGTGTTGGGCATTGGGTATCGCAAATCGGTCGCCCATATGGTGCCCGACAGTTGGAAATGGGTGTTCGATTCGGATCGATTCAAAGGACGGATCGGACTGCTCGCCGAAGCAGGTGACCTGTTCAGGTTGACCTACAAATATCTCGGCTATCCGATGAACAGTCGTGATCCCGCGCATCTCGCGGCAGCCACTGCGCTGCTCATCCGGCAAAAGCCCAACGTCCTGCTTTTCCATGATGATGATGGCCAAAGCCTGCTAGAGGCGGGCGATATTGACATCGTAATCGAATATAATGGTGACATCGCTCAGGTGATGCAGGAAGACCACGACCTAGATTTCGTCGTGCCGCGCGAGGGCAGCGAACTGACCAGCGATTGCCTGTGCATTCCCAAGGGTGCGCCAAATCCCGAACTTGCGCACCAGTTCATCAACTTCATGCTCGATGCCAAAACAGGCGCGGGCATCACCAAAACAATCCAATATCCGACACCCAACGCCGCCGCTGCGGCGCTAATGGATGCGCGCTACCGCAACAACCCTGTCATCTACCCACCCCCTGCAATTCTCGCCAAATGCGAATATGCCCATTACCTCGGCGAAGCGCAGGCGCACGCGGTTGAAGACGCCATGACCCGCGTGCGCGCGGCCTAATATTGATGCCGCATTTTCCGAGTCGTCTAGCATGATCGCTGGACTCGAAAATGCTTTGATGGAGAATATATGGACACCCGACGCTCGAACACGCCCGATCTAGATGCCTATTGGATGCCATTCACCGCGAACCGGCAATTCAAGGCCGCGCCACGTATCCTTAGCACCGCGAAGGGCATGCACTACACCACCGATGATGGCCGCACCTTGCTCGATGGCACATCGGGGCTGTGGTGCGTCAACGCCGGGCATGGGCGGCCGGAGATAGCCGATGCTGTGTATAAACAATTACAGACACTGGACTATGGCCCCAATTTCCAGATGGGGCACGGCCCGGCCTTTGATTTTGCAACCCGCCTGAGCGCCATCGCGCCAAAGGGGCTTGACCGTATTTTCTTCACCGGGTCGGGGTCTGAGTCGGTCGATACGGCGCTCAAGATTGCCTTGGCGTATCAACGCGCAATCGGCCAAGGCGCGCGCACGCGCTTCATTGGGCGCGAAAAGGGCTATCATGGCGTTGGTTTCGGCGGGATTTCGGTCGGTGGGCTGGTCAATAACCGCCGCGTGTTCGGGCCGTTGCTCTCGGGTGTGGACCATATGCGTCATACTCTCGATATATCGCGCAACGCCTTCAGCCCCTGCCTCCCTGAACACGGGGTGGAGCTGGCCGAGGATTTGGAGCGGCTGGTCGCGCTCCATGGCGCTGAGACGATTGCCGCAGTGATTGTCGAGCCGGTGGCGGGGTCGGCGGGCGTTATCATCCCACCCTCCGGATATCTAGAACGGCTGCGCGAGATCGCGACCAAGCACGGCATATTGCTGATTTTTGACGAGGTGATCACCGGCTTCGGGCGGCTGGGTACGCCGTTCGGGGTTGAGTATTTCGACGTCAAGCCCGACATTATGACGACGGCAAAGGGGCTCACCAACGGCTGCATCCCGATGGGCGCGGTGTTCGTCGACCGCCGTGTCCACGACGCGCTGATGACGGGGCCTGAACAACTGATCGAACTGTTCCACGGCTATACCTATTCTGGGCATCCCGTCGCGTGTGCGGCGGGCATGGCCACGCTCGATATTTACGCGCGCGAGGGATTGTTGACGCGCGGTGCAGCGCTTGCCACCTGCTGGCAAAACGCGGTGCATAGCTTGCGCGATTGCGCGCATGTGATCGACATCCGCACCATCGGGCTCGTCGCGGGGATCGAGCTTCAGCCGCGTGACGGCGCACCGGGAGCGCGTGCGCATGAGGCCTATCTGCACTGCTTTTACAATGGCCAGTTGGTGCGGGCGACGGGCGATATCCTGGCGCTGTCGCCACCGTTGATCATCTCGGAGCCGGAGATTGATGAACTTGTCGCAGGTGTGCGCGCGGCACTCAATACGCTCTGCTAGCCGCGCGACGTGCGGGCTGGAGCGGTTTGCGTTTACTCAAACCCGCTCCCACTTTTGCGGTCGCAATTTGCGAGCCGTCAGTCGAGTCTCACTGATTTCAAATTGCTCTAGGCGTAAGGCGTGAAACTCATTCCAAGGCTCTCCGCCACCGCGTGTGACGTCAGTTTGCCTTCATGGACGTTGAGGCCCTCCAGCAGCCCCGGCACGGTGCGCAGTGCGCCGAGTCCCTGATCGGCGAGCGCCAAGCCATAAGGCAAGGTTGCGTTGTTGAGCGCGTGGGTCGATGTGTGCGGCACAGCGCCCGGCATGTTCGCGACGCAATAATGCACGACACCGTCAACGACAAAGGTTGGCTCGCTGTGCGTCGTGGCGTGTGACGTTTCGGCGCACCCTCCTTGGTCAATCGCAACATCGACGAGCACCGAACCCGGCTTCATATGGTTGAGCATCGCGCGCGTAACGAGCTTGGGCGCGCTCGCTCCGGGAATCAGCACTGCGCCAATGATCGCATCCGCGCGCCGCGCCTCGGCATCGAGCGCATGTGCCGTCGAATAGAGCGTGCGCACGCGCCCGCCGAACATATCGTCAAGCTGACGCAGGCGCTTGAGCGATTTGTCGAGGATAGTCACCTCCGCGCCCATGCCCACCGCCATTTTAGCCGCCTCGGTGCCAACCACGCCGCCGCCGATAATCACGACGCGTGCGGGCGCAACGCCAGGTACGCCGCCAAGCAACAGCCCCTCACCACCCGCGTGCTTCTCCAACGTGCGCGCAGCGGCTTGGATCGAGAGCCGCCCGGCGACCTCGCTCATCGGCAGCAACAGCGGCAGGCTGCCATCCGCCGCCGTCACCGTCTCATACGCGATGGCGGAAACGCCGCTCGCGAGCAGCCCGTCGGTCTGCGGCCTGTCCGACGCGAGGTGGAGATAGGTGAACAGGATCTGCCCCTTGCGAAGTTGCACCCATTCGCCTGCCTGCGGCTCCTTGACCTTCACGATCATGTCAGCGGCCGTGAAAATATCCGTCGCCGTGGCAGCGATGGTCGCGCCTGCCGAAACATAGTCTTCGTCGCGCGCGTTGATGCCCGCGCCCGCACCCGCCTCGACCACAATCTTGTGACCATGCGCGACATATTCGCGCACCGCACCGGGGGTGAGGCCGACGCGATACTCGTCGCGCTTGATTTCTTTAGGGACACCGATCAGCATAAAACCTCCTTAACTTTCTGCGCATGATAGCGCGAATTGAGGCGATGATCTCTGCATTTTACGCTGATCATTTATGCTCAGACGCATATTTATCTAGCCATGGTGCGTTGGTTCGAATATTCTATGCGCATGACGCTGGACACCTTTGATCACAAAATTCTCGCCATGCTGGGCCGCGACGCGCGTATGACCGTCAGCGCGCTCGCCGAGCACATCGGCCTGTCGCAATCGGCCTGCACACGCCGCCTGCAAACGCTGGAGAGCGAAGGCGTGATTGCCAGCTACCATCCACGCTTTGGCTGGGAAGTGCTGGGGTTTCACATTGTCGCCTATGTTGCCATCACGCTCGCATCACAAGCCGAAACCGCGCTGGAGGCGTTTGAAGCTGGTGTCGCGCATATTCCCGGCGTCATAGAATGCGCGCTCGTCTCAGGCGAGCATGACTATCATGTCAAGATTATCGCGCGCGATCTCGTCGATTATGAGCGAATCCACCGCGAAGGGCTGGGACAGCTTCCCGGTGTGGCACGGATCAGCACGAGCTTTGTGCTGCGCGCAATCACAACGCCGGGGGAGGCGGCTGCCATTCTAACTCCGGTCAAGCGCCCCCATAAACCGATTTGATTTCGAGAAACTCTTCGAGCCCATAAACGCCCCATTCGCGCCCGTTGCCTGACATTTTATAGCCGCCAAAAGGGGCCGCGCTGTCGAGCGGCGCGCCATTGATATGCACCATACCCGTGCGCAATCGTGCAGCGACATTGCGCGCTGCGGCCACATCGCTGCCCCAAACATAGCCCGACAGGCCATAGGGGCTGTCATTCGCAATCTGAATCGCTTCGTCAACGCTGTCATAGCAGATGATCGCGAGCACCGGGCCGAAAACTTCTTCGCGCGCCAACGTCATGTCGGGCGTGACGTTACCGAAGATCGTAGGCGTCACAAAATAGCCAGGTGCCAGATGCGGCGGGCACGCGGGACCGCCGCAGAGCAGATCGCCGCCTTCAGCCTGCGCTGTTTCAATCAGCTTGACCACGCGGGCATATTGCGCACCGTTGGCGATCGGGCCAATTTTGGGATCATCCTGCGGCAGGCCGACGCTGATTTTCGCGGAAGTCGCTGCGGCGATGTCGCGCACACGCGGATAAAGCGCGCGCGGCACCAACAACCGCGTTGGCGCGTTGCAGCTCTGACCCGAATTACCCATACAGGTCTTCACACTGATCGGGATGGCCTTGTCCAAATCAGCATCGGGTAAGATGATGTTTGCCGATTTACCGCCGAGTTCGAGCGCAACGCGCTTGATCGTCGCCGCCGCATTCGCTGAAATGGCGATTCCCGCGCGTGTCGAGCCGGTGAATGACACCATGTCAACGTCCGCGTGCCGGGTCAGTGCGTCACCCAGCCCCGGCCCATCGCCGTGCACCAGATTGAAAACACCTGCAGGCAGGCCGATGTCATCGATGATCTCGGCCAGAATGATCGCATCAAGCGGCGCGAGTTCGCTTGGCTTGAGCACCATCGTGCATCCTGCCGCGAGCGCGGGTGCAACCTTGGTGGCAATTTGGTTGAGCGGCCAGTTCCACGGTGTGATCAACACACACACACCAATGGGTTCGCGACGAATCAGCGTCGACCCTAGCGACGTTTCAAAGGCATAGCTTTCGAGCACGCGGATCGTTTCAGCAAAATGCTGCGGGCCGGATGGTGCCTGCGCCTCGTGAGCGAGCGTGTGGGGTGCTCCCATTTCGGCGGTGATCGCATCAGCAATGTCCGCGTTACGCGAGATCAATGCCGCGCTGATTTTGCGTAGGTAGTCGAGTCGTACGGAGACGCTGGTTTGTGACCAGGCCTCGAACGCTGCCTTTGCCGCGGCAATTGCCGCCGCAGCATCGTCGGCATTCCCCAGTGCAAGCGATGCGACAACGGATCGATCAGCCGGGTTAATGACGTCCTTCCGTTCGGTGCCCTTCGGCTCAACCCACTGGCCATTGATATAGAAATGGTTGGTATCAATTTTCATCAGTTTCTCTCGCACCAGTGTGACGGGGTTGCGCGGTGCCGTCTTGCCCCGCCCTTCGATTAAGATATGTTGTCGGGGCTTCAAAATCCACGCTTATCGTTTGCCACTTGCTTTTTCTGCATTGCGGCATTAGAGGTCGCGATAGCGCATCGAGGTACAAACGCCTCGGTTCCTCCGGTCAGCGTGATTGTTCGTCTTGAAGAGACGAGGCAGGCCGGAATTTAAGGCGCATCGCCTAAGGCTTCCCTTTTCACGCGGGTTGTCAGTTTTGACCCCGCTCGGCTTGCGCAATTCTGTGCGCCCTGCTCACTCAACAAGAGAATTTTATGACCTATTTTAAAGATTTGGGGCTTTCAGCCGCCATCCTCTCTGCCCTTGATGCTAAGGGCTATCACACACCGACCCCTATTCAGGTGCAGTCGATCCCCGCGCTGATCGAAGGCCGCGACCTGTGCGGAATCGCGCAGACCGGCACCGGTAAGACTGCGGCCTTCGCGCTCCCTTCGATCATGCGGCTGACGGCCAACCCGGTGCAGCGTCGTCCGCTGTCGTGCAGGATGCTCGTGCTCTCGCCTACGCGTGAGCTTGCGGCGCAAATCGCACAATCGTTCAAGGACTATAGCAAGGGCCAAAAGCTCGTGACCGAATGCGTGTTCGGCGGCGTGCCCATCAACCGGCAGATTGCTGCGCTCCGCCCCGGCGTTGACGTTCTGGTGGCCACTCCGGGCCGCTTGCTCGATCTGATCGATCAGCGCGCGGTGAGCCTCAAGCACGTTGAGATTTTTGTCCTCGATGAAGCCGACCAAATGCTCGATCTTGGCTTTATCAATGCACTCAAGCGGATTGATGGCATGCTGCCTAAGCAGCGCCAGTCGCTGTTCTTTTCGGCGACGATGCCAAAATCGATTGCCGATCTTGGTGCGCGCTTTCTCAACGATCCTGTGAAAGTCTCGGTTGCGCCGCAAAGCACAACCGCCGAGCGCGTCGATCAGCACGTGATTTTCGTGAATCAGAAGGAAAAGCCTGCGCTGCTCTCAGTCGTGCTCAAGCGCGAACCCATTGATCGCGCGCTCGTCTTTACCCGCACCAAGCATGGTGCAGACAAAGTGGTGCGCCAGCTTCATGCGACAGATCTTCCCTGTGCAGCAATTCATGGCAACAAGAGCCAGGCACAGCGGACGCAAGCGCTTGAAGCGTTCCGCAAGGGGCAGATCAAAATCCTCATCGCGACCGACATTGCCGCGCGCGGTATTGACGTGTCCGGTGTCTCGCACGTCATCAACTTTGAACTACCCAATGTCCCCGAACAATATGTCCATCGCATCGGCCGCACGGCGCGTGCAGGTGCTGAGGGCGTCGCGATCAGTTTTGTCGACGGCGAAGAGCGTGGCTATCTCAAGCAGATCGAACGGCTGACGAGGGTTCAGCTTGAGCCGATGGCGCTTCCCGATGACTTCGCTCAGCTTGTCGCGTCATTGCCGAAGCCTGCGCCGCAGGTACGCCCGACCAACACCGGTCGGGGGGGGGGGCGTGGCGCTGCCACCGCCGGTGCTGGTCGTGCAGCCCCCGAGGGCGAGCGCAAACGCTTCTACAATCCCAATAAGAAGCCCGGTGCGCCCGGTGCGCATAAGGGTGCGGTGCGGCGCACGGGGCGATAGTCCGTCACTTGCCGGTCACATAACTATGGCATATGGCTCTTCCCCAAACAGAGGAGAGTCGTATGACCATGTCCGGTGGCTGCCTGTGCGGCAAAGTGCGTTACGAAGTGTCCGGTGAACCGATATTCACCGGAAAATGTTACTGCGATGACTGTCACAGGGAGAGCGGCACGGGGCACGTCACAGTGCTCACGGTTCCGGGTGACACGGTGACGGTGACGGGCGAAACCAAGACCTACACTCAACCTGGTGACAGCGGTGCACCAGTCACGCGCACGTTTTGTCCCAATTGTGGGACAACAGTGTATGGCGAACCCTCGGTCATGAAGGGTGTTAAAATGATTCGCACCGGCACCTTGGACGACTCGTCGAGCGTTGTGCCGGGAATGGCGATTTACGCCGCTAAAGCTTCGGCATGGGATCAACCGCCGGCAGGAATTGATGTGCATCCCGGAATGCCCATGCCTTCGTGAGGCGTGTTGCTCGTTCAGGAATAAGGCTGTTGCTCGGCCTCGCGGTGCTCGCGGGGCTTTGGGTGCTGGTGGCTCCGTTGGTCTTCGACCATGTGTATTACACGGGGCCAAAATCGAATCATTTTGACGGCCAGCACTTTTTCAATCCCGATGGCGACGATGTTAACCCCGCCACGCCTGGAACGATTCCGCTCGACTTGCTGTGGAGCATTTTGACCGGGCGTGGTCGGCCCGCTTGGCCCGATCATATTCATGTGATGCCGAGCAAGCCCGCACCGCACGTCGATGGCGCGCGATTGGTCACGACTTGGGTGGGCCATGCGACAGTCCTCGTGCAAACCGAGGGACTCAACATCCTCACCGACCCTAATTGGGCAGAAACGGTGGGGCCATTTGGCCTCGGCCCGCATCGCGCCGCCGAGCCGGGGGTGAATTTTGACGATCTGCCGCATATTGATGTCGTGCTGATCAGCCACGATCACTATGACCATCTTGATCTGCCAACGCTCAAACGGTTGGACGCGCGCGACCATCCGCGCATTTTTGCTGGCCTTGGTGTTGACAGGTTGCTGGCCGCGAACGGCATATCCGCGCACGCCATGGATTGGGGGCAACGCGCTTCGATCACCGCCAATATGGACATTATCGCGACGCGTAGCCATCATTGGAGCAGCCGCTGGAGTTACGATGCGCGACGCACGCTCTGGACAGCGTTTGTCATCACCACGCCACACGGCAACATCTTTTTTGCGGGAGACACCGGGCCCGGCGATATGAAATGGCCTTTTGAGGCCGCGTCCTACGGCCCTGTCCGGCTTGCGCTGCTCCCGATCGGCGCTTTTCGCTTCTCCCCCGGGCAAATGGCGAGCCGAGACCATATCGGGCCACGCGACGCGATGACCGCGTTCCAGTTGCTCAACGCCGAATATGCCATCCCGATCCATTGGGGCACGTGGCACCTCTCGACCGAGGGCTATGACACGCCGTCCAAAATGCTTGCAGCGGAGCGAGACTGCCGCGGCATCGAACAGAAGCGCTTCAGCGCTGTCCGGGTGGGTGAAGCGGTTGACGTCCCTTCGGCTTACGCCAACGCTGTCAACCGCGCCACGGTTGATGACAATCCCAACGACATCATCATCACCGCGACACGGGTCAGCAATTGCCCAACGTCAAAGGTGCTAGCTGAACTGCCCTAGCGCTTAGGCGCCACCGATGCAGAATGCGCACAACTTGTTGCCATCCAGATCGCGAAAATAGGCTCCGTAGAACGCGCTTTCGCCCTCTTCACCACGCAAGCCCGGCGCGCCTTCGTCCTTGCCGCCCAGTGCCAAGGCCTTAGCATGAACCGTAGCCACATCACCGCGCGATTTCTGCACCAACGCGATCATCGTGCCATTGCCCGCCGTCGCTGGATTGCCATCGTGTGGCTTACACACCCCGAACAATGGTCCCGCGCCCCATTCGCCCCATGTCTGTGCGTTGCCAAAATCCATCGCGCGCTTCACACCAACTTCCGCAAACAGCGCGTCATAAAATTCCTTGGCTTTCTCATAATCGTTGCTGCCAATCAAAGTGTAACCTATCATCACGTTTCTCCTTTGTTCTTGTCGAGTTAATTGATTTCAATGACCCTGTCAAATCCGGATATCGCTGCGATGTGACTGTTTCATTCCATTTCTTCTTGGCGGATGGCCGCGCTGAGTCAGCCTGCTCCAAGGCTCCCAGTCGCGCCCGGTGCGTAGCGAATGAGTCGGCTGGTCTCCACTGCCGCCTGCCGATGGATGACGGCGCGCTGATAAGCCGCATCACTCACCATCGCGAGAAAGGCATCCGCATGGGGGTAATGCACAATAAAACTGGCGTCCCAATGTTCGGCATCGGGGCCGATCAGCAGCGCGTCCATTTTGCCCTGCCAGATAATGCGCCCGCCAACGCCCGCGAGGAGCGGCCCGGTCGCGCGGCTATATGCGGCATAGGCTTGCGCGCCGCTCCAGCCGTTCGCAGCGCAGTCATGATCGGCGGGATAGGTCGCGGTCGCGCGAAAGCGCACCAGATTGAGCATATTAATGGGCACATCGCGCGGCAGCGCCTTGAACGCGTTGAACTGTGCTCGGCTCGGGTCGACGAAATTTTCTTCGGTCATATGCGACTCCGGTGAGGGTGACATGAGATTGGCGATTGCGGGTGGTGCGCGCAACCCCCATAATCAGCACATGCTTCACATTCGCACCAACCTTGATGAGCCCGTTGTCGGCCCCATGTTCATGCCTCACCGGCCAGCGCGGCTCATTCAAACCGCGCACAAGCCGTTCAAGATCGTTTCGGATTATGAACCGGCGGGCGATCAGCCGAACGCGATTGCGCAACTGGTGGCGGGCGCACAGGCGCATGAGAAGGATCAGGTGCTGCTGGGTGTCACCGGCTCCGGCAAGACTTTTACGATGGCCAAGGTGGTGGAGGCATTGCAGCGCCCTGCGCTCGTGCTGGCGCCCAACAAGATTTTGGCCGCGCAGCTTTATGGTGAGTTCAAGCAATTCTTCCCCGATAATGCGGTGGAGTTTTTCGTTTCATATTATGATTATTACCAGCCAGAAGCCTATGTGCCGCGCTCGGACACCTATATCGAGAAAGAATCCTCAGTGAACGAGGCGATCGACCGGATGCGCCACGCCGCCACGCGCGCGCTGCTCGAGCGCGATGATGTGCTCATCGTCGCCTCCGTCTCGTGCATTTACGGTATTGGCTCGGTGGAAACCTATACGTCAATGATTTTTGATCTGGCGGCGGGGCAAGGGGCCAATCAGAGCGAAGTGATCCGCCAACTCGTCGCGCTGCAATATAAGCGCAACGATGCCGCCTTTGTGCGCGGCACCTTTCGTGTGCGTGGCGATAATCTGGAAATCTTCCCCGCCCACTATGAAGACCGTGCGTGGCGGGTAAGTTTCTTTGGCGATGAGGTGGAAAGCATCGCCGAGTTTGATCCGCTGACAGGGAAGAAAGCGGGCATGCTCGAGTCGATCCGTATTTTTGCCAATTCGCATTATGTCACCCCCGGCCCGACGATGAAGCAAGCGATGGAGGCGATGAAGCGCGAACTCGCCGAGCGGCTCAAGGTGCTCAACGCCGAGGGCAAGCTGCTCGAAGCGCAGCGGCTGGAACAACGCACCCATTTTGATCTGGAGATGATTGCCGCCACGGGCTCTTGCGCGGGTGTCGAGAATTACTCGCGCTTCCTCACCGGTCGCGCGCCGGGCGAGCCACCGCCGACTTTGTTTGAATATCTGCCCGATAATGCGCTGCTGTTCGTCGATGAAAGCCACCAGACTATAGGCCAGCTCAACGGCATGGCGCGCGGCGATCACCG
>Ga0075019_10001131_pt1 | contig 15194 bp, 16 predicted proteins | sample ColStrG_CSR_2013_FD_71473 | JGI IMG/M metagenome (GOLD analysis project Ga0075019, IMG submission 71473) | Freshwater sediment microbial communities in response to fracking from Pennsylvania, USA - Cold Stream Run_MetaG_CSR_2013 | ecosystem: Environmental > Aquatic > Freshwater > Creek >...
AGGTGCGGCTGCTTCCCGTGGGCAGTCCGAACGCGCCGCAGGACGCCCCCGACGCCGTGATCGACCCGCTGGCGGACGATCCCCCCGACCTGATCGAGGGACCAACCATCCCCGTGGGGGAGTATCTGGTGGAGCACCTGGCCCTGGAGCTGGATCCGTTCCCCCGCGCGCCCGGCGCGGTGTTCGTGCCGCCGGAAGAGCCGAATCTGATCACGCCCTTCGCGGTGTTGAAGGACCTCGCCGCGAAAAAGGGGTCGGACAAGCCCGGCTAATCCTGTCGCATCGGCGGGGCGGCGCTTGCATCACCGGTCACGGACGCTAAGGTCCCGGCGTCAGGGGCGCCTCCTGTTTCGGCGTCCGTGCTGATTCTTTGCCCGGGCGCGCCCGCCGTCCCCTTGGAGTGACAACAGACACCGTGTCTGATCCCATTGTCCTTTCGATCGACGCCATGGGCGGTGATCACGGCCCGCCGGCGACGGTGGCCGGGGCGGATCTCGCCCTGGACCGCTTCGGCGACCGGCCGGTCCGCTACCTGTTTCACGGGGATGGGGACCTGATCCGCGCGGAGCTGGCCCGGTTCCCCCGACTGCAGGGACGGTCCGACATCCGGCACACGGGCACGGTCATTTCCGGCGACGAGAAGCCCGCCCAGGCGCTGCGTCGCGGCAAGGGGACCAGCCTTTGGAACGCCGTTGAGGCGCTGCGGGCCGGGGATGCGCACGCCGCGATCTCCGGCGGCAACACCGGCGCCCTGATGGCCATTTCGAAGCTGATCCTGCGGATGCTCGGCGGATCGGACCGTCCGGCGATCGTGGCCGGCTGGCCGACCCTGCGCGGCGTCACGGCGGTGCTGGACGTCGGCGCCAATATCGACTGCAACGCGAGCCAGCTGGTGGAATTCGCCATTCTCGGCTCCGCCTTCTACACGGCGGTCTATGGCGGCGGCGCCGGTCGCCCCAGCGTGGCGCTGCTGAACGTGGGATCGGAGGACATGAAGGGCCACCAGGAGGTCCGAGACGCCCACGCCCTGCTGCGCTCGGGCAAGCTCGACCTGGACTATCGCGGCTTTGTGGAAGGCAACGACATCGCCATGGGCGCGGTGGACGTGATCGTCACCGACGGCTTTACCGGCAATGTCGCGCTGAAGACGGCGGAGGGGATGGCCCGGTTCTTTGGCGCCACCCTGAGGGAGCAATTGACCTCCAGCCTGATGAACAAGGCCGGCGCCGCGCTGGCGTCAGGCGCCTTGAACGCCCTCAAGGCCCGGCTGGACCCCAGTTCGGTGAACGGCGGTCCGCTGCTCGGTCTCAAGGGGACGGTGGTCAAGAGCCATGGCGGCGCCGACGCCCGGGGGCTGGCCAACGCCTATTACGTGGCGGCCAACCTCGCCGGCAGCAACTATGCCGAGGACGTGGCGCGGAACATGGCCCGCCTGTCCGAACCTGAAATCCTGGCCGACGCCGAACCCTCGGCGGGGAGCGCAGTGTGAGTGTGATGCGCAGCGTGATGACCGGCGTGGGCGGATACCTGCCCGAAACGGTCGTGACCAATGACGACCTGGCCCGGACCGTCGACACCTCCGACGCCTGGATCCGCGAACGGACCGGCATCCGCGCGCGCCACCGGGCGGCGCCGGATCAGGCGACGTCGGATCTGGCTGTGGCGGCGGCGGAACGGGCGCTGTCCGACGCCGGCGTGACCGCCGTCGACATCGACCTCATCATCGTGGCGACCACCACGCCCGACCTGACCTTTCCCGCCGTCGCCGCCATGGTCCAGCGAAAGCTGGGGGCGCCGGTGGGTATCGCCTTCGACGTGCAGGCGGTGTGCAGCGGCTTCGTCTACGCCATGGTGGTCGCCGACGGTTTCCTGACCCGGGGGGTGGCCAGGCGCGCCCTCGTGATCGGCGCGGAATGCATGACGCGGCTTCTGGACTATCAGGATCGCACCACCTGCGTGCTGTTCGGCGACGGCGCCGGCGCCGTCGTGCTCGAGGCCCAGCCCGGCGAGGGAGGACCCGGTGACCGGGGCCTGATCGGCTTCGCCCTGCGCTGCGACGGGACCAAGCAGGACCTGCTCTACGTGGACGGCGGCCCGTCCACAACCGGCAGCGTCGGCCATCTGCGGATGCAGGGCCAGCAGGTGTTCCGCAACGCCGTGGTGAACATCGCAGAAGCCGTGGAAGCCGCCGCCGCCCATGCCGGCATCCGGGTCGCGGATGTGGACTGGTTCATCCCGCACCAGGCGAACCAGCGGATCCTGATCGGTGTCGCCCATCGGCTGGGCCTCGAGGAGTCCAAGGTCGTGTCGACCGTGGCCGAGCATGCCAACACATCTGCGGCGTCCATTCCCCTGGCCCTGGCCACGGCCATGGCGGATGGTCGGGTGAAGCGGGGGGATTTGCTGCTGATGGAGGCCATGGGCGGAGGCCTGACCTGGGGCGCCTGCGCCGTCCGATTCTGAGCCTCTTCCAGAGTCGTCCGGAACCCTTTGACTTCCCGTGGTTTTCGCGGCATCAACGATGTTGGCTGTTTTATCTGGGGCAGGGGAATATGACAAAAGGCCGCACATTGACGCGCGCGGACCTCGCCGAAGCTGTGCATCAGGATGTCGGGCTGACCCGGCAGGACTGCGCCGGCCTGGTGGAACGCACCCTGGACCTGGTCGCCGAGGCGCTGGAAGCCGGCGATACGGTCAAGTTGTCCGGGTTCGGCGTGTTTCAGGTCCGCGCCAAGCGCGCCCGCATGGGGCGCAACCCCAAGACCGGGGCGCCGGCGGCGATCGATCCCCGTCGCGTGATCAGCTTTCGGGCGTCTCAGGTGATGAAGGCGCAGATCGACGCCTCGCCGGCAGCGCACGCCAACGGGGAACAGGGAAGCTGACCGTGACGGTCGCGAAGGGCCCCGACGCGTTTCGCACCATCTCCGAGGCCGCCGTGGAGCTCGGCGTGCCGCAGCACGTGCTCCGTTTCTGGGAAACCAAGTTCTCCTTCATCCGGCCGATGAAGCGCGCCGGCGGCCGGCGGTTCTATCGCCGCCAGGACATCGAGATCCTGCGGGGCGTGCGCACGCTGCTGCATGACGAGGGCTACACCATCAAGGGGGTCCAGCGCCTGCACAAGGAGCAGGGCGCCCGGTGCCTGCTGGCGGCGGCCGGCGGCGGCGGCGACCTGCGGCGTGACCCCACGCCGGCGCCCGCCACGGCGACCCTGGCCGGCCGGGAGTTGTCGGACGCCTCCCGGGCGCGGCTGCACGGGGTGCTGGAGGACCTGGAATCGGTGAAGGCGCGGATCGACCGGATCCTGGCCCAGACCTGACCGGGCTGGGCCGGGCCCGGACGCTCCGGGGATATCCCGCGTTTTTCCGGCGAGGCGCTGACTTTCCGCATTGCCGCCAGCGGGCGCGCTCTCTATAACCGCCGTCCACCGACGTGTCGGAGCGTAGCGCAGCCTGGTAGCGCACTTGACTGGGGGTCAAGGGGTCGTGGGTTCGAATCCCGCCGCTCCGACCATTGGGTCTTTTGAGGTTGTTGGTCCCCCAGGCCATCAAGTCCGCCGCCTGGCAGGCGGGCCAGGACACAATCCCGATCCTTCAGTCCGCCCGATCGTGCAGTCAGCCTGGTCCGTGCAGCAGGTCATTTGAAGACGCCCTGCGCCGAAGCGTTTCCGGGTCACGGGCCTTGCCTGCGGAGGCGGGCGTAGCGTCACTTCGCCGGCGGCAGGTCGGACGCGATTTCCCAGGCAACCTTCAGGGCGCCGTCGGGCTGGCGCCTGAAACCCAGCAGCAGATTGCCCCGCTCACGAACCGGGCCTTTGGACTTCGGGTCGGTCAGGGTCAGGACATAGGTCGAGTGATAGACCGCGAAATCGGACCCGCCGAGGTCCACGGACTCCGCGCTGAGATCCACATGCGCCCGGGGATCCGCCAGCATGGCCCGGGTCGTGGCCAGATCCGCCGCAACCCCCACGTCATTGGCCGCGCCATGGGACATGACCACGACATCCGGCAGATCGGCGCTGACATTCTTCTCCGCGTCATGGGCGTTCAGCGCGTCGATGCGGGCATGGGCGGCGGCCATGACCTCGGCGGTAAGCGTCGCCGGATCCACGGTCTTCGGGCCGGGCCGGGAAGCGGCGCCACAGCCCGACAGGACGAGCGCCAGGGCGAGCCCGGACATTGATCTCGCGCGCATGACGTCCCTTTCCATTGGTGAGGGGGGAGGGTGATCGATCCGCAGGTTCCCTGTCAATGACGGCGCTCCGACCCGCCGCCATCCGCGACCCGTCCCGTCATCGGCGCCTTTCCGGGTGACATATGGCGAGGACTCAGGAACACTTCTCGTCCGAAGCCAATGCAGCAGAAGGATATACCGATGAAGGCGATGAACTCACCCGGATCGCTGCTGGCTGTATGCTTCTCAATGTTTGTCGTAGGGGCGGCGAGCGCCGCGCCTGCGCCCTCCGCCGTTGCGAGTTGCGTGACAAAGGTCGTGGCGGAAAATGACAAGTACCTGGTTCAGGACACGCAATGCGCCCCGGGGGCGTCGTCTTCCATGAGCAAGCGCCCCATGCGCGTGATCTACACCATCGCGGGGTCCGCCATGAAGCGGACCTATGCCGATGGGTCGTCAGAGACGTTCGTGTTCAAGGACGGCAATGCGGAAATCGTCAATATCGATCGCGCCTATTCCTATACGAACATCGGGACCTCGACCTTCCACGCGCTGGCGGTGACGGCGAAATAGCGGGTTCCTCGCGCCGCACCCGGCCGTCAGCCCTCGCCGGTTTCGCCGCCGCCGCGACTCATCCAGCTCAGCAGCGGCAGGATCGGCGCGCCCCAGGCGAGGCCGGCGACGGCGAAATAGACCCCGCGCACCCAGCCGAGGTCCGGCAGCCGTTCGCCGATCATCACCACGGCGATGGCATAGGCGCAGACAAAGGCCACCAGCAGGACGGCGCCGATGAATTTCCGTGTGCGCATGCGCATTGTCGCTGCTCCTGAAGGGGTCGGGCCGGGCCGCCATGGACCTACATAAGGCTTTCCGTCCCGGATTTCACTTCTCCGTCCTGCAACGCCTCAACCCCGTGGACGGATGCTGCGCCAAGCGCTAGGGAGCGTGGTTCGGGCTCAAGGAAGTATCAGACCATGCGCTGGAGCTACAATCTGGAAAGGTCCTATTCGGCGGCCTTGTGGCTCTTTGCCGTGGCGGCCCTCGTCTATGCGATGGTCGTCGTCGGCGGCGCCACGCGCCTGACCGGCTCCGGCCTGTCGATCACCGAGTGGAAGCCGATCCTGGGGGTCATCCCCCCCATCAGCGAGCATGGCTGGAACGACGCCTTCGACAGGTACAAGCACATCCCCCAGTACCGCTACCTGAACGCCGGCATGAGCCTCGCCGCCTTCAAGGGGATCTACTGGTGGGAGTGGGGCCACCGCCTCCTGGGGCGCATTGTCGGTCTCGTCTTCATCATCCCCTTCATCGCCCTCCTCGCGACGCGCTCCATCCCCCGGCGGCTGATCTGGCGCTGCTGGGTGTTGCTGGCGCTGGGCGGCCTGCAGGGCGCGGTGGGCTGGTGGATGGTGTCCAGCGGCCTCGATCGCGGCGTGGCGGTGGCGCCGGAGCGGCTGGCGACCCACCTGGGCATGGCCCTGATCATCTTCAGCGGCTGCGTCTGGACAGGTCTCGAGGCCTGGTTCGGTCGAGGACGGAGCGCCATCGGTCTCGACACGCCCTGGCGGTGGACCGCGGCGGGACTTGTGGGCCTGACCTATGTCCAGTGCCTGCTGGGCGCCCTGGTGGCGGGCAATCACGCTGGCCGGGTCTATAACGACTGGCCGATGATGAACGGGAAGCTGATCCCCTCGGACTATGTGGAGCCGGCCCGCGGCCTCGGCGCGTCGCTGGTGCACGGTCTGGCGGCGGTGCAGTTCAATCACCGGCTGATCGGCTATGTCCTGTTCGCCTGTGTCCTCCTGTTCGCGGTGCAGGTCACCCGGGCGAGGGGAGTCGCCCAACCGGTCCGGCGGACCAGCTACTGGCTGGCGGGACTGGTCAGCCTGCAGGCCGTGCTGGGGATTGCGACCCTGCGCATGGGCGACCCCCTGTGGCTGGCCATGAGCCACCAGATCTTCGCCGTTGTGGTCCTGACCTGGTCGATCCTGCTGGCCTGGCGGGTCCCGCGGAACTGACGGACGCCGGAATTGTTGCGGTATTATCTTACCTTTATCAAAAACATCAACAAAAACAATGGATACGACCGAATATGGTGCGATCTATTGTGTTGACACCTGTGGCCATCCCCCTTAGACACCGCGCTTCCGTCTTCCGCGACGTCTTTGGGCGTTCGTGGGCGACCCCAACATCTGGATGACTTTCGATGCAAAAGACCACGGTTTCCCTGAAGCCGGCGGATGTCGAGAAGAAGTGGATCGTGATCGACGCCGAGAACGCCGTCGTCGGTCGTCTCGCCTCCTTCATCGCCATGCGCCTTCGCGGCAAGCACCGCCCGGACTACACCCCGCACGTGGACTGCGGCGATTTCGTCGTGGTCGTGAACGCCGACAAGGTGAAGTTCACGGGCCGCAAGCTCGACCAGAAGACCTACTACTGGCACACCGGCCACCCGGGCGGCATCAAGGAGCGGACCGCGGGCAAGATCCTCGGCGGCCGTTTCCCGGAGCGCATCCTGATGAAGGCGGTCGAGCGCATGCTGCCGAAGGAAAGCCCCCTGGCCCGCAAGCAACTGACCCATCTGCGCGTCTATGCGTCCGCAGAACATCCGCACGCCGCCCAGGCCCCTGAAACTATCGCGTTCGCCGACCTGAACGCCAAGAACGTTCGGAGCCAGTAATCATGTCCGACACCATCCAGACAGACGCCCCGACCGGCTTCGACGCCCTGAAGGGCCTCGGCACTGTCGCCGCGGAATCCGCCGCGCCGAAGGAGCCGCAGATCGACAAGTACGGTCGCGCCTACGCCACCGGCAAGCGCAAGAACGCCATTGCCAAGGTTTGGATCAAGCCGGGCTCCGGCAAGATCACGATCAATGACCGGGACCAGACGGTCTATTTCGCCCGTCCGGTGCTGCGCATGATGATCGCCCAGCCCCTGGCCGTGTGCGACCGCTCGACCCAGTTCGACGTGGTGGTTTCGGTCAAGGGTTCCGGACTGTCCGGCCAGGCGGGCGCGATCCGCCATGGCATCTCCAAGGCCCTGACCTATTACGAGCCCGGCCTGCGTCCGGTGCTGAAGCCGCACGGCTTCCTCACCCGCGACAGCCGCGTGGTGGAACGCAAGAAGTACGGCCGTGCGAAGGCGCGCCGGAGCTTCCAGTTCTCCAAGCGCTAGTCCGCTCGGTATCTGCGATATCGAAAGGGGCGCTTCGGGGAACCGGGGCGCCCCTTTTGTTTGTGCTGCTGGCGTCCTTTGATGGAGACGTTCATGCCCGTTCAGGTGTTCATTGACGGCGAGGCCGGAACCACCGGTCTGCAGATCCGCGCCCGCCTTTCGCCGCGGACAGACATCGCCCTGATCCAGTTGCCCGACGCCCAGCGCAAGAGCCCGGCGGCCCGTCGCGACGCCCTGAACGCCGCGGACGTGGTGATCCTGTGCCTGCCGGACGATGCGGCGCGGGAGGCGGTGGGCCTGATCGACAACTCCACGACCCGAGTGATCGATGCGTCGACGGCGCACCGTACGGCGCCGGGATGGGTCTATGGCTTTCCGGAGCTGGCGCCGGGACAGCGCGACGCCGTGCGCGGGGCGATGCGGGTCTCCAATCCCGGATGCTATCCCACCGGGTTCCTGGCCCTCGTCCGTCCCCTGGTCACGGCGGGCCTGCTGCCGGCGGACTGGCCGGTGACCGTGAACGCGGTGTCGGGCTACACCGGCGGCGGCAAGGCGATGATCGCCGAATTCGAGGATGCGGGCCGTGAGACCTTCACGCATGACGCCTTCCGGATCTACGCCACCGGGCTTGGACACAAGCATGTGGATGAGATGCAGCGGCACGCCGGCCTTGGCCGCCCGCCGCTGTTCGCGCCGGCCGTCGGTCGCTATCCCCAGGGCATGATCGTGGAGGTTCCCCTCCAGCTGGCGGCGCTGCCCGGGCGTCCGAGCCTCGACGCCGTGCGCCAGACCCTGGAGGCGGCCTATGCGGGGGAGCGGTTCGTGACGGTGGCGGACGCGGGCGAGACCGCGGCGACCAAGGCCCTGCAACCGGAGGCCCTGAACGGCACCAATCAGCTGAAACTGTACGCCTTTGGCGACGCCGACACCGGACAGGCGCGGCTGGTGGCCCTGCTGGACAATCTGGGCAAGGGCGCGTCCGGCGCGGCGGTGCAGAGCCTGAACCTGATGGCCGGCCTCGACGAAGCCGCCGGGCTCTAGCCGTCGAGGGTCAACGGGCGGGCTCGGTCCGCTGAAGGAAATCCACCATCAGGTCCTTCCAGGCCACGGCCCAGGTGTGGGTGCCGTGGCCATGGGTCCGCTCGCTGGTCGGCAGCAGCACGAACCGGCCGCTGGCGATCCGCGGGGCCAGGGCCTCGGCGATGCCCAGGGACGGCGGGTTGATGAAGTCGTCCGCGGAATTGATCCACAACAGGGGCGCGGTGATCCGGCCGAGGCCGGCGGTCGGATCATAGGTGCGGGACGCGTCCAGCTGGTAGATCAGGTCGTTGGCGTCGGCCTTTCCGGGCACGGCGGTTTCGGCTGCGGCGACAAAGGCGTCCGCGGCGGCGCGGGTCGGCCAGGTCTTCTGATCCTGATGCGGCGCGCTGCCGGCGATGAACAGCAGGTCGGCGGCCACGCGCAGTCCCGCCACGGGCTCGCGGTCATACTCGCCGCCCTTCCAGTCGGGGTCATGGCGGATGGCGGAGATCACCATGCTGCGCCAGACCCGGTTGCGACCGGCGATCGGGGCGGGGAGGCAGGCCATGGGCATCACCGCCGCAAGCTCGTCGGGATAGGTCTCGGCCCAGACAAAGGCGTTCATGCAGCCCATGGAGGTCCCGAACAGCAGCCGGATCCGCTGGATTCCCAGATGCTCGGTCACCAGGCGGTGCGCGGCGGCCACCATGTCCGTGTAGTCATAGGCGGGAAACCGCATGTGCAGCCCGTCGCTGGGCTTGCTCGAGCCCCCGTGTCCGATGGCGTCGATCATGACGATGTAGTGGCTGCGGGTGTCCAGGGGCTGGCCGGGTCCGAACAGCTCGCCGGAAAACTGGGGCCGCAGGAAGCTCAGCCCATCTCCGCCGGTGCCATGCAACAGCACCACGGCGTTGACCACATGTCCGCCGGCGTCCCGTTGGGGAACGCCCAGGGTCCAGTAGTGGAGCCGCAGGTCCGGCAGGGACTCACCGCTGGCGAAGCGGAAATCCGTCAGATGGATGTCGCCGGGAACCGGCGCTTCGGTCGCCGACGCGGTCGGGGCGTGGACCAGCGTCGCCAGGGCGAGGGCGGCCAGCAGGCTCCGCATCCTGGAACGCCATGCGAGGGGCGGCAGACTCATGCGGCGTCGGACCTCACCTTCACATATTCGCCCGGGGCGTCGCCCAGCGGCTTCAGCGGTCCGCGCGCCGGGTCCCGGGCGGGGACCTGTCCGCCGGACAGCGGGGCCAGCCAGCCCAGCCAGTGCGGCCACCAGCTGCCGGGATGCTCCACCGCGCCGGCCTGCCATTCCTCCAGGGTGTCGGGCAGGGCGGCGTTGGTCCAGTGCTGGTACTTCTTCGCGTCCGGGTGGTTGATCACGCCGGCGATGTGGCCGGAGCCCGCCAGGGTCATGATCGTCGGGCCGCCGAACAGCTGCGCCCCCCGGAACACCGAGCGCATGGGGGCGATGTGGTCGTCGCGGCTGGCCTGGACATAGACGGGCTGGGTGATCGCCTTCGGGTCAAGCCGGACCCCGGCCAGCTCCAGCGTCCCTGCCGCCAGGGCGTTCTCCTGATAGAATCGCCGCAGATACTGCATGTGCAGCGTCTTGGGCATGCGCGTCTGGTCGGAATTCCAGAACAGCAGGTCAAACGGCGTCGGATCCTTGCCCATCAGGTAGTTGTTGACGAAGAACGACCAGATCAGGTCATTGGCGCGCAGCATGTTGAAGGTCTCGGCCATGGCCGATCCCGGCAAGACGCCGCCGGCGGCGTCCATCCGACGCTCCAGGTCCTTCAGCCATTCCTCGTTGGTGAACATCATCAGGTCGCCGGCCTCGGCGAAGTCCTGCTGTGCGGCGAAGAAGGTCGCCGACCGGATCGAGTCGTCGCCGTTGGCGGCCATGTGCGACAGGGTGCAGGCCAGCGCGGTGCCGCCGATGCAATAGCCGACGGTGTTGACCTGCTCGACCTTGCACTGGCGCTTCACCTGGCGGACCGCCTCGTAGAAGCCCTCGGCCATGTAGTCCTCGAGGGACTTGGTGGCCAGCGCCGGGTCCGGGTTCACCCACGAGGTCACGAACACGGTGATCCCCTGGGCGGTCAGCCACCGGATCATGGAGTTCTCCGGCCGCAGGTCGAGGATGTAGAACTTGTTGATCCAGGGCGGGAAGATCAGCAGCGGGATCTCGTAGACGGTGTCGGTGGATGGCGAGAACTGCAGCAGTTCGAACAGCGCGTTGCGGAACACCACCTTGCCGGGCGCGGTGGCCACGTTCTCGCCGACCTTGAACCGCTCGAACTCTGTCTGGCTGATGGCCAGCTGGCCGCCGCCGCGGGCCAGGTCAGAGGCGAAGTTTTCCGCCCCCTTCAGGATGCTCTCCCCGTGGGTCTCCACCGCCTTGCGCAGGGCGGCGGGATTGGAGATCAGGAAGTTGGAGGGGGAAAAGGCGTCGGTCAGGGCCTTGGTGAAGAACTCCACCCGCCGGCGGCTCATCGGGTCGACGCCCTCCACGTGGGTCACGAGGTCGTTCAGCCAGTTGGAGGTGACCAGGTAGGACTGCTTCATCACGTCGAACACGACATTGTCCCGCCATTCCGGGTCGTTGAAGCGCTTGTCGCCCCGGGCCGGCTCGACCACTGGCTGGGTTTCCTGACCATAGATGCGACGACTGGTCGCGCTCCACAGCTCCATGTAGCGATTGAACAGGTCCGCCTGGGCCCGCATCATGTTCTGGGGCTGGTTGGCGAGTTTGCTCATCACGTCAACCATCGCCGGGCCTACATGGAACGGATCCGCGGACAGAGCCGCCGGCCGTTCTGCCTGCCTCAGCGCCGACTCGGCGATCGCCCCCTGGGCGGTGACCGCCGCCTTGGCGAGGTTGAGGGACAGGGCTTCCATGGTGCGAAGCTGCTCAGGCGTGAGCATCTTCATCGGATCGAGCAGCTGGGTCTGGCTTTCGGCCTTGGCCTGGGCCGCAGCGTGGGTCTCCTCCTGGGCCCGGGCCTTGCGGTTGTTGGCGTCGCGGGCCTGATCGGACAGGGCGAATTCGGGCGAGGCGTCCGGGCCGGTTCGGCGGGCCGGCTTCGCCATGGCCTGCGGCGGCTTGCGCGTCCGGGGCGGAGCAGAGGCCGCCGGAGGGGCGGTCTTCGCCGCTGGCCTCGCCGCCGTCCTGGCCGGAGACGTCTTTGAGGAAGCCGCCTTGGAGGGAGCCGTCTTGGCGGACGCCGTCTTGGAGCGAGTCGCCCTGGAGGGAGCCGTGCTTGCGGGGACGCGCGCGCCGGTTTCGCCCTTCGCCTTGACGTCCGGCGTGGCCTGGGTCGAGGCCTTCGGCTTCGACTTCGCCTTCGGCTTGATCGCGATCGGAGCGGCAGACCCGTGAGCAGCGGCCTTGGCCGGCGACTCCTTTGCTTCGACCCTGGCCGCCGGTTTCGATGCGGGTGCTGTCGCTTTCGCCTCCGTGGCTCGCAAGCGGGCTTTCTTTCCCTTGGGAACCTGCGTCGCCTTCTTCGCCATGCGCCATCTCCGTGGGTTGCGGGAGGCAGCTTAGCACTCTTTGCATTGTGGTCGATCATCGCATAAGAGCAGTGGCAAGATGTTAGACGCCCGAGCCCTCCCGCGCCGTCCAGGCCCCGGTTTCCGACGGATGTCGGCGGCCTTGCTGGCGGCCGCCGGCTTGCTCGCCGGGTGCTCGGACGTGACCCAGGCCCTGTCGCTGGATCCGGGCGGGGTCAATCCCGATTCGCCCATTGCCCGCGAGGCGGTGGCCGCGTCCCGCGGGGCCTATCCGACACCGCGTCTGGCGGATATTCCTGCAGTCCCCAAGGGACTTCCGCCTGCCTCCGTGATCAAGGCGTCGGTGATCCGCATGATCTCCGAGCGCCGGACGCTCAATGATGTGGTCTTTGCTCTGCCGCCGGCCCAGACCGACACGGACCAGTTCCTGTCGCGCACCCGGGACGCGCTGGCGGCCCGTCCCCTGACCCCGCCGCCGGAGGATCAGCCAGCGCTCACTGCGGCCTTTGCCGAGCAGGCGCGGTCTCAGATCCAGACACCGCCGCCCGCCGCTGGGGCGCCGCCCCGTCCCTGACGGCGGACGGCCGGACCTTCGCCCTCCGGATTCGCCCTGCGCGGACCGGGCACTCAGAACCGCCAGACCTCAGCAGGATCCCATGGACTCATCACCGCGCACCGTAAGGATCGGACTGGCGGGCGTGGGCGTCGTCGGCCAGGGCCTTGTGCGATTTCTCGAGGCGCATCCGGACTTTGCGCCCGCCGGCGGCCGGGCGGTCATCACCGGCGTGTCCGCGCGGGATCGCCATCGACAGCGGCAGGCGAACCTCGAGGCGTTCACGTGGTTCGATGACCCGGTGGCGCTGGCCCTGTCCGATGACAATGACGTGTTCGTCGAACTGATCGGCGGATCGGAAGGTCCGGCGCGGCTGGCGGTGACCTCGGCGCTGGGCCGTGGCAAGCCGGTGATCACGGCCAACAAGGCGCTGCTTGCGATCCACGGCGCGGAACTGGCGGCCCTGGCGGAGCGCACCGGCGCGGCCCTGCTGTTCGAGGCGGCCGTGATGGGCGGCACGCCGGCGGTGAAGATGCTGCGCGAGGGGCTGGTCGGGGACGAAGTGACCCGCGTGGCGGGAATCCTGAACGGGACCTGCAATTTCATCCTGTCTGACATGGAGAAGAGCGAGCGCAGCTTTGCCGAGGTGCTCGCCGACGCCCAGGCCCAGGGCTTTGCAGAGGCGGACCCCACCACCGACATCGGCGGGTTCGACGCCGGACACAAGATCACCCTCCTCGGGGCCCTGGCCTTCGGCGGGGCGCCGAACTTCGCCGGAGTCGAGGTCGTGGGCATCGATCAGATCGAATTGCTCGACATCCGTCTGGCCCGGGATCTCGGGTACCGGATCAAGTTGATCGCCGAAGCCCACAAGGTCGGGGACCTGGCCAGCGTCAGCGTCGCCCCGGCCCTGGTTCCGCTGGCGCATCCCCTGGCCCAGGCGGGCGGCGTGCTCAACGCCCTGTTCATCGAGGGGCGGCGCATCGGGCGGATCTTCCTTCAGGGGCCCGGCGCCGGGGCCGGGCCGACGGCGGCGGCGGTCGCGGCCGATATCGCGGACCTGATGACCGGCGCGGCGCGGCCGGTGTTCCAGCGTCCCGCCCGGGACCTGGCGCCCCTCCAGCCGGCCGATCGGGCGCTCCGCCGCACGGCGGTCTATGTCCGTCTGATGGTCGCGGACCGGCCGGGCGTCATCGCCGCGGTCACCGACGCCCTGGCCCGGGCGGATGTTTCGATCGACAGCTTCCTGCAGCGCAGCGTCCAGAACACCGGCCTCGTCCCGATCGTGCTGACGACCCAGGTGGCGTCGGAAGAGGCCATCCGCGAGGCCGTGGGGCATATTGCCGCCCTGGACGCCGTGGTGGAGCCTCCGAGGACGATTCGTGTCGCCAACATCTGAGATTCAGATAGAACCACTGCGTAACCACCCCCGTCTGACAAGAAAACATCCGGAGACGACCCCCATGACCTCCACCGCCGCGCCAGGATCCCTGGGCCCGCTGGACCGAAATCTGGCGCTGGACGCCGCGCGCGTGACCGAGGCCGCGGCCATTGCCGCAGAGCGCCTGGCCGGGTGCGGTGACGAGAAGGCCGCGGATCAGGTCGCCGTCGACGCCATGCGCACGGCCCTGAACCAGCTCGACATCACCGGCGTGATCGTCATCGGCGAAGGCGAGCGCGACGAGGCGCCGATGCTGTACATCGGCGAGAAGGTCGGCACCGGCAAGGGTCCGGCGGTGGACATCGCCCTCGATCCGCTGGAAGGCACCACCCTGACGGCCAAGGCCATGGCCAACGCCCTGGCCGTGGTGGCCTTCGCCCCCGGCGGCGGCATGCTGCACGCGCCGGACACCTACATGGACAAGATCGCCATCGGACCCGGCTATCCCGCCGGCCTCGTCGACCTGGACGCCAGCCCGGCGGACAATGTGAAGGCCCTGGCCAAGGCCAAGGGCGTCGCCACCGACAAGATCACCGCCTGCGTCCTCGACCGTCCGCGGCACAAGGACATCATCGCAAGCCTTCGGTCCGTCGGCGCGCGGGTCCACCTGATCTCGGACGGCGACGTGGCCGGGGTGATGAACACCGCGGACCCGGGCACCGGCATCGACATCTATATCGGCCAGGGCGGCGCCCCCGAAGGCGTGCTGGCCTGCGCGGCGCTGAAGTGCGTCGGCGGCCAGTTCCAGGGGCGGCTGGTGTTCCGCAACGAGGACGAAAAGGCCCGCGCCCGCAGGCTCGGCCTCAAGGACGCGGACTTCGACCGGAAGTATTCCCTGGACGAACTCGTCCGCGGCGATGCGGTCTTCTCCGCCACCGGGGTGACGGACGGGGCCCTGCTGGACGGGGTGAAGATCCGCGACGGCTATGTCCACACGCACACGGTGGTGATGACCTCCGCAACCGGCACGGTCAGCACGATCCGCACCAAGCATCGGCTCTGATGCCCCGGCCCGGGGGCGAGGCCGTCGAAGCGACGACGCCGGACGGGGGGAGCGACCCGGACGGCGCGTTTCTCGATGTTCAATCCTCCCTCAGCGGGCGTCGCTGGAAGGCCCGCCCCGCAGATGCGGGCGTCGTCCGCGCGCTGATGCGGGCCGAGGCGCTCGGCCAGCCCCTGGCCCGCGCCCTGGCGTCCCGCGGCGTCGACCTGCAGACAGTCCGCGATTTTCTGGATCCCACGCTGAAGGCGCTGTTTCCGGATCCGTCGACCTTCGCCGACATGGACCGGGCGGCGCACCTGCTTCTCGACGCCGTC
>Ga0075019_10001134_pt1 | contig 15160 bp, 16 predicted proteins | sample ColStrG_CSR_2013_FD_71473 | JGI IMG/M metagenome (GOLD analysis project Ga0075019, IMG submission 71473) | Freshwater sediment microbial communities in response to fracking from Pennsylvania, USA - Cold Stream Run_MetaG_CSR_2013 | ecosystem: Environmental > Aquatic > Freshwater > Creek >...
AGTGCATGCCTGGCGGTGAAGTGCGCGATGCGAATACCAAGTGCGGAAACCTACCCCAACATCCGGCGCTTCGTGGTGTCTCGACTCAGCAACTGATATTGCACACACATGGACCCATGTACTGAACGTTGAGTGCGGGGGTATTCGTCATCTTCGGCTTTGGTCTCTACTTCGCCAGGGCGGTCACCGTATGGACGACGTGTATATCGCGCGACGTGACTGGCGACTCAAGATACGGAGGGCCTTCTGAAGTTTCGGCTGCGCTAGTTCATGTTCATTGTGTGCGCTGAGTACACGTGAAAACTCTAAGAGTGCTCAACGACCGCTCTGGCCCTCGTTGCGAAGGAGGTAGACCTACCCCTGCTCTCGCGTGCATGTAGGAACTGCTGGTTCATGTGCTGACAGGGACTTCGGACATTGTCGATGTGCTTAGGAGAATTGCGATGCGCTGGCACCATCCTGGCTTCGCTATCAGTCCGTGTCCTGGCAGATTGTGAGAAATGGATGGTGTAGAAGCCGTGTTGCCAACTGCAAGACTCCTAGCGCAATTTAAGAAATCTTGAAACGAATGTCGGCGCTAAGTTCGCGACAAGACTCAGTGACTGTAGGCGGCGATGTTGCCCGCATCATTCTGGACGACCACACGTATGACCTACGAGAAGTTCCATACAAGGGCCTCGGTATCGATTGGCCCCCGACATAATTTCTAAGTACTCCCCGCGATGATGGCACATGGTGGAGAATCGATGACGTCTCTTGGGGGCGCTCGTTTCTCCGGATACGTCCCTAGCCAACCCGGAGCGTTGTCATGTGGGCTACAGTGGAGCGAGTCAACTCCATTACCAGTTCGAATTCACCTGCCTCGAGTTTGGAGCGTGGCACCATCCAACTACCCCCGACCGCGAATACTGCGGGGTGGGTGATATAGCCCTCAAGGGAGTCCAATGCGATGCCACCTGTTGGCATGAAGCGCACAGTAGGGAACGGGCCGTGCAATGCGCTTAGCATAGGCAGTCCACCTGCGGGAATTGCGGGGAAGAACTTAAGGTGCTCGAGTCCCATTCGCATTGCTGCTTGCACTTCAGTAGCACTGGCAATGCCCGGTAAAACTGGGATCCCCCGCAACTGGGCGTAGGCGACGACGTCGCGGTCGAAACCCGGACTGACAAGGAAATGCGCTCCCGCGTCTATTGCAAGGTCAGCCTGTCTGATGCTGAGGACCGTTCCAGCTCCGATTAGCATGTCCCCGCGCCGTGACAGGGTGGCGATTATCTCAAGACTCGCTTCCGTTCGAAGCGTTACTTCGGCGCACGCGAGTCCTCCCTCGACGAGGGCGTCACCAAGGGGGGAGGCGTGAGACAAGTTGTCAAGGACGACGACAGGCACTACGCCGATGGTCTCCAGATCCTGCATCGTAGACACGCGATTACTTTAGCCATCGGTTTGACAGTGGACCTCTTCCATTTGATGTCAATCCGCCAGTCTCACTTTTTGGCGCCCAGCCACCAATCTGTTGTTGAGGAGAGATCGTCGCCAAAATGACTCTTCGACGGACAACTAGATATTCCTTGGTGTTCTGACAAAAGCTTTATGTGAAGACTTTGTAACAGTGCTCACCGCAAATATGTTGGCAGGTTTCCGGTGGATGAAACTTAATCAAGTCTGAGAACCCAATAGATCGAATAAATGGACCGAATTGGTGTTACTAGAAGTGTCATTTTCCTGCCAAGAAAATGCATCGCGAAACAGACTATCGGCGAGGCCCTTTTGGCATAAATCACGACCTCATTCATCAGAACCTCGAGCATTAGAGTCAGGAAACGTACGCGGCCAACCTTGGTTGCGAAGCGCGGTAGAGCACTGGTGGGCCTGGGGGGCGTGTGACTATTGAACCGGTCTTATATCACGAAGAAGGCGAACTTGCCTTCATCACTCTGAATCGCCCCGAGAAGCTCAACGCGCTCAATCCCCGGGCGTTCGATCTGCTTGGGAAATTTATCGCTTACTTCGCCGACGAAAGTGCGGCAAAAGTTGCTGTCTTGCATGGCGAAGGTACAAGTTTTGCCGCTGGAGCGGACATTGATCATTACGTCGACATCGACGTAGTGCAATATCTCGACTTCATGCGGGTGGGCAACGGCGTGCAGTCGAAATTCGCAGAATGCGTCAAGCCAGTTATCGCGGCGGTGCAAGGATACGCACTAGGCGGTGGTCTTGAGTTAGCGCTCTCATGCGATTTCATCGTGACAGCTCCCGACGCGCAATTGGGTCTACCGGAGGTTCGTCTCGGATTACTTCCCGGCGGAGGTGGCACCCAGCGGTTACCACGTCTCATTGGTACGATGCGAGCTGCGGAGATGTTGATGACCGCGAAGCGTATTTCAGGCGAGCAAGCGGTGCAGTGGGGCATGGCACTAGAGATGGGACCGCACCCCGATGTGCTCAGCGCAGCTCGCACGCTGGCGAATCACATCGCGATACAGGCACCGCTGCCGGTTCGTCTCGCCAAAGTTCTCTTGCGGTCTGGTGCCGACGCATCTCTTGATGCGGCACTCGATCTCGAACAATCGATGGGTGCAGCGATCTTCCTTTCGAGCGACGCGCGTGAGGGAATTCAGGCCTTCGTCGAGAAGCGACGACCCACGTTCGTCGGGAAGTGAGGAGACGATCTTCAATTCAATGATCCGGAACTAGCTGTAATCGCGTGTGAAGACCGATGTGAGTTGAAAGTAATTCAATTGACGGTTGCGGGGAAAAACTTCCTGTGATATGTTTCCAAAATTGAAATTATGTATTGCTGAATGAAATGAAACTTGCAGTAAAAGAAATATCATTCCTAAAAATCCTGGGGGGATACTGAGGTGAATCAGTCTTATTCGCACGGCACCGAACAGATTGGTTTAAATGTTCTGGACCGACTCTTGACTGAGGTGAACCCTTCGAGTTCCCTCATCCCTGATGGATTCCTCGATTGCGCCGTGGGGAACGCCGACTCATCGGTCTTCAACGCGAGATGGTCGTGCCAATGATCTCCGATGGCGTGGTCACTGAAAGGGAGCGGCTCTCGCGGGGACCTCTCGCTCACGTGCGAGTCCTCGACTTCACTGCCCTGGTCCAAGGTCCTCTTGCTACGCAGATGTTGGGAGATCTCGGGGCTGACATTGTCAAGATTGAACGACACGAGGGCGAGTGGAGCCGTCACTGGGGTATTGCTGACGGTCATACGCACGGTCAGACCGACTCCTTTCTAGCTTTCAATCGCAACAAGCGAAGTGCGACCGCCGACCTGAAGGATCCCGGTACGCGGGCAAGAATTTTGGAGATCGCCACGGACTTCGACGTTGTCGTTGAGAACTTTCGTCCGGGCGTCATGGCCAAACTTGGTCTGGGCTACGAAGATTTCGCCCAAGTGAACCCGGGTATTATTTTTGTCAGTTCCTCGGGTTATGGCCAGCATGGTCCCTATGTGACCCGACCCGGCCAAGACATGTTGATCCAAGCGCTTTCGGGCGTGATGTTCCTTACGGGTCGCCACGTCGACCCACCGACAGCACTCGGCGTCGGAATCGCTGACCAGTACACGGGTTTGCACATCGTGATCGGGATTCTCTCGGCCCTACTCCACCGCAATGTCACTGGAGAGGGGCAACGTGTCGAATTGAACCTCTTCAGTTGTATGGTGGCCGCTCAGCAACAAGAACTCACCTATTTCATGAATCACGGGTTGTTGCCTGAGCGTCCAGTCGAGAACCACGGGTCGGTCTGGGCCACCGCGCCATTTGGGATCTACGAGACGAGTGATGGTCACCTGGTCATTGCGATGACGCCATGTCCGATTATCGCGCGGGCGTTGCGTATGCCCGACCTGGCGCGCTTCGACACCAATGCCAAGATGCTAGAGAATCGTCGCGAAATCTACCGTGCGATCAGTGACAAGCTCGCAACAGGAACGACAGACCACTGGATTGAAGTGCTCTTGGCAGAGGACGTGTGGTGCGCGCCGGTTCAGAACTACGACCAATTAATGAACGACCCCCAAGCGATCCATAACGGGATGTTTTGGGACGTGGGTATTGGCGAGAGCGAGAAAACCTTTCGAACGGTGGGCACCCCTTTTGTTTTTTCCAAGACACCCGTTACTCTGCGTCGCGGTGTGCCTGATCTCGGTCAACATACCGAGGAGATTTTCGGAACAACTCGGAAGGTCTCGGAGTGAGCGACTCTCACTCGGACGGTGCGCGTAGCGAACAGGCCCCTTCGGCAAGAGAAGTCGTCTCGTTGGGCGAAGGCATCTTTCAACTGCCGACTGACTATCCCGAAGTTTGCAACGCTCCCTTGTGGAGCTACCTCCTTGCCAGTGGCGATCATTTCGCCGTGATTGATCCGGGCGTGCGAAGCACCTTCGCCGCAACGTTGTCGGGCGCCATCGAATCGATCGGGTTGGAACTTAACGGCGCCGATTTGCTGCTCGCTACTCATGGCCACCCGGACCACTCGGGTGGCCAAAGTTCGTGGAAGGTCGACGCGCCCCATGCACTCATTGCCGCTCCACTCATTGATGCCCCGTGGGTCGAGTCCTTTGACCGCCAGTGGGTTCAGTTCTGGGATGACTACCCAGGTGTGATTGACAACCGTCCCGCTCGGGACCTTCTTATGAGCCTTTGTGTGCCCGAACCCACCGTCAACCTTTTGTTGCGTGATGGCGACGAAGTCGTAGTGGGTGAGCGTCGCCTCAGTGTGGTGGAAACCCGCGGGCACTCATGGGGACACTGTGCGTATTTCGATTACGACACGCGAACAATATTCACAGGGGACGCGGTGCAAGGTCGTGGCATTCCCAGTAGTGACCAAACGACGGTCTTCGCGCCGCTTTACCTCAATGTGGACGAGGCTCGCTGGGGACTACAACGGCTGCTCGACATTCCTTTCGACCAAATGTGTCCCGCTCACGCTGCGCCGATGGATCGCGAAACAGGAATGGCCTTCCTGCAGCAGAGTGTCGATTTCATTGATGAAGTCGACGCGATGGCAAGGACAATGGTGGACCAGGTCGTACCTTCACCCCTATTCACTCGTGATCTTGCAATCGCAATTGGCGAACTGGTCGGCGCTAGCCCCGCACTCACTCCTCAGACTGCCGCAACCGCTCGTGCTCACCTTTATCAGCTTGCACGCGAAGACATCATCGATGCTGCCTGGGTCTCAAAAAGGATCAGCAATGAATGACGCTCCAATCCGGTCAGAGATTCGTGACCGCAGAGTCCTAGTAAGTGTTCGTCGTTGGACGGCGCCGTCTTCTTCCCCGATGACGTCGTGCGGCGGCGAGCTTTCAATAGGGGGGTTCGCTATCAGGCGAATTGTACAAACATATAGAGAGAGGAATTCAAGTGGCAATTAGTAAAAGTAGTGGCATCTGGAAGTGGGGGCGCCTCATGTTACCGGTTGTCCTGGTCTCGGGTATGGCAGTGGCTACGTCTGGTGCCGGTGCGTCGGTAAAGCCGCACGATCTCACGAATCCGACAAAAGCCCTCTGCAAAGCCGGTAAGACGTACAAGATTGGATACGACGTTTTCTCGAACAGTCAGCCATTCGCCGTGACAGTGACGAATAGTCTCGTGGCCGCAGCCAAAAGAGTGGGATGTGCTTCGGTCATTGTCGAGGTCGACAATATGAATGGTCCTCAAGCGATTGCGAACTTGAAGACGATGGTCAACCAAGGGATCAACTTATTCGTTGACTTCCAGGTGTTAGCTCCCTACCAACAGGCAATTGCCAACATTTTGAAAGCTCATCACATTAAGGCCGTGACACTCATCGGCGCCTTGCTCCCGGGTTTTCCTGCTTATGGGCCCGACCAGTTCAATGGTCCCAAGCAGGCGATGTTGGCGCAGGCAGCCTTCGTGAAGAGGAAGTACCCGGGAGTACAGCCGTATCTAGTCGGTGGCGCCGAACCCGAGAGTGGTGCAACTGTGTTGCAGCGCTTTAAGGGAGCAGTTGCAGGTTTTAAGCAAGCTTTTCCAGGAGTCCCGGCGAACCACATTATTGAAGTTGACACAAATGGTACCCAGTCGACTGCCTACGCGGCCGCCAAGGAAGCGGCTTCGAGAATACCCGCAGGCAGCGTGGTCATGACGTCAGCAGTGAACGAAGAAGACACTGCAGGTGTGTGGCAGGGTGTGAGCGCACACGGTGGATTCAAGGCTGTTACTTCTGAAGGTTATGGAGGCGACAGCTATGGTGAATCCCTGGTTTGCAAGTATCGCAATAGCTACGCCGGCGACTGGAATTTGGAGCCACAGACGTGGGGAACTTCGGCGCTGACTCTCGTTATGCAGCAGGAGAACGGCTTGAAGGTTCCCGCCTTGACTTTGGACCTCGGCAAGCAGACGACCGTGGCGAACGGCCTTGTGAAGTGCTAATTGCGTTGAGAATCCTCGCAAGAAGTTGAACAAACTTGATTGCTTCGTCCTACTCGTCGGCAATGTTGGTTGCCGACGAGTAGGACGAACGGGGCGTATTGCATTGATCGAAGACTTCGAAATATGTCGTGGTCAGAGTGAAGGAGGCTTTATGAGAACAGAGGAAATCAAGTGACGGACCTTAACGAGTCACTCGTCGCATCGGGCGCGGTGGATCAGCCGACCCTGACCGATGAAGCATTTGAAAAAGAACAGGGAATCAAGAGTCTTGAAATTGAAAGACGTCTTGAACGTCGTCGAGGACTATTGCAGCGTGCCCAGCAACAGGGTCTTGCCCTCGTCCTGGTCATCGTCGTGTGCATCATGTGGGCCAGTTCGCCTTACTTTATGAACAAGTACAACTTGCTAACCGCTGCCAGCGTGGTCAGCATTCTGGGAATTATGGCAGTGACGGAAACCCTCTTGGTCATTGCAGCTGAAATAGATATTTCTATTGGCGGTGTTATGGCACTCGTGTCGGTCGTGGTGGGTCTCCTCGTCAGTCATGGTGTGAACATCTGGCTAGCTGCAATCATGTCCCTAATCGCTGCAGTGGTGGTTGGTGCGATCAATGGCATCATCACCGTATATTTCAAGATCAATTCCCTGGTGACGACGCTTGGCACTTTCTCAATCACCACGGGATTGGCTTACGTTCTTTCGGGTACGAGTACCGTTCAGATCCAAGGATCTGGATTTGGGTTCCTCGGCAGTGGCTACATCGCCTCGATTCCCTCAACCGTCTATTTCTTTGTGGGCGTGTGGTTGGTAGGTGCATTTGTCGCACGTTTTACGACCTTGGGCCGTCACATCTATGCCACGGGTGACAATGTTGAGGCTGCAGACCGCTCGGGTATCAGACCTAATCGAATTCGGATGGGTCTGTTTGTCGTCAACTCGCTGGCGGCGGGATTTGCGGGTCTTATCGTGACTTCGGAACTCGTCTCGTCAGCCCCTCAGATTGGAGACCCTTATCTTCTGGCGGTAGTGACCGCGGTGATACTGGGGGGCGCCAGTTTGACCGGTGGCCGGGGACGCTTAAGCGGGACTCTATTGGCAGTGGCCATTCTTGGCGTGGTGCAAAATGGCTTTGCCCTGTTGGAATTCTCCAGCTATATGCAGAACCTCGTTACCGGGTGTCTCTTGATTCTTGCGGTACTGGTTGATCAATTCGTAAGGAGGGCTGAGCGATGAGCGACTTCAGTATTCCGCTACTCGAGGCACGAAACATAACTAAGTCATACGGAAATGTTGCTGCACTTACCGGTATCAATTTTAAATTGTTCAGCGGTGAAATTGTGGGCCTCGTTGGCGACAACGGCGCGGGCAAGTCGACGCTGGTCAAGACACTCTGTGGTGCACATCAGCCCAGTGATGGCCAACTTTTCATCGAAGGACAGGAAGTCAGCTTCTCATCGCCCAAGGAGTCGAGGGAACGTGGCATCGAAGTCGTATATCAAGATTTAGCGTTGGCGAACGAGCTCTCGGTTGCTGAAAATATTTTTCTGGGGCGCGAGATGAGACGTATGGGATTGATGGGTCGAGTCGGAATGATCGATCGTAAAGCCATGCACTCTTCAGCAATTGCGACGTTGGAATCGCTTTCCATTGAGATCACGAGTGTGGAGACTCGTTGCGGGATGATGTCGGGTGGCCAGCGACAGGCGGTGGCGGTTGCTCGAGCAATCATGTGGGGCTCGAAGGTTCTCTTACTTGACGAGCCTACGGCAGCGTTGGCCGTTGCAGAATCCGACAAAATTGCGGGTTTGGTTGCCGGCGTCAAGGAAAAGGGGGTCGGCGTCATTTTGGTGAGTCACAACCTGCCGCAAGTTCACGAGTTGTGCGATCGAGTTGTTGTTCTTCTTCGAGGACGAGTGGTGACAGAACTGCACCGAGGCGAGTACAGCATTGACGATCTTGTTAGTTGGATTACCGGTGCCGCGCTGCACAAGAAATAGAACCGTGAACCCGCTGAGTAGTCATCTGCCTCCTTCCTTAGGGGCTATTTCAATTGCGAGCGAAGAAATCGAGGTAGTTGTATTGACGTGCAAGGGTTCAGATGTTCATTCTCTTACGGACCGACGCACGGGCATTGATGTCCTGTTCAAGACGCCATGGGGAACTCGTCGTCCGAGTCTATGGCCAACCACCTCGAATTCGCTAGAGCGGTGGATTGACTCCTACGCAGGAGGCTGGCAGTTGATACTGCCTAACGGCGGGGATGAGTGTATCGAACAAGGGGTGACGTGGGGATTTCACGGAGAAGCGGCCATGGTGCCGTGGTCTGTGTTAGAGCAAACGTCAGACAGGTTACTCCTAGAGGTGGACCTGATCACGTCACCGCTGCATATTCGCCGTGAAATGACGGTGGCGGGCCCCGTCTTTGAAGTCCGCGAAGTGGTGACAAACAATTCCTCACTTGATGTGGATTTGATGTGGTCACATCACCCAGCATTTGGCGCTCCTTTTGTGGATGGGTCGTGCATCCTGTCCGTAGGTTGCGAAACTGTATGGGCCGATGACGTTGCGCCGGGCAATCTCATGGCGCCGGGATCGCAGCACAAGTGGCCGTTGGTGACCACGATTGATGGCGATATTGCAGATCTGAGGAAGATCCCCGACCCGAATGAGCCGAGAGCCATTTTGGCATACCTAAAAGACTTCTCGTCCGGATATTTCGCCATCACTAATCCCACCTTGGGACTTGGTGTGGGGCTTCGGTGGCCTCTTGAGATTTTTGATCAAGCATGGTTGTGGCAGGAGGTTCACTTTGGCACTGGCTTTCCGTGGTTCAAGCGGGCTTACGTCATTGCCGTCGAACCATGTACCACTGCGCTCGGTCAGGGTATTTGTGTGGCGAGATCGAAGGGTCTGCCATTGAGACGGCTCGCAGGTGGACAGTCTCTGGAAGTGACTGTCCAGGCGGTCTTGTTTGAAGGTAGCAAGGCGGTGCAAGGAATAAGCGCTGAGGGCGTCGTGAGCTTCGCGGCATCGTGAGCGGTCTAGTTCGTCAGTCACGCCGCCACATGGAAGCGTGCTTATCTAAGGAGAAGAGCAAGTGAATGTAGATAGAAACCATCGCTTTCACGGAAAAGTTGCAATTGTGACGGGTGCTGGAATGGGCATCGGTGAGGCGGTGGCACGACGGCTGGCCGACGAGGGTGCATCAGTGGTGATCGTCGATTTTGATGAAGTGGCCGCGCAGAATGTGGCGGCGGAGATTAACGCATTGGGCCAAAAGGCCGTTGCAGTCATCGGTAGCGTCAGCGTTGCCGATGACGCTCGACAAGCCACCAAAGTGGCCGAGGATGAGTTTGGAGGCGTGGATTATCTGGTGAACAATGCCGGAGTCGTGATTTATGGTGAGGTGCCTGAATTTAATGAAAAAGATTGGGACATGGTTGTCGACACGAATTTGAAGGGCCAGTACTTGATGTCGAAGTACGCGATTCCCTCGATGCGATCGCGTGGTGGCGGCGCCATCGTCAATCTGGCGTCGGTTCAGGCGATTATTTCCCAGCGCGAGGTCGCGGCCTACGCCGCCTCCAAGGGCGGCATCGTGTCTCTCACCAAGACTCTGGCGCTGGACCACGCGAAGGACCGGATCCGGGTGAACTCGGTGTTGCCGGGCTCGGTGCGCACTCCGATGCTGCGTCACGCCGCTGAACTCGCCCCCGGCGATCCTGAGGCAACGGTGGCGCAGTGGGGGCGTCTGCACCCGCGCGGTACCGTCATTGAGCCCGAGGAGATCGCCAACGTCGTCGTCTTCTTGCTGAGTGACGAAGCGAGCGCCGTGACGGGCGCCCCCTACATCGTGGACGCGGGGCTCTCGGCCCAGTCGGCGTTCTAATCATGGGAGACGAACCACGCGACGTCGAGGTGGTGCGCCTACGCGGTTCGTCCTGGGACCACCCACGCGGTCACGCCCCGATGGTGGCGACCGCCGCCGCGTACCACGACGGCACCGCGGGCCGCGTGTCGATCGAGTGGGTGGTGCGAAGCCTGCGCGAGTTCGGCATGCTCTCGGTCCAGGAGTTGGCGCACCGGTTCGATCTGGTGGTCATCGACCACCCCCACATCGGGACGATGGCCGAGTCGGGGTGCGTGGTGCCCCTCGACGACTTCGTCGACGCCGACACGTGGGCCACGATCGCCGCGAACTCACCCGGCGGCTCCCACGAGAGCTACCACTACGGGGGTCACCAGTGGGCGTTCGCCATCGACGCGGCGTGTCAGACCAGCGCCTGGCGCCCCGATCGACTGAGCTCGCCCCCCACGACCTGGGAGCAGGTCTTCACACTGGCCCAAGGCGGGCGAGTGATGTGGCCGCTGTGCGCGGTGGACGCCGCCGCGAGTTTCATGACGTTGACGGTCGAACGCGGTGAAGAGTGTGCGCGCACCGACGAGTACTTTGTCTCGCGCGACGTCGGCCGCTGGGCGCTGGCGACGATGTACGACGTGGCGCGACCCAGCGACCCGCAGTGTCTCGTGGCCAATCCGATTCAGGTGCTCGACGCCATGGCCGAGGGCGACGACGTTACCTATTCGCCCCTGACGTTCTGCTACGTCAACTATTCGCGTGATGAACATTTGGGGCGCCACCGGGTGGCCTTCGGGAATATTCCTGCGCTCGACGGACGTTCGGGCCCCCGCGGGGCGCTCCTCGGCGGCGCGGGTCTCGCCATCTCGGCCACCAGCGACGCGGTGATGGACGCCGTCGCGTACGCGACCTACGTCGCCTCCGCTCCAGTGCAGAATGGCCTCTACTACCGCGCGGGGGGCCAGCCCGCGCACGCCGCCGCGTGGTCGAACCCCTCCCTGGACGAGCCGTCAGGTCACTTCTTCTCGGGCGTCGCGCCGGTGCTGGAAAAGTCGTGGACGCGTCCTACCGGTCCCGGGTTCGCGTCGTTCCAGAACGCCATGATCGAACTCTTCGCCGAATGGTACGACCACGCACCGGCGCCGACGACGTTCCTCGACAAGTTGGACGAGCTCTATCGATCGTCGCTCGCCACGGACCCTGCGCGGGTGAGGCACTGACGTGAGCAGGCGGACCGGACAACCCGGAGACGAAACGAGGCCCCTCGCGGCGCGTGATTTTTCATTGGTAGGAATGGTTGTGGCGCGACGACTACGTCATTCGTTCTCAGTGGTGGATGGTGATGAGTGCCCGCAGCGAGCGCTACGCGACGTGTTTAGCGATGAATTCCCTGTTCATAGTCCGTCTGCTCGGTTGCCGGATCATCGCGTGACGGACACTGGGGCCTGGAGGCGCGGTCTCAAGGGAGGGAGCACTGCGTGTCGAGAAGCGATATTCCTGTTCCATTGAATGGAACAAAATTGGACGGCTGCGGTAATATTGGAATGTTCCTTCGAGTGAAGTGCGGGGCATGACGACCAAACAACCGAGCGCGGCGACGGACGTCGAGGCGACGAAGACGTCGGCGGCGAAGGTGACCACCGTGGACGAGGAGGCCAAATCACCCCGGTCCTCGTCGGTAGAACTTCTCAATCTCATCGAGGAACTCGCCCAGTTCGACCGCATCGGCGTTACGCGCCTGAGCCGACACCTGGGAATTCCGGTGGCGAACGCGCACCGAATGTTGCGCGTCCTCGAGCGCACCGGATTCGTCGAGCAACTCACTGACTCCAAGGAGTATCGACTCACCCTGCGATTGTTCGAGATCGGCTGTCAGATCGCGAACCGTACGACGATGCGGGACGTGGTGACGGTGGAGATCGAACGGCTCGCCCAACAGGTCGGCCTCACCACCAGCGTGGGCGTGCTCGTCGACGACTACGTGCTCTACCTGGTCAAGGTCGAGACGGACGAACTGATCTCGCTGAACCTGCGCGCCGGCAGTCGGGCGCCCATCACCTGCACCGCCCTCGGCAAGGCGATGCTCTCGATCGACGAGCGCGGCCTGCGCAGTGTCGTGGGCGACGGTCCCTACGAGGCCAAGACCGAATACTCGATCACCAACTACGACGACTTGGCCGCCGATATCGCCCAGACGCGACAGCTCGGCTACGCCGTCGAGCGACAGGAATTGAGTCGGGGGATGTGGAGTGTGGCCGCGCCCATCTTGGGTACACGCAACTCCCAGATCGGGGCGGTGTGCGCGACGAGTTACGGCGTGGAGTTGAGCGCCGAGGAGATCGAGCAGTTGGGCAAGTCCGTCGTCTCGTGCGCGGCGCGGATCTCGCGACGTATGGGTGGACTGAGCGATCTGCATTCGTGGGAGGTCGCGCGCGCGGGATACCCGCGTCCGTGACGCACCGCATTCGCTGACGGCATCACTCGCGTCAGCAGTCACCACGCGACCTTTCCTCACGCACGTCTCCGCCTGGAACGAACCGCGCCCCGGCGCACGGATCCATCCAGGAAGCAGGGATCCGTGCGCCGGGGCGCGAGGGGGACGACGATTGTTCGATCAGACCAGGTCGAATCGGTCCAGGTTCATGACCCTGGGGTCAATCTAGACGTAAGTCTGTGGGCGTACTTATTGGATAGTGAGTCGGAGATTGGTAGCTACAACACCTACGCGCGCGAGCCCGGCAGACGAAATGGAGGTCAAGAAACAAATCGTCGGATCCATACGCTAGTCAACGCGGCATTGAATAAGGGTGAAGAAGTTGAGATTTGGTACCGCGTCACCAAAGCCGAGGAATCATTGCGGGCCGAATCAGCATGGATGGATCAGTTTGGCGTTCCGGCGTGGAATCGACGTGACAAAAGGACGAACTAATTTTGTCTCAATTGGAAGGCGGCGATTGAATGACACTCACCCGATCCATCGACCACAATTTGCGGAATCAACTCTTCGCTAAGAAGCCACACGGGTCTGCCCCCACTCTTCCTGACATCCCTATTGCGCGGAGGCTCCGTGCTGAAAGGATGTTGGCATGCCAAAGGTGGTTTCAACCGGTCAACGCAACGGCTGCTCTGATTGAGTGATTTCTCAAGTCAGAAAGCAGGTGTTCGATGAGCAAGCCAAGATTGACGACCAGTCAGAAGCAGACGGCGTTAAGCCTAAAGGCGCGAGGGTTCTCCACCAAGGAGGTCGGACGCCAACTGAGTATGGACTGCTCGATGGTGGACGTGATGTTCAACGCCGGTCGCTTCACGAATGGCGTGGCCGACGCATGGTCTCCTCGCGCCGATCATCTGACGATGAGCGATCGCGAAGAGATTCGAGTGAGTCTTTCGCATGGTGAGTCAATGTCGTCGATTGCTCGACGAATCGGACGCAGTCCATCGACCGTGACGCGCGAGGTCGGGTCCAACGGAGGAAGGGACCACTACCGGATCTGGAGCGCGCACTGTCGCGCTCGTGAGGGCGCTCGGCGACCCAAGGACTTCAAGCTGCGACGAGGCGCCTTGGAACGCTACGTCAGCTCCCACCTGGGTGCTCTGTGGTCGCCCCAAGAGATCTGCCGTCGCCTACCGTTGGACTATCCCGACGACCCGGAGATGCGAGTGAGCCCCGAGACCATCTATCAGTCACTCTTCGTCCAGGGCCGAGGAGAACTCCGTCGTGAACTGGCCCGTTGCCTGCGCACGGGCCGCACCCGACGCAAGAGCCAAGGCCGCCAACACCGTCGAGGAAAGATCCCCGACATGGTATTGATCTCCGAGCGACCGCCCGAGGTCGCTGACCGGGCCGTTCCCGGACATTGGGAGGGCGACCTCATCGTCGGCCTGGGTCACCGGAGCGCGGTGGGCACCTTGGTCGAACGCACGTCGCGCTTCGTTCTCCTACTGCATCTACCCGACGACCATACGGCCTCGACCGTTGAGATGGCCATGCGCAAGGCCATCATGAAGCTTCCCTCAGAGTTGCGACGCAGCGTGACCTGGGATCAAGGCAGCGAGATGACGAACCACGTCAACATCACGCTGGCCACGGGCATGCCCATCTACTTCTGCGATCCACGATCACCCTGGCAGCGCGGGTCCAACGAGAACACCAACGGGCTGCTTCGTCAATACCTACCGAAGGAGACCGACCTCTCCGTTCACACGGCAGCTGATCTTCGACGGATCCAGCGCAGCCTCAACACACGGCCTCGCGCCACTCTCGGTTATATGACACCATTGGAGAAGCTCAACGAGATCGTTGCGTTGACCGGTTGAAACCACCTCGCGAGAGGTCAATCAGTGCACGCACGAGGAAGCGGGGGGGTCAGTGGACGGACAGCGCGGACTTCCACCCCGGGATGATGTCGCCCACCGGCGTCCCCAGGACGTCGTGCAGCACACCCCCGTAGACCGAGCGGAAGTCCGTGGTCACCTTCAAGTTGCCGTTGGGGTCGAGGTGCTTCAAGGGTGGCTGTTCGCCGTAGAGACCACCCTTGACCCGGTTCCCGATCAAGAACACGGGAGCGGCAGTCCCGTGGTCGGTGCCCTGACTGGCGTTGGACGCGACCCGACGGCCGAACTCCGAGTAGATCATGACCGTCACGTCGTTGGCGCGGTCGCCCGCGCTGATCTTCTTCATAAACGCGCCAATGGCCGTGTCGACGTCGGACAGCAGCGAGTTCTGATCCCCGACCTCACCGGTGTGGGTGTCGAAGGAGGCCACGTTCACTTCCCACACACGCGTCGGCACATTGGCGTTGATGAGGGCCGAGACCAGGGAGAGTTGCTGATTGATCCACGACCCCGACCTCGACTTGGGGATGTGCGGGCCGACGCGTTG
>Ga0075019_10001135_pt1 | contig 15156 bp, 16 predicted proteins | sample ColStrG_CSR_2013_FD_71473 | JGI IMG/M metagenome (GOLD analysis project Ga0075019, IMG submission 71473) | Freshwater sediment microbial communities in response to fracking from Pennsylvania, USA - Cold Stream Run_MetaG_CSR_2013 | ecosystem: Environmental > Aquatic > Freshwater > Creek >...
GTGTTGCGGTGCACGATGCCGAAGCCCTCCTGCAAAACGCGATTGCCAGCGCCAGCATCTGCGTACAGCGCCGTGGCTGCATGCCGCCGGTCCGCGAAGAAGTGCTCGCGCACGTTGCAAGCGGTAGCGTGGCGTTTGGATAACCCGCATGGCCACCTTCGAATTGCCCCCCGGGTGCTTGCATCGCGCAGAGCAGTTGCTGGCGCGCGGACAACGCAAGATTCTGGGCATCGTCGCGCCGCCCGGCGCCGGAAAATCCACGCTCGCACAGGCCCTAGAGCAGGCCCTGCGAGGCCGCGCCCAGGTCGTTCCCATGGACGGTTTTCATCTCTCCAATGCCGCGCTGCAACGGCTGGGCCGGGCTGACCGAAAGGGCGCGCCGGACACTTTTGATGCCGATGGCTATGCGCATCTGCTGCGCCGGTTGCGCGCCCAAAACGCCGATACCAATGCCGCTCAGACCATTTATGCGCCACTCTATCTGCGCACCCTCGAGGAAGGTATCGCAGGCTCGCTTGCCATTCATGCAAGTACGCAGCTGATCATCACTGAGGGCAATTATTTGTTGCTGGACGATCCCGACTGGGCTGCGGTGCGCAGTTTGCTCGATGAGGTCTGGTACCTCGACATTGACGATGCGCTGCGCGAATCGCGGCTGCTGCAGCGCCACATGCAATTCGGTAAAACGCGTGCGCAGGCACTCGCCTGGATCACTCAAACCGATGCTCCCAATGCACTGAGGATTGCCCTTACCCGGTCACGGGCGGACTGTATATTCCGCGTGTGACACACGCATTCACCCACACCGCAGGTAGCACAACATACGGGTTTCGGGATCTCAAAGACCTGATGGCCAAGGCCACGCCACTGCGCTCGGGTGACCTACTGGCAGGACTTGCGGCGCAGAGTGCGCAAGAGCGGGTGGTCGCCCAAATGGCCTTGGCCGATTTACCGCTCATCACCTTTTTGAATCAGCCCCTGGTGCCCTATGAGCACGACGAAATTACGCGGCTGATTATCGATACCCATGACGCGATGGCATTTGCGCCGGTTCGCCACCTAACGGTCGGGGACTTTCGCAACTGGTTGTTGAGCGATGCTGCCGACAGTGCTGCACTGAGCGCTTTGGCAACGGGTGTCACGCCGGAAATGGCAGCTGCGGTTAGCAAAATCATGCGCCACCAGGACCTGATTCTGGTGGCCAAAAAATGCAATGTGGTGAGCGCGTTTCGCAACACGCTGGGACTTCGCGACCATATGGCCACACGCTTGCAACCCAACCATCCCACAGACGACAGCACCGGCATCGCGGCCAGCATACTGGACGGCCTCTTGTATGGCAGCGGCGATGCGGTGATTGGCATCAATCCGGCAACTGACAACGTGGCACAGGTCAGCCGGCTTCTGCACATGCTGGGCGACATCATTGAACACTACAACATCCCGACCCAGTCTTGCGTGCTGACCCATGTGACCAACACGCTGCAGGCGATCGAACATGGCGCGCCGGTTGACCTGGTGTTCCAGTCCATCGGCGGCACCGAAGCCACCAACACCAGTTTTGGCATCAATCTGGCATTGCTGCAGGAAGCCAACAGCGCGGCGCGCTCTTTGCAGCGCGGCACGGTAGGCAACAACGTCATGTATTTTGAAACCGGCCAGGGCAGCGCCCTGTCGGCCAATGCCCACCACGGCATCGACCAGCAAACCTGTGAGGCGCGTGCCTACGCCGTAGCCCGGCACTTCAAGCCGCTGCTGGTCAACAGCGTGGTGGGCTTTATCGGACCGGAGTATTTGTTCGATGGCCGGCAAATCATCCGGGCTGGCCTGGAAGACCATTTCTGCGCCAAACTGCTTGGCTTGCCCATGGGCTGTGATGTTTGTTACACCAACCACGCCGAGGCTGACCAGAACGACATGGATGTGCTGCTGACACTTCTTGGCACCGCGGGCTGCAACTTTGTGATGGGCGTTCCCGGCTCGGACGACATCATGCTCAACTACCAGAGCACGTCATTTCATGACGCTTTGTATGTGCGCAAAGTGCTGGGGCTGCGGCCCGCTCCGGAATTCGAACAATGGCTGCTGCAAATGCAGATTCTGCGCGGTAGCGGATCTGACTTTGCACTGCAAAACGGTCTGCCAGCGGCTTTTGCGAAAAGCATGCAGCGCTTGCGTTGACAAAAAGGGCAGCATGGACAACCCCAACGAGACCCATCAGGCACTGGCTGCCGACTTCAAGCCAGCGCTACCCGCATCGACGGAAGGTGTCACCCGCAATCCATGGTCCGCGCTGCGCCAGTTCACCGACGCCCGCATTGCACTGGGGCGTGCAGGAATCAGCCAGCCCAGCAAGGTTCATCTGGATTTTCAGTTGGCCCACGCGCAGGCACGTGACGCCGTGCACCGAACGCTCGACTTGACCTTGTTGGCACACCAACTTGGACAGATATGGCCTGATGCTTCACCCTGCCTCAAGCTGCACAGCGCCGTCACCGACCGGCAGAATTACCTGCAACGCCCCGATCTGGGCCGCCGGCTGGACACGGTCTCACAGGAACTGTTGCGGCAAGTTGTTGGATCAGACGCGCAGGTTCGCGCGTTTGATCTGGCGCTGGTCGTCGCCGATGGCTTGTCAGCACTCGCCATAGAAAACCATGCCGCGCCGTTTTTGGCAGCGTTACGGGCGAGTCTGGCTGGACCATCCTGGCGAATCGCGCCACTGTGCGTTGTGCAGCAGGCACGGGTCGCCATAGGGGACGAAATCGGTCAATTGCTGCGCGCCAATGCGGTGGTTGTGCTCATTGGTGAGCGGCCTGGCCTGAGCTCACCGGACAGCATGGGCCTGTACATGACCTGGATGCCCGAAATCGGTTTAACCGACGCGCGGCGCAACTGCATCTCCAACATCCGGGCCGCAGGACTCAGCTACGCGCAGGCCGCGCGCACACTGCAGGCCCTGCTGGAACAATCCCGCCTGCGCCAAGTCTCAGGTGTCGATCTCAAGGACGAAAGCCTTGCACCACCCCTGATGCTGGCCGAACAAAGTACCAGCTTTCTATTGGGCTAGTGCTTTGCGCGGGCAACGCGAGGCAGGAATATCAAATTCATCAATTGCATGCGTGTTTATCGCCAGAGATTCCCCCGAACGGGGGATAGGCAATGCCACCCAGAGGAACTAAAGTCATCCCACTGCTGTCACAGTGAATAAATGAGTGTCCATCGCACACATGATGGGCCCCCATCAAGATCCAACGACGTCCCTTTGGGGATTTTTCAAAGCCACCTTTGGGTGGCTTTTTTTTGCAATGGGCGTCGGGATTGGACTTCAATCCGGCAAACTGCGCCGCTTCAGGGACCTTGTCGTCCTTACAGGCCCGCCTTGAAATTCGTGAAGGTACGGGTCTGCAGTTTGCGCACGGCTTGCGGCAGCGCGTCGGGTGCAGTCATGGTGCTCAAGGCAGCGGGTTCCAGGAAAATGGATTTGTTCTGTGCCACGTCTTTTTTTACATACTTGAGTGATGCCAAATTGGGGTTGGCATAAAACACCTTGTTGGTCAGCGATGCATGCACCTCGGGGCGCAGGATGTAGTTGATGAAGAGATGTGCGTTCTCGACATTTTTGGCATCCTTCGGGATCGCCATTGAATCAAAGAACAGGTTGGTGCCGTATTTGGGAACCAGCGCCTCGACAACAATCGGCGTTTTGGTCTTGGCCGCGGCTGCGCGGCTGGCTGCGATATTGATGTCCCCCGAGTAGCCCATCGCCACGCAAGTCGTGCCGGTAGCCAAGTCTTCGATATAGCCGGACGAGGTAAACCGGGTGACATAGGGGCGAATGGCTTTCAACACGGCAACCGCCGCAGCGTAGTCCTCAGGGGCTTTGCTGTAAGAGGCTTTGCCCGCATAGCGCAGTGCTGCGGGCACCACTTCAGAACCAGCGTCGAGCACGCTGATGCCGCATTTTTTCAACTTCGCGGCGTAGGCGGGATCGAACAACAGACTCCAGGCGTTGTCCGGCATGGGCGTGTCCCCCAGCGCTGCTTTGACCTTGTTGACATTGATGCCCACCGTCACAAAACCCCACAGCCAGTTCACCAGATAGGCGTTGCCGGGATCCACCTTGGCGAGTTGCTCAAGCACGCCCTTGTCCAGATTGCCCCAATTGGTGAGCTTGCTACGGTCAAGCTTTTGGAACAATCCCGCTTCAATCTGGATCTTCGCAAACTCGGCACTCGGCACCACGATGGCGTAGCCGCTGTTGCCGGCCAACAGCTTGGCGTGCAGGGTTTCGTTAGAGTCGTAGTTGTCGTAGCGGACCTTGATACCGGTCTCTTTTTCAAAGTTTTTGAGCGTGTCGTCGGCGATGTAGTCGGACCAGTTGTAGATATTGAGCACCTTGGCATCGGCGGCGTGCACCGATCCAATACCCGAGAGCGCTACCACCGTCAATGCAACAGAATAAAAAGCGGTTTTAAAACAATTTAGCATTATAAATTCCTAGTTTTTTACAAAAATTGGAATTTATAACATCAATTCAAGGCAGCAACGCCCCAATGCGCTCGGGTGAAATGTCGTTGAGACAACGCAAATGGCCCAAAGGGCACTGGCGCGCAAAGCAAGGCGCGCAATCCAGCGCGGGCACATAGTTGACATCGTTTTTGAGCCATACCACTTGAGCCCTATCGCTCAGCGGCGGCGTGTGCAGGGGGCTGGAGGATCCGTACACCGCTACCTGCGGTACCCCCAATGCCGCCGCCACATGCATCAGGCCCGAGTCGTTGCTCACCATCGCTTTGGCACTGGCGATCAACACCAAGGCCTGATCCAGCGATGTTCGCCCGCTCAGGTCCACACAGCGCTCGGCAAATGCCACATTGGCGATAGCGGCTATTTCGCGGCACAGGTCACGCTCTTTGGCCGAACCTAGCAACACCACCGGACCACTCAGCAATTTGGCCAATTGCGCAAAATGGTGCGCGGGCCAGCGCTTGGCCGGACCATATTCCGCACCGGGCGCCAACACATAAAACGACTGCGCCTGCAGACCCCATGTGGACAACACGACGGCGCTGTGCGTGGCGTCCAGCACAAGGTGCGGCCGCTCGTCAGCAACAGTCTGTTCATCGCTCAATGCCGAATAAAAGCCCACCATGGCCGGGCGCTGTTCGCCCCTGGGATTTGGCAAGCGGTGCGTCAGCAGGCCATAGCGCGATTCACCGGTATAGCCAACCCGTTTGGGAATGCCCGCCCACCAGGGCAGCAAGGCGCTCTTCCAGGAGTTGGGACAGACATAAGCGATATCAAACTGGTTTCGCAACTGGTGCGCCATCGCTCGCCTTGCGGCCCATTGCAGACCCCCATGTGAGAACGGAAATTCAAGCACTTGTGCAACATGCGGCATCGCCCTGTAGACCGGTGCCACCCACGGCAGGGCACCAACGGTGACGCGCTCACCGCGCGCCTGCAAGCGGCTAAGAAGTGGCTCGGTCATTACCGCGTCGCCGATCCACTGCGGCGCGATCACCAGCGATCGGATCATGGCTAACAAGCCGTTATCAGCAACGTCACCTCAATGGTGCGCGTCGAAGTGTTCGCCTGCCTTGAGCTTATAAACCGTGCCGCAATACGAGCATTTGGCCTCGCCACTGCGTCCAACATCCAGATACACCTTGGGGTGGGTGTTCCAGGTTTGCATGTGGGCCAACGGACTGGGACAAAACACGCCACCCTGGTGGTTCAGATCGGAGGCCAGAATTTCAATGGGTGCGGCTTGGGGTTTGGTCATGGATTTCACCTGTAGGATTCGGGAATATGGCCGCGTCAGACCTTGGCCAGCCAATGGGCGTATTTGGGATTGCGGCCGTTAACGATGTCAAAAAAGGCAGCCTGGATTTTCTCGGTGATCGGCCCGCGTGAGCCCACGTAGTCGCCTTTGCCCAGCTCAATGCGGTCGAGTTCGCGAATCGGCGTAACTTCAGCGGCGGTGCCCGTGAAGAAGGCTTCGTCAGCGATATACACCTCGTCGCGGGTAATGCGCTTTTGCACCAGCTCCAGCCCTAAGTCTTTGCAGATGTGCATCACGGTGTTGCGGGTAATGCCGTTCAACGCACCGGCAGAGAGGTCGGGTGTGTAGACCACACCGTCTTTCACGATGAAAAGATTTTCACCCGCGCCTTCGGATACAAAGCCATTGGCATCGAGGAGCATGGCTTCGTCGTAGCCGTCGTCGGTGGCTTCCATGTTCGCAAGGATGGAGTTGGTGTAGTTGCTCACCGCTTTGGCCTGCGTCATGGTGATGTTGACATGGTGGCGTGTGTAACTCGAAATCTTGACGCGGATGCCGCGCTTCATGCCTTCTTCGCCCAAATACGCGCCCCAAGGCCACGCGGCCACCATCAGGTGAATGGTGTTGCCCTTGGGTGATACGCCGAGTTTTTTGTCACCAATCCAGGTCAACGGGCGGATGTAGCCCGAGTCCAACTTGTTTTCACGGATCACCGCCTTCTGCGCCTCATTGACTTGCTCTTTGGCAAAAGGAATTTTCATGCGCAAAATTTTGGCGCTGTTGAATAGGCGATCGGTGTGTTCTTCGAGTCGGAAGATGGCCGTGCCATTCACGCCTTTGTACGCACGTACACCCTCAAACGCGCCGCAGCCGTAATGCAGGGTGTGGGTCAGCACGTGGATCTTGGCGTCGCGCCACTCCACCATCTGGCCATCCATCCAGATTTTTCCATCGCGGTCGGACATCGAAGGGGGCATTGCGGTCATTGAAGAATCCTTGGTTGAGGTCAAGCGGCTTAAAAATCAGACGCATTTTAAGCCGTGAGGCCAGCGCACAGTGACACACAAGCCCCCCAGCTGCTGGCAACGGGCCACTGAAATGCGCGCTTCAAAAACATCGGCCAGGCGCCGAACAATCGACCACCCCAGTCCACTGCCAGGCTGATCGCTGCCCAACACCCTGAAAAAACGCTCGCCCAGGCGCGATACCGCTTCAGCGTCCATGCCCGGACCACTGTCTTGCACCTTGAGCACCACGGCGTCAGCCTCCCTGGAAACCGAAATCAACACGCGCGCACCTTCGGGGCTATATCGCACTGCGTTATCGACCAGATTGCGTAGCAACACGCCCACCAAAGATTCGTCGGCAAGGACAAAACATGATTGTTCTGCGTCAAGTTCCAGCACCTGGTGGTGCGCCAGGGCCGTCGGCGCCAGCGTGCTGGCCACTTGGCGCGCTACTGCGCTGAGGTCGGTCTGCGCGGCCCGCCTCCCGGTGGCCACTTCGAGGCGCGCCAGCGTCAGCAGTTGATCCACCAAATGGGTGACGCGGTCGCAACCTGTCAGCGTTAACTGCAAGGCACGTTCCCTCTCGGCATGGTTTTCACCAGCACCCAGTGCCACCTGCGCCTGAGCACGAATTCCGGCAATCGGTGTTCGCAATTCGTGCGCTGCGTCGGCCGTAAAACGTCGCTCTTGCAGCACCATGCTGGTAATGCGATTGAGCAGCGTATTGAGCGCCGTCACAAGGGGTCGCAGTTCCGACGGAAGGTCACTCAATGGCAGCGGATCGAGTGCGTGCGCCGGGCGATTTGTCAGTGCACTGCTGATTCGTGCCAGCGGCGACAAGCCCTGGCGTATGGACCACCACGTTGCCATTCCAAACATTGGCAAGGCAATCAGCAATGGCCACATCAAACTACGCATGACGGCCCGCAATATGGCCTCCCGCGAGCGCGCTTTTTCACCCACATAAACGGTCAAATCGCGTTTGGTGTCATGCGTTGCATAGACCCGCCATGTCTCGTTCTTCTCATCGGTGAAGCTGGAGAAACCGTCCGTGCTGGACGACATTGGCGCAATGCCCACGTTGCTGGACCGGGTCTCCAGTTGATTTCCCACAAAAACCTGAAAGGCCACTTGCGGCGCATATCTGTGCAGGGATAGGGCGTCAGAAACGTCATCATCATCATCATGGGCTTGCAGCACCAGCAGGGCGGCCGCCTGCGCCAGATGTCCGTCCAGCAATTCATCGATTTCGTGTTTCGCATCCAGCCACGTCATGGCCGCCGCACCCAGCCAAAGCAAGGTGGCCAGGCTCAGTACCAATGCAATCAGTCGAAAATGCAGCGATCTTGGAGAGTTCATCCCACCATCATGCCGCAGCCGGTCGCATTGCGGTGTAGCCAACACCCCGCACGGTGACAACGACCTTGGGTCCCAACTTGCGCCGCAGGTGGTGGATATGGACTTCAATCGTATTGCTGTCTACCTCGTGGCCCCAGCTGTACATCTTTTGTTCGAGTTGCTCGCGTGACAGCACCCGCCCGGCATTTCGAAACAACGTGTGCAGCAAGTCGAACTCACGCGGAGCCAGAGGCACCACCTCACCGTTGAGGGTAACGCGGCGTGACTGTGCATCGACCGTGACGCCATCGAAAGACAGCACCTCGATCAGATGGCCAGTGGTTCGGCGCAAAAGGGAACGCAATCGCGCCGCCAACTCATGCAGGTCAACGGGCTTGACCACATAGTCGTCAGCACCACTATCGAGCCCGAGCACGCGATCTGCCACGGCATCGCGCGCTGTCAAAACAAGTATCGGGGTTTTAAGTTTGCGCGCACGCAGTGCCTTGATCACTTCCATGCCGCTTTTCATTGGCAAGCCCAAATCCAGCACCGCAGCAGAGTACACATCGGTCACAAGCTCTCGCTCGGCTGCATGTCCATCGCGCACCCAATCGACCAGAAAGCCCTGCTGTCGCAAGCCCGCACGTAGTCCGTCGCCCAATACGGGATCATCCTCTACCAAAAGTATGCGCATGCGGTGGGTCCAATGTGCTCAGGTCGGTGCAGTCTGCCAAGCGTAAATCCAAAAGCCCAACACTGCGGCGATCAACACTAAAGCAACCAGAGTCCGGTTATTGCGGATACCGTCTCGGGCGGTACCAAGCTTTTTTCCGGTCAACATGGCCAACACCAGATTTTCACGGTGCGCCAAGCTGGCACTCACTACGCCTGTCAAATGCAAACCGATCACCAGCAGCATCACATTGGCAGTGAAGTCGTGCAATTGGCTGACCCACTCACCCCCAACATCGTTGTAGCTTGCCCAGCCGGATGAAGCGATCAACAAGCCAAGCGCAATCATCACAACAATCGCAAGAGCGCCCGCGGGGTTGTGCCCTGTGTAATGGGCTGGCGCACGGCGCCACAGAGACCGCAAATAATGGAAAACCGCTGCCGGGCCGCGCACAAAGTTGGCGAATCTGGAATAACGCGTGCCCCAGAATCCCCAGATCAGCCGAAAAACCAACAGCGCGCCAAATGTGTAGCCGAAGGTGACATGCACCAGACGCCAACGCTCCCCCTCTGCCGTGCCGTAGGCAATGGCAAAGCTCAGTGCAAGCAACCAGTGAAAAGCCCGGGTCGGGGCGTCCCAAACACGGATCGGCGTCACCGGCTGCAAGCGTGTTTCCTTATTCATTTGGGGATGCGTACGTCATCTTCATTGAAGTGGCCTTTGGCCGCCCCTGCATGGCATACGTCACAGCGCGATGCGCTACCCACCGATGCACGCTGCCACACCGCGGCAGACAGTTCATGGTGCTGGCGCACAAACCATTTGGACTGCGTGATGCGATCATGCGGCGGCTCCTCGCTGACACGCTTGTAGGTTCCGGCATGTGCCTGGAGCCAATTGGCAATTTCGGCGGCAGTTGCGGCATCCAGCGATGCATCGGCGCCGAAATGCTGGTGCAGTCCCCCCATCAGGCGTTTCCAGGAAGCCACGGGCAACATGCCGGGCGGATAGGCCATGTGACAGGCGGCACACTCCTGCTGGTAAGCCGCAGCGCCATCGACGGTCGCCGCCTGCGTGCCGGGTGCAATGCACAAGGCAAAAAGCAAAAATGGCGCCAGAAATTTCGACCGCAGCAACGTTCGTTTCACAGATTGATTGCTCATCGTTTAAAGCTCAGCAAAAACGCAATCACATCCGCCTTTTCGCCGGCGCTGCATTCTCGTCCAACCACGTCGTTACAGTTGCGTCGAAGCCACTTTTCAGTTTTGGCCGCATCAGCAAACCGCTCCGGGTTAAAGGCTGGCGCCATTGGCGCAATGGCTTTGCCGGTGCTTGCATGCTTACCCTGCGAGGTGGGCGTGGCAGTGTGACAGTTTGAACAACTCCAGTCCTTGCCATGCTTGCTGGTAAAAAATGCTTGTCCGCGGATCGCTTGGGGATCTTGCCCGGACTGGGCGGCGTAGGCTGCCATTTGTTCATTGGCGCTGGTCGCCGCAACAGCCACGCCGGCCCCCCAGACACTACAAAGCATGATGCCTATCGCCGCCGCTTTCCGAAACACACGCGAAACCACAACAATCAGCATAGAAGCCTCCAAAGACTCGATGCTAAAACGGGTGTGTTAAGGGGGGCTTAAGCCAATTCCCGCACTACATTCATTGCATCTTCTACCCGCTCAACTGCGTGGACGGTCAGTCCCTCAATCGGTTTTTTGGGTGCGTTCGCCTTGGGTACCACCGCCATATTGAACCCCAGCTTGGCCGCTTCTTTGAGCCGTTCCTGACCTCGCGGCGCGGGTCGCACTTCACCTGCCAGCCCGACCTCTCCAAATGCGATAAAACCCTTTGGCAGAGGCTTACCGCGCAGCGATGAGGTGATGGACAACATGACGGCCAAATCAGCGGCCGGCTCACTAATGCGCACGCCGCCCACCGCGTTAACAAACACGTCCTGGTCCATGCACGCCACCCCCGCGTGGCGGTGCAACACGGCCAGCAGCATGGCCAGGCGATCACGGTCCAGGCCCACGCTCAGGCGGCGCGGGGACGGGCCGCCGCTGTCCACCAGGGCCTGAATTTCCACCAGCATGGGCCGCGTGCCCTCCAGCGTCACCATGACGCAGCTTCCAGGCACTGGCTCGGCATGCTGGCTGAGAAATATGGCGCTTGGATTGCTGACGCCCTTGAGCCCTTTTTCCGTCATCGCAAAAACGCCGATTTCGTTGACCGCACCAAAGCGGTTTTTGATCGCGCGGACCAGGCGGAACTGGCTGTGGGTATCGCCCTCGAAATACAGCACGGTGTCCACCATGTGCTCCAGCACACGCGGGCCGGCCAGCGCACCCTCTTTGGTGACGTGACCCACCAGCACGATGGCAGTTCCGCTGGCCTTGGCAGCGCGCGTCAGGTGTGCGGCGCATTCCCGCACTTGCGCGACCGAGCCCGGCGCGCTGGTGAGCTGCTCGGAATACACGGTCTGAATGGAGTCGATCACCGCCACATCGGGCCGCTGCACATCCAGCGTTGCGAGGATTTTCTCGAGCTGGATTTCTGCGAGCACCCGAACCTGCGACCGGTCTAATCCAAGTCGCCGCGATCGCAATGCGACTTGCGCGCCGCTCTCCTCACCAGTCACATACAAAGTGTTTTTGCCGGCACGCTGCAGGGAGTCAAGCGCCTGCAACAGCAGCGTGGATTTGCCAATCCCGGGGTCGCCACCGATCAACACCACACCGCCTTCCACCATGCCACCGCCCAGCACACGGTCAAGTTCTTCGTGCCCGGTGGGCGTACGGTCAATTTCGGATGCCTCTATCTCGGACAACACCGCAACTTCAGCGGTTTTGGCAAGTGACGCGAAGCGGTTTTTAGCCGGTGCGTCGCTCTGGGCAACCGACTCGATGAGCGTATTCCAGGCGTTGCAATGCGGGCATTTACCCAACCATTTGGGGGAAGTCCCGCCACATTCGTTGCAGGTGAATACAGTTTTTTCTTTGGCCATTGCCGGATAATACTGTATGCATTGATGGGGTATCCCTTTAGCGCCAATTCTGCCAGAATGGCGAAATGGCGGCAAACACAGAGATGCCAAAGGCAGGGCAGGATTACCCCAAGAACTGGTCGCAGTTCCTGGAATGGTTCCATTCTGAGGACGCGTGCCGCGAGTATCTGAACAACCTTCGCTGGCCAGGCGGGTTCGTGTGCCCCAAATGTGGGACTGCCGCAAAGCCATGCCGCTCAACCCGCGGCCGACTGATGTGCCTGCATTGCAAAGCCCAAACAACAGTGACGGCTGGAACCATATTTGACAAGACCAGGACCGAGCTGCGCGTCTGGTTTGCGGGTATTTGGTACATCACCAACCAGAAGCATGGCATCAGTGCGTTGGGGCTGCAGCGTGTTCTTGGACTCGGCAGCTACGAGACGGCTTGGACGATGCTGCATCGGCTGCGCCGGGCAATGGTCCGGCCGGGACGAGATTTGCTGCATGGGAAAGTTGAGGTCGACGAGTCGTACCTCTCCATCTCCGACCGCAAAAGCCCGATCAGTCCGGTTGGCAGGAAGAGCAATACCAGCAAAGTGCTGGTCGCCATAGCGGTGGAGATGCTTCAACCAAAGGGATTTGGCAGAATCCGGATCAGGCAAATTCGTGAAGGCGATCACGAAAGCCTGATTCCATTCATTCAGGAAACTATTCAGCCAGACTCGCTCATCCACAGCGACGGGTCGCCGGCCTACCGGAACCTTGAGGAACTGGGCTACCACCATCGCAGAACGGTGCATCTCGGCTCCGACATTCCGGCCCACGAGTCCATGCCCGGGGTGCACCGGGTTGCTGCACTTCTGCAGCGCTGGCTCTTGGGCACCCACCATGGGGCGGTGCAGCCCGGGCAACTGGATTACTACCTTGATGAGTTCGTCTTTAGGTTTAACCGCAGAACCTCCCGCTCCAGAGGGTTGCTGTTTTATCGACTCCTGCAGCAGGCTGTAACGACCAGTCCAGTTACTTATGGAGATGTAGTGGCCCCATCGATTGCTGACAGCTAAGGTAAACGCTATACTGAACTCGCTATGGGTTTACGCCCGTTTCGTCGCACGAGTTGCGGCCAACTGAGAAATCGGTAAAACATGCCCAGAGGGTTCGCCCTTTGGGCGGCTCTCTGGAGATTTACAGAGGGAATAAAAATGGAAACCACAGAAAACTTGATTATTGAACATTTAAAGCGCTTCCAAGCTGGGCAAGAACGAATTGAGCGCAAGCTTGAGGAAGTTAATCGCCGCCTTGCTAATTTGGAAGCTGGCCAAGCGTCAATAATTCAACATATTGGTCATCTTGCGTCGGCCGACGCGCAACAGCAGTTGTCGGCTGATGGATTCGACCAAAGACTTGAGCGGATTGAGCGTAGGCTAGAACTGGCCTAATCCAAAAAAACCCACGGCGTTTGACTGTGGGTTTTTTATTGCCATGTTTTGGAGCTAAAGGGATACCTCTTTTAAATAAACAGTATTATGCTGTAAGCTGTTGTCATGCTTGGCCTTTCACATAGTCTTTCTTTCAGCTTGTCGGATATCCATGCCGATGTCTGGCATGCCGATGCGCTGGGTACGCCGGCCATGCAGGTGTACCCGACGGGAGATGCAGCGCTGGATGCGCAGTTACCCGGTGGTGGCTGGCCGGTTGGCGCCATGACAGAAATTTTGCAGGCTGCAGGCGTTCACAGCGAGTGGCGCCTGCTGTTGCCGGCATTGATGGCTACCAAACAGGCGGTGCTGCTGGTTGGTCCGCCCCATTTGCCGTTTGCACCGGCGCTGGCGGCCCAGGGCCTGACGGTGCAACGCTTGCTCTCTGTCAGTACCACGCTTGCTTCGCAGCGTTTGTGGGCGACCGAGCAGGCTTTGCGCTGCGCGGAAGTGGACGCGGTGCTGCTCTGGTTGCCGCCAGGTGTGAAAGATGCGGTCCGCACCGACCAATTGCGCCGGTTGCAAATCGCTGCAGCCGAACACCAGAAACTGCTGTTTGTAATGCGACCCGACAGCGTGCAGGACGAGGCCTCACCTGCTGTATTGCGGGTTTGGGTGGGGCCAAAGCTCAGCTCGCAGGAAGATGGCCTGGAGGTCCAGGTGCGCAAGCGCCGTGGCCCGCCCATGGCCACGCCTTTGGCATTGCGCGCACGCGCACCCCGATTGGGGCTGCTGCTCGCAGCGGCTCGCAACCATGCACTGGATCGCGCTACAGCCCGCATCTGATGCGGCCCCGCCGGAGCCAGCGCTGGCGGCTGCTGCGTTGCCGGCGGACCCGCACACTGCGCTGGCTTGGCGGCTGCTGCAATTCACGCCCATGGTGGCCCGGGTGCACGATGCCCTGGTGCTGGAGGTGTCCGGTAGCGAGCGTCTGTTTGGCGGGCGCGCTGCCTTGCTGGGTCTGATTCTTCAACCCGATGCGGCCCATGCCCAGGGTGCGACGTCCTTGCTGGCACTCGGGCGGTTGTGGAGTGGCGCTGCCGACGCGTTGATTGATGCTTTGCCGCTGCAGAGCCTGCGTGCGGCGCAGCCGCATTTGCCGACGCTGGCGCGTCTGGGATGCGCTACCTGGGGGCAGTTGCGTACCTTGCCAAGAGGCGGTGTGGCGCGGCGTTTTGGTGCCGACCTGCTCGCAGCGCTTGACCGGGCGTATGGCGATGCGCCCGATGTGTATCCGTGGTGCAGCTTGCCGGAAGTTTTTGATGCGCCCTTGGAATTGTCTGCCAGCGTCGAGTCTGCTTCGGCTTTTCTGTTTGGCCTGCGCCGTTTGCTGGCCCAGTTGTTGGTTTGGCTCAGGGCGCGCCAGCACGGTGTGCTGGCCCTGCAACTGCTCTGGGAGCTGGACGCGCGCCGCTCCAATGCCTTGCACGTCGATGCCCACCATGACGGAGGACCGCAGGGCCGCCTTGTTTTGCGCACAGCGCATCCGACGCAGGACATGCAGCACTTGCAGCGCCTGTTCATGGAGCAACTGGCGCATGTGCATTTGCCAGCGCCGGTGTTGTATCTGCGTCTGCGGACCTTGCAGACCCAGGCCCTGGGCGGGGAATCGCTGAGCCTCTTGCCGCAAGACCTGCGCCACGGTGACAGCCTGCACCAGACGCTGGAGCGCCTGGCTGCGCGCCTGGGCGCCGATCAGGTGCAGTGCGTGCAGGCGCAGGCAGACCATACGCCGGAAAACATGCAGCGCTGGCAGACATGGCAGGCATCGCGTGTGCCCCAAACAACGGCAGACTTCGCCCACGCCAATGCAGCCCTGTACCCCACCTGGCTATTGCCCAAGCCTTTGAAACTGGTGGTGCACCAGCAGGACCCGCAGTACTACGG
>Ga0075019_10001136_pt1 | contig 15156 bp, 10 predicted proteins | sample ColStrG_CSR_2013_FD_71473 | JGI IMG/M metagenome (GOLD analysis project Ga0075019, IMG submission 71473) | Freshwater sediment microbial communities in response to fracking from Pennsylvania, USA - Cold Stream Run_MetaG_CSR_2013 | ecosystem: Environmental > Aquatic > Freshwater > Creek >...
GAGGTTCACCGTGTCTTGCTGCAACGCTGTCGCGAACACCCACAGATTGAAATTCTTGAAGATCATTTTGCGATTGATTTGATCACCAATCGACAGATCCGGCCGCAAACAATTCGTCCCTTGCAATGCTTGGGTGCCTACGTTCTCAACACCCTGACCTCCGAAGTCCGGGTCTTTCGAGCCAAATCCACCATCCTGGCAACGGGCGGCGCAGGCAAGGTTTACCTGTACACAACCAATTGGAGTGGTGCGACCGGCGATGGAATTGCCATGGCTTCGCGAGCCGGCGCCCGAGTCGCCAACTTGGAATTTATGCAGTTCCATCCGACTTGTTTGTATCACCCCGAATCACGCAACTTTTTAATCAGCGAGGCTCTGCGCGGTGAAGGTGGCGAGCTGATCAATCAAAAAGGCGAAGCTTTTATGAAAGCCCATCATCCCATGGGCTCTTTGGCGCCTCGGGATATAGTCGCCCGTGGCATTGATGCCGAGATGAAAAAAACTGGCGCCGCCAGTGTCTTCTTGGACATGCGACATCACCCGCGAGCCTTCTTGGAACAGCGATTCCCAGTGATCTTTCAAAAATGCCTGAGCTACGGAATCGATATGTCAGTCACTCCGATTCCAGTCGTTCCTGCGGCTCATTATTTGTGCGGCGGCGTTCTGACCGATCCCAACGGGGAAAGCGACATTCAATCACTTTGGGTTTTGGGCGAAACAGCTTGCACCGGCCTGCATGGAGCCAATCGTCTAGCCAGCAACAGCCTGTTGGAGTGTTTGATCATGGCTCACAACTGCGCCGAAGAGCACAGGCGACAGCCTGCGAAGTGGGCGCTCAGCGACCTGCAGCCGCCACCTTGGCGGCATCCCGCCGAGACCAGCGCGGATGAAATGATCGTGATCACTCACATGTGGGACGAAATCCGCACACTCATGTGGAACTATGTCGGGATCGTTCGTTCAAACAAGCGCTTGGAGCGTGCTGCGCATCGCTTGGAAAACATACTCCACGAAGTGTCAGACTATTATTCAAATTTCAAGATGCACCCGGATATTCTTGAACTTCGCAACATTGCGATTGTCGCGTCTTTGTCGGTTGAATGTGCCAGGCGCCGAAAAGAATCGCGTGGGATTCATTTCAACCTAGACTATCCGCAAGTCCCAATTGAATCTTCGGGCCAGGATACGATTCTGTCCCGTGGTCACGTCATCTGACGCAAAAGACTCAAACCTCTTTGTGAAAAACTTGACCACATGGCGGCCCCCTCGGCAAACTGAAGAGCATGAACGCTCCACTCAAATTGGCAATTGTTGAAATGGCAGTGTGCGCATTTGTCGCCGTGATCCTGAGCGGCTGTGCCAGCCGCGATCTGACACCTGCTCCCAATGGACCACGTGTGGATCTGATGTCTCAGAGTCAGTACCTGCACTTGATCGAGAACAACACTCAGACCAAAAAAGTCTACGATGGTTTTGCCCTGCTGCTGGAGTATCGGATTTCTTTTTTGAACACACCGATCTCATTGGGCCAGGTCGATATGAACACTCAGCTCTATCAGTATTCGGACTCACAATATCAAAATGAAAAAGGAACGACTCAAAGCAACCTCGTCAAACAAACTGAATTTTTCTTGAGCCTTTACATTCCAGATGGAAAGTACGATGACCTGGCAAAAAAAAATACCAAATGGAAGATCTTCCTCGACGTCGCCGGGCAACGCTATGAGGCCAAAGCTGTTCGCATCAAAGCCCAATTGCGAGACGTGCAGAATCTCTATCCCTTTCATGATCGCTTTAGTACGGCCTACAAATTGATCTTCCCGGTCTCGACATCAATCACTGAAAATGGTGTTGCCAAGCTGACTTTGACAGGACCGATGACTTCATTTTCCATCTCAACCGGCGCCGTGAACACTCTCAACTGACACGAGTGCAATAATTCATCATCGAAGCGTTTGTCGTAACACCAAAGACGCTCAAACTTGAGTGCGTGAAGTTTTATTGGATATTTTTTCCAATGAAGGGACCTTCTGGAAGCCGGATGCGTTTTTTTGGCCCTCGGGCCAAAAAATCCAGACAGAGCTCAGGGACGAGCGTGTCCCAAAATTGGAACAAAATCTCGATTCAAAATTCACGCCCCGAAACAAGGTTGTTCTGGCACTAGCGGTGAAACCTTGTCTTGACCGCTTTTGCAAACACTCCCGGTGTCATTTGCGCCACCCACAGACTGGCTCCTTGTACGCCACTGGGCCGCAAGATGGGCAGATCTTCAAGAAGAGCCTCGCGAATTTTTTGCGCGTAGAGCTTCGGACTCATGCCTTGACCAAGATTCATTTTGAAATGGGTGCCGTGTTTTTTGGGAATCTCTTGATACATTCGAGTCTCAATACCCGGAGTCAGCAACAGCAGAGTGGACACTCCCGTGTTTTCAAGTTCAATTTGCAAGCAATTCGTAAACGCCATCACAGCCGCTTTTGAGGCCGCGTAGGTGCTCGCAGTTGGAAGATGCATCACTGCGGACACAGACGAGTGATTGATAATTTTGCCCCGCTTGCGCTCCAACATACCTGGCAAGATCGCGTGGGTCAGGCGAATCAAGCCCAGCAAATTCACTTGCATCATGCTTTCGATTTGCGCGAGATCTTGCTTTTCAAAAAGACCGCCAACGAGCTGTCCGGAATTGTTAAACAGAATATCGACTTCACGGTCGTTCAGACTTTTGAGCAACGCCGGTATTGCGGCAGCATCGCCGATATCAAATTCGATTTGATCCACACTCGCGGCCCCCTTTTGCAAAAGTTCGTTTGGCAGACCCAGATCAAGGGTCCGATTTGCCAGGATGAGATGCGCGCCTTCACCTGCACACATCTCGGCAAAAGCTTTGCCAATTCCGCGATTCGCACCCGTGATCAAGATCAGTCTTTTTTTTATTTCCATAGGGGAACCATGACGGATAAGTGACTTAGACTCAATCTTTGATTGCAGTTGTCACAGAAAGTCCCCACCCGACCAAAATCTGTGACTCTTCATCCGCCGACATTGCTTTTTTGAACTTGGCACCCGACTGACCTTTGATTCGACGCTCACAGGATGGCCAATCGCGGTGACGGACCACTGTTCCACCGAGCAATGACAGATAGGAATACGCAGCCACCTTGACAGCTTTGGGGCGCATTTCAGGAAGATCAGAATTTTCTGGCAAATCGTAGATCGCCACTTCGTATTGCAGCAAAGATCCGCGATACAGACTGGGTTTTCGGCGCTGAGAAAATGCAACTGCGATTTCGTCGCATCGTTCGTTGCCCGGAGTTCCGACATGTCCACGGGAATACAACCAGGAGATTGTCTTCGCGCCTCGTGCCGTCGTCAGTTGCAACAGTTGCTCCCAGAGGTCACGATTCAGAACCTCTTGCCCTTCGGCATTTTTCCAACCTTTTTTTCGCCATCCCCAAATCCATTGGGTGATTCCGCGGATCACATAGGTTGAATCCGTATAGAAATGCACCTGCCCAGGCTTTCCCGCCAAACTGTCCAAAGCCCGAATCGTGGCAACAAGCTCCATTCGATTGTTAGTCGTGGCTTCAGCAAAGCCGCCCAGTTCATAAACCTGTCCAGCCTTATCTGCGACCACACAAGCCCAACCGCCGGGACCGGGATTTCCTGAACAGGCGCCGTCTGAAAAAACCAGGAAATCCATTTTCAGTTGGTCATTTTCTTTCACGGACACTCCTTAACAAAAGCTCGCTCACCCAGGCTTCAGTCTTGTGCTGATCTTGTGCCTGTTGGATTTTCACAAGCTGTGACAAAGGGTAAATCACCGCAGCTTGGACATCCAGTCCACGTGCAAGACCCATGCGCTGCAAAGCCCAAGCATAAAGATCCAACTGCCGAAAAGCCATTTCAGAATGAGCCGGCGACCCCGTTTTGTAGTCGACAACCCAAAGCGTACCAGAATCTTCAGCCCACAGGTCAATCTGCCCTTGAATCCAAAACTCTCCACCTTTGGGAGTTGCGACTTGGATGCAAAAGCCGTCTTCGACATGTCCCGCCTGTATCCAGCGTAAAATCTTTCCTTCTTTCCAAGTCCGCAAAAATTCAAGGACTGTCTGGTCCTTCGCTGAACTCAGACTTCCGACCTGTGAGGCCTGGTAGCGAAGACTCTCAAGCAAACGGTGAATTCGCACTCCTTCGATGGCTTGATCGACAGAGTCTCCTGGAGCGGTCGCAGGACTTTTGCCTTTGGCGGCCCTGGTGGATCCTGCGGCGAACGCACCTTCCGCTTCGGACAGCGACAAGATTTCGCTCACAGAAAACGTCTGCGCCGGTCGATCGAATCGGCCAGCCCACGGTGGGGGAATCAACACTTGGTTTTTGGCCGAGGTCACAATCGAGCGCAGTTCCGGTGTTTGCGAAACAGTTTCGACACGAAGGCCGAAGCGCCGAGCTTCATCTTCGGCGGGACGCCACAGCCGGGCGGCCCAGGACTCTTTGCTGGGCGGACTCCAAAACAGGACGACCGAATTTTTTGCCCGGGTCAAAGCCACATAGAGAACACGATCATACTCATCTTTTTCGCGCCTGCGAAGTTCCTGACTCCATTCGGCGGCCCACGGAGTGGCTTTGAGAATTCCTGTTTCCGGATGAACAAGTCCCAGTCCGAATTTTTTCTGTTGTTCATCGAAGACGAAATTCTGAGCGCGAATTTGGGGGCGATAGCGTCCCACTCCAATTAAAATGACGTGTTGAAACTGCAAACCTTTTGCCGCATGAATGGTCATCAAGTTGACCCGTTGCGGAACCTCGACCGGAGTTGCGTCTCCATCTTCCCCTTTTTCGGGATCCAAGGAGGCCAAACCGGCCTGTTCGGCAAAGTCCAAATACCGAAATCCCGGCTGCCGCTCTTTCCCGCGAAGCTCTGTCACAAGTTTCCAGACATTGGCCTCGTGGCGACCAGTTGAGTCCGCGGCCTCCGCGAAATCTAAAAGACCCGCTCGGACCAACCCGTTTTCCCAAGCCGTGCGCAGCCCCTGCAAGTCGGCTTGCTGCAAAAGCTCATCCAGCAGTGCAATCACACTGACGAAATTTGCATCAGCTTTCGCACTTTGCAAATGAATCCAAAAGCTCTGCAAAGGACTTTGGGCTGTCGCAAGACGTTGCGCGAGTGCGTGATCAGGAACATGAAACCAGGGAGACCGAAGGAGAATCAAAAGATTGCGGTTGTCATGAGGATTGCACAAAAATTTCAACAGAGCCAAAGTGTCCTGAACTTCTCGACGCAGAAGAAACTGGGAAGAGGAGTGCACCTGCACGGCCAGGCCCGCTTGCTGCGCGACCGCCGCCAGACTTTGCAACTGGGAGTTGGTTCTCGCAAGACAGCAGATTTCTTCCGGCGGCACTCCGGCGGCAATCCAATCTTGGCACCGACGAACAGCGACGACATCCGCATCGACGTCAGGTTCACAAGTCCAGTACTCGGCCACCGCTGTCACGCTGTCAGGAACAGGCGATGGGGACTCCATCGCTGTGAACTGGGAACTCAGGTTGGAGAAAAATTGATTGAAAAACTGCAAGAGTGCCGGAGTCGATCGATAGTTGATTCTTTTCTGCAGCAGCTGCCCAGATCGTTTGGCGATGTCCTCTTCTTTTTGCGTGAAAACCTCGGCGCGGGCGCCACGGAAAAGATAAATCGACTGCTGGGGATCTCCCACCGTGAAGGATTTCCGACCTTGTTGCAGGCTCTGCAAAATCCTCACCTGCCGAGGTGACGTGTCCTGGTACTCATCCACAAACCAATAGTCCCACTCCGATGCGAACCCGGCCGCTGCTTCCGGGTGGTTGTGCACCAAAAGAAGTGCAAAGGATTCCAAATCACTCATCGTCAGCGTTGAACTTTGACATTTTTGTTGCAAGACTGTTTGCGCCATATTTTGGGCCAGACGAGAAAAAGCCTCGCTCAAAGATTTGTGTTTCAAAGGCGCCGCGTCCGAGAGCAGCCAGTTTTCAGGCAGAGCATCGGCACCCGACTGAACGGCTTTGCGCAGATCCTTGAGGTCTTCGCGTTCTTTGAGTCGGATACCTTTCGGCTTGTACTCGGCAAAAAATCGAACTTTCTCAAGTCGGTCGATCTCTTGATTGCGAATCGCCGCACACGCCTGCTTCAGGAAGCTGCGATAGTCATCCCAGCCTTTGCCTTTTTGATCCTGCGTTTGCTCCCAGAACTCTTCGGCCTGTTCTGCCCATCGCTCTTCCAGGCGACGATTGGCAGCTTGAAGATCGTCTGTCGTGGCCAGAGCCAACGACTGGCCATTTTCCAACCACAAATGAAAATAAATTTGCAAGCTTGCAATCAATTGATTCAAGGTCGAATCCAGCAGAAGCAGATCCAAATCTTTCATCGAATCGACGTCAGCGTTGCGCATCCATTGGCGCAAGACTTTTTTGAAGAGTTGCTTTTCTGCGAGGGCATCAACCATTTGAAAACGGGGACTCAGTCCCAAGTGTGATCCCGCGGATGCCAGGAACAGCGACAAAACCCCGTGGATCGTCGACACATGCAAAAGGCTTTCCCGCTGCACAAACTCGACAAGTTCAGCCTGGCCCATTTGCAGAGCTTGACGCAACAGACGTTCGCGCAGCTCCTGAGTCGCTTTGCGAGTGAAGGTCGTGACAATGAGCTTCGGCCAACGCTGATGCTGCTGACGAAAATACAGGGCGGATTGCAAAACTCTTTGCACCAGTTCCGTGGTCTTGCCGGCGCCTGCACCTGCGCGCACGACAAAGTCCTCCATCAAATGGAAGGAGCTCCTTTCACTCATGGGGAACACCCGATCCTTCAGGCTCGGCCTGTCCATTCAAATGCGGAGCTCGGCAGATTTGATTCCATCGGCAGGTTCCACAAAGATCGGGATCACGAGGGCGAGCCGGAAAGAATCCGGCACGCAAATCGGCATCAAACTGGATCATTTCGGACTCGATCCAGTTCAGGTTGTCCTGAAGATCCACAAATTTATCCTGGCCGTCCTCAGCGCCGATCAACGAAAAATCACGGTAAACATAGTAGTAAGCTCCATGCAAAATGGAGTCTTTCCACAGATCAATTTTCTTGCGATCGATCAACCACGCGTAAAATGCCAGCTGGACGTGATTTTCTTTTTGCCAGGCACTGAGGCGGTAAGATCGATCCTTGGCTTTGTAATCATAGACAGTCAGTGCCTGAGGACCCACTTGGTCGACACGATCCAATGTTCCGCGCCAGGTCCTCCCCTTGAACTCAATCGAGAACGGAAATTCGGTTGCAACAGTTTGAATCGGCACTGGCGCCTGAGCACGAAGTTGTCTTTCAAACCGCAAAAATCTTTCAGCCGTGTGAATGTAGCGCTCACGCCACGTCTTCCACAACTGAGGGTCACCCTGCACGAGTTTTTGTGCCGCCGTGTCGACCAGCTCCTGCAGCTCATCGCGGGTCCACTCGTGATCCCAGCGAGCCACCAGTTGGCGAAAGATCTCATGCACCAGGCCGCCTGCTGAACGTGGATTGGGGTCCAAGTCCACCGCAGCCGGATCTGACATTTTGAGCAGACGACTTGCTGCAAATTTGAACGGACACTCTTTGTAAATTTGCAAATCCGAAGCTGAGACCGGTCCAAGATAGGGTCCAAAAACTCCAGCCGCTTGAACCGATTCCGTGGGTTTCAAAACTTCACGCACCTGGATCAGATGACTGAGCGGAACTTTGCGGAGCTGAGTCAGGACACCATCCACGGAGGGCGACAGGGCCTCGCGTTGCAAAGCATCCCAGCGGGTCCGCTCCGGCAAAGTCACTTGCAGATTTTCCGGCGCGCGACTGAGCCAAAGGCGGTGGGGAGTTTCAAGCGCTCCACTCGTGGTGGTTTGCGGAAAACTCCAGATGTTGTGCGACCGATCCGCCAAGGCAAGCCACTCCATATCAAACGCCAAGGAGGACTGCTCAGGATGAGGACAGTGAAAACCCGTATCAATCAGCAGGCGTTCGATTTGCGCAGGCTGCAAAAGACTGCGCCGTGAATTTTGCATTTGCGAATCGGAAAGGCCCAAAAAGATTCGATACTTCAGCTGTGGCGAATCTCCGGAAGACAGATTTTCAAATTGCACTCCTCGGCGATCCCCCGCTGTGAGACGCACCTCAAGTCGCGCCGTCATTTGCTCCAACCAGTACAACCATTGAGCGAAACTCAAATGCAGCTCGCTCGAACGAGCACCCTTCAAAGTCTCGAGAATTTCACGCAACACTCGCTCCAACGGATCCCAAGCGTGCCCTTGTGGCCAGAATCGCAGAAAAAGTCCAATGGCCGTCGGAACTGGTAAATTCTCATTCGGAATCGAATCCGTCGAAAACGCCTGCTGCAAACGAGGATCGCGTCCCAAATCTGAAGCGTCCAGCAGCGATGCAAAGAGAGCCTCAAAAGCTTCAAATCTCTCTGCTGGTAGTTCCTGAAATCGAACAGCCTCAAGGTCCGTGTATTCAAAATTTCTTTGCGCCACCCGCAGCCGGGACAGCCACAGCTGAATGCTTCGCAGCGAATGTAGGGGGGTGGTCAGATCCTTCGCAACTGGAATTCCCTCGCAGGCAAAATATTTTTCAACCAGGGGCCAGTAGGTCTCAACGTTTGGCACCAAGACACCGATACTGGCAGGCGCAGCCCCTTCGTCAAGCCACCGACGAATTTCTGCCGTTGCCATTTTGACCTCGGCCAGAGGTGCCGTCATTTTGAAACAACGACCCTTTTCACTCGGAGGAGTTCGCGTCTCGACTTGTCCCTCATATTTTTGGTTCAAAGTGCGATACGGCTTTTTGAGAAAAAAATAGCTGTCTTCATTTGGCAAACAGGGCTCTAAGATGTCCACATCAAGGTGGAGAGCCATCTGCTGAATCAATTCGATTTCACTTTGTGAAAGCTCAGCACCCAAATCCAAAATCAAAGGTCGCTGCCAAATTTCGAGCACGGGCAGATTCTCTTGACTCAAGAGTGGCGCGATCCAGCGTGAGCTCACATAGCCTTGCTCGACAAGCTCGGTGAACAGCAGACCTGCAGTTGAAAACCAGGGCTCAAGCTTTCCTTGCAGTGCCGCAGATTGCGAGATCCAATCCTGCACAATTTCGACTCCTGAGGGGTGGCTGAAAACAGCGACAAACTCATTGAGAGTGTCAAAAAGGAGCAATTCCGCGTTGGCTCGGTCAGCCACTTCTGGAAGATCACGCAGCCTTTGGCGAATCCAAGTTTGCAAAAAATCGCGTGAAACTTGGCGCGCGTCAGGGCGGGTCCGTTTGAGGAGAAGGCTCCACAGTTCACTGGCGCGCAAAACCATTTGATCCTGGTAAAACCCGAATTGCTCTAGAATCGAATTTTGAATTTCAAATTTGCTGCGCAAATCGGAAACCACCCAAGTTTGCTTGAGCGGGTCGAATTTTTTGAGCCAGTCTGACCGAGCAGCTGGGTGAGTCAGTGCATGTGTACGCAGCATCGTCGAAGACCATACAGAGCGGGGTGTTGAAAAACTATTTTTTTCGTCTTTCGCCTGCTAGCGGCGCTGCTTCAGGCGGTGATTTTTCCCGCCAATGTCCTGTAAAATGAAATTGGGATCGAGGCTGGCCTCCATGCGCACACCAACTTGGTAGCGCTGATCGGCGATTTCGCCAGCAAAAATTCCACGCTCGACAGTGTACTGGGCGGCATCGATAGTCAAAATCCACAGGTCCACGGATGCGCCGTAAGTCATATAGCCTTCGTACAAGCCGGCTCGCAGGTCAATCAGGGCCAAATTCAATTCCGTGCCAAAGTTGAATTTTTTGCTGCTGTCGACATCCCAATTCAGCATGTGGCGGAACTCAAATCCGGCCAGCCAGCCGACTCCAAGAACGCTTTGCCCAACCGTGACTCCAAGAACAAGGTTGTCTTCAATCGGTGGTGGACCTGTTTGTCCCGCATTCGGAGCGAAAGTCGTCCAGCCCACATCTTTCCAGGCCAACGAGACTGTGGGATTGAAAGTGCTGGTGGCTTTGTAAAGGGCCCCAAGGTCCATTCCGTATCCAGACCCTGCGACGGCCAATAAATTGGTCAGAGTCCCCGAGCCCAAAGTTCCAGTCAAAAGAGTGCTGGGACCCAAAGTCGTCTGTGAACCCTGCCGTGTGATGTGTTTCACGTTCAGGCCTAAAGCAAAGTTCTCATTCAATTGCATGGCCGATCCCACGACAAATCCGTAATCCAAGTAACCCTCAAGATTCATTGTTGGATAAGCCGGGTCATGAAGGATAAAATCCGTGTAAGTCGATCCGTAAGCGGCCACGCCAAAGTTCGGCACGGCCAGGGCCGAGTAGCCCGCACCACCCAGCCAAACATTTTGTCCAAAATAATACGGGAGATTCGCCGTGCTGATTGGATGCTGAGTGTAGGTGTTGTACACACTGGCTCCGTCAACACCGGCTTGGATATCCAAAATGGACCATTGAAAACCCTTTACGAACGCCAGCACCGCCGGGTTGGCCAAAAAACTGGAGCCGACTGTGGGATCGATGTTGTGGACTCCTCCACGGCCGAGGTCCGCAACATTTTGATTGTAGTCATAGGTCTCCGACGGAATGGTCTGCGCCCGAACAATGGCTGAGCAAGCGCCGACAAGAAAAGGAAGCAAAAGCCTCATGGACAGCATAAAGCAAACACCGCATTGCTACATTGCCAGAGGTTGCTCCCGGGGTCGGTGGCTGCCGAGGGCACGGCGCTGGTAAATGAGTTAAGACCAAGACCCGCGTAAGTTCCTGTATCATTTACGGTTAAAATACTCCGCATCAGTTTTTCGTCTGTGGTTGAGACCGTTGTCGGATCGTAGTCAGTGCAAATTGTACCTCCCGCGCCCGTGATCGTCGTACACAAGGTCGCGACCGTGCCGAAACTGGAACCCAAACTGGGAATGGAAGCCGAATAGCGATTGAAGTTCGCAAATCCTGAGACAATTTGATTCATGTAGAAAGTAGGAATCCCGGTTGAATTGTCGATCGCACTGTTGTTGCAAATGTCGACAGTCGTGGTTGGTGAACCAGTTCCATTCCGGTCCATCCAGTACTTGAGAATCAAGCCAATCTTGGCCAAACTGTAAACAGAGAAAAATATTTTTTCATCGGTTGTTAGATTGGCGACACCGTAGGTCTGCTGCAGATTGTACATGACATTTTCGGCCCAACTGCAATAGGTGTCAGTGACCAGGGTTGCACTCACTGGGGCCACCGAACTTGACACCTGCATGTTCACCGTCGTGCTGGAAAAGGCATTCATGAGGTACAAAAAAAGTGGCTTGTTGCCAGCGCCTGTTCCCGGAGTTCCAGTCTGCAACGCCGTCAGAAAGGTCAAGAAATTGAAGCCACACTTGCCCGCCAATGTACTGGCCAGAAGATTTTGCACAGCTCTTTGATTCTGGTATGATGTGCTCATCGATTTGTAGTTGGCCAGCGCCAGATCCCAACTCGAACTGTCGACATTTGTTTGCATCGAAATGTAGTTCGACAAATCGGTGCTGGCAGTTTTCGCGATACCAGCAATGACATTACCATTGCAAGATGTGGTTAGAATCAGAACCGAGGAAAGCGCAATTTTCCAAAATCTTCGCATACTTCCAGTGTAAGTTTGTTTTGGAAACCTCTCTATTAAATTTTCAACAGTTTGCGGTTTGGTCGAGTCTGAAAACTAGTTAGAAGCGAAAGGCGAATTTAAAAATGTAGCGTCGATCTTCCGTGATCGTTGTTCCTTGACCAACGTCTTGACCGTAGGTCGCCAGTTGCAACTGAATGTGCGAACCTGCTGTTTCAATTCCTGCTGTCCACCAGTGGCCATTCATACCCGCCCGCAAGAACACAGCGTCGGCAACGTTGAGTTCATAGCCGGCATGGAGGTAGCGGTACTGATCTTGCGACGCTTGTGCCTGAATAATTTGCCGGGCCTCGATTGTAAAAGAACTGCGCAACTTGGGTGAGTGAATCGGAAAAACAGCCAAAGCTACGTCATAGTCCTGTTGCAAAGGTGTTGGAGTTCCCGTGGTTGTCAGGGCTATGTTTTTTCCGGCGGTGAAGGCGGTGCCACCGACATCTCGAACCACCCCCGACAAAGTTGGCAGCCATGCCCACGGTGCAGTTAAGATCAGCCCGACGTCGCTGCCAATACCAGCTCCTTCGGAGGCGTTACTCGAGATTGCGAAATTTCCGGGATAAACCAAACTTGGATTGTTGATTTGGACTCGATCGATGGCCTTCCCCGTGACGCCGATTTTCACTTTTCCATCAAAAAGTCGCATGCTGTAGCCCAACAGGACTGCCGCGTCTTGGACATAGTAGGTGTTCACGGACGTTCCCGCCGCGTTCATTTGCATGTCGAGCTCTTGCTTGGCAAAAATTCCAAAACCAAAGTTTTTCAAAACGATGGATGGAAAGAGCTGCGCCCGAGCATGATAATACGCTCCCTTGTTCGAGGGCAACGCGGGAACAACGGCCGCCGGATCGAGGGGATTTGAAAATGACTGGCTCTGATAAAAATTGTAGGCGTTGTATCCGACATCAATTTCTGGATCCAGTATGGTCCCATAGGTGTCGCGCAGTTTTCCCAGCGCTGCTGGATTGGCAAGAAGCGCGGTCTCGTCATTGACGACGGCGATTTGCGCTCCACCCATTCCATAGGCGCGAGCGCCTTCGAAAAAGGGATGGGGCTCTTGTGCTGTGGCTTTTGCACTCAGAAGCCAGGACAGAAGAAGGACCACTAAAATTTGACCACGCAATGGAATTTGCCTCACGCTTCCTATTTTCTCCCGAGGACAGAGGCGAAGACAGCCAAATCAACGTGAGTTTAAAAAATGCACCAAAGTCCGCAAGTCTGGACCGGACTTAAGACCGGAGATTGCAGATCAGCCGAGATCGTTTGTTACAGGTCCATCGACATTCGCAGTGCGACCAGCCGATTTGGCGATGGATTGTTGTACGAGCCAACATCGTCCGCATAGGTCGCAAGATCCAAGCGAAACACTGTGAACAGCGCCGAAAAACCCGCGCTCCAGTTTCCCTGACCATAACCCGCTCGCCACTGACCACGCCACCAAGAGGCCATCGTCCAATCAAATTCAAAGCCCGCATGCAGGGCCCGATTGGCGTTGAATTCAGGATGTCCCATGTCGCGGACATCAAAAGCGAACCGGCCGCCGAATATTCCCATCGGAGGCAATTCAAACTTCGAACCCAAATCAAAGACGCGATACAACTGTTCAGGTGCACCCGTAGCCGTGGAACTGATTTTAAAAAATTGTGTCGTGAAGCCATAATCCAAAAGATTTCGTCCCACGAATGCGAAAGTCGGACGAGTCGCCAAAAACCAATCTGGAAGATACTGCGGCAAATAGGGCGTGAACAAAAAGCCAAAATCCATATCAACAGTGAAACCATCTGAGACATTCCCCGACGACAAAGCCGAACTGATACTGTTGCTACTTGTTGCCAAATCCAAAACATTCATTTCCGTCGAGACATACTCGCGCTGAATACCTTTGATCGTTGTCCCCCAACTGAGACGGCCCCAATTGTCATTCGGAATGGCATGTCCGTAACTCCAAGCCAAGGTGGTATCGCCATATGCGCGCACGTCAACTGCGGGAACTGCGGCGTTGTTGACAGCCAACTCAACAGTCAGATCGGCAGGGACCAAGGCCACTCCCCAATTGGGACGAATCCACTCCACTTCGGCCAGCTTCAAACGAGTGCTTTCGAGAGTGCCATAGAGCCCTTTTAAAACTTGCACGTCCTTTGTGATCGCAGTCGTTCCACTGCCTTGAAGACTTTGAATCTGGCTGTAAAAGTTTGGCAGGTCCAAGGAGCCATTGGCGTCAATCAATGACATTTCAACAAGAGGTTCTTCGACCCGTGCCAAAGCGGCGGGATTGTAGAACATCACGGAACTTCCTTCCGCAACAGCGACAAAAGCCCCACCCATCCCTTGTGCGCGAATTCCCTCGTACTGATGATGGATGTCCGTGAACAATCCGGTGCCTGCCACGGCCGGCAAAGCAAGACCGAATACCAGTCCGATAATTGCGAGGTGTTTTGTCATACGATTACGATATAATCTTCGCCATGACTGAGCATCGAAAAAGTGCAAACTTGACACACGTCCTGATGAGCAGCGTCGCAGCTCTGATTGTTCTGTCGGGACTGAGCGTATCGGCTTTGCCAAACGTCGAGCTCAAGCCCGACCCAATTGACACGCATCCGAACACAGTCCCGAATGAGCCACTTTACCAGACCCGGCAATTCAAACCAGTCGAACTGGCGATCGGCGCTGGTCTTTGGCAGGCACCACTGACAACTGCCAACACCACAGACACACAAACCTATCTCCATCTTGAGCGGTCGCAGTTTTTCGGCTCAAGCTTGGCACAAGAATGGACTGCGACGATCACATCGAATTCTCTTTTGGGTTGGAACTGGGGATGGAAAAAACTCTTGGCTTTGGGCGAAGCCCAAGAACCCTATGTCGCGATCCGCCTCGGAGCACTTTATCAACCGTCTGAAAGCTTCGCCACATTGATCAATTGGCAGCGCTACCAAATTCTGGGGGAAGTGGGCTTCGCTGATCTGTTTCGCAGACGACGACAGTGGCGCCTTGAAATTGGTGTCTCTTGGAGCGCAATCGGTGCGGGTGGTTACGGCGGTCTGCTTTACCTTTTTTGAATTTGTCCCTGCAACCAAGCCACCAGCCGCTCAACTTCAAGGACCAACTTTTCTGGCGGTCCCGAGTTGTCCAGAACATAAGTCGCAAGCTTTCTCTTTTTCTCCAAAGACATTTGCGCTTGAAGTCGCTGAGCCACGGCCACCCCGGTGAGTCCCGAGCGCAAAGCCAGGCGATCTTTTTGCTGCTCTTCACGGCACCAAACAAGCACCGTCGCATCGTAATCTTGGACTCGGCCGGACTCAAAAAGCAGGGGCACGTCATAAATCGCAAATGGAATCCCATTTTGCGCCTGCCGATCACGCCAGCTCTGCACCTTTGCACGAACCATTGGATGGACAATTTTTTCCAACTCAGCCAATTTTTCAGGACTTGAAAACACAATTTCTCCGAGTCGCTTGCGATCGACGCCGCCGTCGGAATT
>Ga0075019_10001138_pt1 | contig 15150 bp, 26 predicted proteins | sample ColStrG_CSR_2013_FD_71473 | JGI IMG/M metagenome (GOLD analysis project Ga0075019, IMG submission 71473) | Freshwater sediment microbial communities in response to fracking from Pennsylvania, USA - Cold Stream Run_MetaG_CSR_2013 | ecosystem: Environmental > Aquatic > Freshwater > Creek >...
TGGAACGACATTGGCAAACTTACTGAATACGCGTACCAAATAGCAGACGCAATGCTGGAGGCTCGAAGCAAATGACCACACAACTTTCAGATCACGCCAAAACCATCCTGCGGGCGATTGCGGATGAGAAAGATATTGTTAACGTCCATGGAGTAATGCTCAACGCGGAGTCCGCTTTGTTTTTTATCGCTGATGGAGGTGCAGACATTCTAAGCATCGCACCCGAAACCCGCAGTATCAATGGCGTTACTTTTGCTGCGCCGGTTCGTGAAGGCTGGAGTTTTTCCGAACCTCAGGTCGAAAAACTGCAAGACTATGAATGGTTATCTGGCTCTGACCGTGACGCCGCTTACAACGCAATCATCGACGCCCTGGAAGGGAGGACGAAATCATGAAACCAACACCACTTACCGATGCGGAAATTCTTCACGTATGGGGAACTACTGAAAACATTGACCACGAAAGTGGCGCAATAAAACTTTGCCGAGCCATCGAATCCGACCGTGACGCGCAATGGGTGAAGATGCTGGGGGAGCAGGAGCCGGTGGCAGAAGTTACACAACGTTTCTATGACGACGGCTCACTAGCCGGAAACCAATTGGAATTTGTTGGCAGAAATGCAGAAAATGACTTTCTACTTGGCACCAAGTTCTACACCCACCCCGCACCCGACCACACGGCGCTACTGCGGCAGGCGCTGGAGGCGTTGGAGAATATTGAGGGCGGGTTTGGCCGAAGTCGGAGCGAATTTATTTTCAGCCAGCGCTGCGCAATAGATAAAGCCAGATCGGCCATCACCGCAATCAAGGAGGCGCTGAATGTCAAAAGCAAATGAACTAGCAAAATGGCTTGACCGACATGACAGCCCAATGGGAGATCAATCTGCCGCCATGATTCGTCAACAAGACGCGCTGCTGCGGTTGGCGTTGGAGGCATTGGAATCCGCTCTTGCTGTTTGGCTGAATGAAATTGACTGCGAAGAATATCCGCAGACTGAGGCAGAAATTCGCGCCGCCATCACCGCAATCAAGGAGGCGCTGAAATGACCGACCTCGAAATAAGCAAGGCCCTGGCGCTGGCGATTGGATGGCGTGAGGATCAGATCATTGAATATGAAGATCAGGATTACATCGGTCTGCCAGTTGTCATCAATCGACCCGCAGTCAGGATGTTTTCATATAAGGCTTGGAACGTCATCGGCCCGATTGCTGAACGGTATGACGCGTTTCCTCTGACTTCGGATAGTCGGCCTGGAGTGTGGTTTACAAGGGTACGCAATCAAAACCGCATAGGAGTGCCTTTCACTTATGCAGACACACCACAGAAAGCCATCGCAATGGCAGTAATCAACGGAGCGAAGAAATGACCAACCGTGAACTACTGGAACTGGCGGCGAAGGCTGCTGGGATGGCTGACTACGAATACCTCAAAGTTGATCAAGGTGGATTCGAGTGCATGGCCTTTGACGCAGGCGGAAGTGAGTCTGATTACTGGAACCCACTCACCGACGATGGCGATGCGCTTCGGCTGGCGGTGAAGTTGGGGCTTGCGATTTACCCAGCTGGGAACAGCACAGGATGTGCGCCAGAGGAAGAAGAAACAGGCCAGCATGTCATGCATAACGGAGAACCCTACGCCGCCACTCGCCGCGCCATCGTTCGTGCTGCGGCTGAAATTGGAAAGGCCCTGAAATGACCAACGAAATCAAACTGCCGGAGCCTGATGCGTGGCAGAGCATTAGGGTGGGCTACACCGCCGACACCGTTCGACGCCTGATCACTCAAGCCATTGCAGCAGAGCGCGAGGCGTGCGCCAAAGTGTGCGACAACGCGCATCAGGAATATCAATTCTCTGATGTTGCATTTCTGATTCGTGCGAGGAGTCAATCATGAGCCTTTGGACTCCAAGTGGCGATTATGGCCCAAAGTGGGGCGACACGAAAGTTTCTGATCTCACTGTAGATCAGTTAAAGCATGAAATTCAGCATGCGGTACGAACAGCCAATACGCAGTGTAACCGCCATCCTGGTCATTATTTAGACGGCTGTCCGCTGTGCGCGATGGAGGGGCAATTGCAACACCCACCAAGGAGGCAAGGATGATCGATTTAAATGATTGGCTCACGCCCGCCGAGGCGACTGAAATTATGCGCAAGCAGGACGAGGCTATCTATTTGATGCGCGCCGCCCTGGAGAAGCTGAAATCGAATTCGGTTGCTCGAGATGCGCTGAAGGCTGCTGATGAGGTGCTGAAATGAGAAAACCACTAATGCCTGTTCTGCGTGAGATTTTGCGCAATTCTGAAGATGGTTACACTATAAAAGAACTTTCTTGTATAGTGGATTACAAGCCAGATACCGTTAATTGTTCACTGAAAGCAATGCCTGATGTTTACATTGACCGATGGATACTGCTTTCACACAGTAAGGGGAAATATTCTGCTGTGTGGATGGCAGTGCAAGTACCTGAACATTGCCCTAAACCGGAGTAAATATGAATGATCCTGTAAATAATCCTGCTCATTACACCTCTCACCCAAGTGGGATACAGTGTATTCAGATAACCGAACACATGGGTTTTAACCTTGGAAACGCCATCAAATACATTTGGCGTGCTGATTTGAAAAATAACGCTATCGAGGATTTGGAGAAAGCTAAGTTTTATATTGAACGTGAACTAAAAAAAAGGAAAGAAAAATGAGCTATGCACAAGCGGAAATGAGGGTGATTCAATGGGCGCAAGCCCGTAAAATCATCCCTAACGCCACTCCAGCATCCCAACTTCTGAAGATGGTCAGCGAAGTGGGTGAGTTGTGTGATGCGGAAGGCAAGAAAGACATGCCTGCCATAGTAGATGCAGTAGGCGACGTGGTAGTTTGCCTAATCAACTACTGCGCTTTGAAGGACATTGATCTAGTCACCTGCCTGGAAGTGGCCTACGAACAGATCAAAGACCGCAAGGGAACTTTGATGCCGGATGGTACTTTTGTGAAGGAAACAAAATGAGTGAATACAACGATGCAGTTGCACGCATAGTGCAGACTGACAAGAGGGTTAAAGAGTTAGAGCAATTGGCTGTTATGTCACTTGACGCGCTCCAACATTCAACTCCAAGGGAAGATTGGAAGAAAGAGTATGAAAATACAATCAACCTTCTTTATGCTCTTGTTGTTGACTCCAAGTAACGCCTAACTCATCGCCCCTAAACCGAAGCCACTCCAGAAATGTTGTGGCTTCTTCTTTTGGTAGTTGTGAAGTGCCTCCAAACTTTGGCATGATGATAGTCCTGCCTTCCCTTCCTTCTACCATTTCTTGCCCAAAGCAGTCAGCCATAAGGTAGTATCTCCACCATTCCTCTGACTTCTTTGGTACACCAGCAGCCTCTAGGAAGCGCGCAATGTCCCTAATCATAGGGTGAATGGCGGAGTTCTGTTCCGAAGTCCTCTTGCGCGTTTTAGCCCCACAATGGGGGCATACCTTGTTACTTGATCCTACACCAATCACTTCCAACTCCTTCAGGAATTACTACTGAAACTTGGAAACCATCTTTGGTAAGCCTACGGGCGCATGAATAAGCAGCAGCTTGGCCCGTAAAAGATGCGTCATTGTCCCCATAGATCACGATGTTCTTCACACCTTTTGGCGGAGTGAACTTTTCAAACCCAGCAGCCATAAGTACAGACCAGACCGGAATATCGAATTTAACGGAAGCCGAAATGGCGGTTTCGATTCCCTCTGCCAAGCCAAGCGTGTCCTTATGGGAAAATAACGGGACGTAAGCCCCCGCCATTTCTTCACTAACAAAGAACTTCTTAGGCGACGATACATTGGCTTTGTGTCCATCTTCGGTAAGGTAGATGCGGTGTACACCGATACCTCTGCCATCAGGCCGGACAATTGGGGCAATGAGAGCGGGGTGGTAGGAAATGTCATTTTCGCCATCTCTATTACCGCTCTCACGGTACTCCAGTGCTGGGTGAAATTTCAGGTTGGTAGGAATTTTCTCAACTTCTGTTCTGCGCGTCAGATACAACCAAGCAGGGTCGCCTTTCTTGATCCTTACGCTCTCAGTCCAGATTTTTCGCACGATGACCTGCTTTTGGCTGTTGTCTACGCGGCGCACCTGACGCGACAAGTGTTCCTTGCTTGTAGACGATATAGTTCCAGCTATCTCGTTTACTCTCAGAATTGCGTCTTTGAACTTCCATCCGTTCATCTTCTGTAAGAGGGTATAGCCATCGCCGCTTCCGCACTGGTTGCATATCCATGTACCTCGTCCTTGTTTGTCGTCAAACCTAAATCTATCCTTACCCTGACACATAGGGCAGGGGCCATGCTTATTACGCAGGAATTCTTCACGAACTCCACACGCACTCAATATACCCTGCCACTTCCCCGTAGCAATCTCAGTATCAATCACGTAGCGCCTTTTTTCTGTGAGTTAGCCCAAGCTATAGCCCTGCTCGTTACCCATGATCTTACACCCTCTACCGGATCGATGGATACTTCTTCCAGACCTTTAGGCCATACGCCAAACTTCTGCTTGTACTGCGCCAATGCCCATGATCTAGTCTTACCCTTCTCTTTGGCAAGTCTGAGGAAAGAACCCCACCACTGTTGTTTATCCTCCATCGTAACTTTTTCTTTCTTCTCCAGCTTCTTCAATTCACCCGGCTCTACCTCAAGTGTAGGCGTGTGATTGACCGCCCCGCATCGAGGGCATACAGGACTTCTTCGAGGCTTGACAAACTTGCATTGCTGGCAAACGGTAGGCAAAAGTTCCTTCTTTTCTTGAGCCTTGTTGTCCCTGGCCTTGCCATCGTCCAATTCCATAGGGAATTCATCAGTAGGAAAGCCCAAGCGTGAGACAGTGCCAGAGTGATCTAGAACCAAGGCACGCTCTTTAGAATGGTGCGGTCTAAGAACACGACCAATCATCTGTATGTACCGTATCAGGGAACGAGTAGGTCTAGCCAAGATCATTGTCTTACAAGCCGGAAAATCCCATCCTTCCGTGAGAATGCCGACATTGGAAATGATCATTGTTTCGCCCGTTTCCACCCGCTTCAAGATGGCTGCACGCTCAAATTCATCCGTATAGCAGTCGATGTGCTCCGCCGGTATGCCGGAAGCCCTGAATTCCTCCACGATATGCTTTGAGTGAGAAATATTACTGGCGAAACATACAGTAGGTGTGTCTTTGGCAAGTTTCAACCAGTGTTCAACAATCCCGCCGATTAGCTTAGGCTTGTCCACTGCCGTACCTACATCCATGTCGGAGTAGTCCATCTCGCCAAATGAATTCTTCTTCATCTTGAAGCCGGACATATCCGGTTCTTCTGGAGCGTAAATGTCACAGTCAACCAAGAAACCCTGAGTGATCAACTCTCCAATAGTGGTTGCGACTACCATCCTCTGAAACAAGGGTTCGTCGTCCAACTCAGGATATGGCTTGCTCATGCCCTTAGACCAAGGCGTAGCAGTCAGGCCAATGATGGTCTTATCCTTGTTGTCAAAGATCACCTTGCGGAACTCAGCACTACCCGCCGCGCCGTGAACCTCGTCGATTACGAGCAAATCGCATTCAGGCATGGCTCGTTTCGCTACTGTTTGGATAGACGCGACAATGACCTGTTTATCGGTTTGGCGCGTGTTTTGCCCTTGGATGATGCCGTGGCTTATACCTGCCTTGTAAAACCGCCTGGAAGCCTGCTGGACAAGGTTGATTCGGTTGCACAAGAAAACAACACGCTTGCCCTTCATCACAGCGCCATAGATCACCGCCATAGCAATCTCAGTCTTACCCGATCCGGTAGGAGACATGAGAACTTGACGCTTGATTTTCTTTGCTACACCCTGGCGAAGTTCGGCTATGGAGCTGGTTTGATACCCTCGAAGATTGGGTTCTAGCATTTGCCACCCCACTGTTCCGCCATTGCGTCAGCAATACCCTGATAGGTTCGGCTACGTTCTTTCCACCTGTTAGGCCCAGGAGCCATGCGGTGTACTTTTTGCTCTCGCCCTTCAACGATGTTGGTAGGTTGCAGCAACGGCAATCCTTTAAGCCATAGGCAAGTAGCCTTTGTCTCTCCATGACCAAACTGCCACGGCTGAATGATCTGTTCTGGTTTACGCCAAACGCTGGACATGATGCACACCGGGTTTTCAATTGCAATCTTTGGTATTGGAGCGTTAGCCAAAGACATAAAAAAATCTATGCCCTCCTGCTGCCTTCCATCTGCTTTCTTGGCAGCAAAATGACGCGCACCAGATACCGCAAGATGGGTGCAAGGAGGATGTGCAATCATCATGTCCCAACCCTTGTCTATGGACAACAAAACGTCCATCTTCAGGTGGTATGGACTCTCGCCCTCCGCATCAAGAATGTCACAAGACCATGCATCATGCCCCAATGCGCGGAATGCCTCACGCACCCTGCCGCTGTACTCACAAGCAACTAGAACTCTCATTTCACCTCCCGTTGAACAGGAATCCCCAGCCGCTTGCAGGCACCTACCACCCAATCCTCTTGCTGCTGCTTGAGTGGGTCAGGCCACTTGTGAACAGCTTGGCGTGATATGCCTAGCGTGTGGGCGCATAGCTGGATGCTGCCAAAAGTTTTAATTAAGTCGTTCTTTGTCATTTTGATACCTTCCCAATCTCAGCGGCAGCACGGACGATTGCACGGCGAGTGGCGGCGTAGGGGCTGTCGCTCATCTTTTCAACTGATTCGTTTACCGTTCCGCGCTCGTTACATGCGCTGACTTCATGCCCGTATTGATACAGAGTTATCTCCAATTTCACCGCCAGCCGAAGCGCATCGCCGTCGTCGGTTAAGGGGTTCCACTCGCGGCCTGTCTGTGCCCTCCAACACTCGCCGTAAAAAACAATTCCATTGTCAGCAGCCTTCGCGGCAAGTTCCAAAAGTTCTCGGTCAGTCATATTTACCTCCTATAAAGTGGTGCTATGATACCACCGCGTCAACAATCGTTGCAAAAGAATTTTTAGGTTGTTGACAAAAAAGACTTGACTACATGATCGCAAACTGTGTTATGATCTGGTCACACAAACAAGAGCAATGCTCTAAGAAGGGGTAAAAAATGATAGTCCATGTAGACACCGATTCAGAGGCTAACACGCCGATACGCCTTAGCGCAGACGGCATCAATGAGCCGCTGCACCTGACTCTGTTTGAAGCGCACAAGCTGTACTTCCAGCTTTGGGCGGCTTTGATGGAAGTAGATCCGGAAATGCGTCAACCGGATCAAGATGATTTAGACGCGCCAACTCAAGACTAAGGAAACGAAATGAAATTCAGTGCAAGCAACGATACCAAAGAGTTTGAGAACCCATCTGTAGGCTCTCATAACGCAACCATGATTCAAGTCATTGACTTGGGTACTCAGGTTCAGATGTGGGAAGGTGAAGAAAAGCGAGCCAACAAAGTCCTACTCGTATGGGAACTGGACGAAAAGATGAAGGATGGACGGCCTTTTGTTGTGCATCGTGAATTCACCACTTCTCTGCATGAAAAGGCATCTTTGCGCGTGTTCCTAGAAGGATGGCGCGGTGCCAAGTTCACATCTGACCAACTGAATAACTTCAGCCTGGAGAATTTGCTCAAGGCTTCTGCCCTGCTGTCTTTGGTTCTGTCCAAGAATGGCAAGTACGTCAATGTGTCGTCAGCTTCTAAGTTGATGGCCGGTATGCCGAAGATCGTTCCGGTCAACCCCGTGTTCTACTTTGACATGGAAAACTTCAAGCAGGACGTATTCAATCAAATCTGGCCTTGGGTTCAGAAGAAGATTCAATCCTCTCCGCAATACGAGGCTTGCATCAATGGCCCGGTTGACCCTGTGCCGGATGGCCTTGGGGATACTGGTAACGATGACGATATACCTTTCTGATAGGAGAATATTATGCAAGTTATCTTTGCTTCTGTTGTAGCCGCGTATTTGACCGGAGTATTCACATCATTTGCACACGGCAACTGGATTTTTTCCGCATTTGAGTTCTTTTTCTTCCCATTGGGCGTACTTCATGGCATCTATTGCTGGTTTTTCTGAGGAAATCATGGAACTTAACAAACCAACAGCATCCGAGTCCGGCCATTGGTATGGCAAAGACGGCACGCCCTGCTACACCATCATTGGTGCTAACGGCAAGGAGCGTAACACTACCCTTCGGGATGCGCGCAAACATGGCTATATGCCCTCTGTTACGTCTATTCTGAAGGTAGCAGCAGCACCAGGACTTGAGAAGTGGAAACGCGACAATCTTCTCTTGGCTGCATTGACATTGCCAAAGGTTGATGGCGAGACTTTGGAGCAATTTGCCGAACGCATCGAGAAGGATGCCAACGACCAAGCAACCAATGCGCGTGACGAGGGCACTAAGATTCATGGCTCTTTGGAACGTGCTTACTTGGGCCAGAGTTATCCTCTGATCCATACGCCTCACGTATCAGCAACCATGAATGCAATTGAAGATGCTTTCGGCGTTCAAAATTGGAGTGCTGAAAAGTCTTTCGCTGCTGCGCTGGGCTATGGCGGGAAGATCGACCTTCATGCTCCTAACATTGTCATTGACTTCAAGACTTCTGCGTTTGACGATGCAGACAAAAAAGAAGGCTATGACGAGTACATCATGCAATTGGTAGCATATGCCCGTGGCCTTGGATTCAAGGAAGGTCAATATCGATGCGCCAACGTGCTTGTATCGACCTCCAAGCCGGGTTTGGTCAAGGTTGTGGAGTACACACCCAAGCAGATGGAAACCGCTTGGGAGAAGTTCCTTTGCCTGCTGCGCTTCTGGCAGTTGGATAAAGGCTATCACCCTATGGATGTGTAATATTAAGGAAAAATCATGAAAGACTATTTCACAGTTATGTGGTACGCGATTGTTGCAATAATTTCAATTGCGCTACTCGCCTTCTTGGCTAATTCGCTTGGATTTGTTTCGTTTGCTTTCTTCGCGCCAAAAGTAGAGCAGGTTCGCTACAACACGTTTAAGCAAAGCCAAGCCTACAACGATGGAATGCTGAACGACTTGCAAGACCTCAAGCGGGAGTACCTCAAAGCTACCCCTGACCAGCAAGTTGCTTTGCGTGAACTCACGCTACATCGGTTTGCGTCTTACGACGTTAACCGTTTGCCTGCCGATCTTCAATCTTTTTATTTCAACCTTCAAGGACAGTAATCATGCGTATTTTTCTGACACTCATTTTCGCCTTTATTCTTTCCGCCTGTGATGAACGACCGCCTACTGCTAATCAGGTAGAAGCTCAGCGCCAAGAAGTAATGGCTCAACAGGCGAACGCCTCTTCTGGCATGCCCGCCATCACCCACTTCGCTGAAAAGAAGATGCTGAAAGATATTCTTGAATTGCGAGACAAGACGCCTCCAACCTTTGTTTACATCACGGACATGAATGGTCATCTTCATAAAATCTGTGATGCTGTAGGGTACGGCTTCAGCGGGGCTACTCAGTACACCAATCCTCTTCAAGTTGTGTGGAGGTCTAATAGTGGAGGGTACGCCTCTGGCGTTATTGCCCAGCCTGATCCAAATGGTCTGTACTCTCCGGCTACAGATGAAGGAACTTGGGTGATGTGTAAAGACCCTCACGGAACACGAATTGCCCCGGTACGTATTGAACCGCGAGCAATTATCAGTCCGTTTGAATTGGGGTAAATCATGTCACGCTCACCTAACCTGATTCGCCCGACACTGCTGCACACTTCACTGCCTGAAGATGTACGGCAGCGATTGGATTCACACTTGGCCGACCGTTCTGGAGTAGTTCCTAAAAAAGCCTACTCCCAATGGATTGTCAAGATGATTAACAAGGAATTCCCCAAAATGAAAGTACGAGTAAAGGTAGAAGTATGAATTGCAAACAATGTCATTACAGCGTAGATGGAGCCTGCCGCCGATACCCTCCACAAGTGAGCATCGTTATGGTTCCACATCAATCACTGGTAACTCAGAAGATGGAACTTCAACCGACTGATATGGCAGCTTTCCCGGCAGTCCAAGAAGAACACTGGTGCGGAGAGTGGAAGATGAAAGCAGCCAAGGTAGTTGACTTTTCCGGCCTGTCTGACTGGAACAAAAAGGAGTAAAAAAAATCCCCCTATACCACACGGCGTAGGGGGATGTTAAAGACCAAGGAGGTCTAGGGGAGTAAGCTATTATAGACAAAAATGGCTCAATTAGTCCAATATAGCGAAAAAAGTCTTAATCAAATTTCCCATTGCGTTGCATATCCTAATTTTTGCAACTCAGGCAGTTGTTTTTTAACCCGCTCACCAATGTCGGTACGGAAAATAGGACTATTGGGGACTTCCAATTGATCAATAACCTTGTAAGCTCGTTCCTGAGCATCTTCCACCGTGTTACCCGTACCGCAGACAGTCATCAAGTTACTGCCAGCACTGACCATACAGGGGAGAGTCTTGATCTTATTCCCTTCCTCGTGCGGGGCGAGTCCGAGCATCATTTCAGTGGGGTGAATCCACTTGCGGTTCTTGTCGGTAATGCCCCACACAGGGTAGCCAGAGAGTTCTTCTTGCGTAAGTGCGCCATACGGATAGTCCGGCATGGATACGACGACACCGACAGCAACCTTGTCAGATGGGGTAAAGCTATCAACCCCATTAACCATATCAAGCATCCACTCACAGGTATTAGAGTGCAGTTGCTGTTGAATCTGGAACAGAGGCCAACCCGGTCTTGTAGTGAACTCAAGGGGCCATACCTTCCCTTTACCGTCGATGATTACAGCTACGTCAATATATCCCGTATAGCCTTGACGGTACAGTTCGCCTTCAAGGGGAAGGAGGCATTCTTCAGCCAAGAGGGATTCGGTGACGTATTTCATAACCGTACCTTGCTCCCCGGTATTCGGCCCTTTGTCATCGTTCATCAACTTCTTATGCTCGAAGTTCTCAAGGAAATACTTAGAAAATCCTCCGGGGCCGAACCAGCCGCCGACAGCCATTTCAATACCCTTGTGGAATTCTTGGATGATGAAGCTATCCTTCGGAGCGCCTTGCTTCGCCCAGTGCTGGAGCATAAAGATCATATCCTGGCCCGACTTGGAACAATAGGACAGAGCCTTGGAAACGTCCCCGTTAGGCTTGCAGACGTACCGCTTATCGAGGTTTCGGGAGACAAAATCAATCGCCTCAGAATACTTTTTAAAGGGTATGGAAGGGATAGTAGGGATACCAGCAGAACGCAGAATCTCTTGCCCCCTCTCTCGGTTCAACTCCCAAGCAGTAGTCTCGATGTTAGGCCCGAAGATTGGAAAGCCCTTGAGTCGGTACGGCTCTAATGCAGTGGTGTACTTAGCGTTATCTGAAACTACTATAAGATCAGCCCACTTCATGTGAGGCTCCCATGACGGTACGCGAGTGAAAAGCCCGTTTCCTATGCAGGACTTGTCACCGTTCTTTAGTGGCCCGACAAATACGCGAACCTCATGGCCTTCCGCTTCGCACCGTAGCGCAAAGTCTAGGAAGGATGACATGGCATCGATAAGCAAAACTTTCATTCTTCATTTTCCCCGCGAGTAACATGACGCATTGTACGACCTGCAACAGAACCGCCATATCCAATCAATGCTTGTTTAAGAAGTTTTTGCTTGAGGCTAATGCTTACTTTTTCAGGCACACCTTTAGTCATTGCGGTTATTTCTGCAATATCCTTATCCAAGGCTGCAATGTGTTCACGGGTCATAACACCAGAACTTTCCAAAGCTGATTTCAGTCTTGTATTCCAAATTTCATTCATTGATTTTGGAGATTCACGCGATACGATTTGACGCACCGATTCAGCCATGAGCTTCTTCCCCTCAGAGCTTTGCCCCATATATTTGGACATGCGTTTAAGGTCAGCATCAGGTGACTCGCCAAGGATTGCCTTCTTCAAGTCAACGTCTGGAGTTTCGCTTCTAAGAATCTTGGCAACTTCTTGTTGCTGGGATTTAAGTTTTTCGTTGTGAGTCTCAAGAGCATCTTTTTCCAGCTTTGAAGCGTGCGCTTCAATCTCGTCATGAGCCTTTTTAGTCTCGCTGGTAAAGTAATCCGAAGATGATTTAGCCGCTTCAGCTTTATGCTTTGGAAGCATAGTCTTTGGGTCAAGATCAGTAAGACCTTCTGCTTTACGATTGTAGCTTGCGTGCTTGGCAAGGTATTCCTCACTAGCAGCTTCTCTACGAACCAATTGGCTCTTGTATCCTTCAATTCTTGTCTTAATAGAAGGATCAAGTTTTTGCAATTCACTGATCCATCCAGAGTTTTTAGGATTGTCCAAGAAACTCATGACTTGTGCGCTGGTCTTTCCTTCTAGCAAAGAAGATAAATATTTCGACCCGGCAGACGCCACTTTACCTTTATCTCCAACCAATTCAACGGCATCTTTAACAGATTCGGGAGACTTAAAAAGAAGGCTAGGAATGTCTTGTGTATCAGCCAAGTTTTCATTTGAGTAGCGATCAAGTACAGTCAGCTTTTTCCCAGCGCCTGCTTTGTACTTGGTGTTAATTTCTCTTGACAACTGAGAATATTCACCTTGCATTTCTCCCTGAATGCTTCCAACAAAATCGCCTTGAATGTCATTCAATTTTGCATACAATTCTTTTGCAAAGTTTTGGTCTATAGCATCAAAACCTTCTGCTGGCTTGCCAAAAGCAACCTTGCCCATCTTCCGGCGCATGTAATCAACAGCATCAAAGTCAGGTGCGAGTTTTTTTGTTTCTGCTTTTAGTTGGTCGTACTCTCCGGCAATCATCTTGCCAGTTTCTGCATCAGTACCTTCAAACGCCTTGATAAGACGCTCCATAGCAGCCCGTTGCGCAGGGTCAGTAATTTGCGTTTCGCCCTTTCCAGACTCTCCAAGACGAGCTTTAAGGTTGTTAACCATTTCCTTAAATTTAGGAGTTTGGCTAATCTTCTCGCCTTTTTCATACTTGGAAGCAATAATTTCGTCACGCTGTTCAAGTTTCTTGCTGTACTCTACTGCGCGAGCTTTTAATGCTGCTTCATGGCCTTTTACAATAGGCGCTTGAAGGTCTTTCCCAATGTCTGCATGTTCGATCTTTTCACCAGGAGCCTTAAATCGAGTTCCAACCTTTTCCAACTCGCCAGCGTTTTCTTTGGTAAGTTGTTCTGATTGTGCTTTATAAGCAGCCGCCATCTCCTTCAGCTCTTTGGCGTGCTTTTCAGCCGTCATAATATCTTGTTGAGCTTTTAATTTTGCTTTTTCCAAAATTTCATTAGCTACTTGAGGCTTGGTGGCGCGTAGTTTTGTAGCCTCGGCTTGAGCTTTAACCAAATCCTCATGCGCCTGATTTGCAATACGAGAGTTTTCCTTGTCAATATTGCTATTGAGCAATTCAAAAAACTTGGTTTGTGGAATGTTCGTTACATCGCCGCCACGCATACCTTCTTGCATAACTCGAACCTGAGCAGCAATCTTTGTTTCGGCATCTTGGCCTGCGTACTTTTGTGCCGCCTTAAATAAGTTCCCTGCGATTCCAAAAGTAGATTTGTCAGCAGCTTTGGCTCCTGCTTTCAACATAGCACCAGGAGGGACAAGACTTGAGCCTATTCGGGCTGCTTCTGCCCATGCAGGGCTAGCGCCTTTTTTCTCTGCCATTTGGCCCGCAAACTCACTCACGCCACCGGAAATAAGCCCTTCTAACCCACCAGCGCCTGCACCCATTGGGCCACCAGTAACAGCGCCTATGCCTGTTCCAATAGCAGCACCAGAACCAGCGGCCTCCTCAATAGCAGTCCAATCCATCTTTTCGCGTGGCTTGGTTCCACCAACTTCGCTTTCAGGTTGGTCGGGCACAAACCCACCGCCTGAAGGCGCGGATTGTGATGGCGAATCTGCAACAAATCCCATTTAATTCTCCTTAGTTGTGCCAAACGCCTGACACACCATTAATTTTAACTCTAGTCCCGTCTGGAATTTTTGCATCACGCAATTCTTGTTCACTAGCGTAATTTTTAACGCTGGAGTCTTTGTTAATCAATGATTCCAACTCAAGACGAAAATCTTTTGTTACTCGTACCGGCTTACCAGCCTTTTTCAATGCGTCGATAAAATCGTTTGGATCGGGGAACTTGTTAAGTTCTGATAATGCTTCTCGACGTTTAATCTCATCCTTTTTGTTTGAAGGAGTTCCTGACTGCAAGCCATTACGAATGAAGTCAATACCGTCAAGAACCTTAAGCATTGCAACCTCTGGCGGCGTACCGGCAGGAGCTTTGAAAAGCCTAGTGTATTTTTCATTCATTTCTGAAGATGGCTTCAGGCCGTTATTGGCAACAGTTGCAATTTCCGTTCCCATGTACCCGGAAATGGTGTCATATGCTTGTGCATCGGCATCAGTAATCTCTGTGCCAATGTTCTTGATGAAAGATGTGGTAAGCCCTTTGCCAGCAGCCAAGTCGGAGAACATGCCGGATGTTGAGCCTGTGCCCAAATGAATGACTTGCTTTACTCCGCGCAAAGATTCCGTACCAGCACGGGTAAGAGATTCTGAGTAACGGCGTTCAATTGAGCCTGTTGCATACTGTGTCTTAGGGCCAAGCTGCTTATCCAATTCAGCAGATACTTTGTTGACTCCAGCCATAGCGTTGGGGCCGACTTTAAGAGCAACTTCAGATTCTTTTTCTCCATTCCGAATCCGAAGCGCAGCATCAAGTAATTGCTCTGCGCCATAACCCTCAGTGCCTTTTTTCCCAGCAAGAGCCATTTGAGTCTGAGCAACTTTGGTTGCGTATCCCAACATTGTTTTATACGTGCCGCCGGGGATGTCGTATTGCTTTTCTGCTTCTGTTTGTGCAGGAGCAGATTTCCCCTTGGCAACGTCAATAGCCTTTTGATCTTCTGGCGTGCTTTGTTGAGAAGCATATCCTTGAGAGGCTACACCTTGGCTTCCTCGTCCAGCGCCTGCACTGCCAGGAGGTAGCAACGCAGCCTTGGCACGCTCAATACCCGAATTCATATCGGTGATTTCTTTTTTCTTCTGCTCTGCAATTCCTTTAACAAGAGTTTTATCATCAACTGCACGGTTGACAATTTTTCGGCTTTGTTTTGAAGTAGCCCCAACACCCAATGCAAATGTTTGTTGATCTTC
>Ga0075019_10001140_pt1 | contig 15141 bp, 9 predicted proteins | sample ColStrG_CSR_2013_FD_71473 | JGI IMG/M metagenome (GOLD analysis project Ga0075019, IMG submission 71473) | Freshwater sediment microbial communities in response to fracking from Pennsylvania, USA - Cold Stream Run_MetaG_CSR_2013 | ecosystem: Environmental > Aquatic > Freshwater > Creek >...
CAATTGCAGAGTGCTCAAGGCTTTTGTTTCCGACAACTTATAGAACGCGATCTCGCCGTTCAGCCGTTCGCTGGCGACAATATCACCCCAGGCATCCGTGGCGGACACGCGACTGGAATATACGAATTTTTTCTGTTCCAGGTCGAAGCCGCCTACCGCAAAATCCTTCAGCGGTCTGACAAGGATAATCTTGGGATTGGAAGCAGCAACAATCGAATTGCCGCCGAGAGGGACGTGATCAAGTATTTTGCCGATTGGGAATTCGACTACAGGAGAATCCTGTGGCTTGAAGGTATTGACGCCGACGATGCGGTTCGGCGCCAGGAAAGTGAATGAGTACTCCATGGCTGCGTGGACGGGACCGGAAACACTGATTTTTCTTTCTGTCGTCAAGTCCATCACGACTTCTTCCTTAGTTCTAGAGGAGGCAGCGAAGTAGTGTGAGTCTGGCGAAAAGCGGAGAGTTGTCACATCCGGATGCATCAACAAATAGAAAAATTTGAAGAGGCCGCCATATCCGCTAAAGCCGGGGTCAAAATCATAAAATCTCTCTTTCTTGAAGATGGCTTCCCCCGTACTAACGTTATAGAGAATGAGTTCAAATTCATCGCTGAAACAAGCAAAGTACTTGGCGTCCGGAGAGAGAGCGCTTTGCCTGCACCCGTGCAACGCGGGAATATCTTTGAGGCTCACTTGTTCTTGCCGATCAATATCCCAGCTCTCGACGCGGAGTGAGGTACTGAAAAACTCAATTTGGCGCGAATCCTGAGAGAACTGCGCGGGTTGAGCATCCACAGCCTCGATACGAAAGACGAACTTGAGCGGATCACGAGTGAGCAAATAGATGCCGCCATCATCCTGTGCCAATAAGTATTTCCCGTCGGGACTAAACCGGAAGTGCTCGATATCCCCGCGCAGCGGGTTGCTCAATTGCTTTCGCGCGAGAACACCAGAAAGACGCTCGGAATGACCGATTCCCCTGTAACGCAGGACAGAATCTTGCCATTGCTCGAATTCGCCTGACTTGGAAGGCGCCCGCGTATCGATGCAGGACACCGGTAAGGTCCCTACATCTTTCAGAGTCTCACGAAGCCGTTTCGAGTCCTGGCTTGTGGCGCCGAACAAATCTGAAAACCAATTTCCAGTTCTCCCTTTGGTTAACATCAAACGATCCAGCAGGTCTGGAAATGCCCGAGGCGAGTAGCCGGCACGTGCGACTGCTTGCACACCGAGCAGATCGGCAACCTTCTGATTCTTATCTTCGTTGCCTGATGGACGAGAGTGATTCCGCTTCAGGCGTACGCTCTCGACAAGTTTGTTGTAAAGACCGAGGAGATCTTCATCGGCTGGAACACTCTTGAGGCCCAGCACATCTCTAAACTCGAGGGACAAATCGGTCGCCTGTTGCCGTGCCACGAGGTGCCCGAGTTCGTGACCCAAAAGTCCCGCCAGTTCGTCTTCATTCCGCAGAAACGCCACCATCTTGCGCGAGACATAAATGTGACCTCCCGGCATGCCAAACGCTTGGATCTCCGGCTGGTCGTACAATAAAAACTCATAGTGAAGTCCGACATCGGGCAACTCACGGGCTACACGCTCTCCGACGCGTTTCAAAAACGCGATACTTTGATCTTCTTCGATCACCCTAAACTCGCTCTCAGTCTGCTGGCGTAAGATTTGCCCGAGTTCCTCTTCCTGCTCAGGAGTAAAAAGCATCTTATTGGGGTCCACCACGGGAGCCTGGAGAGGAGGGCAGCTTGACTGGCCACGCCCTATGTCGGTGATTAGTAGAAAAGATGCGGCACAGAGAAAGAACGCATGCAGTAGCCCCCTGGTAAGCATGGCGGGAAGATTAACACTAGGGATTTCTAGCAGCAATGCCCTTTGCTCGCGAGAACCAGGAAACTGCGACTTCGCGTCAGCTAACTTTCAGGCACCGCCCCAACGACGTGTGCTTGCGGTTCGTGCGCGGCTTGGCCGGCTCGGGCGATCATTCTTGGGTTATTTTCGCAGTTGGATTCGATTGGCAAGCTGCAGGGGGGAGGAATTCCACAGCGAGCCGCGGTTCGTGGGAGCGGCGCTCCTTGCATTGGCGAGAGCAGACTGTGGAGATAGATAAGAATGGCTGGTGAAAAAACCGCAAGCGGGATAGAAGAACAGGCGAGCTTACGCAGGTTGCATTTGCTTGACAGCTCGCAGGATGAGTTATATAAGTCCAGTCGTCTATACAACTGGGGGATAGGTTTGGCTGCAGTCGTTCTCGACAGACAGAGTGTGTTGCCGCTGTATTACCAGATTCAACAGCGTCTGACCGCGCAGATACGGTCAGGCGAACTGAAGCCGGGCGAATTGGTGCCTTCTGAACAGGAGATAGCCGTGAAACTGGGCGTGAGCCGGATGACGGCGCGGCAAGCGCTGAAATCGCTGTGCAGCCTGGGACTGACGTATAGCCAGCGCGGGAAAGGCACGTTCGTTTCGCGGATGAAGCTGGAGAAAAATTTCCGGCAGTTACTTTCGTTCAGCGAGGAGATCAAGGATCGAGGGTCGGAACCCCGGTCAAAGGTTCTGGCGTTCAAGCGCATTGTTGCGGACGGAGATGTAGCGGAATCGCTGCATCTGAATCCCAATGAAGAGGTGATTCTCCTCAAGCGGGTGCGGATGGCGGATTCCGCGCCGTTGTGTGTTGAGACTAGCCACGTCTCTTCGCGGCTTTGTCCAGATTTACTCGAAAAGTTCGAGCCCAGCGGCTCGTTATACCGTGCTTTGGCGGAGCGGTACGGTCTGCAAATCCACATGGCCGACGAAGTGGCTGAAGCGTCGGTCGCGACGGCGGAGGAGGCGAGGTTGCTGCGCGTGCGGGCGAAAGCGCCGGTGTTCCGGTTCACGCGGACTGCGTGTTTGCACAGCGGGCAACCGATCGAGTTTGTAAAGTCAACCTATCGCGGGGACCGCTGCAAAGTGGTAAGCCGTTTGACCCGGCAACTGGAATTGGTTGGTTAATTTAAGGGGGTGTGAGATGCAACGCTTACTTGTCGTCTTGATGGTTGTGATGCTGGGCATGAGTCTGTGCGGTAGCGCTGCCGCGCAGAACGTCACGGGCTCGATCGTGGGCACGGTGAGTGATTCCAAAGGCGGAGTCATTCCGAATGCCACGGTCACGGTAACGAACGCGGACCAGGGAGTTGTGGTGCGCACGCTTACAACGGACGAGCGCGGCCAGTACTCAGCTCCGCTGCTTCCCGTGGGACATTATTCTGTCACGACCGAGATCAAGGGGTTTAAGAAGGTTACCCAAAGCGGCGTGCTGTTAAACGTCGACGACAGGGTTGCCGTCAATTTCACGCTTGAAGTCGGGTTGGTTACCGATAGCGTACTAGTGGAAGCCGACGCACTCCACGTGGATACGGAAAGCGCAACGGCAAGCGGAGTCATATCTGGAATACAGCTCCGTGAACTGTCGCTGAATAGCCGCAATTACGCGCAGCTAGTTCTTCTCGTGCCAGGGGCTTCCGATTCCGGCAACGCGGACCAGATTTTTCCCGGCGCCACCTCTCCGGTTGGCACTAATCTGATGACTTTCCAGATCAACGGGAGCCGCCGCGAGGAGAATAATTGGCAAGTCGACGGCGCAGACAACATCGACCGCGGCTCCAATCTGACGCTCCTTTCCTTCCCCAGTATTGACGCGATCAGCGAATTTCGCGTCGTTCGTGGCGCATACGACGCGGAGTCCGGACGCTCGGCCGGCGCGCAGGTTAACGTGATAACGCGCTCTGGAACGAATGCGATTCACGGAGGCGTTTACGAATTTTTCCGTAACGACGATTTAAACGCCAACAGTTTCTTCAATAACGCCACCAACCCAGTTACTCCGCGTCCCACGCTCCGGTATAACGACTTCGGGGGAACCGTCGGGGGTCCTGTGTGGATCCCCAAAGTGTACGAGCAGAAGACCAAGACTTTTTTCTTTTTCTCCGATGAAGCGCGGCGCATCGTGACCTACAGTAATCCGACAGCCACGGTGCCATACTCTGGAATGACCAGTGGACAGTTCAACCATGTGGTGTGCACGCAATGGGCGAACAGCAACGGCGCGCCGGGCGCTTGCGCCGCTTACGGAACCAGCATCCCTTCCGCATCCATCGATCCGATTGCGGCAGCTTATGTCAAGGACCTCTTCTCCAAATTTCCGCTGCCAAATGCCGGGACTGCCAGCAGTCCGTTCACCGACATTACGACGCTTGGAAATATATTCAACTTCCGGGAAGACATGGTGAAGATCGATCATGTGTTTGGGCCAAAGCTGACAGTCAATGGAAAATTCCTGCATGACACAAACCCGACGGTCGAGGCCGGGGGGCTGTTCACCAGTATGCCTGTTAATGGCATCGCGACGACGTCCACACACTCGCCGGGACACCAGTACAACATCGCGGCCACTTACACGCCCACCGCGAAATTGGTGATCGAGACAGGCTACCGCTATTCCTACGGGGCCATCATCAGCGGCGTAGTCGGTGCAGAGAACTTCTCGCAGTCGCCGGACGTAAAGGCTGCCCTCGGCAGCGCCATGCCTTTCCAGAATTTGCTCGGCCGCGTCCCGTCCATCACTCTCACGGGCGGCACGGGCATTTCCGACTTCGGGCCGTACAACGATTTTAACGTCAACCACACGGTTTACGGCAACGTCACGAAAGTGGTTGGCTCGCATACCCTGAAATTTGGCGCCATCTACTACCATTACAACAAGCATGAAAACCAACTGACAGGAAGCAATAACGGCGCGTTCACGTTCGACGCTGTAAACGCGCCTAGTTCTGCGACCCTGTTTAACGGAAGTCCAGTTTGTACAGGAACGGCCGCCGCTGGCGGTACGTGTCCGTTCTCCTTCGAGCAATCATTCGCGAATTTTCTGCTGGGTCAGAACAGCACATTCGCACAAGCTTCGCTCGATGTCACCGCCAACATTTTCGACAACCAGTTTGAATACTTCGGTCAGGACAGCTGGCGTCTGAGGAAAAACCTCACCGTCACCTACGGCATCCGCCACTCTTTGTTCCGGCAGCCGACCGATGCCAGCGGCCCCGGCGGCACGAGCCGCTTGGTGAATTTTGATCCGGCTCTTTACAATCCAGCGGAAGCTCCGTGCATCACCGCATCCGGGGCCATTGACGTGAAGCTCGTGAACGGAGTGCCGACCAGCAGCGCGTGCAACCCGAATTACAACCCGCTCAATGGACTAATCTTCGCCAATCCGCCAACCTTCAATGGATTCGTCGGGACGAAATCGCCCTACGGCAGCAAAGTCGGGAAGGAGTTCAATCGAGCCATTGCACCGCGGCTCGGAATTGCCTGGGATCCGTTTGGCAACGGCCGCACATCGGTTCGCGCCGGGTATGGGATGTACTTTGACAATGGCTTGGAGTTCGGAAACCCAGAACTTAACGTGGGGCTAAGCCAAGGCTTCCTGACCAATCTCAGCATCAACCGCAGCAGCCTCTCGAACCCAACCGGGGCAACCACGACGGTTGCTACTACAACGCCGTTCACTATCCAGTCGCGCATGCCAATCGACTACAAATCTCCTTACTCGCAGCAATGGAGCTTGGACATACAACGTCAATTTGGCGCAACTTGGCTAGTGGACGTCGGTTATTATGGGAGCAACGGAATCCATCTTCCGGGCTTTGAAGATTTCAATCAGGCCCCCGTTGCATCCTTTTTGGGCTGCACCGCGGCGACTCCATGTAAAGCCGGGCCCGCTCCGACAGCAGCGGACAATGTTGTCATCACCGGAGCTATCAACAGCACAGGAAATTCGAACAAGCTGGCGGTACTGCGGCCTTACACCGGCTACGGTCCCGGGTTGTTCTTCGTCGATGCTTTCACCTCAAACTACAACTCGCTGCAGACGCAGTTGCAGAAGCGCTTCTCCGGCAACTCGATGGTCAACATTTCCTATACCTGGTCGCACGGGTTGACTACCGATCCTGCTGACCGAAGCACTGGTGGCGCGGCCCTTCCGCAGGTCACCGGCGACCTTCGCGGCAATTATGGACCCACAATCGCGGACCGGCGCAACGTGCTGACGGCAAACTTCGTTTGGGAAATCCCCTGGACGCGCAAACTTCACGGCGTCGAGGGCAACGTTTTGGGAGGCTGGCAAATTTCCGGCATCCAAACATTCCAAACGGGGCTTCCTTTGACCGCTGTTCTAGGCAACGGCACCTGCGGTAGTAGTGGCGCCGCGTGCGTCGATCCAACCGGCTCCGGCTGCTTACTCGGCGCTTCACCTTTGGGTTGCCGCCCCAACCTGGTCGGTGATCCGAATTCCGGAACGCATACTTATGCTCAGTGGTTCAACTTGGCGGCTTTCGGATACCCCACGGCAACTCAGACTACGGAAACCACCGAACCCCCAGGAGCGATTCGAGGCCCGGGCTTCTGGCGGACAGACCTTTCGCTATTCAAGAACATGAAGTTCACCGAGCGTTTTACCGGCCAGCTCCGCTGGGAAACCTTCAACACTTTCAACCATACCAACCCGATCTGTTGTGCTTCGCTCAACGCCACCTCGACCTTGTTCGACAGGGTGACTTCGACGCGCGATCCGCGAATCATGCAGCTGGGACTCAAGCTCAACTTCTAACCCAACCACGCTCCTGAAAACATTGCGGCGCCTGTGAAATTGAACACTGGCGCCGCTTTTTTCATAATTGAGACTTGCTAAGTGAATCAGGGCTTGGCAGACTCGGGCCGTGATTATTGGACTATTTACAGAGTTGGATGCAACGGGCGGAGTGCAGAGGGCGGGGCGGCATCTGGCAGCGGTGTTGAGCGAATTCGCTTCAAGCCAGGGCATGGAGTGCCGAATCCTCAGCTTGAATGATTCGCGTGAGCTCCACCGCGTGACGGTAGGCGACAGCGAGTTTGTTTACACGGGATCGCAACGAGCGAAGAGCAGCTTCACCGCTTCAGCACTGAGAACAGCGATGCGAGGAGCAAAGCTTGCGCTTGCTGGGCATCCGAATCTTGGGCCGGTGATGCGCGCGATGGGAGTCGTCGCACCGAAAATGAAGCGCGTGGTGTGCACGCACGGTATTGAAGTGTGGGAGCCGCTGAGCATGGCACGCCGGGGCGCTCTTAAGAGCGCGCACCTGGTCCTAGCGCCGAGCCAGGACACCGCAGACCATGTGGCAACGCAACAGGGCGTTGTCCGGGCACGGATTGGAGTTCTGCCGTGGGGACTCGATCCTCAATTTGAGGAGCGCATGGGGGCGAAGGAGCAGAGTGCCCTTCCGCTAACCTTCCCGCGGGGCCGAGTGATTTTGACTGTGGGGCGGTGGCTGAAGACGGAACGCTATAAAGGAATGGACACGCTGATTACGGCGTTGCCGCGTCTGCTGACGCGCTGGCCGGAAGTGCACCTTGTGCTGGTTGGGACTGGCGATGACCGCGAATGGCTGGTGGAACTGACGATGAAAAATGGCGTGAATCGGCACGTCCACTTTCTGAGCGATTTGAGCCCCACTGAAATTGCGGCTTGCTATGGAGCTTGCGAAATTTTCGCACTACCGAGCAGCGGCGAAGGATTTGGATTTGTCTACCTGGAAGCGATGGCCAGGGGAAAGCCCGTCATCGGAGGAGCGCATGGCGGTGTGCCGGAGGTGATCGAGGACGGCGTCAGCGGGTACCTTGTCCAACATGGTGATCCCATCCAACTGGCAACTTCGATTGAAACGCTGCTGGCAGACCCGGAGCACGCCCGAAAAATGGGGGAGAGCGGCCGGCAACGGGTAGACCGCGAGTTTCGCTTCAAGGTGTTCTCGAAGGCCTTGAAAAGAATTTTGCGCGAGCAATGCGAATCCTAAACGTCTCGGCCACCTACCAGCCATTCGCGGAATTTGGCGGGCTGCCGGTGAAGGTGGAAGCGCTCTCGGAAGGACTTGTAAAGCGCGGACATGCGGTAACTGTCCTTACGGTCGATTGGGGACTGGAAAAGCGCCTGGGCTCAATACAGGAGCAGGGGAAGGCGGATCGTTCGCCATTCGGCTGGCGGAGCGAGGTAAATGGCGTGCAGTCGATTTATCTCCCGACGTGGCTGCGATATCGGGCTACAAGCTGGAACCCGGCGGTCGACCGCTATTGCCACGCGCGCTTGAAGGAATTTGATATCGCTCACATTTTCGGACTCTACGATTTGCTGGGGCCAGCTGTAGCGAAAGCTTGCAAAAAGCAAAACAAGAAATATGTAGTGGAACCAATCGGGATGTTTGTACCGATCGTCCGGAACTTGCCTCTAAAGAAATTGTACCATTGGCTTTGGGGGCAAAAACTTTTCCAGGGGGCGAGCAAAGTCATTGCCACTTCAGAGCGGGAGATGGAAGAGCTGGCAGCGGGTGGGATTCCGCGGGGGAAGATTGTGCTGCGAAGGAATGGCGTCACCATGCCAGCGAGATGGCCGGAACGGGGAGAATTTCGGCGCACTCACGGTATTGCAAGAGAAACGAAACTCGTGCTCTTCCTGGGGCGTCTATCGAGAAAGAAAAGCCCAGAACTACTCTTAGAAGCCTTCGCTGGGTTGCCCGCCGAAATTGTCGGGAGTCCAGTGATGCTGGTGTTTGCTGGCCCAGACGAAGGTGGGATGCAATCCAAACTAGAGGCCATGACGGACAAAGCCGGAATACGAAGCAGGGTCCAATTTGTTGGGCCGGTTTTCGGCGACGCAAAGTGGGCAGCATACCGCGACGCTGACGTATTCGTGCTCCCCTCGCAGAATGAAAATTTTGGCAATTCAGCGGCGGAGGCCATGGCGGCTGGAACTCCGGTGATCGTCAGTGAGAATTGCGGGATCGCATCGCTCCTCAGCGGTGAAGCGGGAGTCGTGACCGAGCACGATGCAACCGCAGTCCGAAGCGCGTTGCACCAAATGCTGAGTGACGAACAGGTTCGCGCTCGAATGATAGCCGGGTGCGCGGCGCTTGCGGCGCAGATGGGATGGGAAGAACCGGTCCGCGAAATGGAAGCAATTTATGGCGAGCTTGCCACGGGCCAGTGAACTCGTGCAGAATTCGTTCTGACGGAGCGGCCAATTGCAGACACCCAGACATCGCATTTTCCGCGCCGCTTGGTGGGCTACCAATTTTCTCCTGGCCAGTTCGATCCTAGCGGTAATTTATTCAGGAGGCTGGGAGTACTCCGTCCGGCAATATTTGCGGGGCTTTTCGGACGCACTTGTGCCTTCGAATCTCGGCAGTGAGCAGAAGGTGGAAGCCATCCTGAGCTGGATGAAAACTGGGGCTCCCCGCCCCGTGGCTGCCTATCCGGACCAATTGGCACTTCGCGATCCAGAAACAACGCTCAATTACAAACAGCTCCTGGAAGTGTGCGGGACGGCAACAAATGCGTTTCTGAATCTGGCACGGAGTTCGGGAGTAACGGCACGGCGGCTGCTCTTGCTCACACCAGAACGAACAGTGAAGCACGTCGTGGCCGAGGTGCAAATTGATAACCGGTGGATTGTTGTGGACCCGGCTTTCCGATTTGTTTTTCGGGATGCAAAGGGACGTACTCTCACGCGAGAGGAGTTGCAGAACCCCAAGATGTTCGCCGAAGCAATCCGTGACATCCCCAACTACCCAATCGAATACACTTACGAACAGTTCGCTCATGTCCGGTTGGCACGGCTGCCGCTGAAAACTTTGCACTTGCGGCAATTTTTGGACAGGTTATGGCCAAGTTGGGACGAATCAGGGGGGTGGGGACTGGTGCTGGAGCGAGAATCATTTTTGATGCTGGTGCTCTTCACCTCGACAACGGCTTTCTTTCTGATGCTGCGAACGGTACTTGGCTGGTATGCTGATCGCCGTCTGCATGTCAGACGCTTTCACCTGCGCGAGCACGTGATGCGTGCAGGCGCAGCCTTCCTGAAAACTCCGGAGATGAAATAGTAGCGTGTGCGGCATAAGCGGCATCGTCTTCGCCTCGCGAAGTGCGGAGGCGGAGTCACGGGTACGTGCAATGACGGCTGCGATGCGGCATCGCGGTCCGGATGACGAAGGATTCCTGAGCGGCCTTGCTGCAGCCCCTGGACTTGCGCTGGGAATACGGCGGCTCAGCATAATAGACCTCCCTGGCGGAAACCAGCCGGTCTGGAACGAGACGCGCGACGTAGCGGTTGTCTTCAACGGCGAAATTTACAATTACCAGGATTTGCGCCAGCGGCTGAGTTTGTGCGGTCACAAGTTCGCTACGCTGTCCGATACGGAAGTACTGGTACACGCTTGGGAGGAGTGGGGAGAGGATTCGCTCGGTGAACTGCGGGGAATGTATTCGTTCGCGCTACTGGACATGCGGGGGCGGTATGCCACAGCGCCGATACTCTTCCTGGCGCGCGATCCGCTAGGAATCAAGCCGCTGTATTACGCGCAGACTCCGGACGGATTCGCGTTTGCATCAGAGGTACGAGCGCTTCTTGCGAGCGGTATAGTGGCCAGAAAGATTTCGCAAGACGCGTTGACGTCTTATATGTTGTTCGGCAGTGTGTCTGAACCAGTGACCATCATCGAAGGGGTTTTTTCACTTTCGCCGGGCCACAGCATGTTGCTGTACGTACCGGATCGCCGGCGGACCCCCCGAGCGAGACCGTGGTGGGATCCGACGCATTCGCCAGCAGCGCGAGATTCCAAAAAACCGCGTGATTTTGCGTCAGCGGCGAAGCAGTTGCGGCCCGTTTTGGCAGACGCAGTGAGTTCACATCTCGTAGCGGATGTCCCCGTGGGGCTTTTTCTTTCCAGCGGGCTGGATTCCGGCGCCGTGGCGGCGCTGGCGAGCAAGGCGCGGCCCGGCGTGCAAAGTTTCACATTGACCTTTCCCGGAACACAATTGGATGAATCTGAATTGGCGCGACTCGTTGCTAGACACTGCGGAACGAGACATTCGGAGTTGCCGCTCACTGGTGAAAGTGCTCTCGCCGGTCTCGGAGGGGCCATCGCGGCGCTCGACCAGCCCACGATGGATGCTGTGAATACGTATTTTGTTTCCAGGGCGGCCAGAGAAGTCGGGCTGAAAGTGGCGCTTTCGGGGCTTGGGGGAGATGAACTTTTCGCGGGCTACTCGACGTTCGCGGAAGTGCCGCGATTCTCGAAACTGGTGCGCGCGGCTTGGTTTGTGCCTGCGCCGCTGCGGCACGCGATTGCGCCATTGCTGAGCTCGCTTGTGAAGCATAGGTATTCTTTGGATGGCGCGCAAAAAGCGCAAGCTGCGTGGACCAGGCCTGGCGCGTTGCCGCACCCCTACTATTTTGCCAGGACGCTGTTCCCTCCCGGCCGAATTGAGAACCTCATCGAGCCCAGATACCGCCAGAGTTCGTTGGGAGTGGATGGCCTCACGCTAGAGCCGACTTGGCTCGGCTGGCTGGAACGATGCGCGGAGGAGGCCAGGAAATTCGATCCAGCAAGCGGAACATCGTGGCTTGAGATGCGCACCTACATGGCGAGTACATTATTGCGAGACACCGATTCGGTCAGCATGGCGCAGTCGCTGGAAGTGCGTGTGCCACTTCTGGATACGCCGCTCGTGGAATTTATGACCGCCCTGCCAGATGGGGTAAAATTACGCAACGGAGTGCAAAAAGATTTGTTAACAGAGGCAGTGGGCGAATTGCTGCCAAAGGAGATCCTCCGGCAACAGAAGCGCACGTTCACCTTGCCGTGGGAAGAGTGGCTGCGCGGGCCACTGAAACAGAAGGTAGAACGCGGTCTGCTCGAACTAGCTCCAGCGCTTCAAGGGTTCGTAAAGCCCGCGGGAATAGAAAATGTGTGGGCAGATTTTCGTGTCGGAAAGACGAATTGGTCGCGGCCGTGGGCGCTGTATGTCCTCAATGAATGGTGCCGGCAGCTGTAGGCGAGGTTTCAGATCCGAAAACGCTGAGTTTGCCGTGGGGCAGCTCGCAAAAAAATTGCGACCGGAAGCATCTCTAGTCAGTTAGGTTAAACGAAACTCTCGCGAAGCTGATGTAAACTGTCACGCAACCTGATGAATATTCTTGGGATCAATGCCTACCACGGAAACGCGTCCGCCGCGATTTTCTGCGATGGCCAATTGGTTGCAGCCGTCGAAGAAGAACGATTCAACCGAGTAAAGTACGCCGCGGGATTTCCCGTCGAAGCAATTCGGTACTGCCTGAAAACAGCAGGGATCACCCTACCGGAAGTGGATCATGTGGCGGTGCCGCGAAATCCCTACGCGCGGCTGGGGACTAAATTGTTCTATGCCCTGCGGATGCCCACTTTCGCCCGGGAACGCGCCAAAGTGCTGGCAAAGTTTACTGCGATCCCCGAAGCCTTGGCGCAGGCTTTCGAAACAGACGCAAAATCAATCTCCGCAAAATTTCACCGCATCGAACATCATCAAGCGCATCTGGCGAGCAGTTTTTATTGCTCACCTTTTGAGAACGCCGCGCTGCTTTCAGCCGACGGACTGGGCGACTTCGCCAGCACGATGTGGGGCGAAGGAGCTGGTCCGCGAATGCGGGTGGATGGTGCTGTGGCGTTCCCCCATTCGCTGGGACTTTTTTACAGCGCCGTGACGCAATATCTGGGCTTCCTAAGATTTGGCGATGAGTACAAGGTGATGGGTCTGGCGGCGTACGGCGAGCCAGAACAGATTGAAGCAGTTCGTGATCTTGTGCATTTTGACGAAAAGTCCGCGCAGAACGGTTTCCGACTGGGACTCGACTATTTTTCGCACCACCGGACTGGGCCCGAGATGTCCTGGGCCGAATCGGGGAAGACGCCCGTGCTTGGAAAATTGTATTCGGAGGAGATGGAAAGAAAACTTGGACCCTCACGACAGCCGGAAGGCCCGGTGGAGCAGCGGCACAAGAATCTTGCGGCGTCACTCCAGGCACGGCTGGAGGAGGTGTATCTGGGGATGTTGAGAAAGGTTTCGGCCCGAACGAGGAGCAAGAACGTCTGTCTCGCAGGTGGCGTCGCATTTAATTGCGTAGCCAATGGAAAAATTTTTGACTCAACCCCGTTTGAACAAGTCTATGTGCATCCGGCAGCGGGCGATGCAGGCCTGGCCGTCGGTGCCGCACTGTATGTGTGGCATCAGAAGCTGCGGAAGGCTCGGTCATTCGTAATGGAGCATGCATACTGGGGGCCGGGCTATTCGCACGAGGAGGTCTGGCGCGCGATTGATTCGAGCGGAATCGTGCAGGATGGGTTTGCGGTCGCAGAGCTGCCGGAGAAAAGTAAAGGGCCAGAGTTGTTCCAGCGGACGGCAAGAATCATAGCGGACGGCCACATTTTGGGATGGTTTCAGGGACGTGCAGAATGGGGTCCACGAGCGCTGGGGAACCGAAGCATCGTGGCAGATCCGCGGCGGCCGGAGATGAAAGAAATTCTGAACCGTCGAATCAAGCACAGAGAATCGTTCCGTCCGTTTGCGCCGTCCGTTCTCGCAGAGGCGACTGGGGAATATTTTGAAAAATCGCACCCTTCGCCGTTTATGACGCTGGCGTACACCGTGCGCCCGGGGAAGCGTGAGTCCATTCCGGCGCCGACGCACGTAGACGGAACCGGCCGGTTGCAAACTGTGACGCGCCAAGCGAATCCGAAGTATCACGCGCTGATCTCCGCGTTCCGCGATCTGACAGGAGTGCCCGTGGTGCTCAATACGTCTTTTAACGACAATGAGCCGATTGTCGGCAGGCCGGAAGAAGCGTTGGAGTGTTTCCTCCGTACGAGGATGGACGCGCTGGTCCTAGGAGACTTCTTGATTCAGCGAATCTGAAGGCTCGAACTCTTGAGAATCCTGCTCCTAAATCAGTATTATCCGCCGGACACATCCGCGACAGCGAAGATGGCGCAATTGGTGGTGGAAGCCATCGGTACCAGGCACGACGTCACGGTCATTTGCGGACGGCCCTCGTACGAACCTTTGGAGAGGCGCGAATGGAAACTTTACCGCGCGGAAGGTGCGCGAATTGGAAGAATCATTCGTGTAGGCTCAACGGACTTTCCACGCTTCGACATGAAAAAGCGCTTGCTCAACTACTTGAGCTACGTAGCGCTGTCGGTCCCAAAGGCGCTATCTCTGGATTGCGACGCGGTGCTGGCGATGACTGATCCGCCCTTTGAGGGAATCGTGGGCGCGTTTGTGGCCAAGCTCAAAGGCAAGCCATTCCTCTACAACATAAGGGACATGTACCCCGACATGGCTTTGGGCGGCGGGATCCTGCAGGATGGCCGTGTCGCTCGCCTGTGGGAGCGAATGCACCGGTGGGCGCTCAAGCGGGCGGCGCTTGTGATCGTGCTTGGGGATGATATGCGCACGCGGATTATCTCGAAAGGCGTCGCGCCCTCCTCGGTGAGTGTAGTGCGCGACGGAGCGCAAGTGCTTCCGCCGGGGACGTCATCACCTGAAGCCGATCAAGAGGTAGTACGAGCCATTCGCGGCAATTTTTCGTTCGTCTTGGTTCATGCGGGGAATCTTGGATTTTACGGCGCCTGGAACACGCTGATCACAGCGGCGCGGCGGTTGTCCAGTGATGGGGTAGGATTGGTTTTCGTTGGCGATGGAGCACAAAAGAATGAGATTCAAAAGCTTGCGGCCGGAGCGAGCAATGTACGATTCGTGGATTTCTTTCCTGCGTCAAAAATTCCCTCGGTCTTGGCTTCAGCGGATGCGCATGTAGTGACGGTAAAACGTGGACTGGAAGGCGTGGTGGTCCCAAGCAAGCTCTACGGAATTCTGGCCTCAGGCAAGCCGGTGGTGGCTATAGCACCTCAGGAGACGGACGTGGCGACCCTCGCCGTTCAAAAAGGCTTTGGAGTGGCAGCTGATCCAGACAAGCCGGACGAAGTTGCACGTGCCATCCGGGATCTTGCTCAGAACGCAAATAAAGTGAAAATGATGGGCGAGGCCGCAATGGCCGCTTCCCCCGATTATGATAGAGTCAAAGAATTCCAAAAGCTTTTGGAACTAATCAGCGAAGTTGAATCCATACCCTGACGAGGGGAAGCGCGTGGCAAGTGCGGAAACATTTTGGACAGGGAAGACTGTATTTGTAACGGGCGGAGCTTCTTTCATCGGCTCCACGCTCACCGATCATCTGATCGCTCGCGGAGCCAAAAA
>Ga0075019_10001143_pt1 | contig 15101 bp, 13 predicted proteins | sample ColStrG_CSR_2013_FD_71473 | JGI IMG/M metagenome (GOLD analysis project Ga0075019, IMG submission 71473) | Freshwater sediment microbial communities in response to fracking from Pennsylvania, USA - Cold Stream Run_MetaG_CSR_2013 | ecosystem: Environmental > Aquatic > Freshwater > Creek >...
GCACCATCAAATTCTGGATGGGTTCTCAACACTTCCTGATAGGATCACTTAAGCAAGTTGCAACGGAGTGAGTTTGCATGTGCTCGCGGATAACATAAAACGTGTGATTAAAATTATTGGCATCCTGACGTTGATGCAGATGATGGGGTGCTGAGTAGGGCCATAGTGTTGTTCGGCGGCGGGAATCGGGCATCCTCCCCAGCCAATGCGCCTGCAGGCGCATTGGCGTTCGCCGGGTCGCTGCATTGCAGCTCGAAACCCCGGCTCACCCCGCGGTAAATCCTTATTCCATGCGGGTTTCAAGAGGGGGCGTGTCCAAATCGTGTCCAGCTATGTCTGTTTTTCGTCAACCATCAAATTTTTGAACCAATCAAGGTTCTTCAATTTAGTCGCTAGCTATCAGACCTTTGAAAAACGGCTCGATATCGCAAATTAGTCAGGTAAAACATAATTCCAAGGCTGACGAATTAACTGTTCTTCATAGAATCTCAAATATCGTTGATTGGCGCAAACTGCGCACTCAGTGGATAGGGTGGAATGTTTTCACTGAGGGAGATCAACTTTATTCAGGAAGTCTCAATGCATCTATAACAAGCGAAAGCGCTAAAGATGAGCGACGACTTGCATAATAGAGGTGATATCCAGGAAAAGTAACTTCCCAGTCGTCCAGTGTTGTAACTAGCCGACCACCGGCAAGATGTTCCTTAACCATGTCGTCTGGAAGCCATGCCAGCCCGTGCCCGGCTGCAGCTGCATCGGCCATGAGGTCACTTCGGTTAAACAAAAGTCGACCCTCGACATGGACGTTGATAATTCTTTTCCCATGCTTAAATTCCCACGCAAGTAAGCCACCGTAAGTCGGTAGTCGCAGTTGTGGATGTAGGCTCACGCGCATCGGTTCATGCGCTTGTTGAAACGGCTACGGCCCTAGGAAACGTAACGGGCCTGATTCATGCCGCCGGCGTTTCACCGTCGCAGGCCACACCAGCGACTATCCTGAATGTTGATCTGTACGGCACATCCCTGATTCTGGAAGAGTTCGGCAATATAATCGCCGAGGGTGGCGCGGGCATCGTTATTGCGTCGCAATCCGGGCATCGCTTGCCTGGTCTGAGCGCGGAACAGAATGCGGCGCTTGCTACTACTCCGACCGAGCAATTACTCGCGCTTCCAATGCTGCAGCCGGACCAAATTAAAGACTCTCTGCATGCCTACCAGCTTTCGAAACGGGGAAATTCTCTGCGGGTCATGGCCGAAGCAGTGCGGTGGGGAAAACGCGGCGCGCGCATCAATACGATCAGCCCCGGTATAACCTTCACACCCCTTGCCAGAGATGAGCTGAACGGTCCACTCGGAGAAGGCTATCGACGCATGATTAACCTGTCTCCTGCCAAACGCGGCGGCACGCCGGATGAGGTCGGCGCCGTTGGCGCACTGCTGATGGGCGAAGATGGCGGTTTCATTACTGGCAGCGACTTCCTCATGGATGGCGGGGTGACAGCATCTTATTGGTATGGCGAACTTGCCGCAAAATGACCGACTGAAAAATTGGAATTATTCAGCCAATTTTTCGTAATCAATGATGAATATATCCAATGAACCTAAAGGAAATTTCTTATGCAACTCAAACGCGTAGGCTCGCAGCCATCAATGAAAGGCCCTGAAGAATATTTCACCGGGAACGTACGAATTGACATGCTCAATATCGCTCCCGAGCCGTCCCGTGTCTCGTGTGCCAGTGTCACGTTCGAACCTGGTGCCCGATCGGCGTGGCATATTCATCCACTCGGACAGACACTGATCGTCACTGCTGGATGCGGATGGACGCAATGTGAAGGTGAACCGATAGTGGAGATCCGGGCGGGTGATGTAATCTGGTGCCCTCCGGATCATAAGCACTGGCACGGTGCCACGCCAACAACTTCGATGACACATATCGCAGTTCAAGAAACACTCGATGGCAAGAATGTGAACTGGATGGAGAAAGTCACCGACGCGCAATATTTTTCTGGCACGCCCACATCAGAAACGAATCCCCCTGTTTAATGGGTAAATCTCCATCGACGAGTTACTTTGAAAGGAATTTAAATGCAACATGTCACCTTGAACAATGGGCTCCAGATACCAATCGTAGGCTATGGCGTTTTTCAGATTCCTGATCAGGCTGAATGCGAGCGCTGTGTTGTCGATGCCATTGGAGCCGGGTATCGGCTTATTGATACCGCAGCCTCCTATATGAACGAAGAGGCGGTAGGTAAAGGGCTGAAAAACTGCGGCGTTCCGCGTGATCAACTGTTCGTCACCTCCAAGCTTTGGGTGCAGGATACCGGCTACCAGAATACCTTGGGGGCCATCGACAAGTCACTGCGCCGGTTGCAGCTTGACTATCTGGATCTCTACTTAATCCATCAGCCGTATGGCGATGTTCACGGTTCATGGCGCGCCATGGAAGAAGCCTGCAAGGCAGGTAAGTTGCGCGCCATCGGTGTCAGCAATTTTCAACCGGATCGCCTTATGGACATCGGATGAAATCCCGACATCATGTATTGGTGGACGCGGGTAAAAAAACCGCCGTCGGATACAACAAAATAAAAAAGCCACTCGTCGCCGGGTGGCTTTTTTAAACGACGGTAATCAGAAAATCCTTGTCTAGCCCGATTAAGCGCACAGACGCTAACGTAATCAAAATATTGGATCTGGAAAAATTGAATTAACTATGTATTTATCAAAAAGCTACACTGTGACGTGTCCAAATCGTGTCCAAGATTAGGGTATTCCAGGGTATTTATTGTTAAATTGTAAATCGCAACACGTTGATTTTAAATGAATTTTGGTGGAGGCGGCGGGAATCGAACCCGCAGTCAGAGTGAGCATCCATGCGGGCTGCAGCCCGATCCTGTCATAAATGCTGTCATAGTATGCGGGTTTTAGCCCGACCCTGCTAATTTTCCTGCTAACGGTAAGCAGTATCCGTTGACCGGCCGACTCCTTCCAGAATAAATACCGAAATAACCGTTTCTTGTCCCAGAAGTCGTTCGCATTTTCCGACACTGGCGGTTCGAATTGTCCTAATTCAATTTTTCAGATTTAATTCGTTTGAAGCTGTTTGCGAGGATCAGGCTGTCTGCAAAAGCCTGCCATTTGGCTCCGGCCGGTATGCCGTCGAATGTACCCAATTGTCTGTGCTGCGCCATCCAGGCATCCTTTTCTGCAATCGCCGACGCCATACATGGATCAAATCCCGACTCGCATACGGTTCTTGCAACTTCGCGCATTTCTTCTGCACGGCGAGCTCCATGCAAAGCCACCCGAGAAAAAAAGTAGGCGCTTTGCTGTTCCCAATCTATCGATGGAAAGGTCTCTTGCAACGTCGCAATCATATGTTCCTCTACACCATACTTGCGAGCAGTCGTAAAACTTTCGATGACAAGTGCCTCCAATCCTTTGATCATGACACTGCGACACATCTTGACTGCAGATGCCACGCCGATCTCTGTCGACACCATTTTTGCATTCATTCCTAAATCACCTAGAACCGTTGCGACTTCTGCAGCCCGCTCTCCACCTAACAATATCGGTACACGCAGTCCATACGGTGGCACCGACGTCATCACGCCGGCTTCAACATAGCTTGCCCGCGCTGCGCGGATCAGTCCGGCAGCGCTTTGTTTGGTTTCAGGCGATGCTGAATTCAAGTCGATAAAAGTCGTACCGGCACGGATATGTTTTGCGGCAGTCTCGGCCACTGCCAAGGTGTTTGAGGCGGTGACCATTGAAAAAATAAAATCGACCTGGCCGCACATTTCCTGTAAAGAGTTGCAAAGTTGCACGTGGTTCAGTGCGCCATGTTTACGCTGTTGTGCGCTTGCTGCAGCGTCCGGAAACTTGATGTCCCACGCACTGACCGAGTCCACGCGGCCGTTCAGTTCCGACGCAAATATCATCCCAACTTCGCCATAACCAATAATGCCGATTTTCATGTTGCTTCCATGGTGGTGTTGAATTGTGTGTATTCAATATACACGGGATTAAAACCAGCCAGCTTGCTCAATTTTGAAACGGCAATCTAATTTGTTTATCAGGTCCTTAAATCGATTAAGGCAAAATCAAAATTTGTTTTAGTTTTGGGTTCCCGATAAATAAATTGGAATGGGAACCTTTTACAAAGCATCACCTGCGAGATCGATTTTGTTGATACTTACGCTCAGACATCGCAATTGAATGTCTGAGCAAATTCTGGCGCTTATCCCGTAATTCAGTTCTATCGGACCTGTGGCATAAACGACAAATCACTGCGCACGGCGTTGAGCAAAACACACAACATATAATATAGACTAGGAGACTTAATGAACATCAGCAAAAAAATATCACTCATTTCGGCGGCACTGGCTACTCTGGCGAGTGGTGTGGCATGCGCGCAAACGTCGGCTGGTAATGTGTCGCTTTATGGAGTACTGGATGAGTTCGTCGGCCACCAGCAGGCAGTCGTAGCCGGAAAAGATACATCGCTGACCTATTTGGGTAACAGCTCGGAATTGACAAGTCGATGGGGACTGCGTGGTGATGAAGACCTGGGTGATGGTTATAAGACCAAATTCGATCTTGAACAGGGCTTCGATCCCAGTACCGGCGTACAGCAAAACTCTTATCGAATGTTTGATCGACAGGCATGGGTAGGTATTTCAGGCAGTTTCGGTGAGTTGCGTGCCGGACGCCAGAACACTCCGTTTTTTACCTGGAGCGGTAATCTGGATGCGTTTAGCGCGGCAACATATGGGTCTGGTTACAACAATTTTTCTCAGTGGCTTGCCCGTATCGATAACGATATCAGCTATAAGCTGCCGAAGTTTTACAACACCGATACAGAGTTTCATTATTCAGTAGGTGGCATTGCTGGAAACTCTTCTGCAAGCGCGGCGTATCAGGGTGCAATCCAAACTACCCAGGGCCCGTTTTACGGCAACATGGTCTACCTGCATGTGAATAACATTACCAATACCGCGAGTGTTCAGCAGTTCATGACAGGTGGTAATTATGACTATGGAATGGGTAAGGTGTATTTGGGTTTTTTTCGAACCAATGATGTAATTTCAGCGACTGGCGGGAATGCGTTAGCTAATCCAGCCGGCAAGTACAACCCGACAACTGGTCCGGTGGGGCCGATAGCGGGAAATTATCACAATACGTACAGTCTTTCCGCCGACTATCGCTTCAGCGCTCAGACAACGGTCGGTGGAGGTTATGCAGCAATCAAAGATCAATCTGCATTGGGAAACAACGCCAAAGAATTCAGTTTGATTGCGAATTACGATTTGTCCAAGCATACCCGGCTGTATGCAGTCGCGTCGCGTATCGACAATACCAATACTGCCAATTTCAAATTAACCGGTGCCAGCATTACGGCAGGAACGATTCTGACACCTGATAAAGGGCAAAATGAAACCGGCTTTCAGGTTGGTATCCAGTTTATGTTCTGATGCCTGTGCAACTGAACTGACCGATGGCGAGGGGCATTTCGGCCCTCGCCTTTTTTCTATTTACTTTGATACCTTGCGTGTCTTTGATTTTCCGGATTGCACCGTCTTCAACTCAGTTTGTAATTCGGCCGAGTACTTTCTGATTGCCTCCATCAACACTACCGAACCGGGCGAAGGATAGGAGCCAGCCCGACGCATTATTCCTATTGATCGGGTCGTGTGTTGGAATTCAAAATCGAGAACAGTCAATAAACCTGATTGGCGCTCATAAAATAACTGTTGTGAAGAAATAGCCGTGACCATATCGCTGTTGAGCAGCACGCCACGCAACAAGGTTTGATCGCTGGTTTCAACAACTGGTTCTGGCGGTTTCATGTTGAGCTTGGTAAAGGAAAGGTCAAACAAAGTGCGCGCCGGGGTGCCTTTTCTCGACAGTACCCATTGCATCGGCAATACATCGTCGATTTGGATGCGCTTTAATCTGGTGAGTGGGTGACCCACGCGAACCGCCAGCGACATATGATCGTTGAGTAACGGTTCGCAGATCAGATCCAGGACAACTTCCCCAGTGCGCAGTGCGCCGATAATAAAATCAATATCGGCCGAGCGCAGTCCGACTTCAAGTTGTTCAAATGGACCTTCTACAGTAGCAATCCGCAATAAGGGATGATTTTTCACGACTTCGGCAATCGCCCTGGGTAGAATTACAGAACGACTTAATGGCAGCGCTCCTACGGTGACCGTACCTTGAAGGGTTCCTCGCAGTGCGAAAATATCGTCGTCCACGAGACGCAATTCAGTCAGGGCCCGTTTGGCGTGAAATGCCAGAATTTCACCTTCTTCAGTGGGCATCATGCCTTTTGCAGTTCGGTGAAACAGGGGTATTCTCAAACTGGCTTCCAGTTGGCTGATGGACGAGCTCACTGCAGGTTGGCTTATTTTCAATACCCTTGCAACCGTTGGCATATGATGCAATTCAACCAGTGTGACGTAGCAGATCAGTCGTTGTTCGTTAAACAGCAAAGAAAATACCGGGGCATTGGTAGAACCATTTTTTTCTTTCAGCATTGGCAACATTTTTGCTTTTGCATCTTTCAATTCGTTCGACGCACGCTGCGCCCTAAACTGTAATGTGTTGCCAAATACGGTTGGCAACATGCCATTCGCCTTGCGCTCGAACAGTGGTACACCCAAAGCCGTTTCAAGTGCTTTGATCGATCTGGTGATCGCAGACTGAGCGATATACAGAGAGTCTGCCGCCTTCGTAACACCACCGCTTTCCATGACGGACAGAAAGGCGCGAATGTGTCGGAAATTCAGGGGTAATTTCATAGCTTTGATCTATTTCTGATGACATTGATAATTTTTATTGCTGTCGGAGAAATTTAATATCAAGGCGAGATTGTGCAATGTCTCACATTGATTAGTTCATGCAGTTACTCTACTTTGCTTTGGCAATTTTTTTCAAGTCAATAAGTAAAATAGAACGCTAATAGTTGAATAAAGCAACCCGCGTAGCGTTGACTTGAACAATACTGTTGTATCGTTAAAACAGTGAGAGCAGCACCATGGATAAAGTACACACAGCGGATCAGACCGGTGTTGCATGTCTGTTCATGCGTGGCGGTACGTCACGCGGGCCGTTTTTTTTGGCTTCCGACTTGCCTGCGGATGAAGCAACTCGCAATCGGGTCTTGTTATCGGTGCTTGGCTCTCCGGATCAAAGGCAAATAGATGGCCTGGGTGGTGCCAATCCGCTGACCAGCAAAGCAGGCATAGTCAGCCCCAGTAAAGTCGCCGGTGTAGATCTGGATTTTCTGTTTGTGCAATTGCAACCCGGCTCTGATGTGGTCGACACCAGTGCCAATTGCGGCAATATGCTGGCGGCAGTCGTGCCTTTTGCAATCGAACGTGGATTGATTAAGGTTGGTGGCGATCAGACCACCGCGCGGGTGTTGACACTCAACACTGGAATGCAATGCGATATTACGGTCAGTACCACAGGGGCTGGAGTTAATTACGCAGGCAGCACAAAAATCGACGGTGTACCTGGCTCGTCTGCACCGATCCGCATTGATTTCTCCGATACCGCTGGATCAATTTGCTCTTCACTGTTACCTACTGGCCGGGTGCGTGACACATTGCAGTTTGAGGATGGTACAACATTCAGCATCGATGTGACCTGTATTGATAATGGTATGCCCATGGTGCTGATACGGGCTGCCGATTTGCAATGCACTGGTTGCGAATCCTTGGATGCAATGAACAGTGACGTCAATCTTAAAAGGCGGCTTGAACTAATGCGGCTTAAGGCTGGTCTATTGATGGGCCTGGGCGACGTTAGTCAAAAAAATTATCCAAAAATGTGCCTGTTGGCAGCACCACAACATGGCGGCAGTATTGCGACCCGCTGTTTTATTCCGCACGTTTGTCACGATGCCATCGGAGTGCTGGGGGCCGTCACGGTGGCAACAGCCTGCGTGCTGGAAAATTCAATCGCAGTCGGGTTGGCACAGATCGGAGCGGGGCGGGTAAAAACCATCTCGATTGAACATCCTAGTGGTGAATTCAGCGTGGAACTGGAAATGGATCCCGATGATTCTCAGCGCATTTTGCGCGCCGGATTAATCCGAACCGCGCGTCTGATCATGCGCGGCGAAGTAATGATACCAACATCAATTTGGAATGGAAAATAGAATGAAAAAGAATCTGATTATTGATTGCCACGGGCACTACACGACCGCACCGAAAGCGCTGGAAGAATGGCGTAATCGCCAAATTGCGGCATTGGCAAATCCGCAGCTTGGTCCCAAGGTGTCCGAATTGAAAATCAGCGACGACGAGTTGCGCGAATCCATAGAAACAAATCAGTTGAAATTAATGCGGCAACGCGGGCTTGATCTGAGCATTTTTTCACCGCGCGCCAGCTTCATGGCACACCACATTGGTGATTTCAATACTTCAAGCACCTGGGCTGCGATCTGCAATGAGTTGTGCTTCCGGATTTCACAACTGTTTCCTGATAATTTTGTGCCGGTAGCGATGTTGCCGCAGTCACCAGGAGTCGATCCGCGTTCCTGTCTGGCCGAACTGGATAAATGTGTGCTGGAATACGGCAACGTCGGCATCAACCTCAATCCGGACCCTTCCGGTGGACATTGGACTTCCCCACCATTGAGTGACCGGCACTGGTATCCCATTTACGAGAAAATGGTGGAGCACGGCATTCCGGCAATGATCCACGTCAGCACCAGCTGCAATGCCTGTTTTCATACCACTGGCGCACATTATCTGAATGCCGACACCACCGCGTTCATGCAGTGCCTGACGTCGGATCTGTTCAAAGATTTCCCGACACTTAAATTCATTATTCCGCACGGTGGGGGAGCAGTGCCGTACCATTGGGGACGCTTCCGCGGACTGGCACAGGAACTAAAAAAGCCGCTGCTTACAGAACACCTGCTCAATAACATTTTCTTTGATACCTGTGTCTACCATCAGCCAGGTATTGACCTCCTCACCAAAGTAATTCCGATCGATAACATCTTGTTTGCTTCGGAAATGATCGGTGCCGTGCGCGGGATTGATCCTGAAACCGGCCATAACTTTGACGACACAAAACGGTATATTGAATCGTCAACGCAATTGAATGAGCAGGATCGCTATAAAGTTTATGAAGGAAACGCCAGACGGGTTTTCCCACGGCTCGACGCAATTCTGAAGTTACGAAACAACGAAGCTAACCAGTAAAGGAATCGATATGGCACTCAATAATCTTGGAAAAGTCAAACGCGGTATCACGCGGGCAGATGGGGATGCCGTTGCACGACTATCACAGTTTGGTGTGGCGACGATCCATGAAGCGATGGGGCGGGTCGGACTGATGCAACCCTGCATTCGGCCCATTTATACCGGAACTCGGGTTTGCGGAACGGCCATTACAGTACTGATGCAACCTGGCGACAACTGGATGTTGCATGTCGCAGCCGAACAGGTTTTACCTGGTGACATTGTGGTCGCCGCCGTTACGGCAGAATCGAATGACGGCTATTTTGGCGACCTGTTGGCCACGTCGTTCCGTGCCCGCGGCGCGGTTGGGCTGGTCATCGATGCCGGAGTGCGCGATGTGCATGATTTGACGGCAATGCAATTCCCGGTGTTTTCCAAAGCAATAAGCGCCAAAGGCACAATCAAAGCAACTATAGGAGCGGTCAATATTCCAGTTGTCTGCGCCGGCGCGCTGGTCAACGCGGGAGATGTGGTCATCGGTGACATGGACGGTGTGGTTGTGGTGCCGGCATCACTGGCAGCGCAGGTTGCTGATGCAGCGGCCAAACGTGAAGCCAATGAAGCTGAAAAACGCGCCAAACTTGCCGCCGGGGTTTTAGGTCTGGATATGTACTCGATGCGGGAATCGCTGGCCAGGGCTGGGTTGTACTATGAAGATTAATGCAGCATACGGGCATTGATTTTTTTTGAAATTACATCAAAGCGCGGGTCCGGAATATATCTGCAGCGCCGTTTTAACCTCATCCTGATTGTAGGGTGGCAATAAAAAATAATTAAGGAGACAAAAAATGAATTCTTCGATTTCTACATCGATCACCAAATGCGGCATTTTTGCCGCTGGCCTGCTCTCGGTCGCATTGAGCAGCGGAGTTGCATCAGCCCAAGACACTGATCCACCGCCTTTCAAAGTCGTTATCAGGCAATATGACAAGCAACAATTGCTTAGCTCCTCTGCGACCGCAAATGAAACATGGAAGGGACGCGCAATTTGGTTGCAGCGTTGTGCCTACTGCCATGATGGATTTGGTCAGCCAACTTATAAAACGATGGGGCCGTGGCTGGGCGCCGAGGTTATTCAATTAATGGGTGAGGCGGCGTTTCGGACAATTACGGAAACCGGTACTGAGCACATGCCTGGATTTCGCTACACATTGCGACCCGAGCAGGTTGGTCAGCTTATTGAGTTTCTCAATACGGTTACGTCGGATCAAAAGCCTACGCCGGCGCAGCTCGCTGCCAGATCCAGTGGCGCTGCTCCAGTTGCTGCTGGCAAATAAAGCCGGTTAATCCACCAATAAATAAACAACTAAACAAATTAGTGAACCATTTGGTTTTCGAACCAAATTCAGGAGAATAAGCATGAACAAAACACGTATGGGCTTCCTTTTCAGCCTCGCAGTAATGACACTGGGTGTAACGATATTTATGTCGCTCCCGAAAGCTTCGGCGGCGACTCTCGCGCAGAAGATTGATCCACCAGGAATTATTGGTGTCGTCCGTGATCCCAATGGCAATCCAATGGATGGCGTCGCAGTTTCAGCCAGATCGACCGAAAGTACCTTCACAACGTCGGTCTACACTGATGATAAAGGGGAGTTCGTGTTTCCTGTACTGACAGCCGGCAAGTATAAGCTTTGGGCGCAGGCGGTCACCTATGAAACAGAACGTGCTGACGTGGAAATTGACAAATCGGCGACGGCAAAGCACAACTTTAAACTCAAAACGCTCGCTCAATTTGAACAGCAACTTACCGGCGTAGAGTGGTACGACGCGCTGCCAGATGACACCTCGAATCACCGCAGACTGAAACAGGTACTTTCCGTTGCTTGCACTGGCTGTCACGGGATAGATGTGATACTGCAAAACAGGTTCGATGAAGCCGGATGGAAGTCCATTATCAAAGCGATGGAATCCTCATGGTACAGTGGCTGGCGCGGTGCCTCCGACCTGCCTGCACACCAGTTGCGCTGGGAGGCTCAAATCATGCGCCATCACAGGGATGAGCTGGCTAAATACCTGACTGAAATGCGCGGTCCGGATACGTCGCCAATGCGTCTCAAACCAATGCAGCGACCCAAAGGCGACGCAGCGCGCATTGTCGTGACCGAGTATGACTTGCCACTGTCGGCGCGCCAGAATGAAATGCCCTGGTACAACGGCAGCGACTGGATGCATGGCCCCTCCACCGGCATGCACGGCATGGTCGGAACGCATGACGTTACTGTCGATGAAAAAGGTTATGCCTGGGTGTCGCACTCAGGTGGTCGTGCTACGTTCGAGACCAACCGCACGATGACTAAGCTGGATCCAGTAACTGGCAATATGACCGCCTACAATTTCCTGGATGATCATGGCAATGTTGTTCCTGTTGAGCAGATCAGTCGCATCGGTTCCAATGGGGAGATTTGGATGCACAGTGATGACGCATTCATTAAGCTTGACACGAAAACTGAGCAATTTTCAGCCTTTCCGATTCCAAAAGTGATGGGGGTGTCGGTCAACTCAACCGACATTGACAAAAAAGGACGTGTCTGGGCGAACGCCAAATTTGGTGTCATGCGCTTTGACCCAAGTGAGCAAAATAAGGCGGAAGTAGCTTACCCCGGTTGGCAATTGTTCCAGCAACAAACGCCAGGCGACGGCATAACTTACGGCATTTCGTCTGATGCAGAAGATAATATCTGGTGGTCTGAGAGCTATGTGGACAAAGTGGCGACGAGAAACATGAAGACCGGGAAAGTGACCGAGTTCGACATGCGTGACCCAGACTATCAAGCCAGAAAGTCATTGGCGACTGCAGCTGATCTGGCTTACTACGATTCCATCGGAGCGGGAACTTGGGCCACAAATTCGGCATCTCCATTGCCTTACGCAAACATGCCCCGACGCCTGGCTGCTGACAAAAACGGAAATACCGTGTGGGTGCCGAACTGGTCACAGACAACCATCGCTGAATTCGATATTCATACTTTGAAAGTGAAATATCATCGTCTGCCAATCAACGTTCACCCATACAAGACTGTCGTTGATAAGAATCATAATGTCTGGACAGACACATCACTTGCGGACGCAATACTCAAGTTCAATCCGGCATCGGCTGAATGGACTGTCTATCGTATGCCCAGTCATGGTTGTGGATCACGCCACATGGGGTTTGATGATTTTCGCGGTGACGCCTGGATAGCCTGCGACCAGGGCAGCAAAGTCACCCGTGTCCAGTTCAGAACAAATGACGAAGTACAGAAGCAAAAGGCTGCTGTCTCGGTCGCAGCGCAGGTGAAGTGAGCTTTATCAAGCCACAATGGGTAATTGCTATTCCAAAAGGATGAATGTGATGAATGTGAGAAGTGTAAGAAACATGATGATCAGATCGGTCTATATTTCAGTCATGCTGATTGCGGGACTGTTCCTGACTGGCTGCGCGGTTACCTCTTCCTCATTGACGCCTGAGATTCAACATGTATTGGCTCCAACCGGTACTTTACGCGTTGCGTTATACACGGGCACGCCAACCTCGTTGGTGAGTGCGGCAGATCCACGTGGTGTAGGGCACGACCTCGGTACAGAACTGGCACGCCGTCTTGGCGTGCCAGTTGATATCATGGTTTTTCCAAAAAATGATGATGTTCTGGAGGCAATAAAAACTGGACGCGCCGACGTGGCTTTCACAAATGCATCTGCGGAACGCGCTACTGGAATGGATTTCACTCAACCCTACCTGTTAATCGAAATGGGATTCCTTGCAGCCAACGATGCAGGTATCGCAGTGCTTGCGGACGTAGACAAACCAGGAATTCGCGTGGGCGCTACTGCAAATAGCACTTCCGCCATCGTCCTTTTACGGGATCTCAAAAATGCCAAGTTAGTGACAGCCCAATCCGTTGGTGCCGGAATCGAAATGCTTGCCAAAGGTCAGGCTGAAGTGTACGCGACAAACAAGGCGACCCTGTACAAAATGTCGGAGAAACTGCCTGGTTCGCATGTGCTAGATGGAAATTGGGGATTTGAACATCATGCTTTGGCTATTCCCAAGGGGCGAGATCTCGGCCTCCCCTTTGCGCGACAATTCATTTCTGATGTGATCACTGAAGGATTTGTAAAAAATGCGATAGAGCGAGCAGGTTTGCGCGGTGGAATAGTTGCGCCGCCCCAATGAATACGGCATCTGTTGAAACTGTATTCGAGTTGGCCGCTGAACAAATAAAATTTAAAGGAGACTTAAAATTAGTCTGACTTGGTATTCCGAACTGACGCCCGTGGAACGGCGAACATACTGGGCTTGCTTTGCAGGGTTCGGTCTGGATTCGATGGATTCGACCATCTACTCGCTGGTGATCCCGTCACTTATTGCAACCATAGGCCTTAGCAGCAAGGAGGCAGGATTTTTAGCAACTGCGGCTCTGGCCGGTACTGCTGTTGGCGGCTGGGGAGCAGGTATTCTTGCTGACAAAATTGGACGGGTACGCGTATTGCAGCTCACCATTTTGTGGTGCGCGCTCTTCACTTTTACTGCGGCTTTTTCCAACTCGTTCACACAGCTGTTTGGAATTCGTTTCTTGCAAGGTCTGGGATACGGCGGAGAGGCTGCGGTTGGGGGCGTCCTGATCAGCGAAGTCATCAGACCTGCTCTACGGGGTCGAGTTGCAGCTTCCGTGCAAAGCGGATACGCGGTAGGTTATGCGGTTTCCGTAGCAATGCTTCCAATCATCGCTTCACTATTCCCTGAAGAAATTGGTTGGCGAGTGTTTTTTGCGATTGGCATCATACCGGCGGGCCTGATCTTCTTTATTCGACGCCTGGTACCAGAATCTGGCGTATATAACGACGCAAAAGTCGCACGTGACGCCGGGGTGCAGGTCGCGCCTTTTTGGGATATTTTCGCACCGGCCCACTTGCGACGAACCCTGCCGGCGGTTGTGATGGCCACCGGAATTTTCGGCGGTGCCTATGTAATGATTACCTGGTTGCCAATGTACCTGAGAACCGAGTTACATCTTTCCATCACTTCCAGCGCCGGATATTTGGCCTGTAATATCATTGGATCTCTAGTTGGACCTTTCTGCTTTGGCTTGTTGTCTGATCGCCTCGGGCGTCGACCGGCGTTCATGGTGTTTCTAGGATTACAGGCCTTGAACGTTGCTATCTATCTGCTCGCACCTATCGGACCGTCAATTACTCTTTTACTCAGTTTCTTTTTAGGCACTTTTCAGTCCGCGTTAGCATCCGGGATGCTCCCCACTTTTGCGGAATTATTTCCGACAAATATCAGAGCCAGTGGCCAGGGATTCTGTCTCGGTGGTGGTCGTGGATTTGGCTCCGTTGTACCAGCTACTGTAGGGATCCTGGTGGCGACCATGCCGTTAAGTACAGCGATGGGAACTTGTGCGCTGTGTGCCTATGCAGTGGCATTTTGCGCTGCAATGATCGTTCCAGAAACCAGCGGTGCAAATCTTGAGTCGATCAACTAAAGGAGCTTTAAGGCTTGATGGGCACCAAGCGGCCATCGCACCTCCAAACAACTTATCAAATTTGGACAAAAACCCCTTGCGAAAATTGCTCAAGGGGCTTTTGGCATTTCAATTCAATGACTCAGGGAGGTAAAAGTCAGGGTTTCACCAGGCGCTATTGGTAAATTGTCAAAAATCCTGTCATCAATAGCGTACTCCAGCGTATTCCTGTCATTAAATAGTGTCGTAACTCATTGATTATAAATAAAAAATTGGTGGAGGCGGCGGGAATCGAACCCGCGTCCGCAAATACTCTACAGACAGTTCTACATACTTAGTGCTGTAATTTAATTTAATCGTTACGACGCGCACGCACACGCTGCGTATT
>Ga0075019_10001144_pt1 | contig 15099 bp, 14 predicted proteins | sample ColStrG_CSR_2013_FD_71473 | JGI IMG/M metagenome (GOLD analysis project Ga0075019, IMG submission 71473) | Freshwater sediment microbial communities in response to fracking from Pennsylvania, USA - Cold Stream Run_MetaG_CSR_2013 | ecosystem: Environmental > Aquatic > Freshwater > Creek >...
CCCGAGAGTGCTGGCTCGGTGCCCGGTCCCGTGTGCTATGCGGCCGGCGGCACGCGCGCCACGGTCACGGATGCCAACGTGGTGCTCGGGCGGATCAATGCCGAACGCCCGATCGGCGGCAAGCTCGCGCGCCTGGACACCGAGGCCGCGGCGCGGGCCATCGAAGAGCAGATCGGCAAGCCGCTTGGCCTGGGCGTGATGCAAGCCGCCGAGGCGATCCTGCGGGTGGCCAACGCACACATGGCCAGCGCACTGCGGCTGGTTTCCATCGAACGCGGGCACGATCCCAAGAAGTTCACGCTCATGCCCTTCGGCGGCGGCGGCGCGCTGCATGCCGGCGCACTGGTGCGCGAGGTCGGGCTGGCGCGCGCGCTGGTGCCGCGCTTCCCTGGTGTCACCTCCGCTTTGGGCTGCGTGATCGCCGACATGCGCCACGACCGGGTGCACACGCTGAACCGCCTGCTCGGCGACATCGATCCGGTCAGCCTGCGCGCGGAGATGGATGCCGCCGCTGCCGCCCTCGGCGCGCTGGTGGATCGCGCGGGCGTGGCTTTCACCGGGCGCAGCGTGCTGCATGAGCTCGACATGAGCTATCTCGGCCAGACCCACACCGTCGCCGTGAAGCTGAACCTGGCGCCCGACGGAAGTGGCACGCTGACCCATGACAGCATCGCCGACGCCTTCACCGCGGTCTATCAAGGTGCCTATGGCCGCGTGCTGCCTGGCGTTGCCATGCGCGTGCTGAACCTGCGCAGCGCCGTGATCGGCCATCGCCCCAAGATCGACCTGGCTCCCTTGGCGCCGCATGCCGACACCACGCTGGAAGCCGCGCGCGAGGGCTCCCGCCGCGTGTGGTTCGGCGGCTGGCACGAGGCCGCGGTGTTCGCCCGGCTGGCGCTGCCGGTCGGCTGCGAAATCGCCGGCCCCGCCATGCTGGAACAGCCGGACACCACCATCCTGATCGAGCCCGGCATGGTCGGGAGGGTCGATAAACTTGGCAACCTGGTTCTGGAGCGGGCGTAAAAATCGTCGAGCATCATCTTCACTGACGCGGCCAGCGTCGCCAGCACAGGAGCCAGAAATGCCCAGGAAACTCTCCCAAGCGCAGGTCGCGAAATACGCCAGCGATGGCTATTGCGATGCCATCAGCGTGCTGACCCCGTCCGAGGTGAAGCGCTGCCGTGCCGAGCTGGAGGCCTGGGAGCGCTCGGTGGGGCATCCGCTGGGCTGGCCCGAAAAATCGAAATCCTATCTGCTGTTCGACTGGGCCGACGCGATCGTGCACAACGCCCATGTGCTGGACGCGGTGGAAGACCTGATCGGCCCTGACATTCTGGCCTATCACTCGACGACCTGGATCAAGGAGGCGCATTCGGACGCCTACACGCTGTGGCACCAGGACGGGCCGTATTTCTTCCTCGATCCTGCTCTGCATGTCACCGCATGGGTGGCGCTGTCGGATGCCACCGTCGAGGCCGGCTGCATTCATGTCCTGCCCGGCAGCCACCACCAGGGGCCGCTGGCGCACGTGGACGCGCCGTCGCAGAACAACATGATCAAGCGTGGCCAGGGCATTCCCGGCTACGACGACGAGCCTGGCGTGGCGCTGCCGGTGCTGGCCGGCCAGATGTCGCTGCACCACACGAACCTGCTGCACACATCGCGCGGCAATCATTCCAACGATCGCCGCATCGGCCTGGGCATCAGCTACATCCCCACCAGCGTTCGTCCGACCGGTGGCTCGATCCCAAGCGCGCTGCTGGTGCGGGGCGAGGATCGCTATCACCATTTCGGCGCCGAGCAGCGCCTGGGTGCGGCGCTGAGCGAGGAGGCCGTCGCGGCCCACGCCGAGGCCAATGCCCGCTTCCGCGCCTTGCAGGACAGCGGTTTCGCCAGCACCTGACGGAAAAGGCAACCTGTTCAGTGGCCCATGATCAGATTGGGCAGGAACAGGCTGAGTTGCGGGATGTAGGTGACGGCAACCAGCAGGCCCAGCAGAAGGATCATGTAGGGGATCGCCTCGAAGAACACCCGCATCACCTCGATGCGGCCGATCGCCGACACGACGAACAGGTTCATGCCGACGGGGGGGTGGATCAGCCCCACCATCAGGTTCAACACCATCACCACGCCCAGATGCACCGGATCAACCCCAACGCTGGCCATCATCGGCACCAGCAGCGGGGCGAGTACCAGCACGATCGGCAGCGGCTCCATGAACATGCCCAACATCAGCAGGATGATGTTCACCATCACCAGCAGGATCATCGGATTGTGCGAGATGGACAGCATGCCGCTGGTCAGCATGTCGCCAAACTGCTCGTGCACGACAAGTGCCGAGAAGATCTGCGAGGTTGCCACCGTCAGCATCACCGCACTCGCCACCAGCGCCGAGCGGCCGGCGCATTGGATGATGTTGTGCAGCGTGAGCGTGCGGTAGAACAGCACGCCCAGCAGCAGCGTGTAGAACACCGCGATGGCGGCAGCCTCCGTCGGTGTGGCGATGCCGAGCACCATGCTGGCGACGACGAAGGCGGGGGCTGCGAGCGGCGGCAGGCCGAGCATGACGGCGCGCAGCCGGGCCTTCATCGGCAGCTTGGGTTCACGCGGCAGGTTGCGCTTCTTGGCGATCCGCCAGGTCAGCGCATACATCGACAGGAACACGATGAAGGCCGGCACGATGCCCGCCAGGAACAGCCGGCCGACCGAGATGTTGACGGCGGCGCCGAGAACGATGAACAGCAGCGACGGCGGCACCAGCGGCCCCACGGTTGCGGCACAGGCGATCACCGCGCAGGCGTAGTCCACCGGATAGCCGCGCCGCTGCATCTCGGGCACCAGCACCGAGCCGGTTGCCGCGGCATCGGCCATCGCCGAGCCGGACATTCCGGAGACGACGAAATTCGCCGTCACCGCCACGTTCGCCAGCCCGCCGTTCAGATGCCCGACCAGGGCCGCGGCCAGGTCGACCAGCCGTTTGGTCGCCCCGCTCAGCGTCAGCAGTTCGCCGGCGAAGATGAACAGCGGCACGCTGAGCAGGGTGAAGGAGTTGATCCCCGCCGTCATCTCGTGGGCGAACACGACGAAGGGCTGTGGATTGTCGGTGAGCTGCGACAGCGCGATGCAGACGAACGCAGTCAGGCCGATCGCCCAGGCCACCTCCAGCCCGGACAGGATGAAGACGACAAGCAGGACGACGAGCGTGAACAAAATCATGATGCGTCGCCGGTTCCAGGGGTGGTGCGGCCTGCGCGGACCAGCAGGACCAGCGCCTGGATCTGGTAGAACGCGATCACCACGCTGCCGACCGGCAGGGCGTAAAACACGATCGATCCGTTCCACCCCGTCGACAGCATCGTCTCTCCGGCGCTGAGTTCGAGGATCGGCAGGCTGTAGAGGATGAACGCGCCGGTCATCAGCAGGATGGCAAGATGCGCTGCAACCGTCAGTGCCTGCTGCAGGCCTTTCGACATCTTCTCCAGGAAGAACACCACGCGGATCTGCGGTCCCAGCCGCGTGGTCAGGCCGACGGTGACGAACACGAGCCAGATGAACATCAGGTTCGGCACATCGACCGACCACAGCGGCGGCCGGCTGAACACATAGCGCATCGCCACGCTGTAGAACACGACAGCGAACAATCCGAGCATGCCGAACGCGCCGAAGTAGAAGATCAGATGGTCCAGCAGGCCTTTCGGCCGCTCGTGATGTTCGATGCTCATGCGGCTTTGCGTGCGATGACCATCACCCAGGGAAACCGCCAGGCGTCAAAGCCGGGGGCGAGGGCGCCCTCCATCTCCTCGAACGGCACCACCTCGACGCTGTCGAAGCCCGCGCGGCGGTGGGCGCCGGCGAGGTCCATTTCGTTCAGCGGCGGCATGAAGGGTTCGTTGTTGCGTGCACTGTGGCCGTAGTGAATGTAGCGGCGGAACGGGTCGGCGTCGGTGAGGAAATCCAGGTGGATCGACAGCCCACCCGGTGCGAGCAGCCGATGCGTCTCCTGCAGCATGCTCTCGATATGCGGCGGCGGCATCTCGTGCAGCAGCATGGTGCTGGTGACGACATCGAAGGCTTCGGCATCGAGACCGGTATCGGCGGCGTCGGCCTGGCGGAAGCGCACGTTGCGGGCCTGATCCTCGGCTGCGGTGCGCGCGGCGAGGGTGAGGCAGGGGGCCGAGAGTTCCACGCCCACCACATCAAGTTCACCATGCTGGCGATAGAACGGGCGCGAACTTTTGCCAAAGCCGCAGCCAAGATCGACCAGACGTTTCGCGGTGCCGGCGCGTGACAGGACCTCGCGCGTGAAGCGGTGGTGCAGGTCGCCATCCGCCTTGAGCAGCGGCGTGGTGGAGCGTGCGCCACGCTCATAGATGTAGCCGCCGACCTCGTCGCTCCACACGCCGCCCGGTTGCTGGTGGATGTCGACGGCGACGTAATAGCCCGGCTGCTCGAAGTCGGGGTCCAGCGTGACCAGGCCGCTCGCAGCGCCTGCCGCCAGCTCTTCGGCAAGCTGCTCGCGCTGGCTGGCGAAATGCGGCTCCAGCCCGTGCCGGCCGGAATATTTCATGCGCTGCAAATGCCGCTCGAACCAGCCGAAATACTGGGCGAGCGGATTGTCGGCGAGCAGTGCGGCAACATCGGCATGATCGGCCGGTGCCGGCTGGCCGGCCGATCCGGCTTCCGCCACGGCTGCGTCGTACTGCGCGTGCAGCGCTGGATAGAGCTGACGCGTCCAGCCCAGCTTACAGCTGAGGACGAAGTCCTGGTAGGCGTCGAAGGCGCGGTTGACGCGAAGGTCCTTCACCATGTGTGCCGAGCTCCTTTGACCGGTTCAGCCAAAACGCTGCATCAGGTCGGCGGGCGCGCCTTTGGAAGCCTGCTCGCCACGAATACAGTCCATCAGGGCCGCGACATAGGCGGACCGTTCGCCGGCCAGCCGGCCGGCTTCGGCGGGGTCGGGGCTGTAGCTGTCGAGCGCCCCTTCCTCCAACACGTGGCGCTGCACGAGCAGCACCTCCATCGCGCGCAGCCGGTCCTTGGCCACGTGCAGTTCCGCCGCAAGCGCCATGACCACCGCGAAGGCGCGATCAAGGGCAGGGTCCCTGAAGAAAACCTGTTCGGTTGCGGGACGCGCGATGCCGGAGCTCATGTGTCTGGTGTCCTTACGCCTTGCTGACAAGGTCCCAGCTGCCGGGGCCGAACACATCGTCGGCGAGGCGCTTGTTCAGCGGAATCAGGTCCTCGTAGAGCTTGGCGCCATCCAGCCGGATGATGCTGTCAGGGCCATTCGCCTTCGCCCAGGCGGCCACGTCGGTGCTCTTTTGCGACAGGCCCACCTGATAGTAGTCCGGCACCTCCAGCGTGGTGAAGCTCGACTGCACGATGGTGCGCTGCTCGGGGTTGAGGCGATTCCACGCGGTGCTGGAAATGACCTCCTTGTCGAGTGCGACGCCGAAGTCGTTCTCCACCACGTATTTGCAAACCTCGTAGAACTTGCCGGAAACGCCTGGGTTCAGCGCCGTCAGCACGCCGTCAACGATGCCTTGCTGCAGCGCGAGATAGATCTGGTCGAAGGGGATCGGCGTCGGGTTGCCGCCAAAGAATTTCACCCCCTCGATGCAGCCCTCGATCGCCGCGGTGCGGATCTTGCGGCCCTTGAGGTCGGCAAAGCTTTTGATCGGCTCTTTCAACATCAGATTGTACGAACCAAGCCGCCCGGTGCCGAGCAGGCGCGCGTGGTAGCGCTTTTCCAGCACCTCGGAGGCCTTGTCGCCGAGCTTGCCGGCCATCACGCGACCGGCCTGCGCGCTGTCCTTGAAGAAATAGGGACTGTACAGAACGTCGAACTCACGCGTTCCGGTATAGGCGCCGTTGTAGACATCCAGGCTGCCCAGCGCCATCGACTCGAGCAGCTTCTGCTCCCCGCCGAGCGTGCCTGCGAAGATGTTGGCGCTGACCAGCCCGTTGGTCTTGGCGGAGATCTCGTTGAACATCTTGGTGTTGAAGGTGTTCGACAGCGTCTGGGCATTTCCGGCATTGCCGTAGCGCAGCACGATCTTGCTCTGTGCCTGCGCGTCGCGCACGGACAGTGCGAGCGCCGTGGCGGCGGAGGCTGTGCCGAACATGCGGCGGGTCAGGTTCTGGGTCATTGTTCTTGCCTTGCCTGTGAACGGGATCGCGGTTGGTCAAGCGTCATGTCTGGCGGCGAACCGCCGGTATGCGGAGCAGGTCGGTCGGGTGAGCAGCATCGTCGGCAAATCAGGCGGAAACATCCATGGGATCTTGCGAAGCTGTATGCATAATGACACAACTTAAGCGCGCTTCGCGCGATGCGCCAACCTCTAATCCGCACCAAAGCCCATAATTCCTGCTGTCGGCAGGCACGGCTGACCAGCCCCAGCGCCACCTCGTTTTTGGGAGATCGGATGCCCCTCGTTGACATCGCCATCATCGGCGCCGGCACCGCCGGCATGCCAATCGCCATCGAAGCGGCGCAGGCAGGAGCGTCGATCGTGGTCATCGAGCAGTCCGACCGCATCGGCGGCACGCTGCACGTTTCGGCCGGGCAGATGAGCGGTGCCGGAACGCAACTGCAGCAAAGCAAGGGCATCGTCGATAGCCCGGCCGAGCACGTCGCCGATGCCCGGCGTATCAGCCGTGAGACCTGCAATGTGCCACTGGTCACCAAGGCCGCAGCACTGGCCGGCGAAACGATCGACTGGCTGATGGCGCAGGGCTTCGATGTCGATCCGGCGTGCCCCGCCATCCTGCATCTGCACGAGGCCTACCGCGTTCGCCGAACCTATTGGGGGCGTGAAGGCGGGCGTTCGATCCTGAAAATACTGTGCCCGCTGTTCGATGCCGCGATGACGTGGCCGAATGCCGCATTGCGTCTGGGCACGGAGGCGGTGTCGCTGATCACCGGCCCGGATGGCGCCGTGATCGGCGTGCGCCTGCGCGACGCTGCAGGCCGGCACAGCGAACTGCTGGCCCGCCACGTCGTGCTCGCCACAGGCGGCTACGGCGGCAATGCCGCGATGTTCGAGCGGCTCACCGCGGGCACGAAGCTCTATACGCCGGCGCTGTCGACCTCCACCGGCCAGGGCATCGTCATGGCCGAGGCGCTCGGCGCGGAGCTGCGCTACGCCGAGCATTTCATCCCCACCTTCGCCGGCATCGAGGAGGCGGACGGGAGCGGCCGGGTGATCTGGGAGCATGTGCCGAGCCTGACGCCGCAGGTACGACCGCCCTGGGAAATCTATGTCGGCGGTGACGGCAGGCGCTTCGTGCGCGAGGACAGCGACAGCGTGGATGCCCGTGAACGCGCCCTGATGCACCAACCCGGCCTGACCTTCTGGACGATCTTCGACGACGCCATTCTGCGCGACGCCCCAGCACTGCTGCCGGGCTGGAGCCAGGCCGAACTGGCCACCGCCTGGGCCTCCAGCCCATCCTTTGTGTACGCCGACACGATCGAGGAACTGGCCGAACGCACCGGCATCGACGCCGCCGGGCTCACCGCCACGATCGCCGGCTACAACGACGCAATTGCGCGAGGCGAGCCCGATCCGATGGGCCGCCAGCACCGCCCCTGCGCCATTGCCACGACCGGTCTGCGCGCCATCCGCATGCACGGGATTGTGCTGAAAACGCCGGCGGGGCTGGCCGTGAACGAGGATCTCAAAGTGTTGGACAGAACCGGAACCCCCATCGCCAATCTATACGCGGCCGGCGAGGTCATCGGCGGCGCGACGTTGTCGGGCAATTCCTTCGTCAGCGGCATGAGCGTCACCCCGGCGCTGGCGTTTGGTCGCTGGCTCGGCCGACATTTGGCGGAGATGCCAGCGTGAGTGCCGCCGTTCGACGCGGCTTTGCCGACATCGACTGCGGCCAGGTGCATTACCGGCACGCAGGCACGCCGGGCGCGGGTCCGGCGCTGTGCATGATCCACCAGTCGCCCGGCTCGTCCAAGCAGTTGGAGGGCGTTATCGCCGCCTTGGGCACCGGCCGCCACGTGGTGGCACCGGACACGCTGGGCAACGGCGATTCGTCTGCATCCCCGGTGGCAATCCCCGACATCGCCCTGCTGGCCGCAGCCGCCTTCGAGGCGATGGACCCATTGCTGCCGGGCCGCTTCGATCTCTACGGCAGCCACACCGGTGCTTCCATCGCCATGCAGATCGCGCTCGATCACCCCGACCGGGTGCGCCGTCTTATCATCGACGGCATGGGGCTCTATGCCGTGGATGAGCAGAGCGAGATCCTGCAGACCTACGCTCGCGAGATCGCGCCCGACCTTGAGGGCACGCATCTGCTGAAGGTCTGGCATTTCTGCCGCGATCAATATCTGTTCTGGCCCTACTACAACCGCACCGACGCCGGTCGGCTGCCGAACGGACTGCCGGATGCGGAGCATTTCCACGATTTCGTCGTCGAGGTGCTGAAGGCCATGCGCACCTATCATCAATCCTACCGGGCAGCCTTTCGCCACCCCAAGCGCGACCGCCTGGTGCAGCTGCGTCTGCCGGTGCTGGTGACCTGCTCGCCATCGGACATGTTGCGTCAATACTTCGCCGAGGTTGCCGCCCTGGTGCCCGGAGCGCGCACCGCCGACCTGCCGCTTTGGAGCGATCCCGAGCACGACAGAAAGGCAGCCCAGGTCCTGGCCGCCTATCTGGATGAGGAACACGCCTGATGGCCACGCCACGCCTGATCGAGGACAGCCCCGCCGTGCTTTTCATTGTGTATACGCCGGGTGCGGACGCGGAGGCGCGCGGCTATGAGCCCTGGCTGATCAGCATCGACAACCCGTTCTTCAACGCCATTCCGGGCGTGTTGCATTACGCCAACTGGAAGATCGAACGCGAGCTGCGCGGTGGGCCGCTGCAGTACAGTCATTTCGATTTCCAGGGTCTGGCGGCGGAGACGGATCTGGAGCGGGTCTGGTTCAATCCTGACCTGGATGCGTTTCGCACCGAGTGGATCAGGCTTTGGGGCTATGGCCGGCCGACCCCCACGCCGGTGCAGGCGAATGCCTATCTGATGCGCCCGGTGGTGCCGGCATCCGGAACGCCGCAGAATTACGCCCTGATCACCGCGGGAAGCGGCGCGCCGCCGGCCGGCGCCGACATCACCTGGCGCGTCGACGAGACCATCCGCAAGCATTTCGCCACCGGCAGAACCGCCAACTGGCGCATCCCGGCGCAGACCGAAAACTTGCTGGGCCTGGACTGGGTCGCCGTACGCTACGGTGAAACCATGCAGGCCCTGGCTGATACCTACACCGAAGGCCAGGAAACCGTGGCCTTCATCGCCCGCCTGATCGTGGCCCCGCCGCCGATCTAACCGTTCGCTTCGTCGAAGCCGCCCTGTCCGGTCATCCGCGCCCACATCTGGTAACGCGCGGAGGCCGGCAGGGTGCCGTCGGCGATCAGCTTCTGCCACACGCCGCAGGCCTCGACGAAGCGCGGCACGCTGCCGGGGAACATTGCCAGCGTGATCGCCTCGGCAATCTCGTCCTCCGGCACGGCGTCCGCGTAGGCCGCACCAAGTTGCCAGCCCAGCGGGCGCCAGCGGGCGCGGCAGACATGGACGGCGCACATCGCCAGGTGCACCAGCCGCAAGGGTTCCAGCCTCCGTACACCGCGCAGGAACGCCGCCTGGGCATCCCAGGGGGCGAGCTGGACTGCCCAGTCGCGGGCGGCGAAATCGTAGGCGTCGGCCCCGATCGCCAGCGCGCAAGCGGCAAACGCGGCGTCGATAGTGGCATCGGTGCCGCCGGCGGCGCGCAGCTTGGCGATGTGGTGGGTGGCCAGCGCCTCGTCGGTGGCAGCCAGCACGGCGAACCAGACAAACTCCCTGTCGTGATGCGACAGCACCCGGTCGGCCAGCGCCATGGCCGTATAGGCGGCGTCGTACCCCGCCAGCAGATCCGGAAAGACCAGGGCCAGCAGACCATGGTGCGGCAACAAATAGTTGCGCTTGGCGCGCACCGCGCTCAGCCGCTGTTCGAGTTCGTCTTGGGTGATGTCTGTCATGATCGGTCCTGGCATGATCGGTTCCTGGCCAGCGGGTTGCACCACCCAGGAAGCGAACTCTGCGCGGTGCAGATGTCTTGTCAACCATACAACTGGCGCCTATAGCCGATAGGGTAACCGATGCAGGGGTCACAGCCATGGTTCCTCCTGGCGAGATGACGTGGCGTGTTTGGGCGGCGTCAATGCTTCGTAGGACGGCATGACCCAACCTCCAGCGCCGCCGACCCCCGAAGAACTTCGTGCCCGGCTGGAGGCGTTGCGCGGCGCGCGCGGCTTCCTGCTGCCGCATCACGGCGCCATGGCCGCCTTCGCGCCGGACCTGCACGACGCCTACAGCACGATGTACGCGGCACTCACCCTGACCCAACGCCATCTCGACCCGATCGAGAAGGAGACTGTATGGTTGGCGATATTGGTGGCGGTGCGCGAGGCCATCGGCACGCATCACCTCGACCTGTTCCGGAGGCACGGCGGCACCACCGCGCAGGCGAACACGATCTTCCAGTTGGCCGGCTATGCCGGCGCGGCAAGTGTCTTCGCCTTTGTCGGCACGCATTGGGCGGCCGAGTTTGCCGGCCTCGATCCGGCGGCGGGCTACCTCGACGGCGTGCACAGGCTGTGTGCCGGTGCGCTGGATCCCGCTTTGGCGCATCTGGCACTTCTGGCAGTGCATGCGGCGCTGGGCCAGGACTGGGGCGTGGCGGCGCATCTGGTGGCCGCGTATGCAGCGGGCGTTTCGGAGGACCGGCTGGCCGAGGCGCTCAGCCTGATCATCTGGCCCACCGGGGTGAACCGCTTCGTCGAGGCCTGCACGGTCTGGCATGGACTGATGCGGCAAGGGCGGGTCACGCCCTCGCCCCGCTATCGCGCCTGGGCCGACATGCCGGGCCAGGGGGCCTTTCAGGCGGAACCACGCTGATGGACAATCGATCCGACGTGATCGTGGTGGGCGCCGGCGCCGCCGGCTGCGTGCTGGCCGCCCGGCTGAGCGAGGATCCCGGTCGCCGCGTCACGCTGCTGGAGGCCGGTGGACGCGACCTCAATCCGTTGTTTCGTGTGCCGCTGATGACCGGCATCCTGCTGCGCAGCCGTTACGCGAACTGGTTCTATCACACCGAGCCACAGACCGAGCTCGAGGGGCGCCGCAGCTTCTGGGCGCGCGGCCGCGTGATCGGCGGTTCGACCTCGATCAACGGCATGGTCTGGGCGCGGGGACGACCATCGGACTACGATACATGGGCGCAGTCCGGCATGCCCGGCTGGTCATGGACGGAGGCGCTGGCGGCGTTTCGCCGGATCGAGCGCTTCCAGAACGGCGCCTCCGCCGATCATGGCGGCGACGGGCCGTTGCCGATCACCGATGGCGGCGCCAGGAACCCGCTGCTGGACCTGTTCGTGCAGGCCGGCATCCAGGCCGGCCATCCCGCGAGCGCCGATTTCAACGCGGGCTCCTACGAAGGTGTCGGCCGCTATCACTTCACCATCGCCCGCGGGCAGCGCTGGTCGGCAGCCCGTGCCTTCCTGGACCCCGCCCGCACCCGTCCCAATCTGCGTGTGGTGCCCCGCGCCCAGGCGCTGCGGGTGCTGGTGGAAGCCGGGCGCGCCACCGGCGTCGTCACCACCGCCGGCACGTTCCACGCAGGCGAAATCGTGCTGTGCGGCGGCGCGGTGAATTCGCCTCAGCTGCTGATGCTGTCGGGCATCGGCCCGGCGGAGCATCTGCAGGCGCACGGCATCGCCACGGTGGCGGATGTGCCGGGCGTGGGGCGCAATCTGCAGGACCATCTGCTGGTGCGGGTCGAGCATGCCTGCACCACCCCGATCACGCTGCAATCGCTGACGCGGCTTGACCGCGCCGCGGTGGCCCTGCTGCAGGCACTGGTGTTGCGCACCGGCCCGGCGGCGTCCTTCCCCCTTGCTGCGGGGTTCATGCTGCGGTCCAGCCCCGGCCTCGACGAGCCTGATCTGCAGGGCCATTTCCTGCCCGGACTGACCACCGGCACGCTGCGGGTGCCGGGCCTGTCCGCACCGTCGCGCTCCGGCGAGTCGCATGGGTTCATGGCCAATGTCACCCAGATGCGTCCGGAAAGCCGCGGCACAATCACCCTGCGCAGCGCCGATCCGCTGGCGGCACCGGTGATCCAGCCGAACTATCTGTCCGACCCGCGCGATCTTGCCGCCTTGCGCGGGGGTGCCAAGGTGCTGCGCGAGATCTTTGCCCAGCCTGCGTTCGATCCTGTGCGCGGCGCAGAAATGTCGCCGGGGCCTGATGTGACCAGCGACGACGAGATCGACGCCTGGATCCGCCGCACCGCCGATACCATGTTCCACCCGGTTGGAAGCTGCCGCATGGGGCGGGACAGCGACTCCTACGCCGTAGTCGACCCGCAGTTGCGGGTGCGCGGCGTGACAGGCCTGCGCGTGGCCGACGCTTCGATCATGCCGCGCATCACCAGCGGCAACACCGCAGCGCCTGCAATGCTGATCGGCCATCGCTGTGCCGATTTCATGACAGGCGCGTAGCTTTCATCCTCGCCCCAGATCGTCTCAGACCCAGAGGTCCCATGCAGCACCGCACTATTGACTACCGCATCGACTACCTCGCAGCCGATGGTCGCAAACGTGGGCAGGAGTTTTGCACCCTGACCTCGCACCACGACGGCCGCCGCACGCTGCGGGCGCGTTCGGAGATCTTCGGGGCGGAGGTTTTGCGTGATGTGATCTACACCGTTGATGCCGCCTTCCGTCCGATCGACGCGCTGATCCGGGTTTCCATGCAGGACCGTTTCGTCGGCTCCGGCTGGTTTCGTTTCACCGACATGCTGGCGGAATGCGAAAGCCAAACCGCGGCCGAGGGGCGCTTGTCGCAGCGGATCGAACTTGCGGCACCGGCGGCCTCCTTCATCACCCACGCGGTGGCCAGCGACGTTTGGCACGGCGCATCGATTGTCAAATCCCAGGACCTCGGTGCCCAAATGATCGGCACCGTGCTGAGCGCATCGCCGCTGCACAATGGCTCGTCCGGGCCATCGCTGGGCCACTGGCCGTTGCAGGCGCATTATCTGGGATGCGAGCCGGTGGAGACGCCGGCGGGCCGCTTCGAGGCAGAACATGTTCGCTACGAGGAACTCTCGGGCGAACTCTTCCTCGAAACCTGGTGCACGGCGGACACCAACCGCATCATGCTCAAGATGTATTATCCGCCCTATGACTCGAGCTATGTCCTGGCGGCCATTGGGCCGGAGACGACATCGGGCTCCAGCGAAACGCCAGCAGCCCAACCGAGAGGCGAGACCTGATCATGCATGCATCGCACGTCCATCCTCCTCTGCCGCGCGACATCGTTGAGGCGGCGGCGTACCGGCGCGGCCGGGCGCATGTCTATGACGGGCTGGTGCCGGCGCGGACGGCCCTCGTCGTGATCGACCTCCAGCGCGCCTTCATGGATGTGGGCGCGCCCTCCGAGGTGGCGCAGGCGCGGGAGATCGTGCCTGCGGTGAACCGGGTTGCCGCGGCAGTGCGCGATGCCGGCGGCAGCGTCGCCTGGGTGCAGGCAAGTTTTGATCGGCGCGGCTGGCCGCTGTTCTTCGACCACATGGTTGCCCCGGAGCATTCTGTGCGCATTCTGGCGGCGTTGCAGCCGGGGGCTGAGCTGCATGCGCTGTGGCCCGGGCTGGACGTTCGCGCCGAGGATCTGTGTGTGCCGAAATACCGGCTGTCGGCCTTCCTGCCAGGCGCCAGCCCGCTGCCGCTGATCCTGCGCGACCGGGGCATCGACACTGTGCTGATCGCGGGATGCATGACCAATGTCTGCTGCGACAGCTCGGCCCGCGACGCCGTCATGACCGATTTCCGCACGGTGATGATCTCGGACGCCAACGCGGCCCGTACGGATGCAGCTCATCTGGCGGCGCTCACCACGTTCCTGCAGGCTTTCGGCGATGTGCGTGACTGCGACGAGGTGATTGGAATGCTAGCTGGACCTACTCCGGGCAGATGACGTCGACCAGGGCAGGGTGGCCCTGCTCGCGCACCACCGACAAGGCCCGCGCCAGTGTTTCCGGCAGCGTTGCCGGGTCGGCGGCGGTGAAACCGGCGACACCGCAGGCCTCGGCCACCGCGGCATGGTTCGGCATCGGGCTGAGCCGGGTCAGCGGCATGACGTTGGCGCGCGCCGCGTGGCCATTGGGATACATGGCGCGGGTCGCCCGGTTCACCGCACCCCAGCCGCCGTTGTTGAACACCACCGTCAGCACCGGCAGCCGTTCGGCCGCGGCAATCTGGTGGCAGGCGATCGGGTTGGCAAAGATGTGACTGCCGTCGCCCACCGCCGCGATCACCTCGCGCGCCGGCGCCGCAAGCTTGGCGCCCATCGCCGCCGGCATGCCCCAGCCGAGGGCGCCGGCCGGCGAACTGCCAAAGAAACTGCCGGGCTCGGTGGTTCGCATCGCTGACCGGATCAGCGGATATTCGTTGACCAGGATGCTGGACGGCGCCCGCAGCCGATCGAGGCAGGCACTGGCCCAGGCCATCGTCATGTGGGGCGGGGGCTGCCGCACGGCGTCCAATCCTGCGGCACGCAGCGTGGCACAGCGCGCCATCACCTCCTGCGCCGGGCGGGCGCCTGTGCCGAGTTCGGCCAGCAACGCGCCCAGCACCAGACGGGGCGCGCCTTGCAGCGCCAGGTCAGCGGGAAAGCCGCGCACCGGATAGCGCGCCTGCAGCGGGTCGGAGCCGGCCTGGATGACCGTGACACCCGGATGCGTCCGGTCCGAGCCCGGCATCCAGGGAACATCGCAGTCCAGCACCAGCACCACATCGGCATCCGCCAGCCAGGGGCTCACCTCGAAGCCGCCATGCAGCGGATGCTCGGTGGAAAGGTTCATGTGCCGTGGCCGGTATTCGACGACCGCCGCCCCGAGCCGCGTTGCCAGGCGACCGAGAAGTTCCGGCACCGCGGTATCTGCCCCGGCACGCGCCGTGATGATCAAGGGGCGGCGTGCCCCGCGCAGCAGCGCCGCGGCGGTTGCAACGCCGTCCGGATCGGGTGCGCAGGGGCGGG
>Ga0075019_10001147_pt1 | contig 15073 bp, 12 predicted proteins | sample ColStrG_CSR_2013_FD_71473 | JGI IMG/M metagenome (GOLD analysis project Ga0075019, IMG submission 71473) | Freshwater sediment microbial communities in response to fracking from Pennsylvania, USA - Cold Stream Run_MetaG_CSR_2013 | ecosystem: Environmental > Aquatic > Freshwater > Creek >...
TTCCCGGCCTGACCTGGCCCACCCAGACCTTCCACGGCGCCATGCAGCTCTGGCACGGCACGCGCGAAGTCCAGATCATCCACGTCGGCCGCAGCCACACCGCCGGCGACACCATCGTCTGGCTGCCCAAGGAAAAAGTGCTGTTCGCCGGCGACACGGTGGAATTCGGCGCCGCACCCTATTGCGGCGACGCGCATTTTACCGATTGGCCTCGCGTCATCGCCCGCCTACGCGAACTCGGCGCCGAGAAGATGGTGCCCGGCCGCGGCCGCGCCTTGCTCAACGCGTCCGAGGTCGAGGAAGCCCTGGCCGGCACCGAGGCCTTCACCTCGACGCTGTTCGACATCGCCCGCGAGGGTGTGGCGAAGGGCTGGAAGCTGTTCGAGGTCTATCGCGACGCCATGGACCGCATGCGCCCGCGCTTCGGCCACTGGGTGATCTTCGAGCACTGCATGCCCTTCAACGTGTCCCGCGCCTTCGACGAGGCCAGCGGCATGGATCATCCGCGTATCTGGACCGCCGAGCGCGATGTCGAGATGTGGCGAGCATTGGAACAATCCGCCGCCCGCAGCGGTGAAATCGCGCGCTGAATGGGCCACTACGCCCAACCCCGCTTCACCTCCGCCCCGAGCACCGACGACGGCGCGCGCCACAAGGTGATCGTGGTGGGCGGCGGGCTGGTTGGGCTGACGGCGGCGCTGGATCTCGCCAGGCGCGGTATCCGCGTGGTGGTGCTGGACGACGACGACACCGTCAGCGAGGGCTCGCGCGCGATCTGCTTTGCCAAGCGCACGCTCGAAATCTTCTCGCGCCTCGGCATCGGCCAGGCGATCCTGCACAAGGGCGTGCAATGGAATGTCGGCCGCGTCTTCAACGGCGCGCGGGAAATCTGGAAATTCGACCTGCTGCCGGAGCCGGGCCATGCGCACCCGGCCTTCGTCAATCTGCAGCAGTACTACGTCGAGGAATTCCTGGTCGCGGCCTGCATCGCCACCGGCCTGGTCGACCTGCGCTGGAAGCATCGCGTCATCAGCATCGAAAACCGCGCCGAGGACGTCAACCTGCGGCTGGCAACGCCCGCAGGCGAGATCAGCCTTACCGCGGACTGGCTGCTGGCATGCGACGGCGCCCGCAGCTTCATCCGCGAAAGCCTCGCCTTGCCCTTCGTCGGCCAGGTTTTCCGCGACCGCTTCCTGATCGCCGACGTCACCATGCAGGCGAGCTTCCCGCCAGAACGCTGGTTCTGGTTCGACCCGCCGTTCCACCCCGGCCAGTCCGTGCTGCTGCACCGCCAGGCCGACGACGTCTGGCGCATCGACTTCCAGCTCGGCTGGGACGCCGATCCGGACCAGGAAAAACAGCCGGACCGGGTGCGCACCCGGGTGCGCGCGATGCTGGACGCGATGGTGGGGCCGGACGTCGGCTTCGAGCTCGAATGGGTCAGCGTCTATACCTTCCGCTGCCGCAGGCTGGAGAAGTTCCGCCATGGCCGCGTGTTCTTCCTGGGTGATTCCGCCCACCAGGTCAGCCCCTTCGGCGCCCGTGGCGGCAACGGCGGCGTGCAGGACGCCGACAACCTGGCCTGGAAGCTGGCCGCAGTCGTGAACGGCGAAGCCTGCGAGGCGCTGCTCAACAGCTACGATGACGAGCGGATTCCGGCGGCCGACGAGAACATCCTGCACTCCACCCGCGCCACCGACTTCATCACCCCCAAGACGCCGGCCGCCCGCGCCTATCGCGATGCCGCCTTGGCACTGGCCGCCGACCACGCATTCGCCCGCTCCTTGGTCAATTCCGGCAGGCTCTCTGGCCCCTGCCTGCTGGCCGGCAGCCCGCTCAACAGCGCCGCCATCGGCCCGGCGCCCGACGCGCCGCTGCAGCGCGACGGCGAGACGCTCTGGCTGCTTGACCAGCTCGGCCAGGATTTCTGCACCCTGTTTTTCGGCCGGCCCGAGACCGCGCCGCCCGGGGTTCTGGTGATCTCGCCCGAGGAAGTTCCCGGCACGCTGTGGGACCGCGACGGCCTGGCGACCCAGCGCTACGGCGCCAAGGTGGTATTGCTGCGGCCAGACCAGCACGTGGCCGCAACCTGGGACCGTCACGACCCCGAAGCCATCGCCGCCGCCCGCAGCCGGGCCCTTGGCGCATGACCGATCTCGACACCTCACCCCGGCTGGAAGAACCCGACGCGGTGTTCTCAGCCCTCATCGCCGCCCACGCCGGGCTGGACCCGGCACAGTCCCGCGACCTCGACGCCAGGCTGGTGCTGCTGCTGGCCAACCAGATCGGCAACACCGCCATCATCATGGCAGCCATCGCCGAGGCCCGTCGCACGATTTGAGCGCCGGCGCGTTACACACCCTATATGCTGCACTGCACAATAGGATGACGACATGCGCAGACGCTCGATGACCTCGCTTTTGCGAACCGGCACCCGGCTGCTGCGGCTGACCGCGAAGCTGCTGGCACCGGACCTGCTGGTACCAAAGCTCGCCAAGGCCGCGGCTGCGCGAAAACGGGTGGTTCGCGAGGTCGCACCCTCAAAGAAAGTCGCCGCGATAGCCAATCCCGGCGCGCTGCAGATGCTGCTGCACGTGCCCTCTGGTCTGCGCCGATCCAGCCCGCTGGTGGTGCTGCTGCACGGCTGCGAGCAGGAGCCGCTGGCAATGGCCGAGGCCACCGGCTGGCGCCAACTGGCCGACGAGCTTGGCTTCGTGCTGCTGATGCCGCGCCAGATGCAGGAGAACAACTCCCACCGCTGCTTTAACTGGTACCAGTCCGGCGACGTCAGCCGCGGGCATGGCGAGGCCGCCTCGATCCGCGCCATGGTGGCGGACACGGTGAAGCGCCACCGCTGCGATCCCAGGCGCGTCTTCGCCACAGGCCTGTCCGCCGGCGGCGCCATGACTTCCTGCCTGCTCGCCGCCTACCCCGATGTCTTCGCCGCCGGCGCCGTGGTTGCCGGGCTGCCGGCGGGTGCCGCCCAGGGCGTGGTCAGCGCCCTCACCCGCATGGCCGGCCACGGCGGCAGCCTGCCCCCCGCCGCCTGGGCCATTCGGGCGCGTGCCCTGGGCCCCGCCGGCTTCACCGGCCCCTGGCCGCGCCTTTCGATCTGGCACGGCACCGCCGACCATGTGGTGGCCCCCGGCAACAGCGACGACCTCGCCGCCCAATGGTGCGCCATGCTGCCCGCAAATGTGAGGCACGCCACAGCGATGCCGCAAAGCGGCGTTAAGCATACCGCCTGGAGAAATGCTGCAGGGGTGGTCGCGGTCGAACAATGGGAAATCGAGGGAATGGGCCACTGCTACCCAGTCGCGACGGCGCTTTCGCCACAATCCGTGGTGCCGCCCCATCCAATATGGGCCGCTCGCGCAATCGTGTGCTTTTGGGGGATCGATTCACCCGCAGTCCACGGAAAGTTGACCAAGGCGAATATTCCAGCCGTCTGATGAAACTGTTTATTCATGATTTGAGCAAATGTGTGAATGCTCGCACCCTGGAGACGACATGATGCGCGAGGCGGGTTTTGCTATGGACCGTGACGACGAAATCGACCTGCTTGAACGCCTGGCGGCCCGAACCGGCGTCCGCCCCTTGAAGCGCAGCCTGCTGCGCGAGGAGATGTACGACCCGATCAGCGGCGTCACGATCACGATATGGAGCCCACGTACCAGCCCACAGGCCGAGATACGCTGGAATTGACCCCCGCTATCCCCGCTTGAGCATACCAACCGCATGGGCAATCAGGTCGGGATCGCCTTCCAACAGGTCCCGCCGGGTCAGCCGATGCACTTCGTCGGGTACGATCCCAGCCTCCTCGAGAACCTGATCGCCATCGGCGCGCAGCACCCGCCGGATCGCCAGGCGCAGCTCGATGCCCTGGGGCAGCGTGGTCTGCGGATCGCCTGTCAACAAGGCCAGTTGCTGGTGTGTCCACATATTGGCGCCACCGGCGCCGGTGTCGGCATCCACACCGAGGATCTTGCCGAGGCCGTTGTCGCGAAAGCCCGCGGTGAAAATATCGGCCGCCGAATAGCTGCGGGCGCTGGTGATCAACACCACCGGGCCGCAATAGACGCGCTGCGGCGGGACATCGTCGAAATCCGTCATCGGGAAGCCATCCGACCACTCCTTGCCGGCTGCGACTGCCACCTCGAGTGACGGCACCCAGGCCGAAAGGTCGAGCTTCATCGTGTCCTGATCGGGAGACTGCCTGCGGCACAGCGCCAGGGTCTCCGGCGTGGCCAGAAACTGCACCTGCACCGGACGCACGGGCACGTTGGTGAAGAATTGCAGCAGTTGCTCGGCGGCGGCGGCGTAGCCGCCGGGATTGTCGCGAATGTCCAGGATCAGCCCGGTTTTCGGCAACAGCCCCAGAATGCGACGAATTTCAATCAGAAACCCCGAATCCATGCTGAATTTGCGAATGCGCAACACACCGAAACTATAACCATCGGTCTGCCCGGCCCAGGCGCGCAGCTCAGCGAAATCGGTGTCCAATTCCTGGGCTGCATGGTCAGCGCTCAGCAGGCGAGGAGAAAAGACGTGTTGCCGATGGTGCAGCAGCGCCTCGCCCTCGGTGTCGACGGCCATGTGCAGCGCGATCGGATGCAAGGGCTCGGCCCGCTGCGGCGCCGCGACGGCAACCGGCGCCACCCGCCAAATGAGCCGCAGGTTGGTGGCGGGTATCGCCGGGTCGGCGCCTGCGGGCCGATAGCCGACATCGACCCATTCCTCCGCAGGCGGCGGCATCCGCTGCATGGGCCGCTGGGTCAGAAAAGCCACGCCGCGGCTGGCGGCCGCGGCCGGGTTGGCGCCACCGCTGTGGGCCGCCAGGCGCTGCAACACGCGAGCGATCGGGCTGCCGTTCCAGGTGACGATGGTGGCCCCCGGCCCGAAGGGATGATGGGTGAGACCAGTCACCGTCTGGGTGACCAGAACCTGCGGATCGGCCCCCCCCTCGCCTTGCAGCAGCGCCGCCTGGAAGGGCAGGAAGGCGATGCTGCCGGCAAATTCCGCGGGGAGCAGGTAGGACGTGTGAAAATCGCGCAGCTCGGCGAACACGCCGCACAGCGCCTCGTGGAAATCCGGCAGGCCGAGCGGTGCCTCGACGGCGCCGACCTCGAAGGCCCGCGCCAGGGCCTTCAGCCTGGCGACCGGATCGAATCCCTGGGTGACGCGCTTTTGCGGCAGATGCGCGTAATACCCCGCCAGCATCTGAGTGGCGGCGCGAAACACCACGGCCTGCTCTTCGCGCGTCAGCATCGGTGCTGTGGCCAGGAACGCCTGCAGACAGGGCGCATGACGTGGATCGACCACGTTGAAATCATTGTTGTCCGGCATTGTCGAGATTTCCAGGAGCGATCGCCAAGCCTGCCATGCGCACGTGGTTGCGTCGACCGGTGCGATGCTGAATATAGGCGGCAACCCTGCAGGGGAGACAAGATGCGCTGCCGGCACTGCGAGGCCGAAAACCCGGATTCCAGTCGCTTTTGCGACAATTGCGGCAGCTCCTTCCAGGTGGCCTGCGGCAGTTGCGGAACCTTGGCCCGCGCCGGCGCCAAATTCTGTGGTGAGTGCGGGCAAAGGCTGGCAGGGTCGAAAGCCATCGCGGAGACGCCGCCGCACCCGGCCCTGACGGTCGCGGCCAGCAGCCCACCCTCGCGCCATATCGACGAAGGCGAACGCAAGCTGGTGACGGTGCTGTTCGCCGACATCCGTGGCTCCACCTCGCTGATCGACGCGATGGACGCCGAACAGGCGATGAATGTGCTCGATCCCGCGCTGCAGGCCATGACATCGGCGGTCCAGCACTATGGCGGCACCGTCAACCGCGTGCAGGGCGACGGCATCATGGCGCTGTTCGGCGCCCCGGTGGCCAGCGAAGACCACGCCGTGCGTGCCTGCCTGGCCGCCCAGGCGATCGTGGCCGGGGTGGCAGCACTGCACGCGGAGCTCGAGGTACGGGTCGGGCTCAATTCTGGCGACACCGTGATCCGCTCGGTCGGGCAGGACCCGTCGGACTACGACGCCGTCGGCGTCACCGTTCATCTGGCCCACCGCATGGAGACCACGGCCGCTCCCGGCACGGTGTGCCTGACCGGCCGCACGGCGCTGCTGGCGCACGGGGCCGTCGATCTCGAAAGCCTCGGGCGGCAGGAGATCAAGGGCATCGCCGAGCCGGTCGAGGTGTTCCGGCTGATCTCGGCGCATGAGCGCGGCTCGTGGGAGCTGCGCTCGCAGGCCAACCGGCTGGCCGGCTTCGTCGGCCGCGAAAGCGAGCTGCGCATGATGGAACTGGCCTTGGGCCGCGCTGGCCTCGGTCGCGGCCAGGTGATCACGCTGTCTGCCGATGCCGGCATTGGCAAATCGCGGCTGGTGCATGAATTCCTCGTCCATCTCGCCCCCGGCGTGTGGAACGTGGTGCGCGGCGCCTCGATCAGCCATGGCGTGGGCACGCCGTACCGGCTGGCGGCGGACATCCTGCGCGCCTGGCTCGGCGTGCAGCGCAGCGACGCGCGGGCCGATGTGGCGCGCAAGCTGCAGCAGGCGCTGAATCTGCTCGGCATCACCGATGGGCTGGAACAGGCACCGTTGGAAAGCCTGCTCGACCTGCCGGTGCGCAACCCCGGCTGGGCCGAGCTGTCGGCCGACGCGCGGCGGGACCGGATGGGCGCCTCGCTGCGCCAGGTGATGCTGCGCGAAAGCACCAACCGGCCACTGCTTCTTGTGGTCGAGGATCTGCACTGGTCGGACCCGCAGAGCGAGGCGCTGATCCAGGCACTGGTCGACGGCATGGGCGCAGCCCGGCTGCTGCTGGTGGTGACAACCCGCCCGAACCGCAGACCGGCCTGGGCGACGCAGGGCAATCGCAGCTATTCGGTGGCCCTGACCTTGGGGCCGCTGGAGCCGCTGGCCGCCGAAACGCTGCTGGCCGAGTTGCTCGGCAGCGGACCTGAGCTTGCCGAGCTGCGCGCCCGCATCGTGGCCCAGGCCGACGGCACGCCGCTGTTCATCGAGGAGCTGTCACGCGCGCTGATCGAGCAGGGCATCGTGGTGGCCGAACCGCGCGAGGTGCCGGTGGCGCCGCTGCTGCGGCTGACCCGCAGGCTGATCGACGTGCAGATCCCGGCCAGCGTGCAGGCGATCCTGGCCAACCGCATCGACCAGCTGGCGCACGAGCCGCGCCGCCTGCTGCAGGTCGCCTCGGTGATCGGCAAGGACATTCCGCGCGATATTCTGACGGCGGTGGCCGACCTCAGCGAAACGCTGCTGTCGAACCAGCTGGCGGTGCTGCAGACCGCCGAATTCATCTACGAAATCAGCCGCATGGCCGGCACCGACTACACCTTCAAGCACGCATTGACGCAGACCGTGGCGTACGAAGGCATGCTGCGCCGGCAGCGGCGGGATCTGCACGCGCGGGTACTCGGCGTGATGGAGACGCTGGCGGCCGACCGCGCCGACGAGTTGACCGAAACCCTGGCCGAACATGCCCGCCTCGGCGAGGTGTGGGACCGCGCGGTGGTATTGGCGGCCCGTGCCGGTGCCCGCGCCAATCAGCGTTCCGCCTGGGCGGACGCGGTTCGCTTCTACGACCAGTCGCTGGACGCCTTGAACCGGCTTCCTGAAACACCTGAGCGCCTGGCCCAGGGCATCGATGTCCGGCTTGGCATGCGGGTGCCGCTGGCACCGCTCATGCAGCAGTCCAGGCTTCGCCAGATGGTGGAGGAGGCCAACGACCTGGCGCAGCGGCTGGGCGACCTGCCGCGCATTCTCCGCGTCGACATCAACCGCTGTCTGGTGCTGTCGCAGGACGGCGATCTGCCGGTGGCGATCGCGGCCGGGCGCCGGGCGCAGGTCGCGGCGCGCACCTTGGCCGATCCTGCGGCGCAGTTGAGCTGTGCCTTCGCGTTGGGCCAGGCGCTGTGGTTCAGCGGCGAATTCGCCGAAGGCATCGCGGTGATGCAGGAATGCCTGCCGTTGGTGCGCGGCCATATGCGGCTGTTCAACACCGGAACCACCGGCACCGCCTCGGTGCTGATGTTGACCTGCCTATCCAAGACCGAAGCAATGCTGGGAAATTTCGACAGCGCCTTCGCGCTGGCGGCCGAAAACCTCGCCATCGCCGAGGAAACCCGCAAGCCCTACGATATCACCTATGCGCATCTCGCCGTGGGCTTCGCGCATCTGCTCGCAGGCCAGCCGACCGAGGCGATCGCCTCGCTCGAAACAGCGCTGGAGGCCGGCCGGGCGGCGCAGATCCATCTGCTGATCCCCTCTGTCGCCCGCTACCTCGGCCGCGCCTATGTCGAGGTCGGGCGGGTGGCGGAGACGCACGCGCTGATGGCCGAATCGCTGGGGCATGCGCAGGCGGCGAACATGGTGATGCTGGTCGCCTGGTGCGGGCTGGCCGCGGCCAAGGCGCTCACCCGGGATGGCGACAGCATCGGCGCCGATGCGCAACTTCGCGAAAGCCTGCATCTGGCCCGCCAGCACGGTTTCCGGCCGGCCGAGGCGCTCGCCCTCATCCAGACAGTGGAGCTGCGTCTGGCCGATTCCGAGCCGGATCGCGCGGCAGTGGCGCTGGAACAGGCCGCGGCATTGGTGGATGCGCTGTCGATGGGATGTGCGCGCGCCATACTCGCGGCATTGCGCCAACGGCTGGCGACAATTGCCGCATGATCTTCACATTGCTGTGTACTTACCAAGGCTTTCCCTGGCGGCGTGAATGCCACTAGTGTCGAACGTGGATCAATTTTCCGTGGCCAGCCACTTGGTCCGCGCCACGGTTTCGGGAGATTTGGCAGATGCCCAACGACAACGTGCCGCCTTATCCAGGCCTTCCCTATCACGGCGCCCAACCGATCAACCTGCGCGACATGGGCGTGATCCTGCAGATCATGATCAAGGACGCGACCATCCGTGACGCCATGTTCAAGGATCCGGCCGCGACGCTGACCTCGCTGCATTACGATCCCGGCCCCGGCGTGGTCGACTTCTTCAAGACCCTCTCAGCGGCGAATTTCTCGGCGGCCGCCGCCAAGTTCAAGCCGGCGCATCCGGATCCGCAGTTCGGAATGGCCGAATACTGAGACTTCGCCGGTGAGTATGGACGGTGTCGATCCGGGCGTGCTGCTCGTGTCGATGCCGTTCTCGATGGCATATTACCCCAACCTCGCGCTGGGGTTGCTGAAGCCGGCCGTGGAAGCGGCCGGCCAGCGCTGCGACGTGCGGTATTTCTCGCTCGACCATGTCGCCGAGATCGGCGACGATACCAATGCAGCCATGACCGATGTGCGCTACTACGGGGCGCATGTCGGCGAATGGGCGTTCGCAGGTGTCGCAAACGGAACCCCGGAGGAACCCGGCCTGGGGTTTCTCACCGAGGTGTTCGCGACCGATTTCGCCGAATTCCACGAGCTGCATCGCCTGATGGCATTCATCTCGACCCGCGCCGGGGCGGAGGCTTTCGTCGAACGCTGCTACCAGAGTGTCGATTGGTCGCAGTTCCGGCTGGTCGGCTTCACCAGCTCGTTCCAGCAGACCATGGCCTCGCTCGCGCTGGCGCGGCGCATCAAGCTTTCGCATCCGGACATCTTCATCGTCATCGGCGGCGCCAACTGCCAGGACGAGATGGGTGCCGAGCTGCACCGGCAGTACCCGTTCCTGGACGCGGTGTGCCAGGGCGAAGGCGATCGCGCGCTGCCGGAGCTGGTGCGGCGGGTTTTCGCCGGTGCCCCGCTCGCCGGCATTCCCGGCATGGTGGTGCGCGCGGACGGGGAAACCATCGTGCCGCGGGCCTCGACCGATCCGGTGACCGACATGGACAGCCTGCCGGTGCCGGATTTCGATGAATTCTTCGAACGCCACGCGGCCCTGGGCTTCGCCTCGCGCCATCCGCCGGCGGTGGTGTTCGAGACCTCGCGCGGCTGCTGGTGGGGCGCCAAGCACCACTGCACCTTCTGCGGTCTCAACGGCGTCACCATGGCCTATCGCGCCAAAAGCCAGCAGCGCGCCTTCGACGAGCTGGAATATCTGGTGCGCCGCCACGGCACGCGCGACGTGGCCAATGCCGACAACATCCTGGAGATGCGCTATTTCGAGGATTTCGTGCCGCGCCTGGCGGCAAGCGGCCTCGACCTGCTGATCTATTACGAGACCAAGTCCAACCTCAAGCCACGGCATTGGGCGGCCCTGGGGCGCGCCGGCATCCGCAAAGTGCAGGCGGGCATCGAGGCGCTGGACACGAACTTGCTGAAGCTGATGCGCAAGGGGGTGACGGCGCTGCAGAACGTGGCGGCGCTGAAGCTTGCCGCCGAGGCCGGGGTTTACGTCGAATGGCTGGCGCTGTGCGGCTTTCCCGGCGAGACCGGCGCCAGCTACGACGCGACCGCAGCGCTGGTGCCACGCATCTTGCATCTGCAGCCGCCGGCGGCGATGCTGCGCGCCCGCGCCGATCGGTTCAGTCCCTTCTTTCATGAGCCGGAGCGCTTCGGCGTCACGCTCGCGCCGATGCCGGCCTATCGGCATCTGTTTCCCAACGATGAACAGGTCGTAGCGCGGCTCGGCTATCATTTTTCCATGCATTCCGAGGCGCTTGACCAGAGCGAGGGGTACACGGCGCCGGCCAGGATGGCGTTTGCGCGATGGACGCGTCATCACGGCGAAAGCGCCCTATGGGTCGAGCGACAGGATGCGGCAGTGGTGGTGCACGATGCGCGTTTCGGATGGGAGGCCGCGCGCATCCGGCTGGTGCAGGGCATGCCAGCCGCCGATCTGCTGGGCCTGGCCTGGCAACCGACATCCTGGCGCGCGGTGCTGAACCAATTGCCGCACAGCGAGACGGATTTGCGCGATGCCGCCGCCTGGCTCGACGCGCGGGGGCTGGTGATGCAGGAGGACGCGCATATCCTGGCCCTGCCGCTGCGCCAGCCGGGCTTTCGCCGCGCGCCTTCCTGGCCCGAGATCCGCGCGGGGCTGCAGCGCCCGTTCAGCGACACCGGCCTCATGGAAATCGACACGCCTCGCCTCGCGGTATCGGCATGAGCAAGCCCCCGCGCAACCTCGCCGCCATGAAGCGCGAGGCGCTGCTGACCAGTCCGTTCTTTGAGAAGATGCTGCCGCATGAACTCGACGAGCTGATCGCAACCTCCGTCGAACGGCGCACGCCGCGCGGCACCGTGATCTTTTCCAAGGGCGATCCCGGCAGCAGCATGATGGTGGTGCTGGCAGGCCACGTCCGCGTCGGCTCCGTGTCGCTCGACGGGCGGGAGGTGACGCTGAACGTGATGGGCCCGGGCGAGATCTTCGGCGAATTCGCACTGCTCGACGGCAAGCCGCGCAGTGCGCATGCGGTGGCGGCCGACGACACCACGCTGATGGTGATCGAACGCCGGCATTTCCTGCCCTTCCTGCTGCGCCATGAAGGCCTGGTCGAACGCCTGCTGGTGGTGCTGTGCGACCGGCTGCGCAAAACCTCGATGGCGCTGGAGGAGATCTCGCTGTTCGAACTCCCCGCACGCCTGGCGCTGCGCCTGGTCAAGCTCGCCGAGGACTACGGCCGAGATACGCCGGGCGGCGTGCGCATCAGCCTCAAGCTGTCGCAGCGCGACCTCTCCACGCTGGTCGCCAGCTCACGCGAAAGTGTCAACAAGCAACTGCGAATCTGGCGCGAGGCCGGCATGGTCGAGATGGTCGAAGGCCATCTGGTGCTGCGCAACGTGGCAGCGCTGCGGGAGCTGTTCGAGCGCTGATTGTGTTGAACGGAGCGCTGAAAGCGGATATCCTGATGTGCAAGAAAGGATATCCCATGCCGCTCTACATCAAGGACGACACCACCGCGGACCTCGTGCGCGAGCTGGCCGAGATGCGCGGCACGACCAAGCAGGAAGCAGTGAAGCTGGCCGTGACGGCGGAACTGGAGCGTCTTCGCCGCGACACGCTGGTGGAACGGCTGAAGGCATTGCGGGAACGGCTTGGACCGCTTGAGCCCTCCGGACTGTTGGCCGACAAGGCGTTCTTCGATGAGCTTTCCGGCGAACCGTGACGATTTTTGTCGATGCCTCGGCGTTGATCGCCATCATCGCATTTGAAGCTGATGGGCTCGCTCTGGCCCAGGTGCTGAGCTCGGATCGCGATCTTTGCACCTCCGCATTGGCCGCCTGGGAGGCCACGGCCGGACTGGCGCGCAGCAAAAAACTGACACCGAGCGAAGCGCATCGTCAGGTGAACCTGTTCATCCACGAAGCCGCGATCCGCATGATCGCCATCGGCCAGCCAGAATTCGAGCTCGCCGCCGAGGCCTACGCCCGTTTCGGCAAAGGCCGCCATCCCGCGGCCCTGAACATAGGCGACTGCTTCGCCTATGCCTGCGCCCGGTCCAACAAGGCGAAGCTGTTGTTCAAGGGCGACGATTTCGGCAAAACCGATATCGTCGCCGCCTGAAACCAGACCTACAGCGCCGCCACCGCCTCCATCACCGCGACGGCGTGGCCATCGACCTTCACCTTCGGCCAGATTTTCGCGATCTTGCCGGCGCCGTCGACCAGGAACGTCGTCCGCTCCATGCCAAGATAGCTTTTGCCATACATCGATTTCTCCACCCACACGCCATAGGCCTCCGCCACCTGCGTCTCGGCATCCGAGGCCAGGGGGAACTTCAGCCCGTATTTCTCGGCGAATTTCTCGATCGGCTTCATCTTGTCCTTGGAAACCCCGATCACCGGCACGCCAAGCTTGCCCAGCTGCGGCAGCGCCTCCTGGAAGGCGCAGGCCTCCTTGGTGCAGCCAGGCGTGTCGGCCTTGGGGTAGAAATACAGCACGAAGGGCTTGCCCTTCAGATCGGCCAGGCTGACCGTGCGGCCGCCGCTCGCGGGCATCGAAAAATCCGGTGCCGCATCTCCCTCGTTCAGGCTCATGTATCGATCGCTCCCACCAGACGCACAAACGCGGCGCGCACCTCGCGCGCCAGTGCCTCCAGAGTGGCGCGCAAACCGTCCACGTCAACCGCCTCCTCGCCCGCCTGCTGCACGGCGCGCAGCAGGGCGGCCAAGGCGGCGTCGGACAGCTGCGCCGGCGGCCGCGCGCCTTCGGTGATGCGCAGCACGCCCTGCACGGTGCGCCAGACGCGATCGGCGCGGATCACCAGATTGGCGTCCTCCGCCGTCATCGCCCCCTGCGTCCGCAGCTTCGCCGCGGCCAGGCGCAGGGTGGGCGAGGCCGGACCATGCAGCAGCTGGCAGGTCTGGACGATGAACTCCACCTCGATCTGCCCACCCGGCCGCTGCTTCACATCCCAAGGTCCGGAGGGCGGCAGATCGCGCAGCATGCGCATCCGCATCGCCGTGGCATCCGCCAGGGTTCGGCCCGGTTCGCCAAGCCCAATGGCCCGCGCGATCGCAGCCTCGATGCGCGCGCGCAGCTTTGCGGGCCCCGCCACCACCCGCGCCCGGGTCAGCGCCATCCGCTCCCAGGTCCATGCCGAGCCACCCTGGGCCGACCCCGCGTGATAGGCCTCGAAGGCCGCCAGCGACACTGCCACCGGACCTTTGTTGCCGGAGGGACGCAACCGCATGTCCACCGCGTACATTGGACCTTCGGCATCCGGTGCGGTCAGCGCCGCCACGAAGGCATGCACGGCGCGAATGAACCACTGGCTGGCCGGCATCGGCCGCGAACCGGAGCTTTGGCTGACATGGTCGGGATGGTCGTAGATCAACATGAGGTCGAGGTCGGAGCCGGTCATCATCTCGCGACCGCCGGCCTTGCCCATCAGCACCACTGCCACTCCGCCGCCGCGCACCCGGCCGAACCGCGCGGCATAGTCCGCCAGCACCCGCGGCAGCAGCGTCTGCAGCGCAGCATCCGCCAGCGCCGCCCGGCGCATGCCGGCGTCGTCGGCATCCAGCCGGCCTTCCAGCGTGGCCACGCTGATTGCGAAATCGGTCTCGCGAACGGTGCGGCGAATGATGCCGATCGCCTCCTCCAGACCGCGTGCATCGGCCAGCCGGGTGCGCAGCGCCTGGCCCACCGGTGGCGGGTCCACGCCGTCGAGCAGCCCGTCCAGCGCCGAAGGCGTGCGCGCGAGATGGTCGGCCAGTTGCGGCGCCGCCCCCAGCACGTCGGCGATGCGCCCCACCAGCGACAGATTGCGCTGGAACAGCGACAGGATCTGCACCCCCGCCGGCAGCCGGTCGAGCAAGGCCGCGAAACGCATGAAGGCGGCGTCCGGCACCTTCTGCCGCGCCAGCGCCGCCAGCAGCCGCGGCAACACCAGGCCCAGCAGCTCCCGCGCGCGCTGCGAGCGCAGGGCGCGCACCCGCCCGGCATACCAGCCGGTCACCGCGTCCACGATCCGCTCGGGATGCACGAAGCCCATCTCGCGCAGCGCCGCATGGGTCGCAGCCGGCGTGGCGGGTCCCGCGAATTCCAGCACCGCCGCATGGCCGCCGCCGGGAACCGCCTCGAACACCTCGCCGTAGCGCTGCCGCACCCGGTCGAGCTGGCGCAGCAGGGCTGTGGCGAAGCTTGCAGCGTCGGCAAAGCCCATGAACACCGCAAAAGCGGCAAGCTGGTCGGCACGCTCCGGCAGGCTGTGGGTCTGGCGGTCGGCCACCATCTGCAGTCGGTGCTCGACGGTGCGCAGCATGCGGTAAGCCTGCGCCAGCTCGCCCGCGGCGCGCTTGCCGATGTGCCCGGCGCGCGCCAGCAGCTTCAGCCCTTCCAGCGTGCGCGGCTCGCGCAGCGCCGGATTGCGCCCGCCCCACACCAGCTGCAGCGTCTGCACCAGGAACTCGATCTCGCGGATGCCGCCCTGGCCGAGCTTGACGTTGTGGCCGGCGATCCGCGCCACCGGGTCGGCCGACCGTGTCAACTCGGTCTGGCGATGCGCGTCGATGCGCCGCTTCATGGCGTGGATGTCGGCCACCGCGGCGAAGTCCAGATGCCGCCGCCAGATGAACGGGCGGATCGCTTCGAGGAAGTCCGCACCCAGAACGAGATCGCCCGCGATCGGCCGCGCCTTCAGCATTGCGGCGCGCTCCCAGTTCTGGCCCATGCTCTCGTAATA
>Ga0075019_10001148_pt1 | contig 15060 bp, 5 predicted proteins | sample ColStrG_CSR_2013_FD_71473 | JGI IMG/M metagenome (GOLD analysis project Ga0075019, IMG submission 71473) | Freshwater sediment microbial communities in response to fracking from Pennsylvania, USA - Cold Stream Run_MetaG_CSR_2013 | ecosystem: Environmental > Aquatic > Freshwater > Creek >...
CTATGTGGCACTGGGAGCAGGCCCGGTGGTTGCCAACAGCATCGCCGGGGGTTCGGCCCCGCCTCTGGCGCTGGCCACGACCGGGCCGGGCAGCCTGACGGTTCAGGCCCAGCAGATTGATCTGACCGGAAACTTTACCCTGCAAGGGATAGGCACGGCGAGTCTTCATTCCAGCGGTGATGTGGCTCTGCTGGGCGCAACCACGAATTCCTCCACGCGCGTGGCGGGTTCCCTCAACTTTGCCGGCAACCTCGAGATCGATGCGCAGCAGGTCTACACGGCGACCCAGACCGATTTTGGCGTCAACTTCCAGGGGGCGGCCGGCGATGCCACCGTGGGCCAGGTGCTCTTTGGCAGCACGGGCGCCCCGGGTATCCCGCCGCTGTCCGCCGGCGGTTCGCTCAGCATCACCAGTCCGGATGTGAGCATCCAGACCAGCGTTTCAGCGCCGCAGGGCTCGATGGCCATCAATGCCGTACGCAGCTTCACCCTGGGGGCGACCGGGACCCTATCCGTCAGCGGCGCGGCCGTAGTGCCCTATGGCTCCGTGCTCAACGGCACGCAATGGACCTACTCGGCCAAGCTTGGATACGATCCGAACACGTATGTGCTGGGCTCACCCAGTTCCGCGACCGCGCTGCCCGCCAAGGGCATCAGCATTGCCTCCGCCAGTGTTGCCATCGCGCCCGGCTCCAGCATCAACGTGTCCGCTGGGGGCGATACGCTCGCTTCGGAATTCATTGCCGGGCCCGGAGGTCCGACGGATGTATCGCTCAATACCCTGGGCTCGGGTACTGGTGCAAACCCTTATTTTGCCATCCTGCCCAGCCGTGCCGCGTCATTTGCTCCCTATGATCCGCAGATCTACGCCGGGATTTCAGACAACCCTGCGCTGACTGGCGCTCAGCAGTTTCCCTTTTCGCTGGGCCGCACCCTGACTCTGGCGGCAGGGAGCGGCATTGCAGCGGGAACCTACACCATCCTCCCGGCCAAGTACGCACTGCTGCCGGGCGCCTACGCGGTCAAGGCTTTTGCGGGATCGGCGAGCCTGGCACCGGGCACCACGTTTGCGGAGGGTGACGGCACCGTGGTCGTCGCGGGCAAGCTGGGTTACGCAGCGGCCGATACGCAGCAGTCGCTGTGGAGCAACTATCGCGTCTATACCGGCGCGCAATTTCGCCAATTGGCCCAATTCAACGACTACCTGGGATCGCGCTTCTTCGATGCGGCGGCTCTGGCCAGCGGTCTGGGGCTCACGCGCGGGCCGCAGGATGCAGGGACACTGTCCATCGCCGGCCAGGCCATGACCCTGGATGGTCAGATACAGGCGGGCGCGCCGCAGGGCCGGGGCGTGGATTTCTCCCTCTCAGCGCCCGACATCGTGGTATCCAGTGCCGCCAATGGCACCGGAGCACCACAGGGGCAGCTGCAGGTCAACGCCGACTACCTCTCGGCGCTGGACGCGGCAACGCTGGTCCTGGGTGCGGTGGACAGCCGCAGCGGCACTGCGATGAATCTGTCCAACCTGGCCAACACCGTGACGCTCAATGCCAGCGCCAAGCCGCTGTCGGCGTCCGAATTGGTGTTGGCGGCTTCCGGTGCGGTGACCCTGGGTGACGGGGCCGCCCTGCTGGCGTCGGGGTCCGCGACGCCGCTCACCCGCTCCGTGGTGCTGCCCTCCGATGGCGCCGCCCTTATTGCTGGAACCGGCAACGCATTGCCTGCCGTCATTCACGCGAGTGGGACGGGTGTGACTGGCAACCTGAGCCTGGGCGCGAACGCATCGGTGAGCGCTGCCTCGGTCGTATTTGATGCCACGGGCACCCAGAGCTATGCGCCGTCCATCCAGCTGGCGACGGGCAATCTTGCGCTATCAGCGCAGAGCATGGCCTTTGGCAGTGCGCCCACGGCCTTTACCGGGCTGGTCATCAGCGACGCGCTGCTGGCCCAGTTGGGGGCGGCTGGCAATCTCACCCTGGCCAGTTCTGGTGGCATGCAGGCCTTTGGCAGCGCGACGATCGGCGCGCTGGACACGAACGGTTTGCCGCTTCTCAATTCGCTCTCGCTGCTGACGCCGGCGCTGACCAGCTCCGGGGCGGCGGATGCCCGGCTGGTGCTTAACGCAGGCCATATCAATCTGGAGGGCAGTGCGACGGCATCGACCCTGCCCCAGGGCAGCGGATCGGGCGCGCTCCTGCTCAATGCGATCGGCAGTACACGCCCCGGTGCCGATGGCAGCATCGCGGTATCTGGAGTGGAATCCCTGTCCGGATTTTCCCAAGTCAACGTCCAGGCGCTGGCCGCCAGTACGTCCGCTGCGCCGGCGGTTGGCGGAGACCTCGTTTTTCAGGGCGCCGTGGGCGCGAGCGCCGCGCTTGAGGCGCTGGGCGCCAGCACTGTCCAGATTGACGCCGCACGCTTGACGGCCGCCCGTGGGGTCAACGCCCAGATCACGACGCCCGGCAGCCTTACCGTACTGAGCAACGGTTTGGCTCCCGCGCCGCAGACTACGCAGGTGGGTGCGGCGCTCGCGGTCCAGGCCAGCAGCATCGACTTTGCCGGTCGCATCGACCTGCCGGCCGGCACGGTAAGCCTGGCGGCAACCGGGCCTGCCGGTGCCGGAGATGTCGTCCTTGAAGGCGGGTCCTCCCTACGCGTGGCGGGCATGACGCAGGGGTTTGCGTCGGCCTCGGCAGACCTGTCCGCCGGCAGTATCCTTCTGAGCAGTGCGGGCGGCAAGATCACGCAAAGCGCGGGTAGCACCCTGGACCTGGCCGGGGCGGGCAAGCTGGGTGATGCGGGCACGCTGCAGCTGCTGGCTCCTAACGGTACCGTTGACCTCGGTGGCAGCATGCTGCTGCAGGCGGGTACGGCGGCACAGGGCGCGAGCGTCACCGTAGATGCCGGGACGCTAGCCAATAGTTCGCAGATCGTGCAGGCCATTGCCAGCGGCAGCGGCGCGGGCGTGGCCAACGAGGTATCCCTGCGTGCGCGCAGCGGAGATATCACCCTGGCCGCGACCGATACCGTGCGCGCTGCCAGGATCAGCCTGGAAGCCGACGGCGGTGGCCTGCCGGGTGCGGGCTCCATCGTGGTGTCCGGTCAGTTGCTCGCAGGCGGCCCGTCGGGTGGATCCGTGGCGCTGTATGCCAACGACCAGATTTTGCTCAATGCTGGCAGCGTCATTGACGCCAGTTCCAGCGCTGCCAACCAGTATGGTGGTTCGGTGTACCTGTCGGCACGGGTGAACGCCGCAGGGGCGGCTGCGACAACGCTCGATGGTATCGTGGTCAGCGCGGGCGCAACGGTCGATGTCAGCGCGCATGGCGCGGCGACCGATCCCACGCGTGGCGGCATCATCACCCTGCGCTCGACTGCGGTCAATGGCAATGACGTGGCCATTGCTCCCGTGTTGGGCAATCTGCTGGGGGCGCGCCAGGATATCGTCGAAGGGGTGCAGATCGCACAGCAGACCGGGGACATCACCCTGGATGCCAGTGCGGGTGGACTCATGTCCACCGAGGCCGCGGCGCTGCAGGCGTACATGGCTGCGGTATCGGCCAACGGCGTAGCTGCGCGCCTGGGTCTGGCGGGCAATCCCGCCCTGAGCCTGCGGCCGGGCCTGGAAATCACCACGCCGGGTGCCATAACCGTCACGGGCGTGCTCGATTTTGCAGCTGGCCTGGCCGGCGGTGCGCCCACCTGGCGTTATGGCGCGGGTACGGCGGCCGCCAGTGTGCCCGGAGAGCTCACCCTGCGGGCGGGTGGGCAACTGAGCATCGGCGCAAGCGTGAGCGACGGCTTTGCCAGCAGCGCAACGAACGCGAAGATCTTTACCGCCGGCGACAGCTGGAGCTACGGCTTTACCGCGGGTGCCGACCTGGGCGCTGCCGATGCCGCGCGCACGAGCGCCGCGGCGGATCTGGTGATCGGTACGGGTAGCGCACGCAACAGCGTTCTGGTGCGCACGGGAACCGGGAACATTTCCCTGTCGGCGGGGCGCGACGTGGTGCTCGACAACGTACAGGGCCAACAGGGCAACGTGGTGTACACGGCCGGACTGGGAAATGTCGTGCCCAGCGTGCCCTTCGTGACGGCAGGAGCGATTACGCCAACGCTGGTTTCCGATGGCGGCAGCCTGAGCGTTAGCGCAGCGCGCAACGTGGACGGCTCGGATGCGTCCGCGGGATTTAATCTCATCGGCAGCACACAGTTCATCAACGAGTGGCTGTATCGCGGGGGACTCGGGACGACGGCATTTGCGTCGGCGGTCTGGGTGAACTTTGCCAGCTTCCAGCAGGGCTTTGGCGCCCTGGGCGGTGGCAATCTGGTCGTGCGTGCCGGTGGCGACATTGCGCGGGTGGGCGCCGTGGTGCCCGACAGCCTGTATGCCGTCAATGGCGTCGCGTCGCAATTTAACGCTGGCGCGCTGGATGTGCGCGCCGGTGGCCAGATCGTCCAAGGCCTTTATTACGACGAGTCGGGCAGCGCCCGCCTGCGTGCTGACCAGATCGCTTCCAGCGCGGACCCACAGGCTTTGAATCAGGCTATTTCAGCCGGTGATCAAAGCCTGATAGGTGTGCGCCTGGCCTCCGGCTCGGCGGCACTCAGCCTGCAGTCCCGCACGGGTCTGGAAGTCAACGATTCGATCAACCCCACCGCCTTCCTGGAGCCGATAGCCTTGATTTCCGGCCGCGCCAAGCTCAAGTACGACACGAGCTTTTTCACCTATGGCGCGGGCAGCTCCGTTGACATGCGGGTGAGCGCGGGCAATCTATTGCTCGATGGCCTGTCGGCGGACCGTTCGCCCGCGCTTACCACCGCGCTGGACAATATCGGCGACATCATGGCGCCGCGGGTGTCCCTGACGAGTTTTGGGGGCGATGTAGCGGGCAACTTCGGATTTCGCGGGGCGGACCGCGACGCGGGGGATTCGACCGCCGGCAGCTTTTTCCGGCTGTTCCCGGCGGCAGATGGCAATCTGAGCCTGTTGGCCGATGGCAATCTGGTCAACACCAATTTTGTGATGTCCCAGGCGAATCCGGCGATCCTGCCGTCGCTGCTCGCCCCCGCCAAGGGGCTTTTTGCGTCGTCTGGCCAGAACCCGTCCATCCTGGATACGCCGCAGGTCGCTGCCCTTGCCCTGCACGCGGGCGACGCCAACCCGGTCGAGGTCGTTGCCCGAACCGGTTCCATCGACACGGTCTTCCTGGACCTGCCCAAGATGGCGCAGATAACCGCGGGCCAGAAAATCTATTCCTCCCAGGGCAGCCTGGTGGCTTTTGACATCCAGAATGCCGATGCCTCGAGCCTGAGCACGATCTCCGCGGGCAGCAATCTGGATCTGTCGGCCTATACCAGCAACCACATTTACATCAGCGGTCCCGGGGCTGCGCAAATCCTGTCGGGGGCTTCCATGGATCTGGGCACGGGTCCGCGCAACGAAGTCCTCTCCGTTGGTAACCGCTTCAATCGCAATCTTCCCGCGGAAGGCGCATCCCTCATCGTCGCCGTTGGCGTGGGCCAGGATGCCAATGGCTTTGCCAACGCGCCCGATTACCGCAACCTCGTGCTGCAGTACCTGCAAAACGATGCCTTTGCCGCCGAAGGCAATCTGTCCGCGGGCTTGAACGCGCAGGTATTGGCGTCCCTACCCACCACGGATGCCTATCAGCCGCTCGTGGCGCTGCTCAAGGGGGCGCTGGCAGCACGCGCGGCCGGAACGCCTGAGCCGCTGGCGACGCTCACGGCGCAGCTCGATGCGCTCCCACCCTCCTTGCTCGCTACCGGAGCCCTGCGTCTGGCCACGGCGGTGCAGGACGTGAGCAATACCCGCTTTGTTTCCACACGCAACGCCGATACCTTCGCGCCGGCCTACGCGGTCTTTACCGACTTGTTTCCCCAGACTGCCAATGGCGCGGCGGTCATCCGGGGATTTGCGGCGGCCAATCCTTTTTCCACGGATCCGCAGGCCGCCAGCCTGCAGTCGCAGGTGCTTGCGGGGCTCCCTGCGGACCTGGCGCAGGTAGTGGGCATCGGCATTGCCTCGGGGGGCATCGGACAAGCGGGTTCCGCCTTCGAAAAGGCCCTGGCGGCGCTCGATCCCTCCCGTCTGCAGTCGGACGCCCGCTTGTTGCTGGCCAAGGTCCTGTCGGTGGCCGGCACGGAAACCGACCGCCTGCGTACCGCCGGTCAGCTCGACGCCACGGCCGGATCTCCTTTTGCCAAGGCCTTGACGGCGCTGGGCGCGGCCTTTAGCTCGGGCGGGCCGGCCGGCATCAATGACCTGTCGATGGTGTACAGCCAGATCAAGGTGGAGCAGACCGGCGATGCTGCGGTGCTGGCTCCGCAGGGGGGCGTCAAGGTAGGGCAGGCGACACCACCGGCAAATGCCATCACCAAGCCGGCGGCGAATCTGGGCATCCTGACGCTGGGCGGTGGCGACATCATAGGCATGGTGCGCGACAACTTTGACGTGTTCCAGTCCCGCGTCTTCACGGTCGCTGGAGGCGATATCTCCCTGTGGTCGTCCCTGCAAAATATCGATGCGGGCAAGGGTGCCCGCGACCTGGCGGTGGCTCCGGCGCCTGTACTGGTAACGGACCCCAGCACGGGCGTGCAGTACTTTGACATTGCTGGGGCGGTGACGGGTAGTGGTATCGGCGCCCTGCAGACGCAGCCTAACCAGCCGGTAAGCAACATTGCCCTTATGGCACCCGCCGGCTATGTCGATGCGGGCGAAGCCGGCATCCGTGCCGCTACCGGTTCGGTGACGCTGGGCACCAACCTCGTGATCAATGCGGGCAACATACAGTCGGCAACCGGTGTCAGTGGTGGTGCGGTGGTTGTGGCCGCGCCGCCGCCCTTGCCTTCCTCCTCGGTTAGCAACGCGGCCGAAAAGGCCCTGGAAAACGCCAATCGGGAGGCGCAAAAAGAGCAGGAGAAGGAAGCCAAGCGGGTGGAAAAGGAGCGGCACCGCCGGGTGACGGGCGAATTCCTGGGCTACGGCAGCCAATAGCGCGGACGGGCGGCGGGCTCAAGGTCCGCCGCGTCAAGGACCGCCGCGTTGGTGCGGCGTCACGCCTTCTTAGGCGCCGTCCATGGGATGCGCTTGCAGCGCGTCGCGCAGGCCAAGCACAAGTGCGTGCCAGTTGCCGGGGTTGGGCTGCCGGAAGAGCCTGGCACTGGGGTACCACGGGCTGTCATCCCGGTTCAGCCAGCGCCATTCCGAGGGTTTGGGGAGCAATATCCACACAGGTACGCCTAGGGCCCCCGCCAGGTGGGCAATTGACGTGTCGACGGACAAGACAAGGTCCATGCAGGTGAGCAGCGCCGCGGTTTCGCCAAAATCGTGTAGATCGGCGCGATGGTCGTGGATGCCCGGATGGGCCAGCAAAAACGGCTCGTCGCTTGCGCGCAACTCGTTTTGCAGCAGGTGGACTTCACCGCCGAAGGGCAGTAGTGGCTCCAGGGAGGCAAGCGGCATGGAGCGGCGTGCGTCATCCGCAAAGCGCCGGTTGCCGGAAACCGCTATGCCAATGCGCCGCTGCCCGACTTTTTTGCCCAGTTTATTCTGCCAGTGCCGGACCCGGTCGGCTTGCGGCACCAGATAGGGGGCGGCCTGGCTCGTCTGGGCGATATTTCCCAGCGTCGTTCCAAAGGCCAGCGGCAGGCTCATCATCGGACAATGAAAATCGTGCGTGGCCTGGTGCGCGCCGGGAACGAGTAGCGTGATCTCGTCGCTGATGCCGCGCAACAGCGGATGCAGCGCGCTTACCGCTTCAACGCTGACACGTGCTCCCAGATCCAGCACCGGGCGGATGTAGCGCGCAAACTGCAGGGTATCGCCGATTCCCTGCTCGGCGTACAGCAGCACGGAGCGTCCGTGCAGTTCCTGTGCCGGAACATCGGCCTGGCCTCTCCAGCGCATGCCATCGCCCGCTTGGGGCGCACGCTGCTCCGGGCCTTCCAGGCGTTTTTCATAGAGCTGCCACCCCCTGGAAAAATTTCCGCTCTTGAGGCAGCAGTACGCGCTGTTCATGAGCGTTTTGTAATCTCCGGGCTTCAGGGCTACCGCGGCTTCCATGGCCTCCACCGCCAACGCGGCTTGCTGTTGTGCCAGCAATGCCCAACCGCGTATGACTAGCAGCTTGTAGGCCTGGGTATCGGCAGGCAGCGAATCAGTCAGCGCCAATACCTCGGCACTGCGGTCCAGGTCAAGCAGGCATTGCAGGCGATGCAGCAGGGATTCGAAATCCGGGCCGTAGCTCAGGCAGCGATCAAAACACGCGAGCGCTTCCTCCAGGCGAAAAAGCCGCTCCAGCGCGATGCCGCGGTTGTACCAGGCTTGCGGCAACTCGGGCGTCAGCGCCAGGCAGCGATCGAAACTCTCCAGTGCCCGGGCGTGCTCCTTGAGTCCTTCCGTAAGTATGGTTCCCCGGTTCAGCCATCCCTGCGGCCAGTGGGGAGCCAGCGCCACGGTTCTATCGAGGCACTCGAGGGCTTCGGGGCCGCGCTCCAGGCGCAAGAGGGCCAAGCCGGCAAAGCAGCAGGCGACATGCAGGTCCGAGCCACCGCGCGCCATCCAGGCCTCGCAGCGTTGCAGGCACTGCTGCATACCCAGACGCGAATCGCTCTCCCGGCCCAGCTCCTGCAGGGCCATGGCCCGCCAGTAGTGCACCGCGCCGGTGTCATCGGGAACGAGCGCAAGCACGCGCTCGTAACTGCGCACGCAGTCGCCAAATTGGCGGGTTTGGAACTGGGCGCTGGCCAGGTGCCGCCAGGCTTCGGCAAAGTCCGCCCGAAGGCTCAGGGCTTTCTTGAGGACAGCGATCGCCTCGGTGTGTAGTCCGCAATCGTGCAGGGCGGACCCTAGCAGGCGCAGGCCATCGAAGTTACGCGGCTCGAGCACCAGCGCCTGCCGGTACTGCGCAATTGCCCGCTCCAGCGCGCCCGCGCGGTGATCGGCAATCGCGCACGACAGCAGCAGCTTGACGGGACTGGCACCCGCCGCCGATCCGGCCCTCCCGCCGGGCAATGGACGGTTCATGCGGGCTCCCGGGTTTCCAGACATTGCACAACTGCAGCCAGGACCCCGTCCCAATCGCCGGGTGCTGCTTGGCGGAAAAGGCGGGCACTGGGGTACCAGGGGCTGTCCGCGCGTTCCTGTTGCCAGCGCCATTCGGGCGCCCAGGGCAGCAGGATCCAGACGGGCAGATTCAGCGCCCCCGCGAGGTGGGCGAGCGCGGTGTCAACGCTGATGATGAGATCCATGTGGGAGGCGATTGCTGCGGCGTCCATGAAGGTGTCGAGTTCCGGGCCAACAAACTGTGTGTGGGGCAGGGTAGCCAGGCAGTTCCGGTCTGCATCGGACAGCGATTTTTGCAGTACAAAGAGGTCGGCGACTGCGTCCAGAGAGGAGAAAATGCGCAGGGGCATGGAACGATTGCGATCATTGGTGTGTTGCGGATTGCCGGAGCACGCCAAACCGATGCGCAAGCGGCCGGAACGACGGGGGATGCGCTCCGACCAACGGGCTGTTGCCGCTGGTGACACGGAAAGATAGGCGCCGCTCCATGAAAAAACAGTGGTGCTCTCCAGCAGGCCCGGCAGGTCCAGCAGCGGCGCCTGGAAGTCAAAGTCGGGGGCTGCGCCTTGGGGATCGAGGACCGTGCACCCGGGCAGCGTCGCCATGAGCTCGCACAGCACGGCAGGCACCTGCAGGTAGACCCGCGCGCCCAGCGCGGCAATCCGGGGCGCATAGCGGCAAAACTGCAGCGCATCGCCGTGACCCTGTTCCGCCCAGAGCAGGATACGGCAGCCGGGTTGTATCTGCGCCAGGCTGCTCAGCGAGGCGCGTTCGTGCGCGCGCGCGGGGGCGCTGTGGCACTGCCAGCGGTAGGCGTACTTTGGCCAGCCCCGTGCAAAATCGCCCTGCAGCAAGCGTACGTGCGACTCGTTCCAATGGGCATCGGCACACTCCGGGTCCAGGGCAAGCGCGCGGGCATAGCACTGCAGGGCCTCGTCGTAGCGACGCAATTCGAAGAGGGCAACTCCCCGGTTGGACCAGGCCTGCACGTAGCGTGGGTCTAGCGCCAGCGCTTGGTCATAGGAGGCGATCGCCGCCACGAGATCATGACGGGCCTTGAAGATCACGCCGCGATTGCACCAGGCCTTGGCCTCGGTGGGATCGAGTACGAGGCAGCGCTCGTAGGCGGCCAAGGCTTCGTCCGCACGCCCCAGTTCCATGAGGGCAACGCCGCGGTTGAACCAGAGCTGGGCGTCCTCGGGTGCCTCGAGCAAGCCCTGCGCAAAGTCCTCCAGTGCCGCGCCGGGATGCCCCAACGATACACGGCTGATGCCACGATTGAGCAGCAACGGTGCGCGGGGTGCGCCGCATTCCATGGCCTGCGTAAACCGCGCCACGGCTGCCGCATGCCGGCCCAATGTTCCCAGGCAGGTGCCCGCCCCCATCAGCGCCAGGCCGTGCGCAGGCGCGCGCGCCAGGGTGGCCTCGAACGCAGCCAGGGCGGCTTCGTGCTGATTGCTTGCCGCATAGGCAAGGGCGCGCAAATAACAGCTTTCGGTGCCGTCAGCCTGCAGCGCGGCAACCCGCTCCAGCGCCTGCAGTGCCGCGGCCGGTTCGGCGCTTTCCAGGTGAATCTGCGCACAGGCGAACCAAGCCGCTGCCAGTTCCGGGTTGACCTGCGTGGCGCGGCGGGCGCAGTCCAGTGCCTCGGCGCCCCGGCGCTGGTGCAGCAGGCACAGCGCCAGATTGGTGAGCAGGGAAGGGCGGTCGGGCTGTAGATCCAGCGCCGCACGCAGGCACTGCTCCGCTGCAAGATACTGTCCGGCACGCAGGTGCGCCGTACCTTGCTCAAAGTGCTCACGCGCGCGCTCAACGCTGCTCATGGCGCTACCACCCGGGCGTGCCCAAGGCCGGGGCGCGCGGCGAGTGCCGCCAGATCGGCGGCGAGTTCGCTGACGACACCTGACCAGTCCCCCCGGGACTGCATGCGGTACAGACGCATGCCCGGGTACCACGGCGTATCCCGGCGCTCGAGCAGCCAGCGCCACTCGGAAGGTCGCGCCAGCAGCACCCAGGCCGGTACACCCAGTGCCCCGGCCAGGTGCGCTACCGACGTGTCCACGGAAATGACCAGATCCATGCAGGCGATAAGGGCGGCGGTGTCGGAAAAGTCGTGCAGGTGGGGCCGGTGATCGACGAGCGCCAGCCGTTCCATCACCGGCACATCGTGCGAGCGCAGCGTGGGTTGCAGCAGGTGAAATTCCAGGTCGGCACCGAAGATGGGTAGGAGTTGCTCGAGGTTCATGGAGCGCCGGCGATCTGCGGCATGGCGGGGATTGCCGGAAAAAGCCAGGCCGATGCGCGGCCGGGTCGTGCTGCCCAAGCGCGCACGCCAGCGCGCGATGGCCTCCGGCGCGGCAGTCAGGTAGCAAGCCTGCGCGGGAATGGAATCGAGCCGGGTTTGCAGGGCGTAGGGCAGGCTCATGATCGGGCATTGCCAGTCGGCCGGAACCACAGAGCCGGGCAAGGCAAGCTGCAGGCTAGGCTCCAGGCTAGCCAGGAGCCCGTGCAGGTCTGCGGGTGCCTCGAGCACGATATGCGCGCCGCGCTCCTGAAGGAGCAGCACGTAACGGCAAAATTGCAGCAGATCGCCAACGCCCTGCTCGGGGTAGAGCAACAGCGTCTTGCCTGTTAGGTCGCCCAGGCCGCGCCAGTCGGGCACAGCCGTGCGCCGTCCTGCGGCCAGGGGATTGCCAGTAAAGCGGCCTTCGTTGAGTTCCCAGCCGCGCGCAAACCGGCCCAGCAGGAGGTTGGCAAAGGCGCAGTGCATTCGGACGCTCGTATCTCCTGGAGGCGACGCGCGGTACGCGTCTTCGATCGTCTGCAGGCCTGCTTCGCCTTGACCCGACCAAATGCGGGCCCAACCCAGAAGCGCACGCACGTCGTGTCGTCCGGGGTGGCGCGCCAACAGGGAGCCGGCAAGGTCAATCACTTCGGCATCGCGTCCGGCTTCAATAAGTAGGGTTAGCCGGTGAAAATCCTGCTGGTCCGCCGGGCGATAGGCAATGGCCTCCTCCAGGTGGCGCAGCGCCTCGGCGTTGCGGCCCAGCAGGGTGCAGGCCAGCGCCATGTCGTTGAGAATTTCCGCAGAGCGCGGAGCCAGGCGCCGGGCGTGTTCGAGCGCCTGCAGCGCGCCGTGCGGTTCACCGAGCTCCAGTTGCGCGCAGGCCTGCCAGTGCCAGGCCTGCGCATCGTGCGGCTCGCGCGCGCAAAGGGCCTGGCTGTAGCCCAGCACTGAATCGAACCGCCCCGTGCGCAGGCTGGCGCTGGCCAACAGGCGCAGCAAGGGGACGCTGGTCTTGGCGCCTGATGCCAAGGGTGCCAGGGCTTGGAAACATTCCTCAAACCGCCCGGACGCATGCAAGGCCTCGCCGAGCTGCTGCGCGATTGCGCTATTGCCGGGATCCTGTTCGCGTGAAAGCTCAAGACGGCGCACGGCGGCTTCCGGGTTGCCCTGGCTAAGGTATGCCTGACCCTGCAGGTTGGGCGATGTACGGTGCATGGGAGGCATCATCGGGGAAATCGGCTGGCCTCGGTCCAATCGGCTACCGCCGCACAAATATATAGCAGCGCCGCGTCAAATTCCCGAAATATCCCGACGCCAGACTGTCACGTTTGACATCGCCAGCGTGGCTGGCATGCGGGCACCGAGAGAATATGAAACGAATTCTTGTCTTGCTAGGCCTTGTGGCCTTGTTGCTTCCCCTGACTTCCCAGGCATGGTGGAGTGGTGACTGGAAGTATCGCAAGAAAATTACCGTCAATACCTCCTCTACCGGAACCGAGATCAAGGAATCCTTTGGCCCGGGGCTGGTCGCCGTGCGGCTTCACTCGGGCAATTTCCTGTTCTCGGACAGCAGGCCCGACGGCTCGGACATCCGCTTTGTTGGCAATGATGACAAAACACCCCTGCACCATTTCGTTGAACTGTTTGACAGCAACAATCAGCTGGCGATCATCTGGGTTCAGCTGCCCAGAGTAACTGCGGGTACGAGTGCAGACTTCATCTACCTGTACTCTGGTAACGACAAGGCGCCCGCCGGCAATGACGCGCGGGCAACCTACGGAACCGACCAGCTTCTTGCGCTTGAATTTGGCGAAGCCCAGTTGCCTTTTCACGATGGCAGCGCCTATGCGACGCCGCTTTCCGGTGATGGCGTCACGCCCGATCCCAACGGGCTGTTCGGGGGCGCTGCGCTATTTTCCGGAGGAGCCCTTACCGCGGCCGTGCCCGCCGGGGTTCACGTGGCACCCGGCGGGAGCTTGAGTTTTTCAGCTTGGGTGCGACCCGCCAGCGCACAAAATGCGCATCTGCTGGACTGGGGTCCTCTGAGCATCGCTCTCGAGGGCGAGACCCTGGCGGCGCACCTGGGCAAGGAGTCAGCCATCGGGGGCAAACTGGCTGCTGGCGCATGGTCCCACGTCGCGGTGACGGTTTCTGCCGAACGCCTGCTCGCTTACGTGAACGGCGTACAGGTTGCAAGCGCTACCGTATCGGTGCCGGAAATCGCCGGCCCGGTGCTGATAGGCCAGGGCCTGCGCGGATCCATGGATTCGCTGGGACTTGCCGGGGTCGCGAGAACGGCTGCTTGGGTGCAGGTTGCGGCGGCCCAGGGAACGGACGGGAAGCTTCTGGCGTACGGCGAATCGGAGGCCGGCGAGGATGCCGGCGGTACGAGCTACATCAAGATCCTCTTTAGCAGCCTCACCCTGGATGCGAAGGTAGTCATCGCGATCCTGGGGCTCATGTTCCTGGTGGCCGTATGGGTCATGGTGAGCAAGGCCATTGTCCTTTCCCAGACGGTGCGGGCCAATGCCGATTTTCTGGCCGGATTCAGCGCCAAAGCCGAGGAGTTCCTCGACCCGAACTCGCCGCTCGCCCGCGAGTTCGGGGAGGGCAGCATGCCCAATTCGCCGCTGGCCCGCATGTATGAAACCGGCATGCGCGAGTTGCGCATACGGCTCAAGCGGCGCCAGGGTGACCTGTCCGCGGAATCGGTGGCGGCGATCAAGGCGAGCATCGATGCGACCCTCGTGCGGCAGTTGCAAGCGCTCAATTCGCTCATGGTGCTGCTGACCATCGCCATTTCCGGTGGGCCGTTCCTGGGATTGCTGGGCACCGTCGTCGGCGTGATGATCACCTTTGCCTCGATTGCAGCTGCCGGTGATGTCAATATCAACGCCATCGCCCCTGGCATTGCCGCCGCGCTGCTGGCGACTGTCGCCGGTCTGGGCGTGGCCATACCGTCCTTGTTCGGCTACAACTGGCTTATTACCCAGATCAAGGCGATTTCTGCAGACATGCAGGCATTTTCCGACGAATTCATCTGCAAGATGGCTGAGACCCACGTCTCCGCTGCGTGACCCGCGTACACAGAAAGCCGCCCGATGCAGATCCAGGAAGACAAGGCCTACGATGACATCAATGTCACGCCCATGCTCGACCTGGCCTACGTGCTCCTGGTGATCTTCATCATCATGACCACCGCGTCGGTCCAGGGCATCAAGGTCAACCTGCCCAAGGCCACCAATGCGCCCAGCCTCGCCAAGCCCAAGACAAAGGCGATCACCATCACCGAAGACGGGCGGATTTTCCTCGATGCGTATCCGGTGAGCATGGAGGAACTTGAGCAGCGCATGCGCGATCTCAAGGCCGCCGATCCCAGCTTTCCCGTGGTCATCAAGGGTGATGCCCACGTGCAATACGAAAAGGTCATGGGTGTGCTGGACCTGATGGGGCGGCTTGATATCACGCAACTGGGTCTGGTAACCCAGCGCATCGTCCATTGATGGAAACCGGGCAGCAGACGTCCGACCATGGCCGCTTCCAGCAAGCATAAGAAGGCACGACGCGCGGCCCCCCTGGTGCTGGCTCTGGTCCTGGGCGTACCGCTTGTGGGTGTGGCGCTGTCTGCACTTTTTAGCAAGACCGACGCCGGTCACCACAAGACCGTGACGCAAATAACCTTGAT
>Ga0075019_10001149_pt1 | contig 15059 bp, 19 predicted proteins | sample ColStrG_CSR_2013_FD_71473 | JGI IMG/M metagenome (GOLD analysis project Ga0075019, IMG submission 71473) | Freshwater sediment microbial communities in response to fracking from Pennsylvania, USA - Cold Stream Run_MetaG_CSR_2013 | ecosystem: Environmental > Aquatic > Freshwater > Creek >...
ACCTATACGGGCCCGTAGGGGGCTCGTATTTGACCTTGTAGCGGAGTTTTGAAGTTAGATAGAAAGAAGATATTAATGAAAATTTATTTAAAATTTCTCAATTCTTGAATAAAATAATCTCAATTCCTAAACATTAAGCAGCTAAAGCACGAATGACGGCCGAGACTGTTGATAATTCTGGATTGAATTCTTTTTTAGGATCTATCAAATCGTAAAGCGTTCTTCTACCGATTCCCGCTTTTTTAGCGATTCCTACTTTGTTGACTGTCATCAAATGTGCAGTCAGAACCTCTCTGAAAGATTCTAAATCTCCACTTCGGATACACTCTAAGAGCGTTTCAGAAACAAGTTTTGCATCTTTTAATTCAGGACTGCTAAAGGGTACGTGTTCCTTCAAGTATTTCGTCGCGGATTTTTTTGGCTTTTTGGATGTCCCGATTTTGCGCATGCTTATTTCCTCCATAGAGAGCTACTACAATGGCTGAACCCCATAGGAATGAGTAAACCCTGGTTCCATTGAGCCATTTGAGCTCGATTAAGCCCTCAAACCGTTTGTGGTTCCCGAAATGGCCTAGAGCCACCAGATCCAATCTAGAAAGGATCTGGGTCTTGAGCTTAGGTTGCTGCTCGTCTAGCCATTCGTCGAACTCCTCGGTTCTGAGGACCTTGTATTTCACAGATTCAATTGTGCGGTATAATGCACACATTGTCAAGACCAGTGTAAAAGCCAATAAAAAGCCCCCAGAACCTGATTAGATCCTGAGGGCTTAAAGTCTTGGGTCTAGATTGCGCTAATAGCGAGGATATCTAGAATAAAAATTTTAAGCCAGGGTTGTAGGTAGTTTCTGGATGATGGGTCATCATTTCCAGTTTCATAAATAAAATTTCCGTCATCCAATCTTTGGATACGAAATGGAGCTTCGTACTAGACATGCCGCCGGTATATCACCGCTTGCTCACCCTTAGCGATAAGGACGTACATAAGGCGAGTTGATGATGGCCTGACATTGCTCCGTCGTGAGATCCATTCCTAATTCTTGAGCGTAGCCTTCAGAACTCATTAAGTTGCCATACTGTTCGACATGTTTCGCTTGAGTCAGAGTGTGAACCAGCTCATGAGCCAAAGTTCTGGTGCAGGTCCGATAAATTGCCATTTCATGGATCCAGCTCACATTAAACGTAGGTTTGATCAGCGGGTAAAACATCTCTGCTTCTCTTGTCTGAAGAGCCTTCTTAAGAACATCTTCAGTCATAAGGTAATGCCTCGCTATTTCCCTTGATTGCTCCAAAAGTAGATTCTGAAGCTGATGATCTTCTTGTTCTATGTTTCGATCAGAAGAAATCGTTAAACCATTCTCCGGATAATCTGAATTGGTCGTCACAAACAGAGCTAACGGGCGGCGTTTGATCCGCAAAACCATTTGCTTCAAGAGATCTATCCTAGATTTCTGATCAAACACCAGGATATCGTTATAGGCGTCAGAGGAATAGAGTTCGACTCGTGATAACTCGATTTGGCACTGAGACAATACCTTCGCAGTAGTACGAATTTCACGCTTAACGTATTCATCACTCCAAGCAGTGCCTCTGAATACTACGGCAGTGATACCCAATTGGTATTTTGGTTTTGTAACTTTAAAAAATTCTCTTGAGATACTTCCATCTAAAGTCTTGAGCTCGACCTTTAATGTCTTGTCAAGGTCGTCATAATAAAGAGGTAGCTGTGCGTGGGAGGTCAGTATTGAAAATAGAAGTATAAACGTCATAACTTCATTTCTCTCTGATCCGTAGACCAATAATTCCCACGCTTATCGTGGGTTGAAACTCTTTGTAAAACTACCCGTGGCTTTCGAGTTTCGATCAAAAGACATGGGATAACTTACAGGTATATTAAGCACTTAGTGTGCCAAAACAGAGTGCCTGATCTCGGATATATTTCAGTTGAGCGCCTGATTTTATGGGCTTCTGTCTACACCTCTAAAAACTGTCTAAAAGATTAGCACCACGCGGACTACCGCTCGAGGTTGAGAAAATGCGCGAATGTCCGCGCGGATTTGAGATTTTTTAAAAAAGATCTCAGAGAATGTCGAAAAAATTGGTATACTGTAAGTAAGAACACGACAGCTCAAGAATCATAAAATTTTAAAACTAGAATCAGTCGAATTTTCACACACTTTCTGTTTTTTTTAGGAGAGTTTATGACTGAGCGAAGGTCTAAGTGGAATGCTGACACCATTTTGGTGAGCGAGCACTCCATTTCAAGCGTCTTGAATGACGCTTATGTCAGCGAGTTAGCCGAGCAACTTTATCAATATTTTATCTCTCAACAATTAACTAAGCCTGATGAAACCCCTAAGGAGGTTGCATGAATTATCGTATCGCTCTCTATATCCGCGCAAGTACCGAGGAACAATGCACGCTAGATGGAACTTTAAAGAACCAAGAAGAACGCTTGAAGAGCGAAATCAAATACAGAAATCAGAATCAAAACTTTGGTGAAATCGTGGCTACCTTTGTAGATGCAGGCAAATCAGCAAAAGATATGAATCGCCCTGAGTTACAGAAAATGCTCAATGCCATCAAACGAAAAGAAATCAATCTCATCATGGTGACAGAGCTCTCTAGGCTTTCAAGGTCCGTGAGGGATTTCGTCACGATGAATGATTATTTCAGAGAGAATGGATGCAAATTCGTTTCGATGAAAGACCAGTATGACACCTCTACAGCAGGAGGTGAGATGGTGATGCTCACGATGGCAAATTTAGCTCAGTTTGAAAGGAGGCAGGTCTCAGAGCGCGTATCTGCTAATTTCAAAGCTCGTGCGGAACGAGGGCTCTATAATGGTGGCCAAGTTCCTATGGGATACAAACTCATTCCAGAAAAGAAAGGCTACCTTGAAACCGACTCTGAGATAGTCCCAGCCATTCAAAAGCTATTTGATGTGTATCTCTCTCAAGGCACCACTTCTCGTGCTGCAAGATGGATGAATCAAAACGGCTACCGAATGAAGCGAGATACTTACGGGGGTGGATATAGACCTAGAACTGGGTTTTTTACTTTTCAAAACGTACATGCAATTCTAACAAACCCTGTTTATATCGGTATCAAACGCTACAAAGCTGGCAATGAATGGAAAGAGGTCAAAGCCTGCTGGGATGCCATCGTAGACCCCATGACCTATGAGCGCGTTCAGCATCACATGAAAATGAACGTGAAAAGGAAACGCCCTGATTACCCCAATCGAATGCCGTTTTTACTTTCAGGGCTAGTATTTTGCAGTGAGTGCAAAATTGCCATGGTTGGAAAGTCAGCAAATGGTAATGGCGGCAAAGTGGGCTATTACGATCATGGGAACCAACACAGACACTTTCAATGCGTAGATCACAAACCAGGAAAATGCTCACACGTTAGGGTTCAGTCTAAAAAGCTCGAAGAAGCTGTATGGACGGAAATCGAGAAGCATTTTCATAATCCTAAAATAGTCGAAAAACTGATCGAGGACGCAAAACAAACTCACAAAGATAGCGAATCTAAAAACGAAGGCGCAATTCTCAAACAGAAAATCACCCACATGAAGCGTAGACAAGAAGCACTCACGACAAGGCTGGGAGATCTTCCTGCTAATGTATCGCCAGAACCCATTTATGAACTCATGCGAAAAACAGAGGGTGAGATCAAAGGTCTAGAATTGCGCGCAAGTGAGGTTAGCACTACATCACATCAGAGCGATTACCCAGCAGAGCTAGGATCGTATCAATCCTTTATCCAAGCACTCTGTAAACTCAACCATGCAGTGCCAGACGTGAAAACCAGAATCATGGAGCTTCTCATCCATAAAATCGAGATTACGCGTGCTGGGTTCAATATCGCATTTTATTCTGGGTCATCTGAAATTGAGCGAGGATTAGACGAGCTGCGGCCCAAAGATTTTTCTTTGACCGCTAGTTCGACTGTATTGACAAATGGTGGCAACGTCGACTTTGGTTTGGAATCAGGTAGTTACACTGTTTTTTAGCCAAATTTAGCCAAGGCCCATCAGACTGCTGGCTTAATTTGCTCTTCTTCATCATTTTCTAAGAGATCAGCAACTTCCTTCATGGCTGCCATGTCATTCGGTAACACTCTCAAACCCTGGGTAGCATCCTTCTCATCTATCCCAGCTAAGCGAATGTACTTCTGCATAGTCTTTAAATCGTTCCAGCCACAGATCTTCATGACTCTGGCTGAAGCAATGTCGTTGGCTAGAAGCTGAGTGGCAAAGCAAGCACGGAGTGTATGAAACCGGACTGAGCGCAGCTTGATACCGCTGCAGAACAATCGTAGTACATATGCCTGTCTTCCTGCATCCCACTCATAGGATCTCGGGAGGACATGCTCTCTGTCACCAGCGTTCTTTTTCAATTCCAATAACAGTGTCAAAAGTTCATCTGAAATTGGAACCGTCCGCCAGCGCCCACTCTTGGTACATTTCACCACTCTGCGTCGAGAGTGATAGGACTTACTCACCGTAATTTTACGATCTTGTAAGTTAATATCACTCCAGAGCAATGCGTGAAGCTCTCCGTTTCTCATTCCAGTCAACAAGGCCATGACCCATATCGGGTACCATGGATGCTCTATCTGCCTGGCTTCATGAAGCAATCGTCGAATTTCGACAAGATTTAAAATCTCAGGGACTTTTTCCTCTTTACGACTATTCAACGTCAATCCATGAACTGGAGACTCGCGTACACCTGGGATAAGTTTTCTCTCCATACCCCATTTGTAAACGACATTGATGGTGTGTTTCACCTGCTTTCGGTAACCGAGAGTACGACCAGAGGCTTCCATTTTATCAAAAACCTCCCTCGCATCACCGACGGTCATGAGAGATGCGGGCTGTTCTAACCAAGAACTAGTCCAACGAGTAAGACAACTCACATGATCCGTAATGGTATTGGGTTCATAAGAATATTTTTCACTTCTCATCTCCGACTCCCACATTTGGATCACGGCCGCCCAGGTATGACCCTGGGCGGCTCGCTTGACTAATTTTTCTGTGATCTCTCTTACGAGTTTCTTTTCTTCGGCGAGTGCCGCTTTCTCTGTTTCAAATCCAGCGACTAGTTTTTGTTCTCTAATTGCAGGATTTTCTTGGCTTCGGATATTGATATAAATTTTCCAAAGCGTTTTTCCATTTTTTTCATAGCTACTAACTGACATCAGAGGCCTCCGATTTGTTGGGAGCTCTCCAGTAGTTTTTGCAATTCTGACCTAAGAAAATAAAGTCTGCGTCTCCATTTTTTGCAGCGAATCTGTCCACGACAAACTGCTGTACGGAGTGCACCCTCAGTTTTTCTTAGATATTGTGCGGCTTCTCGCGAAGTCATCCAAACCAAATTGTCAAAGAACTTTTCTGAAGAATTATTTGAAATAATTTCTTCAGTTGTTATAGAAGTAAGCATAGCATTTTCCTTTAAAATTTCACTAGAAAACGGCTAATTACGCAGCGTTTTCGTTATTATTTTTTTGAGAATTTTTTTTGCGTTCAGCTTTCTGAACAAGTTGTTTTACGTAATCCTCACCATAAAGATCAACAATGCTCACTGCGAGTTTTGTAAGATCGGCTTTGTGTTGGGTCTTTGAAACGAGAATTTTAGACAATCGTTCAAGCTCGGGCTCATTAAGAACACTACAGGCATCTTTCAACAGTTGATTGGCGAGATGACTGAGTCTCTTGGCACTTTGCGCATTTTTATTTTGAATGTGCCTCTGTATATTTTCTAATATGTCCAAGGTGTCCTTGTTGAGAAATATCTTCATTTCTTTTTGACCTCCTTGTAGCTAGGGATGCCCAGGAGACTGACGTCACCTTCTAAAATCCATTCTCGGTGAGACTCGATCAGTCGATTGTTTTCGACTCGCTCCGGTACCAGGACTGCGCGTAACTGTGGAGCGGATATCTCTGGCACAACAGCGCCGTCCTTGGCGCCATTCTCAAACACAACAGACTCTCGCACTAGCTTTCGGCTGAGCTTTGCTGCCTCCTCCGGAGGCACAGATTCAGATGGTCTAGAATGCGAACAGCTCGCTAACGCTGCTGCTATAATTGGAATCAAAATAAGACTTAAAATCTTCATAAAAATCCTTTCATTTAAAATTGAATCGACCCCTATTCATGTGGGGCTTGAAAAGCTTCAAACAGAACAAAAATCCTTATAAAACAATGGTTCAGCTGAAATTCTCCCTTGAGATACGGTCGCAGTTCTTGAAAGCGATTCACCAGGATGGTCCATAAGAGTTCCGAAGTACCTAGAGTCAAGTGTCTTAAGGTCATCAAATTTTACAACTAGGATTCTTTTTTCAAGCTCCGTGGGTAATTCTTTTATTTTGCCTTGGTACGCATCAAACATGGCTTGGTTCTTTGTTACTAAGAGTAAACCAGCGCAAATCATTTCCTTCATGAATGTGGCTCGATATTTATCAATGAACTCATTCATGAGCGTCTCGTTCTTTTGACTCCACTCGACTTCGACTGCAAGCTCAAACGTCTCGTTACCATTTGATATTTGAATGAGACCATCTGGTGTTTTAGAATAGCAAAATTGTTTCAAAAAATTAGCATCTAATTCATGCTCAGTTGCTACCATCGTTACAAATGAGTATCGACTCAAAGTGATGAATGCCTCGGTAACTGCAAGTGCATGCAAAGCATTTCTCTCATGTACGCTAGAGGTACGCTCTATATGTTTTGGAAGAACTTGTGAGTAAAGTTTTCGAGTAGCGGTGATAGTCTTAAAGGGTATTGTTGGGATGAATGGTTTATCAATTAACCCAGCCAATGCGTGTCCATTCAAGATTCTGTAGACAGTGGCTCGCGTGCAACGGCCTGAGCACACTTTTTGTAATTGATCGGCCGTCATCATTCCAAATCGAGCAATCTGACGAGCTAAAAAAGCGCTTTGTTTTCTCATTTGAATTGAACTTTCTTGGTTATGCTTGAAACTCTGTGACCACCGATCAAGGATCTATTAAATCCACTTTGAGTAAGTTTCTCTGCGTGTAGTTGGATCATTTCTGTAATCTGGGAGTTCTTGATGAGCGGCGCTTGGATGATCTCATTGCCTGATCGCTGATAAACCGCTCTACCAGGATGTGAGCCCAATGTAGAAGCAGTCATGTCTCCAATCACGAGTGTCGAGGCAGTGATAGACGGCACTGAGAAGCAGATTCTTGTGGGTAGATTGTCCTTACTTTGCATATCAATCGTACTTTTATCTGGACGCTGAGTACCCAAGACAAGATGAATACCTGTGAACCTGGCAAGTCTTGCTATAGTTGCGATTTTTTCCTGTAGACTCGACTTTGCAGATTTTTCTAATGCCCTTTTAGTTAACTCCGCCAGCTCATCCACCACGAGGACTATAGGTCCAATAGGGTAGCCTTGTAGTGATTTCTCGTTCTCAAGATCCTTTGAGAGGCAATCGCCCCAATTGGTTTTACCTTTATGAATCAGGTACTCTTTTCTTTTTTCAAAGATTTCAAGACACTGATCAAGTAATAGCTCTGCATCAGTGTAGTTAGTGACCATGCTGAAGTTAGGCGCCTTACGAAAGGACTGAAAATCAATGCCACCTTTCATATCGATTAAGCACACATACGACCCACGAGTTTGTGTCAATATAGTAGTTATGAACTGCTTAATAAATTGGGTTTTTCCAGAACCTGTTTGACCCGCTACCAGCATGTGAATCATTTTACTGAGAGATAATTTCTCCAGAGTTTCGTCACCATGGCCGATGAAAAACTCACCTTGTGCTAGTTCATGAAGATCTAGTTTTTCAAACGAAAGAGAATCAGGAATACTCGATCGTCTCAGAACCACTTCGATTTCAGGTACTGTGGACTGTGGCTTTGAAATTGATTTAATGGGTTGGCTCAGTCTTGACGAGAGCTGCGGTAAATGCTTTTCAAAGTCTGAGGCATCATAACCGGCGGCCCTGATACGGAACCGATCGTTTTTAAGCGGATACTTTCCACGCACAATCCATGTAGGCTCTCCGTAGCCCTTCGAGTAGTCTAATCCTATAGTTTCAAATGCCTTATCAATCGGACGAACTACTGTTCCGATTGCAATGATGCCAATTAGAATATTGAAAAGGCCAATCACTCCAAAGTTGATGGGCTGTAGTGTTTCGTAAAAAATAATATCGAGAGACGTCGCCAAGATCCAAAAGTAAAGGTACTCACGGTTAACTCGTAGCTGGCTAAAGAACACATTCCCATTTCTACGAAGGTGTTTTAAAAAAATATTCTGGGTTTCATGGTTCATCTCGACGCTCCCTTTGTATTTCGTATTTTGACAAAAATGGGCGTGCCATGAGCAAGACTCAGCTCTGCTTGTGTCTCACGCATCTCTTTAGTCGCTTCTGTAGAGAGGCTCATAGATGCCTGTTGATTGGTTTCTATAGAAGCGCGCTGGATCTCTTTTGAGGTGGCCGAGTTGTCTGTCATGCCATCCATGACCTTGGCCATCGCGATTTGGTCGGCCGCTACAATGCCACGATTGAGAGCAACACCCAGTAACCGAGTAAAAAGTCCCGATGAGTAGTCGGCATCAACTCCGACAGTCTTGATGTCTTGTCCCACTGCATAGCCCGTAATCGAGTAGGACCTCCCCACCTTATTCAGAAGCTCTGAAAAGCTGAAGTTGAGTTTCTTTTTGTTCATATTGGGAGAGATCGTTCCTCTAATCTGACCTCCCTCAAATTCAGTTGGGTCAAGACTTGCTGAGTGATCTTCAGGGATAAGCCTCTGTAGCTGAATCTGTGCAGGGTTCTCAGTAGCTAGGGACGAGACATCATTTAATAGCACCCCTTCGAATGTGACTTCCAGGCCATCAAATAAGGGTCGTTCTACAATCGATGGACTAGCTCTCCCCATTTCTATATGCTTTGAGCCTTCTCCAACTCGAAAAGACTGTAATAAATCAAAAGAAAATCCCTTGGATTCTTTTTTAGGTAATGCAGTTTTATTAAAAAAACCTTGTGGCGGTTTAGCTAAATCACTCTGCATGGCAGAAGTAATCACTTTGGACTGCTCAGAAAAATATGGCTCAAACTTGAAGTAACCAACGACGAGAACAATAACGATACTTCCGATCAACAAAAACTCTCTTTTGAGCTCAGGTTTGTCAGTCCAGATAAATTTTTTAATCATACTTTTCATGTCCACTCCTTTAATTTTTATAAGTGTCATGTTGTAGATTCACTCTTCGTTTTGTGCTCATAGAGTTCACCTCTACGACATCGTCGTAGGATTGTTCACGAGTGATTTGGAGTAAAATGACGTATCGACCTGATTTCGTATACACGACTAAATTCCCAGGGTGCGTAGAGAGCGGTCGAATGGTTAGATCTTTTCCAAGAAAATTAATTTCAAGAGCCTCGGGCGATCCAGGAACAACTTTTTCAGGACGAGAGGTAAAAGAGAGAATCGTGGCTCGCTTAAGTGCAAGCCTTGCCACTCCCGATTTCTCAGGAGTCACTTCGATTTTTCTGATTACTCCTGCATGACTTCTGTTTGATACTGATAAAAATAGCATCATAGAAAGAATGAGAGCAGGATACAAAATGAACAAAAACCGCTTGATACCTCTCATTCATGACCACCTTTGGTGGCCATGTCACTGACTTCTACTTCTTCAATCCCAGTGATTTGCAATCCATAAGGATTAACCTCACTGATTCCAGTCTCACGATAGAGGAGTCTCACTACAAGCGGAGTGCTAGCAGCGATTGCACCCATTCTTAAGACTCTTGTGATATGCGCTTCGATTTTCTTATCTGAATTTGAAAATCCATATCCTTCAAAAACGTAGAAGCATTTTGCTTTTTGGTTTTGAGCCAAGATTTTGAATGAAGAGAGTGAGTCCTTTAGTTTCTTAAAGACGGTTTCGTCAGTGTATGATTTAAGCAAGCCCTCTTTTTGTTGAAAATTCTCCTGTGTCCATTCAAAACGGTTCGATAGGTATTGCTTTGTGAACGATTCGATTCGCGAAACAGAAACCTCCCACGGTTTTGATTTAAGCATTCTGTGAACGGAGTCATCGTCAACAATGACATACGGTCCACTCGTAAAAAGTGCAGGTACAAAAACTATAGACATGCCAAGAACAGCACAAAGTGCATAAACGATTTTTTGGTACCTGCGTATTGAATCCTGTAGGGTTTCAATAGGTCTGAGATATTCCATGTTGAATTCCTTTCTTTATTTTTTATGTTTTGATTGTGGTGGTTTTCGAGATTGAAAACGGTTGGTGATGGCCTTTGCTGCTGCTCCTGCACCAGCGGTCATCATATTTTTAGTCCCCTGGTAAGCTGATTGCATGCCCTTCATTGGGATGCGCGCCATTGTAGTTCCTATGCCTGAGGTCATTGTTTGTAAGGCGCTGCCACCTACAGACCCAAGTTGTCCGTTTAAAAATGAGTGAACGAGCATTGGAGTGCTTGCCATAAGCCCAGCAATCGCAAAATTGAGAACAGCGGTATCAAACCACTGAGACAAATTGGCAGGAGCTTCTGAGAAACCAATGCCGAGAAGGACTCTAGCTAAAATGACCCAAATAGGCTTCCATAAGGAAAGCTCAAGCATCCCCATAAAGATTCCTTTTGGAATCGTTGTGTAAGAAGGCGAGAGGCAACCTAACAATGCAATAGGACCAAGGATGTGCATGATGTTCCAAAGCGATAAGTGCAAAATATCCAAAAATCTTTTCACTACTGCTAAAACCAGAAACGATAAGGTAGAAATGATGGATAGGCCGATTTGCCCTAATTTGAACCAATTTCCTGAACTTGAATCTTTAATTTCTGTCGCTTTATCCCCGATTTTAGAAAATACTTGCACGAGAGCATCATCACCACCAAAAGTGCTGATGAGGTAGGTCTCAAGACTCTGAATGGAGGATGAGATCTGCATGAATCCTACTAAAAGAATGATTGAGATGATCAGTCTACGAATTAGTCCTTCAATCTTGGCTCCAGAAATTTCACCGCTGAAATAAATTGAACCCATACAAAGTAAAAACATCACAGGTAGACTAGCCCAGTAAATTCCTGAGCTTGCTTGAAATAATTGAAGCGTGGTCATGTTAAGGTCATTCATTGCTGACCTCCGATAGAGTTGAGTGAACTTAGTCCTTTTTTCTTCATGTCGTTATTAATGAGCGAATGTGTTTCTACGAACGACTCGTACTCTGCGTTTTCACGACTAGCTTCTTGAAGTTTATGGGTGGATGAGATCTCAAGCTGCTTGGCTTCAAGCCTGTTGGTGTGGCTAACCGCATGGAGTAAAACACCCATGGTCTCAGCAGTGAGCCTCGTTGCGCTTGCTTGACTAGCAGTAAGTGCCGACGTTTTTACCTTGTTTCCCTTGTCGTCGAGCATGGTCGAATAATCGAGAGCATCTTGACTTAAAAATAGTCCCTCAACCCCCGAACGGTAGTTATTTTTCGTTGCTCTAGGTGCGTGGTCTCCAATATCACCGTAACTTCGTCTTGCTTCCCAAACCGCGCCATCAATCTGCCTAGCGCTTTCATAGACTTGTCTGGGAAGCGGAATATGCGCGGTCTCTGCCAGATTGAGCACTTCTTTCACGCCACGGTTCATTTCTTCTAGAATGCTCACGGTCTCGCGGGCTTTACCCAATACCTGGGTGATCGCTTGCACTTGTGTAATGGTTTGCGTGAGAATGTTGATTAAAATGGGGATGTCGGCACCAAATAAATCGGCATTAACTACTCTTGGTTTGGCTAAAAAAGAACCTAGTAGAGTACATGCTATGCAAATCCAAGTGATGATTTTCTTTTTCATTTTTGAACCTCCTCTGCACCATGTGGGTAATGAGTTGACATATGGTTCATTAAATCTTCGAGATTCATGTTTGGGTCTTTCTCAGATTCTCGATTGAGTAAGGCGTTATCAGGTGGATGCGTGGTTGATAACCAATACTCAAGCGGTGTGGGCCTGTAGATCAGAGTTCCTTTGATGGACTCTGATTGGAGATAAAATTCTGAGTACGAGCCACGAACTTGCGACAGTAAAAAAGTATCTTTGATTTCGGTCTCATTGAGTTTGAGATCGTCTTTTAGGTTTTTCTCATTGCCTCGCTGTCTTAAAATAAAGCGATTGGGTGCATTGGCTAAAATCCCATCACCAATTTCATCATTTTTCAAATCTTTTGCAGTTTGTGAAATTGCAATAGCTGCGCTTGAGAATTTTCTCATTTGTCTAAAGCAATCTTCAACCCAACGGGCAGAAGAGTTGGCTCGCCCATCGCCTGACGGCCTTATAATGGTATGGGCCTCATCAACCACAATGAGTGAGCGTCTTGGAAACCTTGTTTTGACCTCTCTCCAGATACTGTCCATTACGACAAGCATCGCTACACGAAGTAAGTCTGGGTACCTCTGGCACTCCTTCAATTCAAAGTGCAGGTGGGGTCCATCAAGCTTCACATTCGTATCCCCATCAAAGAGGAGTCCGTAGGGATGAGGCCTACACCAGAGAGATAATAGCTTTGAGAGTCTCTGCATCTCGGATTGAGCATTTTTTGCAAGATAGTCACGAAAATTAGATAAATGCTTGGGCTCAGAGCCATCGTAAAAACTTAAAATCTCAGTTTCAAGGAGCGATTTTTCTAGTTTGGTTAAAACTCCACGATCACCCATGATTTCTTCAAAGAGTGCCGTCAGGAATTTGATCTTTTCTGGATCAGGTCTTTGCTCACCTGGAGCTAGATCAAACGGATTGATCAGTGCTCCGCTATCAGGCGACAGATCAAGACTGGTACCACCCAAATAGTCGATGGTTCTCTTAAAGCTGTTACCTACGTCGATGACAAAGGCCGAAGGGCGATCCGAATTATTTCCAGCACTCATGCCCAGTATCAGTCCGCAGGCAAGCGTACTTTTCCCAGATCCAGTAGAACCAATCAAAATAGCATTGGCACTAGGGCTTTTTTCAAAGAGAGAAAAACCCAAGATGCTCTGAAAAGGAGTCTCAAAAACAATCTCAGCCTTTTCATGGCCATAACCAATACCAAAAAGAGGTAAAAAATCACTGAGATGACTTGCAAGAATTCTTTTAGGTCGAGTGATAAAAGTGGGTGCAAAGGGTAGGATTCCAAAAAATACTGGAAATGCACCCACCGTCTCTTCAAACCACTGGCACCCTGGTCCCATTTTTGAAGTCTCATCGAGTAATTGCTCAAATGATTGCTTCACGCAGCCTCCAGTTCACATGTGATGAGATGAAAGGACGCAGCTAGTAATTTATCACCCGACGAGATCATGGCACCTAGAGTATCTTCAATGTCTTGAAGTTGATTTTCGGCATAGAGATTTCTTACGTTGTTACCTGATGCCATACCTTGAGCGAGCCGTTGTTTTCTAGATAGTCGCTCTCGCTCAGCAGTCTGAGGTAAAACCAAAATGGTCATAACCATTGAAAAAGACTTATCTAGGGTAGCGAGACGATTCATCAGGCATGGAAATGAACTTTCGGGCAAAGTTTTGAGAGTTCCCACTTTGATTTCAGTTCTACCGAGCTTTAAACCATTTCTAGCCTCGACTAACTCTGATAGAGCTAGAGCTTCAGATAAAAACTGGTTGGATTTTTCAATGATGGCTGTGTTTTCATTTCTATCTGGATTTAAAAAATGAAATAAAACACTGAGTAATTCACTTTTACTTACATCATGAGTTTCAAATCCAATTCCATCTAAACCAAGTTTAATAGCACTGCACGTCTGCTCAGTCTCATCTTGGATTTGATGAGAGTTTTTGAGTTTTCCTTTTTGATTCCTATGGAAAATAAGATGAGAGAATGGCCCAAGTTGTCCGCCAGTGCTAGTACGCTCATAGGGTGAGACTCTGACGCTAACATATATTTTTGTTTGAAATAATAGCTGCTCAGTCCAAAGCTTTTTAAGTTCACTTAGCTTTGCATCAAAAAGATTTTTAGAATGGTAATTATCTAAATTTTCTTTCTCTAAATGAGTTTTGATCCAATTTTGAGAGGCTTGATCTGTAGCAGAGTTTGTTTTTTCTCTACTCAGATAAAATTGAATTAACGTGCCTTCTGGTACTTGCCCGAGTACTGATAACAGACCTGACCTTAAAACTTCAAAATCGTCATCAGTAAAGGACATACAATTTCTAGGTGTAACGGCAAAGGTTTGAGTGGCACTCCCATCCTTAAGCCAAAGTAGGCCAGTGTTTTCTTCGTAGTGCGTGTAAGGCAGAAGATCATGAAGTAATTTTTCTCCTGGTCTTTTGTCGATAACGTTCATTCTTTTCCTCCATTCCAAACGGTGTGATTAAAGTGATTCTGGGTCGTAGCCATTGCAGTAGGTACAAGAGCCCATGTTGAGGTGGCTTCGTTCTATTTAAGATGAGAAGTGAAATCCCCACACCTAGCGCAAGCCCGAGTGAAAGGAGTGCCGAAAACGGCACTCCTCGCAATACAGGACTGATAATGGCGTAAGCTAGTGCACACGCTGCTAACTCAATCGGTGTTAAACCCAGAATCCTAGCTGGCTCCTCAAGACTCCTAGGAATTCTTTGCTGTAAACTCATTAAGCAGCTACTCGATGTTGCAAGAACGATAGAATGCTAGGTGCAGTGAATGAGATCACGGTACCTACACAGCTCCAAAAAAGCATTCGCTTGGCACTCTCGTCACCCATGGCCAGTTTAAAACCTGCAAAGATGATCCCACCGATGCAGAACGTGGGTGCTAGTACATCCAAGATCGCTGATTGCAGGTTTCCCATCATCGACTCAACACTCGCAAGTGCCGACATGGGTGTGAGCAAGCTTGCTCCTGTGAGTGCGATGATGTTTTTAATTTTATTTTTCATATTTTGTCTCCATTAGTTTTTCGATTCTGATTTCTCGAATCCAATCTTTGATGGGCTGATCGAGCTCATCGTCTTCCGAGTCGTTTAATTCTTGCGTCATCGGATTCGCACCACTCACAGTGAAAGCAGAGTCTGACGTCGTTGCATGCTTCATGAAG
>Ga0075019_10001150_pt1 | contig 15031 bp, 11 predicted proteins | sample ColStrG_CSR_2013_FD_71473 | JGI IMG/M metagenome (GOLD analysis project Ga0075019, IMG submission 71473) | Freshwater sediment microbial communities in response to fracking from Pennsylvania, USA - Cold Stream Run_MetaG_CSR_2013 | ecosystem: Environmental > Aquatic > Freshwater > Creek >...
CTGCTCGAAGGCTTCGGCGATCCAGCGCAGGAAGCGGGCGGCGTCAGCTCCGTCGATCAGGCGATGATCGTAGGAGAGCGAGAGCGGCAGAATCAGGCGCGGCTCGAACTTTCCGTTAATCCATTCGGGCTCCGTGCGTGAACGCGAGAGGCCTAGGATCGCGACCTCGGGATGATTCACGATCGGAGTAAATCCAACGCCGCCGATTCCGCCAAGATTGGTGATGGTGAATGTACCGCCCTGCATTTCCTCGGGCGTAATTTTCTTGTCGCGGGCTTTCTTTGAGAGCTGCGATAACTCCACCGCCAGTTCGACGATGTTCTTCTTGTCGACGTCGCGGATGACGGGCACGAGCAGGCCGCGGTCGGTGTCGACGGCAACCCCGATATGGATGTATTGCTTGTAGACGATCTCTTCCTTCTCCATGTCGATGCTGGCGTTGAATTGCGGGAAGACTTTGAGCGCGGCGGCGCAAACTTTCAACGCGATGGCGGTGACGCTCATCTTGCCGCCGGCTTCTTCGGCGCGGGGAGCGAAACGGGCGCGCAGTTGCTCGAGTTCGGTGATGTCGGCGCGATCATGCTGGGTCACGTGCGGAATCGCGTTCCACGATTCGGCGAGATGCTCCGCGGTCTTGCGGCGCACGCTGCGCATGGAGACGCGTTCGATCTTGCCCCACTTGGCGAAGTCGGGAAGCTGCGGCTGAGTGAAATGTCCGGCACGCGGGGGAGCTTGCGCGGCTGTGGATGCGGCTTGCAGCAGGGATTTGGCGTAGGCCTTGACGTCGTCTTCGCTGATGCGGCCGCCTGGGCCGGAGCCCTTCACTTCGTAGATATCAACGCCCACTTCGCGGGCTAGACGGCGAACCACGGGGGCGGCTGGGATCGGCTGGCGATGTTCGGTGCCTGCGACTTTGCCCAACTGTACCGGCATGGAGAAGACCGGCGCGGCCGCTCGCGGCTGATCGGGAGGCAACGCTTGCTGTTCGGTCTTGCCTTCGGCGCGGATTGCGGCTTGAAAGGCCAGGCGGGCGCCGGTTTGTCCGGAGACATGCTCCACCGGAGCGTTGCGTGTACGGGCGGACTCTTGTGGGGCGGGAGCGCCGCCTTCGAGGGTGAAGATGACTTGTCCAACTTTGATCTTCTCGCCTTCTTTGACGTGCACGTCTTTGACGATGCCGCTGACCGAGGAGGGAACTTCGACGACGGCTTTGTCGGTTTCGAGTTCCATGACCGGCTGGCCTTCGGAGACTTTCGTGCCGGGGGAGATCATGAGGCGGACGAGATCGCCTTGTGTGATGTTCTCGCCGAGTTCGGGGAGGGTGAATTCGCTGGGACCGGATTGGGATGGAGCGGGTGTGGGCAGAGTTGAAGGTTCAGCCTGCGCCACGGGTTGAGGCTTTGATTCCGGCAGGGCAGCGGGCTTGGTCGCGGCCTCTTTGGGTGCGCCGTTTCCGTCTACGGTGAAGACGACTTGGCCGACCTTTATTTTGTCGCCCTCTTTGACGCGGATTTCCTGGACTGTTCCGCTTACCGATGAGGGAACTTCCACGACGGCTTTGTCGGTTTCGAGTTCCATGACCGATTGACCGGCGCTTACGCTCGCGCCTTTTTCGACCATCAGACGCACGAGGTCGCCTTGCTCTATGTTCTCGCCCAGTTCCGGTAGTTTGAATTCAATCACCGCGTTGCGTTCCTTTTGAAATCGATTGAGAATGATGCCCGACGGAGTTGTGCCGTCCCTATGGGACTTGTTTCCTTCTCCGCTCGTCTACCCAGGACTTACGTCCTGGGCTAATGAATGCCGCCCCTTCGGGGCTGCGGTCGCGTTGATGCTGACGTCAGCTGATCGCCGGGTTTGCTTTTTCGGCGTTGATTTCTAATTCGTTGATGGCTCGCTTTACCACATCGGTGCCGATTTTCTTTTCGCGGGCTAACGCTCCCAGCGTGGCCAACACTATGTGTTTGGCGTCGACTTCGAAGAAGTCGCGGAGGGCGGCGCGATTTTCGCTGCGGCCGAAGCCGTCTGTACCGAGTGAGACTAGCTGTCCCGGGACCCACTTCGCCAGGCTCTCCGGCAGAACTTTCATATAGTCCGACGCGGCTATGAACGGGCCTTGCGCGTCTTTGAGTTTCTCAGTGACGTACGGGACTTTCGGCGTTTCCGTGGGATGCAGCAGGTTCCAGCGCTCGCAGTCGTTGGCGTCGCGATAGAGCTGCTTGTAACTCGTGACGCTCCAGACGTCGGCGGCGATTCCGTATTTTTGTTCCAGAAACTGCTGCGCCTTCAGAACTTCGAACATGATGGTGCCGCTGCCCAGCAATTGCGCGCGCAGCTTGGCATCTTTATTGGTCGAGGCCTTGAAGCGGTACAGACCTTTCAGCACGCCCTCGCGAACAGTTGGGTCGGCGGGCATTTCCGGCATGGCCAGCGGCTCGTTGGTGACGGTCAGGTAATAGAAGATCGATTCCTGATCGACGTACATGCGCTTGATGCCATCCTGAATGATGATCGCGATTTCGTAGGCGAACGCGGGATCGTAGCAGAGCAGATTGGGCACGGGAAGCGCGAGCACGTGGCTGTGGCCGTCCTGATGCTGCAGGCCTTCTCCGGCGAGCGTGGTGCGTCCGGCGGTGCCGCCGATGAGAAATCCGCGGCAGCGCATGTCGGCGGCGGCCCAGATCAAGTCGCCGATGCGCTGGAAGCCGAACATCGAGTAATAAATGAAGAAGGGAATCGTGTTGATGCCGTGGTTGGCGTAGGCCGTGCCCGCGGCGATGAGCGAGCACATCGATCCGGATTCGGTGATGCCCTCTTCGAGAATCTGGCCGTTTTTCGCTTCCTTGTAATAAAGGAGCGTGTCCATGTCGACGGGTTCGTAGTTCTGTCCGACGCTCGAATAAATTCCCACCTGCCTGAATAAAGCTTCCATGCCGAAGGTGCGGGCTTCGTCGGGGACGATGGGGACAATGAATTTGCCGAGTTCGGGATCGCGCAGGAGTTTCGCTAGCAGCCGGACGAAGACCATCGTTGTCGAGACTTCGCGGCCATCGGTGCCTTTGTGGAATTCCTCGAAGTGCGAATCGGGGAAGGGCTTCATGGGCGTGGCGCGCAGCTTGCGCTGCGGCATGTAGCCGCCGAGTTGCTGGCGCCGCGCCTGCATGTACTTGATCTCGGCGCTGTCGTCGGCTGGACGATAGAACGGCGCCATGTGCAGTTCGTCGTCGGGGATGGGGATGCCGAAGCGCGAGCGGAACATCTCCAGCTCTTCGTCGTTTAATTTTTTCTGTTGGTGGGTGATGTTCTTGCCTTCGCCAGCTTCGCCGAGTCCGTAGCCCTTGATGGTCTTCGCGAGAACAATGGTCGGCTGGCCCGTGTGGTCGACCGCCGCGCGAAATGCGGCATGAACTTTGATGGGGTCGTGTCCGCCGAGGCGCATTTTCGCCAGCTGCTCGTCGGAAAGATGTTCGACCATCTTCAGCAGGCGAGGATCGGTGCCGAACATGTTCTGGCGGAAGTAGGCTCCGCTTTCGACGAAATATTTCTGGTACTGGCCGTCGCTGACCTCGCCCAAACGCCGCACCAGCAGGCCGTCGCGGTCATTTTGAATGAGGCTGTCCCAATCGGATCCCCAGATGCACTTGATGACATTCCATCCGGCGCCGCGGAAAATGGCTTCCAGTTCCTGAATAATTTTTCCGTTGCCGCGGACGGGGCCGTCGAGGCGTTGCAGGTTGCAGTTGACGACGAAAATGAGATTGTCGAGCTTTTCGCGCGAGGCCAGCGTGATGGAGCCGAGCGATTCGGGTTCGTCCATTTCGCCGTCGCCGAGGAAGGCCCAGACTTTGCCGCCAGTCGACTGCTTCAGTCCGCGATTCTCGAGATATTTGATGAAGCGGGCGTGATAGATCGCCTGAATGGGGCCGAGTCCCATGGAGACCGTGGGGAACTCCCAGAAATCGGGCATGAGCCACGGGTGCGGATAGGAAGTGAGGCCGCCGCCGGGCTTCATTTCGCGGCGAAAATTCTGCAGCTTCTCTTTGGAGATGCGGCCTTCGAGATAGGCGCGGGAATAAATGCCGGGAGCGGCGTGGCCCTGGAAGTAGACGACATCACGATCGCCGGTCTCAGTCTGAGCGCGGAAAAAATGATTGAAGGCGACTTCGTAGAGCGTGGCGGCGGAGGCGAAGGTGGAGATATGTCCGCCAATGCCTTCCTGAATTTTGTTGGCGCGGACGACCATGGCGAGCGCGTTCCAGCGGACTAGGCTCTTGATGCGGCGTTCCATCTCCTGACTGCCGGGAAACGGCGGCTGCTGGATCGACGGAATCGTGTTCTGGTAAGGAGTGGTCGCCGAGAACGGCAGGTTGACTCCGGCCTCGCGGCGGGCGTGCAGCGCGAGTTGCTGCAGCAGGCGTCCAGCGCGGTTGGGGCCGCCTTTTTCGAGAACGTAGTCGAGGGAATCGACCCACTCCCGCGTTTCGAGTACTTCCAAGCCGTCGGTTTCCGTAGGCACGTCAACTGTCTCCGTGGATCTTGTTTGTAGGGGAATGCGTAATCATCCATCATAAGGCAAGCGCGCTGATTTTTGCTGGCAACCGCGTTTCTCAAAGGAAAATCGACGTTGGCGCCTTTCCTATTGCCACCCAACACTCCCCAGGGAGTGTTGGGTGGCAAGGTTGCATAGGGATGAGTTACTTGCGGCTTTCGGGCGGAACGATGCCGTTCATACGCAGGTATTCCACCATTTGGCCGTAGTGATTGCTGGAGTGGGCGACGGCGTCCACCGCAAACTGAATACGCGTGTTCTGCCCGCGGAGAGGAACATGCAGGGGCTCCAGCATGTTTCTCTCGCTGATGACCGCGATAGCCCGATGCAACGCTGCGAAGGAGCCGCTGGCGTAATCAACGACCTCTGCTTTGGATCGAACAGTCTCGGGGCCGGTTTCCGATTCCTGGTCGGGACTCGGCGTTTGCCCGAGGATATACGCGGCCATGCGATAGTTGTTGGCCGCCAAGTGTTTGACCTGCTGGGCAAAAGTGCGGACACCGGTGAACTGGCCTCCGCTGGGCGCAAAGCTATACTTCTCCTCGGGCATGGCTTCGGCTGCAGAAACGACCAGGCTTTCCGTGTTCGTGATCCAGAAATCAAGCGCCTGGTTCACTGTGATTCTGGTCTGTGCCAGCGCAAGCTGGCTGGTGACGGCGAGAAGCAGACAGAACGGAATGCGAGAGACGACTCTTTTCATAAACGCTCCTTGAGAATGAGGTTGGGGTGGAGAACCAAACGCCGAGCGGACAAACCTCCGGCTCGGAAATGACTCGGACTCTGCCTGGTTCCTCAGGAGCGGGGAGGGCCACGATCAGTCTCAGGAGAGCCGACCGAGGAGACAGCAATGACGGTGTCGAGCGGCGCTGAGACATGCGCGGCCAAGCGAAAAGGGGCGGAGATTTCAAATTTGTGGAACGCCGGGAATTGAAGTTGCACAAGGCTGCGCAGACTGCACTGGCCAGGCGTCGATTGCACGATGCGGCCGCAAGCAGACTCCCTCGCTGTCGCCGTACCCATTTTCTTGCTTGGGCAATTCCGTCGGCCTCCCGCTCCGGCACAGGAAAGCGTGGGCTGGCACGATCCGGCTACGCAAGCGGACGCCGACGTAACCAGCACGAGAATGAGCAACGCGGAAGTGAGGGAATTGCGGCGCACGAGACAGCCATTTAGACGGCCCAGCGGCAAAAGGGTTATGCCGTCGACCCACTCCCGCGTTTCGCGTACTTCTTGGCCGTCGGTTTCAGTAGGCACGTCAACTGTCTCCGCGGATCTTGTTAGTAGGGGAATACGCAGTCATCCATCATAAGGCAAGCGCGGAAGTTTGTGCGGGCGCTGCGTCGGTTTTGCAAAAATGTAGACTTTTCCCGGAACAATCGGCAGAATCCGTTGGCTGGAATGATGACTGAACCTGGCAAAACGCGCGGCGCGAAGAAGATCGAGGCGATCGAGCCGTCAGCCTGGAGGTTGTCGCCACGGATTTGCGCTCTGATTCTATGTTTGATTCTGGCCGTATTCATTTTTATCCGCGTGCGGCTGAGAAGTTTGCCGCTCGAGCGCGACGAGGGTGAATACGCCTACGCCGGCCAGCTTATTCTGCAAGGAATCCCGCCGTACAAGCTGGTTTACAACATGAAGCTGCCGGGGACGTATGCGGCTTATGCGGTCTTTCTTCTTCTCTTTGGGCAGACTCCATCGGGAGTGCACTTGGGCCTGGTGGTGGTGAATACGGCGACGACGATCCTGATGTTCTTCCTGGGGAAGCGGTTGCTGGGGGAGATCGCGGGGTTGGTTGCTGCGGCGGCGTATGCGCTGCTTTCGTGCGGAACCGAGATCCTCGGATTGCAAGCGCATGCGACGCACTTCGTCGTACTGGCGGCATTGGCGGGCTTGCTGCTGCTCACGGCGGAGCGCAGGCTTATTAACCTTTTTCTGGCGGGGACACTGTTCGGTGTGGCATTTGTGATGAAGCAACCGGCAATGTTCTTTGGCATGTTTGCCGCGTTGTACATTGCGGTGAGCGACTGGCAATCGAAGCAGCCCAAAGGGAAAACGCTGGTCAGAATCGCGGTGCTGGTGACGGGAGCGGCGCTGCCTTTTGCCATCACGTGCCTGGTCCTACTGCGATGCGGCGTGTTCGCGAGATTCTGGTTCTGGTGCTTCGACTATGCTCGCGCCTACGTCTCGATGACTCCTCCGGCTGAAGGGCTGAAATCGTTGATAGAAATAGTGCCCAAGATTATCGGTCCATCGGTCGGCGTCTGGGCGCTGGCGGTCGCCGGTGCATTGACGTTTGGATGGGATAAACCACTCCCCGGGCGGGCTGCGTTCTGCTTCGGACTGTTGGTGTTTTCATTCCTGGCGGTGTGTCCCGGACTGTATTTCCGGCCGCACTATTTCATTTTGATGCTGCCCGCGGTTGCACTGTTCGCGGCGCTTGGTGTGAGTACGGTGACGAACATTCTATTGCGGGAAAGGCGAGGCGCGCTTTTGGCAGCGTTGCCCGTCGTGGTATTTGTTGGCGCATTCTGTTATTCCCTGGTCGCCCAGTCAGACATTTTCTTTATTAAGGACCCATCCGCCGTTTCGCGTTCTCTCTACCCCGGCGAACCTTTTGATGAGGCGCCGGTGGTGAGTGAGTACATCCGCGGGAATAGCGATAGTGGGATGCGGCTGGTCGTATTGGGATCGGATCCAGAGATTTATTTTTATTCGCAGCGGCATTCTGCGACCGGTTACATTTACACCTTTCCGTTAGGCGATGATGGCGAGTACGCCAAAAGGATGGAGGCGGAGATGATGGCGGAGGTTGAGGCGGCCCGCCCCGAGTATGTGGTGTTGGAGCCTGCGGGATGGGTGATGCCGGGATATCGCGGCGCGCAGGACCGGCTGGAGTGGGTGAGGGGCTTTGTCGCGAGCTACCGGCTGGTGGGAGTGGTGGATGAGGTTTCCGAGGGCAGGAGTGAGTTTCACTGGGACGAGGAGGCGCGGGCTTATACTCCTCGCAACGGCCTGCTGTATGTTTTCCGTAAGAAAACATGAGCCGATTCGCCGACGGTAATGGAGATCCCATGTTGCGAATCCTGCTGTTCTTGCTGGTTCTGATTGTTGCGGTGCTGCTGGTGCCGCGGGTGCTGTCGCGGTCGGCGGCGCCGACCGTGGGCAGCAGCGCTCCTGATTTCACGCTGTCTTCGCAGGATGGAACGCCTGTCAGTTTGAAAGATTATCGTGGCAAGTGGGTGGTTCTCTATTTTTATCCGAAGGATCAGACGCCCGGGTGCTCGCGCGAGGCGCACAATTTTGAAGTGGACCAGCCGAAATATGCCGAACGCAATGCCGTGGTGCTGGGCGTGAGCGTGGACAGCGTGGAATCGCACAAGCGCTTCTGCACGAAAGATGGGCTGAACTTCAAGCTGCTGGCCGATACGGATAAGAAGGTCAGCGAGGCTTATGGATCGCTGACGAATTTTGGAGTGGTCAAATTTTCCACGCGGAATACTTTTTTGATTGATCCTTCGGGCAAGATTGCGAAGGCTTATATCAGCGTGGATCCGGTGAAGCATAGCCAAGAAGTTCTGGCGGATTTGGATTTGCTGAGGAAGAGTGCGGCGTAGAGCGGGGCTGGTGAAAGCGCGGGACTTCGGGATGACGCCTTCCGCAAAACACGCCGCAGCGCGATCAAAGGTTCGCCTGGATTTTTCTTCGCGGGAAATTTGGCTGAGTCGGGTCCGCCAGATTGCCCTCGTGGCACAGTAAACTGGAGTGATGGGATTTGTTGTAAAAGATGAGCGCGAGGCTGCAGTACGCGGCGCGTATCAATTCCCTCCTGGATTTCAACGGAATCTTCTGTGGTTCGCATTCCGGCGGTTTCGTCCGGCCAATCCCATCTATTTGTTTGAGCACCTTGTCGAGCAGTACGGCGACATTGCTCACTACAAAATCGGATGGAATCACATTCTGTTTCTGAATCATCCGGACTACATCCGCGAAGTGCTGGTGGTGCAGAACGACAACTTCATCAAAGAGCGCACGGTGCAGCGCTCGAAGATGCTCCTGGGCGAGGGGATGATCACTGCGGAAGGCGCGCAGCATAGGGCGCAGCGGCAGACGGCGCAACCGGCGTTTCACCGGCAGCGGATTCCGGAGTATGCGTCCACGATTGTTCGCGAAGCTGCTTACACGCGCGAGACTTGGCGCGCTGGCGAGCGGCGGGACATTGCCATCGACATGATGCACCTCACGCTGAATGTAGTGGCGCAGACTTTGTTCGCTACCGACTTGCGCGAGCAGTCGGGCGATGAAGTGCATGAACTGGCCGACGCGATCAACCGCATTATGGGGCTCTACAATTTTCTCGTCATGCTGCCGGCGGCGGAGTGGTTGGTGCATGTGCGGCCTCCGGGGCTGGCTGCGTTTGTGCGAGCGCGGAAGAGAATTGATGCGGTGGTGTATCGCATGATTGAGGCGCACCGGCGGCAGCGGTCGGATCGCGGGTCATCCGTCGACGGATCATTGCTGGATATGATGCTGGCCGCTTCGCCGGATCGGAGTCCGGAGTCGGAGCAGTCGCTGCGCGATCAGGTGATCACAATCTTTCTGGCGGGTTATGAGACTGTGGCGAATGCGCTAGCGTGGACGTGGTATTTGCTGTCGGAGAATCCTGATTGCGAGCGGCGGATGCAGGCGGAGGTCGACCGCGAACTGCAGGGGCGGCTGCCTGGCTACGACGATGTGCCGCGGCTGCGCTATACGGAGATGGTGCTGGCGGAGTCGATGCGGCTTTATCCTCCGGCTTGGGCTATGGGGCGCTATGCCCTCGCGGATTTTCGGCTTGGCGATTATTTTTTGCCGGCTAAGACTACGGTGCTGATGAGCCAATTTATTCTGCATCGCGATGCGCGGTTCTTTCCGGATCCGCTGCGGTTTGATCCGGAGCGATTCACACCGGAGGCGAAGGCTCGGCGGGTGAAGTTTAGTTACTTTCCGTTTGGAGCTGGGGCGCGGCAGTGCATTGGGGAATCGTTTGCCTGGATGGAGGGCGTGCTGGTGCTGGCGACTTTGGCGCAGAAGTGGAAGTTGAGTTTAGTGCCGGGACATCGGGTTGAGCCGCAGCCCTTGATTACTTTGCGGCCGCGGTATGGGATGCGGATGGTGGTGGAGGGGCGAGGTATCGAGTCAAATTCCCCACTCTAACGTCGCAAAAGGCGCGACGTTAGAATGGGGCACCCTGGGCTCGAGTATTCCCATGTCTCGCAACTGCGGCGAGACATGGGGCACCCCACCTCCGAAAGTCTTCACTTCTTTTTTGGTGGCAGGTATTTCTTTTCGATTGACGCCACGATCACGTAGTTTGGGTCGACCATTTCGTTGAGATGTACTTTCGCTACTTTTGACAGCAGCTCGTAGGCGTCCATTTCGGATAGGCCGTAGTCGCGGTGAATCCAGTGCACTAATTCTGTGAAGGCGATGCGGAAGGCGTCGTCGAGCGGGCGGTAGGCGCCTACGGTCATGATGGCGTCGTCATTCTCGAATTGGGGCCAGTCGATTTTGCGGCCTTTGATCACGCTTAGCTGCACGCGGGCTTTCAGCGGAACTTCGATGGCGGAACCCGCAGCTTCGCCATCTCCCATGGCGGCGTGGCCGTCGCCGATGTAGAAGAGGCCTCCTTTTACGTTCACCGGAAAATAAACGGTGTTACCGACGCTGGCTTCGGGGGAATCCATGTTGCCGCCGAATTCGGCGGGCACGATCGAGCTGCGGGCTTCGCCATTGGCGGGGGCGACGCCGATGCATCCGAAGAAGGGATGCATGGGAATCTTCACGGAGAAATCGGAGTCGAGGGCCTTGAAGGTTGCAGTGTTGGCGGCGTGATCGATGTGGTAGCGCCAGAATTTCTCTTCCAAGGGCTTGGCTTCGAGCATGGGTGTGTACTTTGAGGAGTTGATCGATCCGAATCCGGGAGAGAGCGAACCGGCGCCGGTGTCTCCTACGACCTGCAGGTCGAGAATTTTGATGGCGAGCGTGTCGCCGGGCTCCGCGCCTTCGACATAGAACGGTCCGGCGAGCGGGTTGTCTCCGTTGGCAATGCTGAGCTTGTCGTCTGGCTTGCGGCTGGCGAAGCCGAAGCAATCGAGAGTGTTGGTGTCGAGAATGTCGCCGGAGTTGAGGTGGGCGACGGGGTCGGCGGTGGCGAAAAGATATTTCACGTTGTCGAGCGTGGTGGTGTAGTGGACTACGTTCTGCGCCAGGGCTGAGGTGGAGAACAGTACGAGGATGAGTACGCGAACGATCACTGGGGGGCCTCCGTTGGTTGTTCTGGACTGGTCTGGATTGTAAATGTCGAGACCGTCGGATGCTGGTCGAGGGCGCCCACATGACGCCTTCCGCACCATTACCCCACCCTAACGTCGCAAAGGGCGCGACGTTAGGATGGGGCACCCTCCTCTATTTTCTATCTCTGCTTTTTCTGGCGGGCGTAGAAGTTGCGGACTTTGGCGCGATTGCCGCAGCGGGTCATATCGCACCAGCGGCGGCGATGATTCTTGCTGACGTCCAGAAATAGCCATTGGCAGGTTTCGGAGGCGCAGGGGCGGACGAATTCTAAATGCTCCGAGGAGAGCAAATCTGCGGCGGCGCGGGCGATTGGCCAGATCGGAGCTTCGAGGTGGTTGCGGGCTTCGTCGAAGCGCCAGTCGAATTTTCCGTTCACCTGCACGAGCGACGAATGCTGTGCCGCTTGCTGCAGATATTCGTTCAGCGTATGGAGCGCGGCGCGCGGGACGGGTTTGTTCGTGACCATGGCCCAGATCACTGCGAACATTGCTTCGCGCAACTCGATAGCGGCGTGAAGCACGCGCTCGGCTTCGCGCGGGGAACCCCGACTCAGTTGAGAGAGATGATCCGCCTGCTGCGGTTCGAGGATGCGCGTGTCTTCGGCGAAGCGGGCGAGGTCGGCGTAGGTCTTCAGCAAGTCCTTGGGTTCGTTCGAGAAGCGATCGTCGAGGGTGTTGATGAAGTCCAGAGGCAGTGATCCGGCGATCAGGTCGAACTGCGGCGGGCGATTCTTCTTTTGCGACATAGGACGCACTTCTATTCTGTCTCTATTATCTAACCATTAAAACACACTTGACAAGTTATATTGTAGCATCTAAGATCATCTAACCGATGAATGTTGGTTAAGAGGTTAGATTATGTTCCGCACAGAAGCCGCGCAAATGCTAGCCCAGATGAGAGACCGCACCGATGCAGAAATGCGAATGCTGGGAAAAGAAAAAGTCCGGCACGAGAAGATGCGAATCATAGGAGGCAGACCCGTGATCGTTCCTAATAGCCAACCCGAACGCAATCGCGCGTACCAGATCAAACTGGCGCTGGCCTTTGCCGCCATCTACGTGGTGTGGGGATCGACCTACCTGGCGATCCGGTACGCGGTCGAGACCATTCCGCCGTTGCTTACGGCGGGGCTTCGGCACACGGTCGCGGGCAGCATTCTGCTGGCTTGGGCGTGGGCGCGCGGGTATCGGCCGAAGCGCGAGCATTGGATCGCGGGGATGGCGGTGGGCGCGCTGTACTTTTTGATTGGACACGGAACGTTGCACTGGGCTGAGCAATATGTGGGATCAGGGCTGGCAGCGTTGCTGATTGCCACGGAGCCGATGTTCATCCTGCTGCTGGCTTGGGCTGCGGGGCAGCAGCGCATCAGCCGGACCAGCGCGGTGGGCCTGGGATTGGGCGTGGTGGGTGTGGCGATCCTGATGGGCGGCGAGTTGGGAGTGAAGGGATCGAGTTTGCTGGGAGTTATAGCGGTGCTCACGGGTTCGCTGGCCTGGTCCGCGGGCGTGGTGGTGTCGTCGAGGGTGAAATTGCCGTCCGAAGCGGTGGCGCGGACGGCGGTACCGCTGATTTGCGGCGCGGCGATGCTGCTAGTCGCTGCGGGCGTCACCGGCGAGTTTCGCACCGTGCAGTGGGCTAGCATCACGCTGCGATCGTGGTTGGGGTTGGGGTATCTGATTCTGTTTGGATCGGTGGTGGCGTTTACGGCGTACACGTGGCTTCTGCAGCAGTGTCCGCCGGCGCTGGTGGCAACGCATACGTATGCGAATCCGGTGGTCGCGGTGTTGCTGGGATGGCTGCTGGCTGGGGAGCCGCTGAATCTGCGGATCGTTCTTGCTTCGGTGGCGATTCTGGGGGCGATTGTTCTGATACGGCGCGGGGAGCGGGGTGCGGGGTCGGAGGTGAAGGCTCCGGTGAACGGGGAGTTGCAGCCGGCGATGCGGAGGGTGTCATGATCAGCCGCTTATGGCATGGATGGACTACGCGGGCGAATGCGGACGCGTATGAAAATTTGTTGCGGGCCGAGGTGCTGCCGGGAATTCATCGAGTGCGCGGGTTTAAGGGCGCACAGCTGTTGCGGCGCGCTTCGGGCGAGGAAGTGGAGTTTGTCACCATCACGCTATTTGATTCGATCGACGCAGTAAAGGAGTTCGCCGGCGAGGATTATGAGGTTGCGGTGGTGCCTCCGCCCGCGAGGAAGTTGCTGGCGCGGTTCGACGCGCGGTCGGCGCACTATGAGACAGTGCTTCGCGTGGAGTGAGAATCCCACTTCCCGCAACCGAGGCGAGAAGTGAGGCACCCGTCTTAGCTCGCCATCTAGTTGTGGTCGTGATCGTGATCGCCGCGGTGGATCTCTGAACAGAGAAGCCACAGGTGATCCATGTATTCGCCGCTGTTGGAGCGGAAGCCGGTGACTACGGCGCCGGGTGGGCATTCCGCCGCAGCGGGATGTCCCCCTGCATCGGGGCGGAATACCGACTCCGTGCGTTCCGTGGCCAGCCGCTCGCGGCGTTCGGCGATTTCGCGCAGCGGGCTGCAGATGCCGAAGGCCTCGTCGATGGAGGCTCCGGTGCGTCCGCGGAGGCCGCGCAGCGCAAATCTTTGGGGGCAAAAAGCGTCGTGGATGGGGCGTCCGCCCGGGCTGCCGGTGCGGCCGGTCGGGTGAATTTCATCGCCGGGGTCGCCATCGGGGCGAACGTGGACGCAATCGAGCCACGCTGTGTTGAAGAATTCTCCCGTCTGCACGTGGAATCCGATGGCGACGGAATCTTCTTCGCATTGGGCGTCGGGCGAGGGACGGCCGCCGTTGCCGCCGCCGAAGTCGAGGGCCATGCGCTCGTGGGAGACGTGGATGAAGCCGCGGTTGAAGGCGCGGTCGCGATCCTGGTCGCGGTCACGATCCTGGTATCGAGGTCCGGCGAGGGCGGCCATGGCGACTACGAACAGAATTGCGGAGACGATTACGGGAGAAGTGCGGTTTGGATTTGGCATGGATACGCCCCTTTAGGGATTTAGCCGGATGGTAGAAGGCGAGTGCGGCGGTGTCAATGCAGAATGGGATGCGGGTTCGGCGTAGGTGTGGAAAAAGATCTCGCGGAACCTCAGGGGCTGAAGCCCTTGTTGGATGCAAGGGCTTCAGCGCAGCGCTGAAGCGCTGCGCCACCCAAAAGCAGTGTGCCACCCTAAAGCGACCGTAACGCGACTGTTCCAGCGAACCACAGGCGGGCGCCCGTTTCAGACGGGAACCGCTGTCGCCTTCTTGCGGAGAATTCCGGCTGAGGCCAGCGTGACGATCAGGCCGATGGGAAAAACCTCCATGAAGGTCATGGCTATGTTGATCGCCGGTTTGTCGTACATCACTTTGAACTCTTGGGCTTTCTTGACCCTTTCATCGATCTTCTGCTGGCTTTCTCCTGAGGCTTTGGCTTGCTCGACCATGTGGGCGGAATATTTTTCGGCGAAGCCGGGCATCAGTTTGAAATAGATGAATTCCCAGGTCCCGACGTAGCAGGCGCTGGAGATCAGCGTGATCAGGATGCCGACGGCGAAGCCGCGTCCGAAGGTCATGCGGCCGCCTCCGGCGTTCTCGCGGTAGGAACGGATGCCGAAGAAGATCAGGAGCGCAGAGAGGACGATGGTCGTGTAGCCGAGGATTTCGCCCTTGTCGAAGCCGATCTTGTCGGCGAAGGGGACGGTCAGCAGCATCATGGCGGCGGAGATCGCGCCGGAAATCAGTCCAAAGGTCAGAACCGTCTTTTTCATGGAATTGCAGTCTCCTTTTATCGTGAAATTTGCTTTCACGTGGGCCGAAATGTAGCGGGGAACGCGGGCAATGTCGTCATGCTTTCGGGTGATTTTGGCGGTCGGGGCGAAAAATCATTCGTTCGAGTGAGTGTTCAAGGGAGCAGGCCGAATTCCTTACCGATCTGAACGGCCTGGGTGCGGCGCTTGGCGCCGAGCTTATCGAACAGGCGGCTGGAATGGGTCTTGACCGTGTTTTCGCTGACGAAGAGGCGGTCGGCGATTTCGCGATTGCTGAGGCCGGTGGCGATGAGGCCTAGGATCTCGAGTTCGCGGGCGGTGATGCCGAGTTGGGCGACGCGGCATTCGTCGACGGCAAATGGGCCGCTCACCGGGACTTCCTTGATG
>Ga0075019_10001152_pt1 | contig 15017 bp, 12 predicted proteins | sample ColStrG_CSR_2013_FD_71473 | JGI IMG/M metagenome (GOLD analysis project Ga0075019, IMG submission 71473) | Freshwater sediment microbial communities in response to fracking from Pennsylvania, USA - Cold Stream Run_MetaG_CSR_2013 | ecosystem: Environmental > Aquatic > Freshwater > Creek >...
GTGCGCCGCGTTGTGCCGCCGATTATCAGGCGAAAGTCTCTGGGCCATTGCTTGACCGGATCGATCTTCATGTCGAGGTGCAGCCCGTTACTGCCGCCGATCTCGTGCTGCCGCCCCCCACCGAAGGGTCCGCCGAGGTGCGCGCGCGGGTGGCGGCGGCCCGCGATCATCAATCGGTGCGCTATGGTGCAGATGGGCCGCGCACCAATGCCGAGTGCGAGGGCAAACTGCTTGACGCGCACGCGACGCCCGATGAGGCGGGCCGCGCCCTGCTCGCCCAAGCCGCCGAGGCGATGCGCCTCACCGCGCGTGGCTATACCCGCGTGCTCCGCGTCGCGCGCACCATCGCCGATCTGGCGGGGAGCGAGGGCATCACGCGCCAGCATGTGGCGGAGGCGCTGAGCTATCGTCGGCAGGCACCCAGAAGTTGAGGGGGTTTAATGTGACACGACGCGGGCAGGCTTGATTTGGGGTTCGGCCGACACTGGACGCGGTAACGTCCACGCCATCGTTCGTCATTGCGACCCCAGACTCGATCTGGGGGAATCCATCCTGCTCGCTCTACCGAATAACTGGATTGCTTCGCCCTCCGGCCTTCGCTGGAGTCCTCGCAATGACGAATGAAATTGACAATTTACCCATTTGGTGATATTGAAGTGTCATGTTGGAGGTGTAGCTGTGAGACTTGCGGAGGGTTTGGTTGTTGGAGGTGCGGTGGGTGTCGCCGACACAAGATGTAGACTCTGTCCCCCTGTTTGGGTGTCAACTTTGTCAACTTAGGACTGGATGTTGGGGTTGGCTGCGTGCCGACGCAAGTCTTTGGTTCGGTGCTCGTCATCGCGCCGTGATGACTCCGCTTCCTCGCTGTCAACTTAGAGCTAGGTGTTGTGGCTGGCTGCGCATGGGCGACCCACTATTGCGCGCGCGGATCACGAAAGTCGCCCGCGCTGCGACAATCGCTCCTCTTGCACAATCCGAACGGCTCCGCTAACGGCAACAGCGTTGCGGGCGTGGTGGAACTGGTAGACGCGCCGGACTCAAAATCCGGTTCCGAAAGGAGTGTCGGTTCGATTCCGACCGCCCGCACCAATATATCGTTCGCGACAGCCCGCCAGCGATTGAAAAATCCGAGAAATCTGCTAGAAATGAGTGATCAAGGGCCGTCCTTGATCGCCGTCGATCATCTCAACAACCGAAAAACGCAGCGCAGCGTTTCCGCGAACTTTGTCTTAGCGACAAGCTGGAACGGAGGTACGAACCGTCAGCACGATACCAGCGGCTGGTGATCAATCCGCGGCAAAATGTGGCGCGCGACCAAATCGGCTTCGGCGGCATGCGGATAGCCCGAGAGGATGAACGCATCGATCCCCATCGCGCGATACTGCTCAAGTTTGGCGAGGACTTGGTCAGGATCGCCAACAATTGCCGCGCCGCAGCCCGAGCGCGCCCTCCCGATGCCGGTCCATAAATTGGGTTCAGCATAGCCGTCATCCGAAGCATTTTCACGCAAAGCCGCTTGGGCTGAAACGCCAGCCGATTTAGAATCGAGCGATTTGCTGCGGATTTCAGCGCCGGTGGCGGCATCAAGTTTCGAGAGCAGGCGATTTGCGGCGGTTCGCGCCTCGGCCTCGGTTTCGCGCACCACGACATGCGCACGGTAGCCGAACTTCAGCGCGCGCCCATATTTCGTGGCTCGCGCAGTCATATCCGCAATGATGGCCTTCACATTCTCCTCTTTGTCGGGCCACATCAGATAAACATCGCAGCCCTTGGCCGCCGCCTCGCGCGCGTCTTCTGACAAGCCACCGAAATAGAGCGGCGGTGCCTTGCCCGAAACTGTCGCGATCCGTGGGGGATCGAGCTTGAGCTTCCAGAATGTGCCATCATGGTCGAGTGCTTCACCATTGAGCAAGGTCTTGAGAATGTGCATCAACTCAACGGTGCGGGCATAGCGCGGCGCACTCGCGAGCACTTCCCCCGGCATTTCCGACGAGATGATGTTAATGTTCAGACGCCCGCCAGAAATTTGATCGATCGTTGCGATCTGCCGCGCCAGTTGCGGCGGCCAGCACTCTCCAACGCGCACCGCAAGCAGCAGCCGAATAGTGCGCGTGAGTGCGGCTATCGCCGACGCAAATGCGGTCGTATCGATGCCAAGCGCATAGCCCGACGGCAGCAGGATATTGTCAAAGCCGTTGGTTTCCGCCTGGCACACAATGTCACGGCAATGCGGCCAGCTTGACTTGAGCATCGGATCGGGAACGCCGAGAAACTCGTAATCATCGTCACACAAAGCTGAAAACCAGCTGATTTCGCACGGCGATCTTGTCACGGCAATTTTTCTCCCATTGATGCTTGGAGGACGGCGTACCAATCCTCACGGGTCCAGCGCGGCTTAAAGGCATCGGGGATTTCGTTGATCCGTGTGATGCTTTGCGTGCCGACAATTGGAATGGGGCGCGCCGGATGCGCCATGATCCAGCTATAGGCCGCTGCGGCGCGCGACACACCAAACCCGTTGGCGACACGATCAAGTTCGTGTGCAACGGCCAGCGCTCGTGCATCAGTTGGCGCACCCAACCTCCCACCGCCCAGCGGCGACCACGCCAATATGGCCATATCGCGCTCGAGCGCCTGATCAATCGTGCCATCGTGGAGCGGTTTAATTTCGAGTGGCGAGAATTCGATCTGGTGGCTGATGATCGGCAATTTGAGATGTGCCTGCAACGCTGTGAGCTGCGCAGCAGTGAAGTTTGAAACGCCGATAGCGCCAATTTTACCCGCAGCATGCGCGGCCTCAAGCGCCTGCGCGATTTCTGCGGGGTGCGTCAAAATGTCGGGACGATGGATTTGCCAAAGGTCGATGTGCGCGGTTCGTAAACGCTTTAGAGAGGCATCAATCGCGGCAGTAAGGTAGGCTGCGCTGGAATTATACGGCGTACCCGGCCAGATGCCGCCTTTGCTCGCGAGAACCATTCGGTCGCGCAAGTGCGGCGCATCGGCAATCACATCGCCCAACAGCGCCTCAGCGCTGCCAAAATTACCGTGCTCGTCAGTGCCATAGATATCAGCGGTGTCGAAGAGGGTAACGCCGGTTTCAAGCGCCGCTTCAACGCGCGCACGGGGGGTGTCATGGTCCGACTCGGTGAAGCGCCACATGCCCCAAGCGATGGGGCTAACTGTGAGTTCGCTCTTGACAATATGGCGTGGATAAGCAGAAGATGTGAGATATGACATCGCTGTCAGATAACATAAGGTTTTGAGGGTGGGAAGAGCAATTCGTTACGGACTGGTGGGTGCCGGTATGATGGGTGTGGAGCACATCCACAACCTCCTCATTACGCCCGACGCTGAGCTGGTGGCGATTGCAGATCCGGTCGCAAACTCGCTGCAATGGGCAAAAGATGCGCTCGGCGACAAAGCTAACAGTGTTAAGAGTTATGCCGACTCGGCAGCGCTTGCCAAAGCCGAAAGGCTCGACGCCGTCATCGTGGCCAGCCCCAACCACACGCATCGCGATGTGCTGGTGCCATTGCTCGAAGCTGGCGTGCACATATTGTGCGAAAAGCCGCTCGCCACGTCCATCGACGACGCGCAGTGGATTGTCACACGCGCCGCGCAATCACCCGGACTTTTTTGGACGGCGATGGAATATCGTTTCATGCCGCCGGTTGCAGCACTCGTCGATCAAGTGCACGCCCAGCGTATCGGCAATCTGCACATGCTGTCGATCCGCGAACATCGCTTTCCGTTCCTGCCGAAGGTTGGTGACTGGAACCGGTTTTCGCACAACACCGGCGGGACGATGGTTGAAAAATGCTGCCACTTCTTCGATCTTATGCGGCTCATCGTTCAATCAGAGGCAGTGCGCGTCTATTGCTCGGGCGCGATGGATGTAAACCATCTCGATGAACGTTATGACGGCAAACGTCCTGACATTCTCGACAACAGCTACACGGTGGTGGACTTTGCGAACGGCGTGCGCGCGATGCTCGACCTGTGTATGTTCGCCGACGGTGCCGAACAGCAGGAAGAGATTGTCGCGGTCGGGGATACTGCACGGCTAGATGTTACGATTCCCGGCGGCATGTTGAGTTTCAGCCCGCGCACCGGCTTTCGGAGCCCCAAGGCGGTCGAGCGCGAACATATTGCGGTTGATCCAAAAGCCTTGGCCGCGGGCCAACATCACGGTGCAACCTATTATCAGCACCAGTATTTTCGGGCCGCGATCCTCGGTGACGGACTGGTTCAGGTCAGTGCATATGATGGTTTGATGGCGGTCGCCATTGGCACTGCGGCGGAAATAAGCGCACGCGAAAAGCGGGTTGTTGAGATGAGCGAATTAGGATTTTAACCGGATAGCGAAACGATAATTGGGAGAGCGAGAATGAAAACAGTTTTTATGACGAGCGCACTGGCCATGGCGGCCATGATGACCAGCGCAGCTTACGCGCAATCCGCAGCGGTGCCAAAAGCTGCGAGCGATAATGCGCCACCCGAGATTATCGTGACCGCGCAAAAACGAAGCGAGCCGCTCCAGAAGGTGCCGGTCGCTGTCACTGTCGTGTCGGGGGACGCCTTGGCGCAGCTTTCGTCAAACAACATTGAGGACGCGCAGCAGATCGTTCCTGCGTTGACCTTTGTTAAGGGCGATACATCACTCAATTCCGCGCTGTTTCTGCGGGGGCTTGGGACGGTCAGCTTCTCGATTGCCGCCGAACCGAGCGTGACCAGCGTGCTCGACGGCGTCGTGCTGGCGCGTGCGGGCGAAAGCTTCGGCGACCTGTACGACATCGACCGCGTCGAGGTTCTGCGCGGCCCGCAGGGCACGCTGTTCGGCAAGAATTCGAGCGCTGGCGTCATCAACGTGGTCACGAAAGAACCGAGCAAAGATTTGTCGGCCTATATTGATGCCGGCTATTTTCAGGGCAATGAGTATAAACTCAAAGCCAATATCAGCGGGCCAATTGGCGGCGGCTGGCGTGCGGGCGTCACCGCATTCTACAGCCAATATGATGGCAACATCTATGATCAGGCCTTGCAAACACAGATCAACGGCTACAAGCATTATGGCGCGCGCGGGCAGATGGTCGGTGATATTGGCCCAAATCTTCATGCAAAGCTGATCGTTGACTATCGCAATGCGGACGACCAATGCTGCGCCTTCGTCATTGGCGCGCTGAGTCCGGGAACGCTCGCGACCTCGGCGACTTCGGGCAGCCCGACCGTATCCGCGGCGAACCTTGCCATCGAGAGCCTATTGCCTCCCGCAAATGGCGGCGGCACCAACCAGACGATCGCTGGCCTTGCCAACCGCACCGAGGAAGAGACTTATGGTGCATCGCTCCAGCTTGATTATGCACTGGGTCGGCATACGATCACCTCGATCACCGCGTGGCGCAGTTGGAAAAATGAAGAAATCCGCGATGGCGACTGGCTCAATCAACCCTATGTCTATTACAATGGCAGCGCCTACACCAACTTCCCGTTGCAACACGATGACGGGCCCGAGAGTGCACATACTTTTACACAGGAACTGCGCCTGACATCGCCAGCGGGTGGGTTTGTCGATTATGTCGCGGGACTGTTCTATTATCAGGCGGTGGCCGCGCGCTCTTTCACCCGCACCGACACCTATTGCGTTCCTAATGTGGCCCCCGCAGCCAATTCGCTGCTGGGCTGCACCGCGAGCAACGCGACGCTGTATAACCCGAGCGGGACTGCCAATTTTGGCTCGACCTTCGACAATTATGCCGCTTATGGTCAGGCGACATGGCATTTTGGTCCCAAGATTCGCCTCGTCACGGGGTTGCGCTACACGCATGATAAGGTCTCCGCTTATCACAGCCGCGTCGACAATTTCAGTTCAGCGCCCAATGGCACCAAGTTTACATCGGGAACGTTCTCGATTGCGCCCGCCGGTATCGGTGCCAATTTTGATAGCGGTGTGTATCAATATTACCTCGCCAATGCGGGTGCCTATGGCGGCTCGAACGGGGTGCCATGGTCCGATCAAACCAGCGCCGACAATGTGTCGGGTAAAGCGGCCCTCGAATTTGATCTTGGGCCGCACCATTTGCTCTACGGCAGCTATTCGCGCGGGTATAAAGGGCCAGCATATAATGTGTTTTTCAACCAGAGTTCGCTCAACACACAGCCAATTGCCGCTGAACTCTCCGATGCCTTTGAAGTGGGACTCAAGAACAGCTTCGATCACGGCAGGCTGATCCTCAACATCGACGGCTTCTACGACAAGGTGAGCAACTATCAGGCCAACTACCCGACCACGGTCAACGGCACAGTCACGACCACGATCATCAACGCAGGGCAGGTGTCGTCACGCGGTGTTGAGGTGGAGTGGTTGTTCCGCCCGGTTCGCGTGTTCACCGTGAATGGCGGCGTGTCTTATACTGACGCGCATGTTGACCAGTTCAACATCCCCACTGGATCGGGCACCACGACGTACATTGCGCCGGGCACGCCGCTTGCCTTTGCGCCCAAGTTCAAGGCCTCGCTCGGCGTAAACTATATCGCTGAGCTGGCGAGAGCGCCGTTCAACCTCGAATTTAACGGAGAGGGCTCGTTTGTGTCGAGCCAAGTCTCAACGCTCGCACCAAATGGAGGTAATAACCTCACTTTACCGGCCGGCACCGCCAATTATGCGGTGAACACCAATGCCATCCTCGCATTTCAACAACTGACCATCGGTGGGCACGATTTGATTGACGCTAGCATCGCCGCTGTTGATAAAGCCAAGCACTATCGCCTCGCCTTTATTGTCAAGAATCTGTTCAACGAACATTATGCCTCAACGATAGGTTCGGGTGGCCCCGGTGGCTCATATCAGTATCAGATCCCCCGCGATTCCAATCGCTACTGGGGGCTGACATTCCGGTATAGTTTCGGCGGCAATTAGGAGATGAAGGGGGTAGCCCTAACAGGCTACCTCTTCATTCGCTGCACGGATGGTCGGTAACAGCAGATGCACCCACAGCGTTGCCAGAAGATACGAAACCGATGCCAAGCCGAAAATCGGGCCATAGCCAATTTTGGCGTCGAGCAATCGTCCGGTGAGCCAGATGATACCGGATCCGGTCAGGTTTCCTGCTATTCCACCGATCGCCATCACGCTGCCGACGCGCTGCGCAGGGACAATATCGGCGGTTAATCCAAATATATTGGTCGAAAACCCTTGGTGCGCGAACAGACCGAGACCGATGAGCAACGCAGCTGTCCAGGGTGAGTTGACGAACAGCGCGATCGGCATCGGCAAGATGAGACAGGCGTAGAGTAGCATCGAGAGTTTGCGCGCGCTGTTTATAGTATATCCGCGTGCAATTAAGGCCGGGAACAGCACACCACAGGTCAGCGCCCCAAGCGCTGCCATCACAAACGCCACCGCCGTCGGCCCGCCGATCTGCGCCTGTGTCATATGAAAGGCCTTATTGAAAAAGTCGGGCATCCAAAACAGCATGAACCACCAGACTTGGTCGGTGAGCGCTTTTGCGCCCGCCACCGTCCATGTACGTCGGTCGTGCAGCAAATCATCCCACGCAATTTTCGGTCGCGCACCGGGTGTGACGGCTACAATCGGGACGAGGTTGCGCGTGCCGACGATCCAAAAGAACAGCCACACAAAGCCCAACGCACCGGTGACAAAAAACGCAGCATGCCAGCCAAAGGCCAGCGCGAATGCGGGGATAACCAGCGGCGTGATGATCGCGCCAATATTGGGTGCGGTGTTGATGACACCCAAGCTCAGCGAGCGCATATCGAGCGGCATATAGGTCGCCCCCGCTTTGACGGCGGCTGGCGTGTTGACCGACTCCGCCACGGCGAGCGAGACCCGTGCGATCAAAAATTGCGGAATGGTGCGTGACACGGCATGGCCGATGCCTGCGAGGCTCCAAACCGCCACCGCCGCACCATAGGCAACACGCACACCGAACCGGTCAACAAACCAGCCTACAAAAATCAGCGCCAACATGGCCGACAACTGAAATGCAGAACCCAAATTGGCATAGTCGCTGTTCGTCCAGTGAAACTCGGCTTGCAGCGTCGGTTTGAGCAGCGCCAGCACTTGGCGATCCACATAATTGAGGGCAGTTGCGCAGAAAACGAGCACCATCAACACGACCTGCTGTCGATTCGCTCCGCTCGTCTGCTGCATCGTCACCCTTTCACTTGGCCCTGTCCTGCGCTTGTGATAGCGCTGTCAGAACATACAATACAGCCTTTTATCCTTACGATATGCGGACAATCCATGCGCCACGATGCTTCCTCTATCCGTTATGCCGATTTATACAACGACATTGGCCCCGATCCTGCTCACAAAATTCGCGATTTTCTTCCGGGTTTGGCGGTGGCCGCCGCAGCGACGATGGCCGCGGGCTATCTCTCAGACCATTATCATGCACCGCTCACACTGATGGCGCTGCTCGTCGGGCTGGCGCTCAATTTTCTGAACAGCGTCAGCGAACTGGCACCCGGACTGGAATTTGCGTCGCGCACATTGCTGCGGGTCGGGATTGTGTTGGTTGGCGCGCGCGTCACATTTGGCCAGATGGTGGCGCTTGGCCCGATCGCATTGCTCGCGGTGTTTGCGATTGTCGCGTTGACGATCGGCGCCGGCGTGGTGATGGCCCGTGCACTCAAGTTTAGCGCCGCGTTCGGCGTGCTCGCGGGCGGTGCGGTGGCGATTTGCGGCGCGTCGGCAGCGCTTGCGCTTGCCACCGTTTTGGGTGAGCGTCGGATCAGCCAAGCGCAACTCACGCTCGTTCTTGTTGGGATATCAGCAATGAGCTCGGTCGCGTTGTTTTTCTACCCCATTCTCGCACACCAACTGCGCTTCAACGACACGCGCGCCGGGTTTATGCTGGGGGCCTCAATTCACGATGTCGCGCAGGCCCTTGGCGCGGGTTATGCGTTCTCCGAGCCTGCGGGACAGATTGCAACGATCGTTAAGCTGACGCGCGTGGCGCTGCTCGCCCCTACCATGGCTGCCATCGCGATGCTGTTCCCCACGTCGACACAGGATAGAAAAAGGGTCGCTGCCTTGCCTTGGTTTGTCGTCGGTTTTTTCGTTCTCGCCGCCATTCATTCGTCGGGGGGCGCGCCGCTCGCGCTCGGGACGCTGGCTCAATATGGCGCGGCAGGATTGCTTGGGTGCTCAGTCACGGCGACCGGTATTCGCGCCCCGATGAGCGATTTGCTCAATAGTGGTATGCGCCCGCTGCTGGTGATCGTTTGGGCGACATTTATCGCGCTCCTGCTCGCGGCCTTGGCGGCGGCCTATCTGATTGGGTGAAGCGGCGAGGCGGCGGATGCGCGGATGATCAGTCTGTGTTCGATCTGCCGATGCTCAACCCCAACCCCTTCTGAGAGCAGCAGATCGGCGGCAGCGTAAGCCATCGCACGCGTCGGCTGTCTAATAGTCGTCAAGGCTGGCCAAACGACTTCTGCCAGCGCCGTGTCGTCAAACCCCGTGACCGACATATCTTGTGGCACCGCGACACCGCTTTGGTGGAGCATCGCCAGCGCCCCCGCCGCAATATCGTCGCTGCTCGCAAAAATGGCCGTGGGGCGCTTGCCAAGCGCCAGCAGCCTCGCGGCCCCTTCAACCCCCGAGCGAAAATCATACTGGCCTTCAATGACAATATCGGGATCATAGGCGATGCCCGCTTGCGCCAGCCCTTGCGCGTATCCCGCATGACGCTGCGCACTGGTGGCGTAGCTCGGGTGTCCGGCAATGAACCCAATCCGACGATGGCCGAACTGCGTCAGATGATTGACCATCTCACGCGCCGCCGCGACATTGTCGATAAACGCCGCCGAACAATCCGGCGCGCGTATTGCTGGTGACAGACAAACAAAGCGCAATCGACGCGCGCGCAGATCGCTCAACACCTCAGTGAAATCGGTGATTGGTGGCGTAAGGATCAGTCCATCTGGGTTGGTCTGATCGACCAAGTCGCGCAAGTCTTCGAGCACCCGTCCCGCACCTATATCATAGGGCTGAGCGATCATCCGCACGTGCGACTCCATGCACCTTTCGCGCACGCCGGCTTGCACCTCATACACGTAATAGGGACTCGGATTGTCACAAATCAGCGCGATTTGGTGCGAGCGACGTCCCGCCAACGCGCGCGCCGCTTGGCTCGGTTTGAACGCCAGATTGTGCATCGCCTCATCCACGCGTGCGCGCAGCGTCGCGCTGATGTAGCGTTCGTTGTTGAGCACCCGCGACACGGTCTTGATCGAAACACCCGCAGCCTCTGCGACTTGCTTGATCGTCGGTTTACGAGACGGAGCGGCGGTCATTGGACTATGTTGCACAGATATGACGGTGCATCCAAGGCTAAAGTGCTCATCGGCGCTCTGGAATCCGCCCCCAGCCTGCCGCATTCGATGTAGCGTTCCACGCGAGCCCGGAATGGGCCGACGTCCGTCCGATTCACAAATGGCTGAATGTCAGATCCTTCGATCAGCCCGCTCCAGACCGGACAGAGCGCTGTCGTGCAGCACGTCGGACGTTGATCGGCATCTGACCGTCTGGGTATCGTAGCTGAGCACCGCACAGCCACCACGTCACGCCTGTCGGACATAAACCGGACACAAGTCGTTCCGGTGCGCGCAGGGCAAGCCACTCTCACCGCAGGTCGTTGACTTATAGCAATAATATGGTGGACGCACTTGGGCTCGAACCAAGGACCCGCTGATTAAGAGATAGATGGTATACACATCACCAAGCTTCGCTGAGGCACGCTAAACCGCTAATATGCGTCATTTGTTATCAAATTATTAACTTTTCACTTCCCTGAGCGGTGGTCATCCTGTATCATCCGTGCTGACCATGTGATGACCAATTTAGAGGTTCCAGTGCCCACCGCCCACCTAACCAAACGCTACGTTGACGCAATAGAAATCAAGCCAGCTCGGTACACCGTATTCGATACAGAGCTTAAAGGCTTCGGATTGCGCGTCGCGCCAAGTGGCAGAAAGTCGTATATCTATCAGTACCGTCTGGGTGGTCGTGAGACGAGCGCGCAAAGGATAACCATCGGCACTCATGGCAGTCCGTGGACCCCCGACAACGCACGCAAAGCAGCTATGGACTATGCGATGAAGGTGCATCAAGGTGTTGACCCTCTCGATACTCGGAAAAAGAAACGCAGCGATTCCGCCAATCTTGCCTTCGCCGATTATGTAGAGTTTTACGGCGAGAAATATCTCAAATCCAACCACAAGGACGGCGGGCAGGAAGCAATGCGGATTTTACGCCGCGATGTTGTCCCTGTGTTTAAACGCAAGGCCATGACCGAGATCACCATGACCGACATCAGCGATCTGTTGCTGGCGATGGATGACCGGCCCGCGAGTATGCGGGGCACTTATCTGATCCTGAACAAATTATTCAACTGGGCGGCGGGGCAGAATCGCGGCGACATATCCGCGTCTCCCATGCTTTCTATGGAGGCACCTAGGCCGGTTGCGAAGCGAACCCATGTCCTGGCTGCCGAAGAATTGGCATGTGTTTGGCTGGCGTCGCTCGCAATGCCCTACCCTTTCGGCCCCTTTATGCGCTTTTTGATCGCAACGTTACAACGTCGCACCATCGCGTCCGCCGCAGATTGGAGCCAGATCAATTTGTCTTTGCGACAGTGGCATTTGCGGCCGGCAGAGACGAAGAACGGCAAACCCTTTGTCGCGCCGCTCAACCAACACGCCTGCGACGTGATTGATGAGCTTGCCCCGAGACAACGAGGATTGCTGTTTACCACCACCGGCAGTTCCGCAATTAGCGGATTCACTAAATTCAAAGCTCGGCTCGACGACGATGTTCGGGAAATTATGCGTGAACGGCAAAGGCAACGGGGCGAAGTCGTTGATGATGTGTCGCAACTTGGCCCGCTAAATGATTGGCATCTGCACGACATGCGCCGCACTGGCGCGACCGTGATGCAGTCCTTAGGCGTACCGGTGGAAGTGACCGAGGATGTTCTCGGGCATATTTCGGGAACTCGGCAGGGCGTAGCGGGCGTGTATAATATGCACCAATATAGTGTCGAGAAGACCTGTGCACTCGACCTCTGGTGCGAACACATCAACACAATATCCGGCTGTGCGACCATCGATGAACGACCAAAAGTTTGGCGCTACAATCATGCAATCACCGATCTCCGCCGTGCCCAGATGGAAGAAGCCGAAGCCATGAGGCAGGGGGCTGACACCAACGGAGGATGAACAAATTCGGCTTGAAAATAAGGTATAATTACATTACATGATTAATGGGAAGTTTGAATGATGGAGCATAATATGACAACATTGACAGTGACCGCGCGCGGACAGGTTACCTTGAAGCGCGACGTGTTGCGGCATCTTGGGGTCAAACCCGGCGAGAAGATCGAAATCGACCTACTTCCTGATGGCAAGGGTATCGTCAAGGCGTCTCAACCCAAGGGTGCAATCAAAGATTTCTTTGGTGTGCTCAACGGACGAACGAGCAAAGTAGCCAGCCTCGAGGAATTATCAGCCGCAGCAACCAAAGGCTGGTCGGATCAGGCATGAGGATCACCGCCGATACCAATTTGCTCGTCCGTGCTGCCGTTTGCGATGATGCCGCACAGGCGGAGCGTGCGCAGCGCATCTTAGCCGGTGCCGAACTTGTTGCGGTGTCAACGGCATCGCTGTGCGAATTCACTTGGGTCCTTCGATCGGTTTATAATTTGAACACCGCCGACATCAGCGTTGCAATTCATGCGCTTCTCGCGACAGATAAAATCATCACGAATCGCCCCGCAGTTGAGGCTGGATTAGCGGTATTGGAAGCAGGCGGAGATTTCGCGGACGGCATCATATCCCAAGAAGGTCGCTGGCTTGGCGGCGATGTGTTCGTTTCGTTCGACAAAAAAGCCGTCGCTATTTTGAAACAGCAAGGCACCCAAGCGCTATTGGCGTAGGCACCGTCAGGACCGCTTTTCTCAGAGCGAATGTCTGCTCCCGAGAAACGCTGCCGTTCGCGGCACACATTCGGGTCCAATTTACGACTTCCGCTTTGCGCCCAACGCTGCCTTTGAAGAGCATGATGGCGTTTGATAACCGAGCGCTCTGTGGGGCCCAAATCTGATACAATTTCGTCGCCATGCTTTGCGAGAAGTTGGGCTTCCATTAATGTCAAGTGCAGCTCGCAGTTCAGGAACACGTCTCGCAGCCTGTCGTTGACCCGAACGGTGGATAAGCCAGCCTCTCTCACTTGGGTTGCTATCATGCACATCGCAGTAGAGGCGCGTAGGTTTGCGACAACATTTCCGTCGCCGAAAGCGTTCATCATTTATCGGCTTTCGAGTTCAAGTGGGTCTTTTTTGAGCGCTTCGAAAAAAGTCCTAAACATTTTTCGCGTGGTTCTGACTAACGTTCGAGAGAGCGTGGTTCATTCAATCAGGCTGGCGCGTACCCCGACTTGGTGATCAATCGGTAGTTGGGTGCTTCGCCTTCTTGAACTCTGCCGTACCTTCTCGTGCCGTCGTTGATCCAGTTAGGGATGTGTAATGGTTGAGATTGTCAGTGGTGCAGGCTTGGGGCTTGAGCGTAGTTCGGCGTTGTTGCTGGGAACACAGGGCACATTGGGATCAGCGGCGCAAGGGCGCGTGGGCGATAATGTTATTGTAAACGCTGCAACCGGCAATCTGGTTATTCAGAGTCAGGATGAGTTGCTCACGGGCGTTGGTCTCAACGCGGTGATCAACACAAGCTACAACAGCCTTGGCGTCCTTACCGATGCGGCAAACAATAATCTTGCGGCCATTGGCGCGCAAATCGTCAATGTCACGGGCCCAATCAACATAGCGGGCAGCACGGCGCAACGGATTGGCTGGGACGGCAGCGTCGTTACCTACACTTATAGCACAACCTTCACCAATGCCGATGGCAGCACAGGAGCCTATGTTGCCAAGGAAGCCGCCGGTGCAGATGACAGCCTAAGCTTCGACGGTGCCAATTGGAGTTGGCATCAGTCGGCGACTGGGATTGTCGAGCACTAAAGCGCTGCGCAGAATAACAGCGTGGTCTCGCGCACGGATCGTAACGGCAACAGCCTGACCTATGGTTATACTGGGGCGTTGTTGACGCAAGTCACGACGCAGGACGGTGAATACACATCGTTGATCTACAGCGGAAACAACCTCGTTCAACTGTCGACCCATTTGGCCGATGGCACGAGCCTGTCGCGCACTTACTACACCTATGATGGCCGCAATCGTCTATCGAAGGTGAGCGTAGACCTGACGCCGACAGACAACAGCATCACGGACGGCAATGTCTACACAACAACCTACACCTATCTTGGGACGACAAAGCAGGTCGCTTCGATCCGTCAGACTGATGGCTCGCGGCTGGATATTGCATATGACGCGAGTGGTCGCGTCTCGTCGTACACGCAATGGGTGGATGCGACGACCAACCGCGTCACGACGTTCAGCTATGATACCGTCAACAATATCACGACGATAACTGACAATCAGGGCAATTCAACGGCGCTCTCTTATGACGCCAATGGCAATCTGCTCAGTATTTCCACGCCGCCCGCCGTCGCAGGCAGCAATCAGCAGATTGTCGGCTTTAATTATGATGGCAATGGGAACCTCCTGAGCGCAAAATTATACGATGGATCTGCGAATGCTCTTGCGCAAAGCGCGCTGACGGGGACAACCTATACTTATGATGCAAACGGCAATGTCACGCAAAAGCAGGATCTTCAGGGTGATATTTCCGTCTATACCTACAACAATGCCAACCAGCTTCTGACTTCCACTCAATATACTGGCACCAATTACACGATTGCACCGCACACCGGATCCTATGACAACGAACTGGTTACGCGCTACGCTTATGATGCGCAGGGTGTTGATTCCCGTTTAGATTTGACCCTTTAGGGGCATAAATTTCCACTGAGAAGTGACCCATGTTTGAACCCACCTCTGGCGGCTTGCTGGAGGTAACATGGAGTGATCGACATGGCA
>Ga0075019_10001160_pt1 | contig 14960 bp, 21 predicted proteins | sample ColStrG_CSR_2013_FD_71473 | JGI IMG/M metagenome (GOLD analysis project Ga0075019, IMG submission 71473) | Freshwater sediment microbial communities in response to fracking from Pennsylvania, USA - Cold Stream Run_MetaG_CSR_2013 | ecosystem: Environmental > Aquatic > Freshwater > Creek >...
TCCTTGTTCCTGCTGCTCACCACGGTGTCCTTCGGACAGAAAAAAGAAGAAGCCGAAAACTTAGTCAACAAGGGTATTAGCTTCCACGACAAGGGTGATTACGAAATGGCCATTTCAAAATATGACTCTGCTTTGCTGCTTGACAAAGACAACCTGCTTGCTTTGGCCGAAAAGGCTTTTAGTCTATTTTCGATTCAAAAATATGACGAATCAATTGTGTGCTGCAAAAGGGCAATCGAATCTCATCCTAAAGAAAAAGCACTTGCTACTGTTTACGTCACCTATGGAAACGACTATGATGTTTTGAAGAATACTAAAAAATCTATTTCCATATATGACGAAGGAATAAAACTATTTCCCGACTATTATCAACTGTATTTTAATAAAGGGATTACCCTTTCAAGTATCCCAAAAAACGAAGAAGCGATCTCTTGCCTTCAAAAAGCAGTACTGCTTAACCCAAACCATGCGAGTTCCCACAATGCCATAGCTCGGCTCTCTAATGCTACTAATCAACGAATTCCAGCGATCTTAGCCTACGGTAGATTCTTATCCATCGAACCGAAAAGTAATAGAGCCAAGGAGAACCTTTCCGCCCTTCAGAGGTTAATGATGGGCAATGTTCAACAAACTGGTGAAAAATCAGTCACCATCAACGTTAGTCCAGATGCACTTAATGCAAGTACGTCCAAAGGGAAGCCAAAAGAAAATAGCTTTTCATCGCTTGAACTGATGCTGTCTATAGACGCAGCAACTGACTTTGACGAAAAAAATAAAGATAAGACTGATGTGGAAAAATTCATTAGAAAATTAGAAACCTTATGTTCTTATTTAAAAGAATCTCGCGCAGATAATTCTGGATTTTACTGGAGCTACTACGCACCCTATTTCATTGGTCTGAAAGACGAAGGGTTAATCGAAACATTTGCCTATATAAGTTTTGCTTCTTCTGAAGCCAAAGACGTTTCAAACTGGTTAAACTCCCACAAAAGTGAAATTGACAAATTTTTTACTTGGTCTAAGTCATTTCAATGGCAGACTAATTAAGCTTATCGCGGGGGCGAATTAGTAAATGCATACGCCAATTAAATCCAAGTCATAAATAATATGAAGGCACAGTCAAGTTTATTTCTATTCGTTATTGTAAGTCAAGTATCTATCGCTCAAGATGATGGAATGACCACAGGTATCATCTATGGCAGTAACTAAGTCTTTAGTCTCAAAGCACCCGATGGTTGGGTATTAGATAACACTTCGGGGAAGAGTCAAGGCTTACAAGCCGTATTTTATCCTAAAGGAGAATCATGGAAAAACGCCACTATTGTAATGTATGCTAATACTGCCTCCTTATAAGATGAAGCTCACAAGACATCAAAGCAATTAATACATTATGATTTGAACACTAATTCCATCTCTCCTGCAAATACTCATGCTACATCTATTTTTCCAGTACCAGAAAAAATTAATTAAGTTTTTTACTCAACTCTTATTTCAAATTCCTGTTTATAGGTTAAAATAATAAATAATATAGAAAATCGCAGTCAAACTCAGGGTCGCTATTGTCAAAAACCTAAAGGTCGAAGTAGCGACTTTGTCTTTCTTTTTTTTAGCGATTAATAGTGCAATGATTGTAGTCAAGTTCATTAGCACCAAATACACAGAAAGCCCAAAGATCGCATAGTACATTCCGATTGACAAACCGTCAAAAAGTCCAGCGTCAGGTGGCAAATCTTTTAGAACAAGTTTTTGTACTATTACTACTGTTGCCCAATAAAACAGAGTTATGTACGCTGCAAACGATAATATGATTATTATTTCTTTTCTCATTCATCATCGCGATTATTGCTAACCTAACCGTGTTTATGACGGTACAGGCAATTGCAAGTTAAACTGAAATGGACTGCGTTGTAAACTAAGATTGAGATTTTGGCTTCCAGATGCATACAAATCCAATAAAATAGGGTACTGGCTTACGCCTTACACTAAAACTTTTACACGTCTCTTTTACCCAGACAGGCAAAACTTAATTAAGTTTCATCATTTTTTTGTCCACCTTTTACTACTAAAACTATCCCCGTTGTTAATGTCGGCAACCATAAGAAAAAGGAATACATTCCAATGTCACTTATTATTGGATTTAGTCTTTTTCCTTGATAGGTGAAAAGTGATACACCTATCATAAACATTGCAATGCCCAGAAGAATAAACCCGATCCCGATTTTACGATAAATTGTCATTTATTTTTTTGTTATTTCTTTCATCTCATTGGCAAACTTAATTAAGTTTCTGGCAGCTCTGACCAAGTTAATGAAATGACTTGCGTTGTTAACTAAGATAGTATTAAAATCCCGATCTCAATTTTCCTAAATTCCAAATGCACATCAATCACTGCATGTTAGGCAGTCATTACTGCTATTCCACCCTCTCTAATCACCTAACACCCCTTTTTTCACAGCAAAGATGTCTCTCTGATATCGTTTGTCGTTTTGTATTTTTCAAACAAGGTTTTAACGGTATTTTAAGGAACAAAAACGAAATGGAATTTTCCTTTACTGACACAGTATTTATGTACACGAACTTCACGTTGGACTGCCAATGTGAGTTGAATAAAAATGATCACTTTAACAACTTCAAAAGCAAAATGGAAACTTTAATTCAATTGGAAATTATCAAAAAAGACAACGCACACAAAGCTAACCGCAGAATCAACTTCCGTCTTGATGACGAGATGGCAAAACAACTGCGAGAGCTTCATGGGCAAAGTGGCTTATCGCAAAGTCTTCTGATTCGCATTGGATTGCGAAATTTATTTGATGAGGTACGACAGTATGGCACGGTTAATTTAAATCTTTAAAGCTGTATTTTCAATTCGTTTCGGCAAAGCTCAATTAACTCTGCTGGTAATTCGTTCGATCGATTATATTTCGTAAGAATTTCGAAGACGCGTATCCCGAATTTTGTTGTTCAAGCTTGCGCTTAAGCAGGTCGTTAACTTGGTGATCAGGAAATCCAATTCTGTTCCGAATAAAAGTGACCATCTCAGCAAGTTTCGGATTATAAGCCGACCATGTTGAACTAATTATCCTTCCGCCATGCTTTTCCAGCGAAGGGCAAATTCCGTATTTAAGATCAGTTCCATAAGCCATAATCAAATAAAACTCATAATTGTCTCTTAACTCATTTTGATCAGGTTCAGAGAGTTTCTTAAACCACTCACAATTCCAACCATTTCGATCTAATTCATATAAAGGGCAATTGAGCAATGAAAGGTTGAATTTCAATAAAGAAGGAAAATGTTCTTTGTCAAGCCGACTTATCTCATTCAGCAGTAAATCACACCGATGAGAAAACTTAGTAGTATTCTTGGCATCAGGTATTTTTACCGTCAGTTTAGAATGGTATGCTTTTAAATACAATTCAAAGGTCATAACCATCGCAAAAATACGGGGTAATGCTGATGCGTTTTCAAAATCAGAATAAAGCGCTAGCCACTCATCTGCCACAAACGCAAACCTAAAATGATCTTCTTGCTCGAACGGGGATTTAGTATTTGGTAAGTTCATAAAAGCCTTTAACGTTCCTTTGAAGATTGATGCTACAGCAAAATATCGCTAAAAAAACGAAAGAAACGATGTTTTTGTCTGACAGGGCTGTTGTATTTTCAGAAGTACATTCCACTTTAGAATTTTCAGTAAGAATTCTTCCATCGTAAATTGCTACATCAATAGTGTCGTTTTCAAGAAAGCCTTGGCGGGGCTTAGATATTTGTTCCTTTGGACACCATTCATGCAGTTTCGGAGCAATCGAAGTGCTTGAGATTAGTGAAAAGAAAATAAGGCAAATTTTTATATTCATAGAAACACGTCTAATTTAAATAAAATGTTCATTATCGTTAGTTGGGAATAAAGAGGTACTGAAATGGTGCACCTTTTTTGATTTAAGCAGTTTTTTAATACGATTCATTATCGCCATGGTCAGGAGATCAACTTTGTGCAATTCTTTATTTCTAATTATCTTCCATTGAATTTCAAAAACCACCAAACACAACCTTATGAAAGCTATTCACCAAATTCTCATCGTATTTATAGCCTTAATGATCCTGATACCAAATTTCAGTGAATCAAACACAAACCTGCCCAATCCACTGTTGGGTTCATGGACATTGAAATCAATGACAAAATCTGGATGCAAATCTGCTTCAGACGGTAATGGCGTTTTGCCGTGCTCAAACGATGGTTTTCTCAAATGCGCAGTAACTACATATGGCGCGAATACTTATACCACCGTTTCTGCAGGAACGCCAAACGTAACAGGAAAATATTCGATTCAGGGCAACACCATTATAACTAATGAGGATAATGCGACCCAAAAAATGACGTTCAAAGTGGAGGGTGAAACTCTAACAGTATCAACAGAACCTGATTCAGTATCTGGCTGCGTAATTATGCTTACCTATAAAAAATCTTAGAACACGATTTTCCGAACTATTTTTGTTTAATCGCCATTACTGTTATAGAAGCAAGTACCAGTAATGGCTATCAATAATTAGTCAAACACAAATACCTGTTTGAACAAATCCGTTCGCTTGAATTTATCACTCTCTTTTCTGGAAAAATTATCACTTCGCTCAATTGTTATTAATCCAAACCAATTAAAGAAATTGTCAACCGTTCTGTATGAATAACAATTCTTCAACAATTCCTCCTTTGGTGAAAAATGTCGGTCAGGAAAGCCACTCAATAAATGCGGGAAAGCTCTTAAATATTTATCGGCATAAAATCTTGCAAGGTGCTCTTCAGCCCCAAATTTATCAAGCAAGTAGAGCGAAAAACCAAAACCCAATTGTCCTACTGGTTGCTCAGTGTATTGGTCATTAAATGCCCAATTAAATTTAGCAGTGTATCCATTAAATAACGTTTTGAAAAACTCAAGCCGATTTTCAGGAAATAATAGCTTTGATCCGTTCTTAGTTACAGATAGTTTGTTTTTTGATTTTTTTACAAGCCCTGCAACCTCAACCGTCAACCGAGCAGTCATGATTATAACTGAATCTTCCTCTCTCCACAGTTTTGATATTCCACTTTCAATTAGGCATTCTAAAAAAAACTTATGCTCATAAAGCTCACCAAGTACTTTTCGGGGCAAAGCTCCGTTTTGTGTCAGCTTAATTTGCTTTTCTCGTTGGATAAGTTTCAGAAATTCTTCTGCTATCCTGAAAAATGGTATTTGATCAAGAGTATCGTTTGTAATGCTTTTTTGAAATTGAAGTATCGATTTATCACCGAAAGGATAATAAAGCAATTGATGAATTTCGTTTGGCGTTAAGCCACAGAAATCATCCAACGGAGCATTGTTCCGCAATATAATACTTGATTCAATATCTTTAGGTTTCATAATTACAATTCAATGGATATGTACCCATAGATCGTTTTGCGATTAGCTTCTTGTTGTTTCTTCATCTATTTGTGATTTGCTAATAACATTAAAGCTCATTTCAAAAGCAATAATTATTTTTTTCAACGACAGGGGCTTTCATTTAGCCTACCATATATCATCATTTCCTCATCTCTATTCTTCGAATATTTAATTCGGATAATTTTTCCGCAATTTATCTGAACTACAAAAGTAAACCCGTCAAATGAAGCAGACATGTTTCCGCTTCCATTTTCCACATGCCTAAAATAATTTGGCAATGCATCATTAAGCTTTTCAAAACTATCTCCTTGGTGAAATTTAGGAATTGTGTTGGCAACTATCATGTGTTGAATTTCATCGGGCATAAATCTAAACGCAGTTGCTGGAAGAATTCTTGGGAACAACCAAAAGGAAATGAAAAGAAACGCCAACGGATAAATGAACACTGTTAGTCGGTTAACAACTCCCGTCCCAAAAAATTTAACTACATTATTGTTATTAATAAGCTGCACATAAGCAATGCCGAAACAAAAGCCAACGACTGCAGAAATCCAAAAAACAATTTTGTATTCTGTTTGAAGAAAGAGCCATCCAATTAGAACTATAAAAACGATCTCAGCATAGACTGCAGAGACTATTGGAAATAGCCACTTTTTAAATAAAATAGATTTGTGACTGAGCCTCATCAAAGGTAGTTGTACAAAGACAGTCCAAGCCAACAGTTCGAATATTCCAGACCAAAAAATAATTACACCGAAATCATCCACCATCCCATTTTCAATCACCTGCTCAATAGCGAAAAAAATCAGTCCAGCCGAATAGGCGATACAAATTGATAGAAATGATATTGGTGAAACAACCCGCCTCAAATCCATTTTATTTCTTCATTTGGTTGTTATTAACCCTATCCCAAAAATAATTATCCTTCAAACTATCCATATTAGCGAAAGTGTATCGATTGAAATAATATTTCCGTACTTCTTTTTTCAAACTTTCCATGTCGACATATGCGCCTCTAAATTCAGGCTTATTAAACGCACCCTCACGCAAACTCCAGTAAATGCCATCTCTACTTTTTGCCGATAAATAGAAGGGGTGCAAATCGTTGTTATAATTGGAGTACTCAAATCGCACCGCATAGACTATGAAAACTTGACGACCATTGGGTGAATAAATAATCGTGTCAATCATATATGAGAAAATCTTTTTTGGTCTATCCTATTTTTTGCTGCCACCAACGAATCAATTTGCACTTTGATAATCATGCTTTCTTTTTTCAACTGCTCTTGGCTGAAATGAAGTCGATATTTTGGAGTCAGGTCAGGGTCTCTGTCCAAGTACATGTCTTGGGTGAATCCCATTACTGCAATGATTGTTAGTGGAAGCCCAAGCAAAAACAAAATAAATGTATCGAGATGCTTTTTGTAATTTTTTAAGTTGAAGCAGAGAACAACTACGGAAGAAACGGAAACTACCATTGAAGTATATGCCATAGCATCAACGAAATCGTATAATCCACTTCCACCTTCGCCAGACAAAGCCCGATACATGGAATACAAAATCCCAAATCCAAGCAACGAAAATAGAATTTTAGAAGATAGTTTCACTTAAATCATTCGCTTAGAAATAGTGCAACGTTGTTTTAGGTTACAAGTCGAGTGCCTTCAGTTCATTGGTCTCAGGGTCTAAGGTGTAAAAACCAAAGTTGTCGCCTTTACTATTCTCTCTTTTGCTGTTTGTCGGTAGTGTAAGCATTAGATAATTGTAATTATAAAAGAACCTTGCCTCACCAACATTGACTGGATACGAATCATTTCTGAATATCCGTTTAGAAATTTTCGTTCGCCTGTCCATGATGTAAAGCTCGTAGGGTTCTTGAAATGCAATCTCAGAATCGTCTCTCGACAGCACGGGCGAATGGTATTGATAGGGACTTACATTTTCCTTAGCACGTAAATCATTCGAAGCCCTGATTGGAACTAAATTTCGATTATCAACACTCATTATGAAAAGACCTTCATTCTCTCTTCCCATTAAATGAAAAACCAGACTATCTCCAGCATTGTTAACTGACAGCCCATGAAGGTAATAGCTATTAAAGTTTGTGATCTGACTAACTTTTTTAGAGTCAATATCAACTTTGTATATGTCCATTTCGTGAGGGGCTTTTCTTGCTACAGGAGAAAAATTTCCAAAATGCTTGGCAGCAACAAAATAAATTGATTCGCCATTCGGACTGAAAGCACATTCAAGAATTAGTAATGAATCCTTCGTCAACTCTGTCAAAGTGTGAGTTGCAACATCAACCAAGACAATTTTGCTTTTCATCTCATCGGTTAACGACTCAGCAATGCAAGCAATTTGATTGTTCTCTGGAGAGAAAACTGGCCTAATAAAAGACAGATTGCTTTTCGGTGTGACTCTTGACCTCTTGTTTGTCGTAACATCAACGTCATAAATTACTGCCTTGTTGTTTTCATAAAAGGAGCAAACAATATTTCTATTGTCGCGTGAAATGTCAAACTCTGGCCGATAAACATTATTTTGAGTTTGACGTTTTGAGTCAAAACATGAAGACACTCCGAAGGAAAGGACTACTATTAGTATAATCTGACTTTGTTTCATTGCAAGGCTGGAATTCTCCGTCAATGTATAATATCCTTTCTGCAATCGGTAAAATATTTAACCTTGAAACCGACTTCGTTTTTTATCCCTTTCTCAGGAATTCTGCGAATCTTGTATTTGACCACTCCATTATCAATTATTAAATGCTTTTCACTGTAAGTCTTTTTATTGTCAACCGTAAAGCAATCCGACCCACAGGAAGGAATTAAAACTGCTTTAGTCACATACACCTTGCTTAAAAACATTACGATGCTATCAGTTGGAATATTTCCCATTTCGTATTCAGCAATATTATAATCTGTTCCGATCCCCCAATGTTCAGGGAAATATTTTCACCGATTGCAATCAGATCACCGCGATTGATCATGTACCTTCCCACCGAATCAATCGAAATTGATATTGTTTTCCCATTTCCAATAAGATAACAGGTATACGAGCGGGAAACTAAATTCAATGGCTTCCCTGATTTCATGTCAAATAAAGTTCCATTGATTGCTTCTTGTGCGTGGGCGTTCACTGTGGGAATGGAAATTAATAGGATGATAATAATGACCTTCATTTTACTTTCTATCAAACTCGTCATCTTTAGTCCCTATCGTCCCTAATCGTTTCGAAATCCATCTCGCATTCGTAATTACCATTAGACTGATCGCCAATTTGAAAACAGAATAAATTATTTCCGCTCTTTGATTTTTGCCGTCCCAAAACTGATTCCGCTCATTTTTACTAAACTCATTGAAATATAAATAACGACTCAGCTTGTTCAGAATTTCTGGAAGAGCATACACAATAACCGATATGCAAATGCCAATAATAACGATTTCGATAAGGTCAGCCTTTGGGATATTAATATTAACATCTCCACCGTCCTTAGTTAATCGACCAGCAACCCAATCAGATTTCTTAATCAACACCCATGCAGCAAGAAAATAAAAACAGGCATCCAACAAAACCAGTCCTAAATAAAAAATCGTTGATTCTTCATAATCCCTGTACAATGAGGGAAGTCCCATGATTACCAACTGTTTAAGGTTAACTACTCCAATTACGATAAAGTATAGTCCGAAGCATTTGGAAGCAATATTTGCTATCTCCTTTTGATTCATGGAGTTTCTATTAAACTTTTGATTGAGATACCTTATTTTTAACCTGCTCTAAAAACACCTTTTCGATTTCTCTCACCTCAACTTGATTTGATAAGGTATGAAAAATAGACCCAATGGTTAAACGATTGCCCATGTGAGTCATATTAATAAACAGTTCCGAGTCCTTGAATAAAACTATCACTTCCCTACTTGAAACATTCCACTTCCAAGGACTAAAGCCCAATAGCTCGTTATTTATGGAAAGAAAATTCATCTTGGGGTATTTCGCTTTCAAGATTTCAGAGATCAATTCTTCATTTTCATTCTTGGTAGTTCCATCGATCTTTCTTAGTCGATCTATTTGAAAAGTACTGTAAACAATAAATGAAGCTATTATCAAAATCACTACATGGAAAATTATTCTGCTAATTGGCAAATTATCCGTAACGACTCCTTCACTAAAATCCCGAGCAACACCAATAAAAGTAATTAGTCCCCATAAGTAAAAAAAGACTCGCATAAACCACCGTTGAAAGTTTATCCAAAAGCCATCATCTCTAACTAACCTCATATTCAAAATACTTGATTGAAGGTCTATCATGAGGTGAGAAAACTAATTGATTTTGTTAGCAATGAACTTACTTCTTGTCAGGAGGTGGTGGCGGAACATTCTTGTAAGCTTCAGCCGAATTCTTATAGCTGACGAACTCGGAGTCCGTTAACTTCAATTTCAATTGGGATACCTCATTTCCAGCATTAACCTTGATTTTAATGATTTCTGGATGAGCCGAATTAGGATCAAAGGATACTACAATTTGTGCAAAACAGGTGATGCTATTGTCAGGTTTCAAAGAGCCGTATGAAAGTTTCATCATCAGCTCCTTTTCTCCGCTAATTGATCGCTCTAAAAGAATTGATTGAAACGAATAGTCGTCTGGAAAGGCATCAAACTTCTTCGACAAAGCATCCCAATCAGATTGAACCAGCTTATATGAAGGTGACATATTGCGTAGGGTTGATGGACTATATAGTTTCCGCAAAACGTTAGCAACGGCTTGTGTTGGCCACATATAATTATTAGCACTCTTATAGTCAGGAATGTTCGTCTCTTGCAGCACAACATTTTGGCCAAAGGAACAAAGCACTGATGATGTCAAAATTAATGTGCAAAGGAATACAAATAAATTTTTCATCTAATGGATTTTAGTATGAAAGTAGCAAAGGCTTTAAATGGCCATTGCTATTATTGGCTAAATTCATTCGGCATAAACAATCCCAACAACACCAAACCCCACCAGATTACTCCTACAATCACAAGTCCAATTTGTCTGCCACTTAACGAAGTCTGTTCCCGTGCAATGAAATCTGTTGCATTTCGCTTTGCGAAATTTAGTGCTTTGAATGGTGGTATTAAAAATACCACACTGAGAAATGATATTACCCAAAAGGGGTTCGGTAAGTAGGCCAAAATGTTTCCGAATACATAACCAAAAAAAAGGAGGACAGAATAATATTTCTTATGGTATCCCTTTTCGTCAGCATAATCATTTATTCTATTGAGCAAGGAGGTTAAAAAGAAAATTGCAAATATTGCCCTTGCTGCTGGCATTACGTCTAATTTATCTTTTTGTTGGAAGAATTTCCAAGCTTTATACATCCACCAAATTCCATAAAGGCCAAATGATAATATTGTAAATATTATAAACTTGTCGGCACTTATTAATTCTTGAACATCAATTTGCTCATCCAACTTCAAGTTGGAGTTGTCTAATATTTCCTCTTGGTTTTCCATTACGAAATTAGTTTAGGTTGTTCGGTTTAAAAATAGAGGCTTGCTTGATCATTTCCAAAAAGCCAATACTCAACTGACAGGAGTTAGTGGTGATCCCTTTGGCTTTTTGCATCTTTTAAGCTTCCCGTCATTCAATGAGGCTATTGAGCAACTTGACCTCAATTCTCTATCTTCGTTGGAAATTGAATCATTGATAACTAATGATTAGGAGAATATTAATAGGTGGTTTGCTTATCACCGCATTCCAAATCGGAATTTACACGCTGATATTGTATACAGGTTACTCAAGCGGCAAAGAAAGCTATGAGTTTGATTTGGTAGCACAGCTTTCTATTGTTTCCTTTGGGCTTCTTCTCTTTGTGATCAACCTTCTTGTGGCTATTATCAATAGGCGTTTCTGGACATGGGCGATGATCACGATAATCGTTTCACTCTTTGCCATCGATTTGGTCAAGGATTCCAGTTCATGGGAAAGCTACCTATTTAATTTTGCTGGTATAGTCACCATTTTTTCAAAATTTGCAATTGAAAAACTGATACTCGTATTCACAAATAAAATTAATAGCGGATTTGTTCCAATTCAACTGAGCGATGATCCCACTTTAAAGCCGTAAATTGTGCTTACGTCCTGCCTTTCATTCAATGAGACTATTGACTAAGCTTGCATCACTATTTATGATCTTCGTTGGAAGTTGCACCAATAACAACATGTCACGATTTGAAATCCCGAATGGTGATTTCGAAAATTGGGATGGAATGCCAAGGTTGTTTGACTGGAATACGAATAGCTGTCCCGTATGTGTACCTGATACTAATCCATACACTGTTCAGAAGGAATCCAATTACGTTTATCATGGTCGTTATGCAGCACTACTCATTTACAATTATGCTTATCCTGCGTGGGCGGAAAATAAATTTCCAATTACTTTTCATCCTTCCAGCTTAACGGGGTATGTCAGATGCATTAATGCAGGATCAGATTCTGTCTGCATAAAAATTAAATTGGTAAAAAATCGTGTTGTTGTTGACAGTGGTCAATGGGTCAGTACATCCTCAATATCAAATTATGAAAAGATTACTATTCCAATAACACAACATGCCAACAATGCGGATTCTGTGCTTATTAGGATACAAGGCGGTCACAAATACAATTCAACGGGTAGTACGTCTTTGTGGGTTGACTATCTTAATCTACAATAATTCTTAACGTGTTATGATAAGCATGTAAGGACAAAAAGTATTTCCTGTCATTATGTGAGCGTCCCCGCAACGGCTAATAAATAAGATTGCCATTCTGTCTGCAACATATATCTGCAAAAAAAAGATACATGTATCATTCAAAATAATTTGGAATCCTCATCTCTTATCTTTAACATTGCTCATCACGCTCATATCATTTGACGTGAGGGTAGTTACCCACCAGAAATAATCCTATTTAAACTCAAAAATTTTTAATTGTCATCATTACTGTTCTTCTGAACTGTTCTACAAGTGTCATGCTTTTCATTGTTAACAGTAATGGTTTTTTCTCAGTATTTATTAGCGAAGGTCTAACCTTAAAACCTCTTGTTATTTCGGTGCTGGTATTGCAATACCAGCACCATTCAATATAGGATAACAAAAGGAAGAAATAACAAAAGGAATGTTCACCGTATTTCATGATCAAAAACGGTATTCAATGAGAGTCACTCACTCATTGGACGGTAACGGAAGTATGAGTTTTGAAGTTATCAGAAAATCAGTTTAATCTTTTTCCATGCATTAGAGGAAAAGAAATCGGGAGTACAATTTCTTTTGATCAGTTGGTTCAAAAGATAAAAACCCCATCACAGGTAGTTGCATTTGCAAGAGAGTACCGCAAAGGTTCAACCGAATACGATGAGATTAAGGTAAATAGCATCGAATGTTTTTACCCGAATCAATTCAACAGTCCCAATTACAAATCCCCACGATATACAATTGGGACGGGTTATGTGTATTTGGATATTGATTGCCCATCCAAGGAGGAAGCTGTCAACTTCAGAAACCAATTGACAAAGCAGCATCCATTTATCACAGCATGTTGGTTTTCACTTTCCGAATTAGGCTTAGGAATGTTGGTAAAAGTTGAAAATGGTGGGGAGTTTTTCTTTGAACAATACTGGAGTAAGCTAAACGATATAATTGAAGGTGTAGACCCTGCCACTAAGAATTACAACCGTCTTAACGCAATTAGCCATGATCCATCAATCTACGTAAATAAGGAGTGCGCAACTCTGGATTCACAATATAAATTCAACCAAAATTCTATTTACTACAGCACTCCCATTCCAGATATTGAATTTGAAAATATCAACACACCTGTCATCTATGTTGGAGGCAAAGACGTATTGGAAATAAATCTCTTTCCTTTCAAAAAAAGAAAAGTACAAGAGGGATACCGCAATAAAACCATTGGTCGTATTGGGTCAATGTTAATTGCTCTCAACCCAAAGGCAGAACCAAAACAATTGGAATCAGCACTTCTTTCAATTAATAACAATTACTGCTATCCACCTCAAAGTAGCAGTGAAGTACTCAAGAGTTTTAACTCCAATTATAAGAAATACAATAAAGGTCAATTGAATATTAATAAATTCTTAACAAGCAAAACAATTTTTTGGCATCCACTATGCCAACTGAATCGAAAAGAAAGAACCCGTATTGGAAGGATGAAACTATCTCATGCAAAGCTTATTCAAAGGGAAAAATTAGTGCTTGATACTATGGAAATACTCGAATCTCAAAATTTACCAATTAATGCTAAAACAATAATGGAGTATACTCTTATGAAGAAATCTGTTTTTTATAAGACACTTAAGCAATCCAAAGAGGTGACATCTAAATGGCACTATTTCCGATTGAAACAATATACCCCTTCGGGGGATAATATGTCTCGAACGGAAATAATGCCAAATACTGTCACCTTTTTTAGTAATCTAAATGATAACCAAACGTTAATAAAAACCAGTACACAAGAAAAGATTTATGACGCAATTGAAGCCTTGCAGGATAATATAAATAAGATTAGCCAACAACGCATTGCAGATCATGCAAGCCTCTCGCTCCGTACAGTCATAAGGCACTGCTCAGAGGCATTCAAATGGTTGATCAAGGAATACAATGATGGATTGAAAACAATTCAACCTAAGCGATCTATCAAACCAATTGAAGCCACTACAGACGCAGAGAAAATAACACACTCCATAGTAAAGTCCATAGCTGCTTTGCATAACCGCACCGTTACGAAGGAAACCATTGCAGAGCAATCTGGTTTAAACATTAAGGCAATTAATACTAACTGGTCTAAAAGTCTAACGGAATTGGTGACCAAGATCAATTCCAAAAACATCAAATCAGAAATAATAATCAGAGAAGAGGAAGATGAATATTCACTTATTGGCATCGATCACCGAAATAAATTAAACCCATTGACCGATGAATCAAAATTTGATCGGTTTATCAGCGATTTACAAAACTCAAGGCTTTATAATCACCGACAGAAATTCGGTTTTACCCGTACCCCAACTCAAATAAAAACATAGTTTAACCATGACAACAAAAGAAACAAAACACGTTCATCACCCTCATATCTTCCACACCGAATTGGATAAGTTCATCAATGGTAAATCTCCTTATTTGAATGCATTACTGCGTGACTTATATCTTATCAACAATCCAGAAAATTTAGATTCAGAGGAAGAGTCCTTGCATTACTTGAGCGAATTAAGAAAGGAACGACAGTCTTATCTCAAAATAGTAATGAATTATTGTGACAAACAAATCCTGTCCAACTCAATCAGATTACACCATTTAACCAGCTAAATATGAAAGGAAGCATTGGAACATCGACAGTTTTATTCGTCATTAAAGAAAGAAGACTATCGCAGACGGAACGAAAACGTTTGGCAAAAGTGAAAGGCAAACACAAGATCAAGCGAGACCATCCATTCCTTGAACAGATTGCCGAACGAAAACGGCAAAGGGAAATGACTCAAAAGTTGCTCATGAATAATAATATTGAG
>Ga0075019_10001165_pt1 | contig 14926 bp, 13 predicted proteins | sample ColStrG_CSR_2013_FD_71473 | JGI IMG/M metagenome (GOLD analysis project Ga0075019, IMG submission 71473) | Freshwater sediment microbial communities in response to fracking from Pennsylvania, USA - Cold Stream Run_MetaG_CSR_2013 | ecosystem: Environmental > Aquatic > Freshwater > Creek >...
GCAGCTTCGACGGTCCGCTGCGGCGCTTCTACACGTTCACGTTCGTCACGTGCATCGGCAACGGGCTGACCCTTTCACTCTTCATCGTCTATCTCCACAACGTTCGTGGATTCTCCATCGAGTACGCCACGCTGCTCCTCGCCTTCTCGGCGCTCTGCGGCCTCGCCTGCAGTCCGATCTGGGGAACGATGACCGACCGATTCGGTCCGCTCAGAGTCGCTGTCGTGGTCTACGTGACCGATGCCGTCGCACTCGTCGTCTGGGCCCTTTCGCGTTCGCGAGGCACTATTTCGATCGCCGCAGTACTCCTGGCGGTGTTCGGAAGTGCCGGCTGGGGGCCCCTGAGCACCATGCTCAGCCGGCTCGTGTCCGAGCAACACCGCCAGCGAGCCTTCGGCTTCAACTTCATGCTCGTCAACCTGGGCATCGGATTCGGCGGACTCATCGCGGCGTCGATCGTCGACCTTCATCGACCTTCGACGTTCACGATCCTCTACATGATCGACGCCGGCACGACCCTGATCGCGATCACGTACTTCCTCACACTCCGGGCTCACGGCGGACCGGTCACCGATCACCACGACGACCCGGTCAAGAGCGCCGAGGGATGGAGTGAGGTCCTCAGGGACAAGCGCCTCGTGCGATACGTGATCGCGGCGATCGTGCTGATGATCGGTGGCTACGGCTCCCAGGAGGCGGGCTACAGCCTCTTCATCGTCAACAACCTACACTTGCCCGTGCACGTCATCGGCGTCATATTCTTCTTCAACACCTCGACCATCGTGTTCGCCCAGCTCTGGGTGCTCAATCGGATCGAGGGTCGGAGTCGCACCCGCGTGATGGCGATGGTGGCTGGGCTTTGGTTCATCTTCTGGGTCGTCTTGGACGTCGCGCTGGCCCTACCGGCCTATCTCAGCGTGATTTCGCTCTGCATCGGCATGGTGATCTTCGCCATCGGTGAGACCATGCTCCAACCGGTCGGCTCAGCGATCGTCAACGAGATCGCCCCCGAGCACCTGCGAGGTCGTTACAACGCCGCGGCCGGTCTCGCGTGGGGGATCTCGGGCTCCCTAGCACCCGCGATCACCGCCTTCTATTTCAACAACCATCTGGGGGTCTGGTGGCCCCTGGGTACTGGCATGACCGCGCTCGTCGGAGGCTTCTTGATGCTCAGCTTGCGCCGGCACCTGAGCGAAGCCGAAGACGGCCTCGCCAGCGCCAGTCCCGAGGACGAGCCGACCATCGAAAGCCGTCGACGCGCCGATTGATTGCCTGCCAATGAACAATGACGATATCTATCGGGAGTTGGAGAGTCGCTTCACTTCCTTGGCGATGAATAGCCGCTGCTCGGCGCTCATCGTGTACGGCGCGTAGACGCTGAAACGATCGATGAGGTCGCCAAAGCGCGCGAGCACCCGAGGGGCCGCGTCGTCCAGGGGGGCTTCGATACAGAAGCTGTCCATCACCTCGTCGTCGATCAACTCGCCCATCCGGTCCCAGTCACCGACCCGCGAGAGGGAGTTCAACTCCGTCTGCAGGTCTGCCCAACCATCGAGCTCGAGCACCCCGCGATAGGCCGGGGTCGACCCGTAGAACGCGATCTGGGACCTCACGCGTTTGGCCGCGACGGCCCGCTCTTCGTCAGTCGAACCGGTCGCGATGAGTCCCGAGAGGGAGATCTGGACGTCGGCGCGGGTGCGCCCGGACTTGGCGAGTCCCCGCTCGAGGGCGGGCAACGTGACCTCGCGCAGGTATCTCTCTGTCGTGAAGGGATGGACCAGCAGGCCGTCGGCCACTTCGCCCACGACTTCGGTCATGCGTTCGCCGACCGCGGCGAGGAAGACCTTCGGCGCACCGTAAGGGTTGGGCCCGGGATTGAAGAAGGGGCTCATCAGTGTGTGGCGATAGAACTCACCGCGGAAGTTGAGTTTTGTCCCTTCGTTCCAGCACGACCAGATGGATCTCATCGCGAGGATGTATTCGCGCATCCTCGCCGCCGGTTGGGACCACGGCATCGAATAACGTTTCTCGATGTGCGGCTTGATCTGAGAGCCCAGGCCGAGCATCAGGCGACCCCGGGAGAGCAGTTGCACGTCATTCGCCATGGTCGCCGTGATCATCGGGCTGCGCGCGAAGGCCACCACGATTCCGGTCCCGAGTTCGATCCGCTTCGTCGCGGTCGCGGCGCCCGCGAGGATGAGCAGCGGGTCGTGACCGACCTCAGCGGCCCAGGCACCGTCGTAGCCGTCGGCTTCGACTCGTTGGCTCTGCCCGGCGAATCCCTTCGGGTCAAAGGCGATGTCTCCGTCGATGAGCATGGGCTCAAGATACACCCACGTCGCGAGCCGCCCATCCGCGACGCGTCGTGTGGCCGACCGGGTGTGCAATAGTCGAACCGTGGCCATCCGTGCATCGACCGGCCATCTAGAACCCCTGGTTCACATCGAGGGATTCCGGATGGCCTTCGCCAACCACCTCGTGATCGACGACCTCTCCTTCGACATCAGCCGCGGGGAGACCTTTGGATTCCTAGGCAGCAACGGCTCGGGCAAGACCACGACCATCAGGGCCTTACTCGGGATATATCAACCAACCGCCGGGACCTTGCACATCGACGGACGGGTGTTCCGACCAGAAGACGGTAGGCAACTCGGATACCTACCGGAGGAACGGGGCCTCTACAAGAAGGAGTCCGTGATCGACGTCATGGTCTACTTCGGTAGGTTGAAGGGGCTCTCGCGTCAACGGGCCCGTAGTTGGTCCCTCGAGTACCTCGAGCGAACAGAAATTGCGGACAAGGCATCGATCCGGCTCGACAAGCTTTCGAGCGGCCAACAGCAGAAGGTCCAACTCGGCGTCACCATAATGAACGACCCCGAACTGCTCATCCTCGACGAACCGACCAAGGGCTTCGACCCGGTCAACCGAAATCTGTTGATGGACATCATCGAAGGACAGAAGCGCGCCGGGTCCACCGTGATGATGGTCACCCACCAGATGGACGAGGTCGAGAGGCTCTGCGACCGCGTGATCTTGTTGAAGGACGGTCGGGCCGAGGCTTACGGGACAATCGACGAGATCCAAGACCATTACGGCGGGAGAACGATCCGGCTGCGCTACTCGGGGACGATCCCGGACTCGCCTCACTACGTCGTGTCACTGCGTGACCGCAACTACGCGGAACTCAAGTTCACCGACGTGAGCGATGAATCGGCCATTCTCAAGGAACTGGTCGACTCCGGATTGCAGATCCGCGAATTCACCACTGGAAAGCTCTCCCTCAATGAGATCTTCCTGCGTGTCTACGGGGCCGAAGGCTCGGCGGTGGCCAAATGATGTCGAATCACAACCTCCGCACGGTCATCTCCTTCGAAGTTCGTCGGACCATCACGAAGAAACGGTTCTGGATCGCGACCCTCATCGTGCCAGTGGCCCTGGCCATTGTCTTCGGCCTGGTCTTCGCGAGCAACAACGCCACCAACAACAGCATCGCCGCGCAGAAGAGTTCCAAATTCTCCTTCGAATACACCGACGCGTCCGGACTCGTCAGCCAACCGTTGGTCAAGAAGCTCGGCGGCAAGTTGGCGACGAGCGTCGCCGATGGGATCCACGACGTCAAGTCCGGTCAAATCGACGCCTTCTTCTCGTATCCGGCCGATCCGTCCAAGCAGGCGGTCGACGTCTACGGCAAGGACGTCGGCATCTTCAACAACTCCAAGTACTCGAGCCTGGCGACCCGCCTGCTCCAATTGAGCGCCGACCTCAAGATCGCCTCGCCCCAGTTGTCGGTCATCGCCCAGGGATCGGTGAAGGTCAACTCCACGACCTTCATCAACGGCGTCAAGGCCCCGGGGATCAAGGGACTGATTCCCCCCCTCATCTACCTAGCGGTCTTCTACCTCGTGATCGTGTTGTTGGGCAACCAGATGCTGAACAGCACCCTCGAGGAGAAGGAGAACCGGGTCACCGAGATGATTCTCACCACTGTCGATCCGAACACACTGATCATCGGCAAGATCCTCTCCCTGTTCACCGCCGGCCTGCTGCAGATGGCGGTGTTCGTCAGCCCGGTCGTGCTGGCCTACGTCTTCTTTCGAACCTCCTTGAGCCTCCCCAACCTCGATCTGACCTCCCTGTCCTTCAACGTCGTGTCGATGATCACGGGCGCGCTGATCCTGCTCGGCGGATTCACCCTGTTCACCGGTACCCTGGTGGCCATCGGGGCGGTCATGCCGACGGCCAAGGAGGCGGCCGGTTTCTTCGGCGTCATGATGGCGATGCTCTTCATCCCCTTCTACATCTCGAGTCTGATCGTGAGCCATCCGAGCGCCCTCATCGTTCAGGTCTTCACGTACTTTCCCTACACGGCCCCGGTCACTGGCATGATCCGCAACGCCTTCGGCTCGCTCAACCCACTCGAAGCCGTGACCCTCGTCCTCGAGCAGTTCATCTTCGGGTACGTCGTCCTGCGTATCGCGGTACAGCTCTTCCGATTCGGTTCGATCGAGTACAGCAAGAAGGTGTCCATCCGCACCGCTCTCGGACTGATGAACAGGCGCTGAACCGATTCGCGGGTGGATGACGCCTCACAACCTCACCGACGGGTCGCTGCGCGAAGACCACGGCTTTGTAACTGCGACGCGTCCCCACTGGACCGCGTCTGGCCGAGCCGACAGCGATGGTGTCAGGTCCTCGGGCTCCGACCGCTCGGCCGACCGTGGCAATATACTCCGGCTCATGGCGATTCTCTTCTGGATAGTGATCTTGCTGGTCTGCATTTTCGCCGAGATTCACACCCAGGCCTTCCTCGCCCTCTTCATCGGTGTGGGATCGGTCATCGCCTTCTTCCTCGCCCTGGCCAGTGTCCCATTCGCCGTGCAGGCCGTGGTATTCGTGGTCGTCTCGGGGATCACCCTCGCTTCGCTGCGACCGGCGATCGTCCACCGGTTCGCGCACAGTCCGGTGGTCGACCTCACGATTCCCGCCAACAGTTCACTGACCAACCTCACCGGTTTCGTGGAGGAATCGGTCGGAGACGAGGGCCACCCCGGAAGGGTCAAGATCAAGGGCGAGTCGTGGAGGGCCGTCACCGAAGTTGGCGACCCCATCCCGAGCGGCACCCGGGTGGTGGTGAAGAAGACCTTCGGCACCACGCTGTGGGTCGAGCAGGCCTAGTTTCGAACCCTCGCCCGACGCGAAGACTGCAGTCGGGTGACGTGACCGATCGGACGACTACAGGCCGGCGACGCTCGGCACCTCGGACATCACGCTCTTGATCGCCTGAACGGCCCCCAGCAACGCGGCGCTCTCGGCGGGGATAATCAGCTTGGTGTTCTCGCTCTCGGCGAACTTGGACAACGTGTCGAGCTGAAGGATGGCGATCAGCGATGGATCAGGGGCCTGAGCCTTGATGGCCGCGTACACCGACGAAATCGCCTGGGCCCGACCCTCCGCCTCCAGGATCAGTGCCTGACGAGTACCCTCGGCACGAAGTATCGCCGACTGCTGCGCACCCTCGGCCTCCTTGATCGCCGCCTGGCGTTGTCCGTCGGCGACGTTCACGGCCGACTGTTGCTGGCCCTCGGACTCGAGGATCCGCGCACGCTTCTCCTGGTCGGCCTGCTTCTGCAGGGCCATGGCCTGGAGGATCTGCTCGGGAGGCGTGATCTCCAAGACCTCGACTCGGTTGATGCGCACTCCCCACTTGTCGGTGGCCTCCTCCATCTGGGTCTGCAGAAGCGTGCCGATTCGCTCGCGCTGCGAGAACGCCTCGTCGAGGGTGATCGAACCGAAGACGGCTCGTACCGACGTCCGGGCCAGGTTGTCGACACTGACCAGATAGTCCGAGTTGGTGAAGAGTGCGAGTCGCACGTCGACGACCTGACTGAATATCGTGGCGTTCACGATCACCGCCACGTTGTCTCGGGTGATGACCTGTTGACGGTCGCCGGTGCGAGGCGTCTCACGTACGTCGACGATCTTCATCTGCTCGATGAAGGGGAAGATGAAGGTCAGACCGGGATTCTTGATGTCCTTGAACTCACCGAAGCGAGTGACCACACCTTCAAAGCCCTGCTGGACGACGCGCACGGACTTGGAGATCGACGCGATCACCAAGAGAACGACGACGCCGGCGATAATGGCCAATACGATTCCGACTACCACGAGACCTCCAATGACCGTTCCGATATGGACAGTGGCTAAGTTTTGGCCAACATCCGGAGTGTAGTGTCAGTAGTTTTCCAACTCCCCCGACGACCACACCGACGCCCGTGGATTGCAGACCTCGAAGAGAAACCCGGGCGGACTTGATCGGCATCGACGGTTGGGAAGGGCGTCCAAGCCTCCCGGGGCGACCGGACACGATTCCCGGAATCGTTGAGATTCGTCTACCGGATTGGGCCAAGAGCCTGGGCGTCGGGACCGGCCCAACGAGCGAAGCGAACCTCGAATCCGTGCCCAACGACGCACCTCGCGCCGCGAACGCCGAAAATATCTCACCCCATAAAACCTGATCAGAGTCGTTACTGACACCGAAATCTGCCAATAAGGGTCAGAAATCGGGTCAATTCCCCCTAAACTGTGACGAGCAGCAACGTCTGCCTCGTCGTCACACCACAACGCTGTGGAATACAGTGACCAACCAATCTGCGCCCTTTGGTGGGGCTATTTGCTCGCCAAAGTCATTGCCGTGCTCGTGCCCTAGGCACGTATGCGTTGAGTGATGAAGCGCGGGTGAAGGAGAGATCAATGCGACGAAGTCATTTCGCCGTACCGGTAGCGCTCGTCAGTGCGGTGGCCCCACTGTCGTTCCCCCTCAATCCTGGGGTGGTTGGCCACACCCTTCGGGGCACCACGATTGCCTACGTGGTGAACGCCCCATCGCTTCACGCGACCCACGCGTTGAAGCCTGCTCATCACGTCACGATCGCCGAGGTGACGATGCACGAGTTGGCGCTCGTCGCCGCCAACGTGAAGACATCAGTCTCGCAACTGCGCGCGATGTGGCAGCACGTCGCGGTGTGTGAGGTCGGCGGCAACTGGTCCATGACCGGTTCCTGGTACTCCGGCATCGGGTTCCTCAATTCGACGTGGTCCGCCTACGGCGGAACTCGATTCGCACCGCTGGCCGGTCAGGCGACGCGCGATCAGCAGATCCTCATCGGCATGAAGGTGACCAACGGACAGGTGCCCGATCAGTACGGCTGCTCGCCGACCGGCTGGTGACAGGTGAACGAATCAGTTGATTCCGTTAAGACATTCCCTTCTCCACCTACCAGACCCGATACCTTCGAGTTAGACCAACATGAGAGAAACACCACGATGAGTGACCCCGAGAGCCCGAACAGCCACGACGAGTACAAGCTCGAGCGCTCGGCCCTGGGACTCTCCATCGCCAGTGGCTTCGTCCTGGCCGCCCTGGGGATCCTGATCGGCATCACCGCCGGTTCCCAGATCGTTCTCTTCGACGGCTTCTACACCTTCCTCGGAATCGGACTCTCCTGGATGGCGCGGCGGGTCTCGTTCCTCGTGCGCAGCGGTCCGACGACGCGCTATCCATTCGGCCGTGAGGCCCTCACGCCGTTGATCATCGGTCTGGAGGGAGTGGCGCTGCTGGCCACGTGCTCGTACGCCGCCTTCAACTCCGTGCTGACCATCATCCACGGCGGCAGTCGCCTACCGTCGGGCTGGGCCGTGAGCTACGCGCTCGTAGCAATCGTTCTACCCACGGGCGTCTGGTGGCTCATGCGCAAGACCGCCCGCCAATCGGAGCTGGTCGCCGCCGAGGCCACCCAATGGCTGGCGGGCGGCATGCTCGGCCTCGGAATGCTCGTGGGTTTCTTCTTCGCCCACCTCATCGTGGGTACCGTATGGACCCCGGCCGCACGCTACGTCGACCCCAGCCTGGTGATCATCGCGAGCGTGCTCTTCGTGATCCCGCCCGTGCGCATGATCCGCAACACGTTCTTCGAACTGGTCGAGGGCAGCCCGGACATGGATCTCCAGGGGCCCGCCCGCGACGCGGTCGAGGAGATCGCCGAACAGTTCGCCATTGGCGATCAACAACTGCGGATGACCAAGATCGGTCGCAAGTTCTACGTCGAGATCGAATTCCTCGTGAAGCCGGACTGGAGCGTCCTCCAATCGGATCAGGTCCGTCGGGCCCTGGCTCGAAAACTCGATCTCCTGCCCCACGACCTCTGGCTGACCGTCGAGTTCACCGCCGATCGCAACGTCGGGGTCTGATCCGGCCGCGCCTCCCGGAGAACGGTTGAAGGTCACGGAGCGACGACCACGGCAGGAGTGAGCCGTTCGCCAGCACCGGTACCGGCACCACGTCGGCCCTACAACGAAGCCCTGAGCCGTTCGATCACGTCGTCAACGACGCCACTCGTGGAGGATCCACCACCGAGGTCGAAAGTTCGCACTCCCTCGGCCGCCCCTTCGAGCGTGGCCGAGCGCAGTCGGGATCCGGCCACGCGGTACCTCGGGTCATCGAGTCGAGCCGCAGCCTGATCGAGTAGCGCGGCACCGGCGAGCAGCATGGCCATCGGATTGGCCACGTTCTTTCCCTCCAGCGACGGCGCCGTCCCGTGAGGAGCCTCGGCCATCGCGACCTTGGGTCGTAGATTCTCGTCCAGTGACAACAGCACCGACTCGGCACCGGCGATCGAACCGAACATCGCCAGTACGAGGTCGCTCAGGCAGTCGCCGTCGCGGTTGAGGGCTGGGATGATCAGCGGGCGTTCGTGCATCTCGGTCAAGAGTCCGGCGTAGGCGGCATCGATGAGCGTAGGGCGATAGCCGATACCGGGATGACGTGACGACGCCGCGTCCATCTCCTCCTTGAGCATGCCCTCGTACGTCGGCGACACCGTCCACTTCGGACCCCCGTACACGACGCCGTCGACCTGGGTCGCGGCGACGAAGGCGTATTCGGCCACCGACCGGCAGATCGATCGCTCAATGCGTTCGGTTCGCCACGCGGTCTCGCCGATCTCTCCGACTGCGCCTTCGCGGCCCTCGGCCGCACCGTAGGCATCACCCACGGCCATTCGAATGACGATGATCGGCTGGTTGGTCGTTGAGACCGGTGGCGTGACCCCGGGGATGCGCCGCCCGGTTCGCACGATCACCGATCCTCCGATTCCTTCGCGCAGCACCCGGTTGGGTGAACCGACGCCACCGATCTCGGGCGGCGTGATCGTCGCCGCCTTGAGACCTAGTCCCGTCTCGACCATGGCCTTCGCCGCCTCACGAACGACGTCGTTGTTCGTGGCGCGGCGGTTCGCCAGCGAGAGGTCGTAGTGGACGAAGTCGAGCTCGACCCCGAGCAGATCGTTGGTCATCGCACGCAGGGCCTCGTCGAGAAGCTCCTGACCGGTCTGGTCGCCGTCGCAAACGATGATGGTGGCAGGAGAATTGGTCATTCGGACATTCTACGACAGCGGCTTCGACACGTCGCAGAACGCTTGGCGAATCGACCATAACTAGAATCGATTGATGCAACTGGCGGCGATCGATTCGGTGTGGCGCGTCGTCATTCTGTTCGTCGCCGGTATTGGCGGAGGCATCGCGAACGGCGTGGCCGGTGGGGGAACCTTCATCACGTTTCCGACCCTGCTGGCGCTCGGGATCCCGTCGCTGCAGGCCAACGTGACGTCGACCGTCGGGATTCTGCCCAGCGTGTTGGCCGGCGTGGGCGTCTTCAAGGAGGAACTGTCGGTCCACCGTGCGACGCTCCGTCGACTGATCCCGGCGAGCATCGTCGGTTCCGGAGCGGGTACCGCACTACTCCTCACCGGTACCGAGCAGACCTTCCGATCGGTCGTCCCGTGGCTCATCGGCACAGGCACGCTCCTCTTCGCCCTGGCCCCCTTGATCACCCGTTCACTCGCCCGCCGCCGCCCCGAAGGTACCAACGCCGCGTCCCACCCTCGCGTCCTCGCCCTCAGCGTCTTCCTGGCTTCGATCTACGGCGGCTACTTCGGCGCGGGGCTCGGGATCGTGCTCCTGGCGATCCTCGCGCTCAGCCTGCCCGACGACGTCTTCACGCTTCAGGGTCTGCGCATCGCCCTGGCCCTGGTCACCAACGCCGTGGCGGCTCTGGTCTTCGTCATTCGAGGACATCTGGCGCTCCTCGCCGTCTTCGTGCTCCTCGTGAGCACCCTGATCGGGGGCCGGGTGGGAGCCAAGCTGATGCGCCGGTTGCCACCGGTCACGGTGCGAGTGCTCGTCATCGCCATCGGGGCGATCACCACCGTGCGACTGGCGCTCGGCTGATTCAGTTCGTCTCGTTGTGGTGGAAGAAGAGCCACCCGCCCGCGACGACGATCGCCAATGCGCCGATCGGCACCAACGGGGCGAACCGCGGGGCTCCGAGTGCCGTACTCGAGCCGACGGCTGCCCCTGCGATCAGGGCCAGCAGGATGAAGGCGCTGCGAGCCTGGATTGGCTCGTTGCGCTTGGTCAAGCCCGCGATGAACTGGGTCAACGTGCCGGTCAGGTACGTCGTCGACAGACCACTGATCCCGAAGCGCAGCACCGCCGCACTCTGAATGCCGAGCGCGACGGCGTTGAGCGCCAGCAGCGAGTAGGCGACGGTGGTGTCGGGGCTCGCCCCGACGAACTCCCACCAGACGCCGAAGATGGCGAGGACCGCCAATTCGAAGGCGAGGGCGTTCACGACCGGTCGGGGCCAGAGGTGCTTGTCACCGTCGGCGTGCCCGGCCACCCGTGCGCCGAGGAAGCTGCCGATGATGTAGGCGACGAACGCCACGCCGGTGTGATAGGCGATGGCCGCGTTGTGCTTTCCGATCGAGACCCCCAACAGCACCATGTTCCCGGTCATGACGCTCGTGAAGACGCCGCCCAGCTTGAGTAGGCCGATCGCGTCGATCGAACCGGTGACGAAGGTGAGGGCCACCACGAGTCCATCACGCCGGCGCGATGACGTCCAGAAGCTGCCTTCCGAGGCGACGACCCGCTCGCTGGTCACCATTGGACCGCCCTAGTGGCGCGCACCGCCGCCGAGGAAGGATTCGACGAACGCCGGATTCCCTTCGAGGTCCTTCGGAGCGCCGGAGAGCACCACTCGCCCGCCGCCTAGGACGTACGTCCAGTCCGAGATCCGCAAGGCCGACTTGGCTCGCTGTTCCACGAGCAGCACCGTGGAACCGTGGTCGGCGAAACCGCGTACGTACTCCTCGAGCAGCTGGGTTGCGACAATTGGGGCGAGGTTGGCCGTCGGCTCGTCGAGCACCAGGACCGACGGCGAGAGCATCAACACGCGACCCATCGCCAGCATCTTGCGCTCGCCACCGGAAAGTTTGCCGGCCTTTCGTGACATCATGTTCTTGAGCTTCGGGAAGACCTCGAGCACTGCCTCGATACGCCCGGGTATCTCGTTTCGGCTCAGCAGGTAGCCACCGATCTCCAGGTTCTCCTTCACCGACAGGGGCGGGAAGACGTCGTCGATCTGGGGAACGTAACCCACACCGATCTTGGCGATCTCCTCGGGCGGGTTGTTGGTGATGTCCTGACCACCGACGGTCACGGTGCCATCGAGCACGCGCACCACGCCGACCAGTGACTTCAGCAGCGTCGACTTTCCCGAGCCGTTCGGTCCGACGATCGACACGACCTTGCCGGGCGACGCCTCGACGGCGATCTCGCTCACGATGGCTCGGCCGTCGTAGCCCGCGGAGAGGTTGGTCGTGGTCAACACCAGACCTTGTTGTGACAGTTCAACCGACAAGGTATGCCTCCACTACTGCGGAATTCTCTCTGAGTTCGGCCATGGTCCCCTGGGCCAGGACCATTCCCTCGGCCAAGACGATCACCGGATCGCAGAAGGCGTCCATGATCGACAGTTCGTGCTCGACCATCAAGATCGTCATGCCGCCCGCGCACAACCGCGTGAGTTGGTCACCGATCTTGTGCGCCAGGTTCGGGTGGACCCCGGCCATCGGCTCGTCGAGCAACAGCACCTTGGGTTCGGCGAGCAGGGCCCGCATGATCTCGACGAGGCGGCGCTGACCGCCCGACAGGCCACCGGCGTAGGCGTCGGCGTACTGGGTCAGTCCGAATCCCCCGAGCATCTCCATCGCGCGTTCGATGTTCGCGTGGTCCTCTGAACCCCAGTGGCGCCGACCACGCATGGCCCCCACCAGTGAGTCGCCCGACTGGCGCGGGATGGCGCTCACCAGATTCTCGAGCACGGTCAACTTCTTGAACTCGCTAGCCAGCTGGAACGTGCGAACCAGACCGAGGTTCGCGCGCCGGTTGGAAGGAAGGGCGGTGATGTCTCGACCCTCGTAGATGATCTTGCCGCCCGACGAAGGAAGGGTTCCCGCGAGCATCGCCAACGTGGTCGACTTGCCGGCTCCGTTTGGTCCGATGAGTCCGGTCAGACGGCCCTGTTGGACCTCGATGGTGACGTCACTGACGACGGTGACTCCGTTGAAGGACTTCGTGAGGCCTTCGCAAGAGAGGATCACCCGGTGGTCATTGACGACGTCCTCCTGGCGCAGAAGTTCACGGAAGTTGAGTTCGTCGATGTTGCCGAGTTTGATGAGTGCGTCCGACTGCGCCTCCGCCGGAGCGGCGACCGGCTCGCTCGCGTGTTCGCCGCTCAGGATGCGACGGCGCTCGGGCAGGATGCCGTTCGGTCGGAACCAGAGGAACAAGATGATCAACAATCCGATCGCCACCCACTGGAGCGCCGGCACGAGGGCCGGATTCGACAGGGGTGGGATGAACCGGGTGACCTCTTCGAACGCGAGCGGCACCAGGATGGCTCCCAGGATCGCGCCCTTGTGGTTACCGGCCCCGCCGACGATGATCGCCGCGAAGAGCACGATGGTCTCGGCGTAGCCCCAAGCACCCGGGGCCCAGAGGCTGATGAACCCGACCAGGATCGCGCCGCTGAGTCCGGCCACCATTCCGCCCACGACCAGCGTCACCGTGCGCTGCTTGCGCAGGTTCTTGCCGAGCGAATCGGCGACGATGTCGTTGTCGCGCATCGCTCGCAGGGATCGACCGTAGGGGGATTCGGTGAGACGACGCAGGAGGAAGTACACGCCGACCGTGAGTACGATCGCGGCCCCTCCGTATGCGAACTGGTACCCGAGGCCCTGGGGGTTCCAGAGGCTCTGGAAGGGCGCCGGGATGATCGAGATGCCGGCGTCCCCGTTGAACAGGGGCACGTAGTTCTTCACCAGCACATTGAGCAAAACCGCCGAGACCAGCAGTCCCACGGCCGCGAAGTCACCGCGAAGGCGCTTGCCGACCAGGAACACGAAGGGCAGGGCTAGCAGGCCGCCCGCTATCGCGGCTCCGATCCAGGGCAGCGGCCAGGGAAGGTTCCAGCCGAAGATGTACTGCTGGAAGCCCCCGTTGGAGGAGGCCGCAGCCGGCATCGAGAGCACGGCGGCGACGTAGGCCCCCACCGACTGGAAGATGATGAATCCGAAATTCGAGATGCCCGCGAAGCCAAACTCGAAGTTGAGCGCGAGGCACGCCATCGCGTCGACGGCTCCGTAGATGAGGACGGTGGCTAGGTAGAAGGCCCAGGCTGACATTAGATTGTCTTCTCGCTTCCGAAGATGCCGTAGGGGCGGAAGGTGAGCATTCCCAGCAGGGCCACGAACGCAATCACTTCCTTGTACTGGGGACTGATGTACGCCGCGCTGATCTCCGTCGAGAGGCCGATGGTGAGCGCACCGAACATCGCGCCGTAGGGCTCACCTGGACCCCCGAGGAACATGGCCGCCAACAGCAAGACGATGTAGAGCTGGGCACTCGTGGCTTCGAAGACTCCCGTGTTCATGGCGAAGACGGTTCCGGCCAGTCCGCAGAGCGCACCCGAGATCAGCCACGTCGTCGATATGACCCGCTGGACCTTGACGCCACTGTTACGGGCGAGATTGGGATTCGCGGAAGTGGCCCGCATGGCCTTGCCGAGTCGGGTGTACTTGAGCAGCCAGTGGACCAAGCCCAGGATGACGACGCAGATGGCGAGGATGATGAGTTGCAGACCGCTCAAGAACATGCCGAGGATGTGGTACTCCTTCCCCGGCGACTGGCGGAAGGAGACGTAGCCGCCCCCGACTATCGCCTGCAATCCGAATGTGCCGACCAGGTCGCAACCCAGAGCGACGATGACCACGGTGATGGGAGCGAGGTTGCGCCGCTGGAATGGCGTGAAGATGAATCGGTTGAGGGCCCACGAGACCACTGATCCGGTCACCACGCCACCGAAGAGCGATACCCAAGGAGTGACCCCGTTGATGTTCAAGTAGTAGGAGACGAACGCGCTGTTGATCATCACCGACCCGTAGGCCAGGTTCAGCACGTTGGTCACCGCGAACTGCATGGTGAAACCTACGGTCGCGATGGCGAGAACGGCCGCCGTGATCAGGCCGAACCCGAACGACGACATAAAGACACTCACGATTCAAATTCTCCTTAGCAATTGACCTGGACACGGCCCATCTGGGCCCTCCCGAAGCTCAAGGCCCCGGGAGGCACGGTCGTGGCCGCGGACTAGGTCCGCGGCCACGACCGAGTTACTTCGTTACGGCTTGGCCCGACAGATCGTGAGGCTGCAGTAGCCAAGCGATCCACCGACGGCAACCGTCGTACCATCGGCCTTGAACTGGTCGTCCTCGAAGGGACCGAAGGCCGTCTGATAGGCGTCGAACAGGTAGAACCCGCCAACTCCCTCGTAGTGGATCTTCTTGCCGGCCTTGAGCGCCTTGAGTCCAGCCGCGTAGGAGGACACGATTACCGCACCCTTGGTTCCCTGGGCGATCTTCAAGATGTCCGCCTTGTACGCGGAACCCGACGTCGAGCCCGACATCACCATCGCCAAAGCGGCGAGGTTGATCCCGTCGTAGAGGTGCAGAGTCCCGTTAGCCCCGAG
>Ga0075019_10001167_pt1 | contig 14915 bp, 12 predicted proteins | sample ColStrG_CSR_2013_FD_71473 | JGI IMG/M metagenome (GOLD analysis project Ga0075019, IMG submission 71473) | Freshwater sediment microbial communities in response to fracking from Pennsylvania, USA - Cold Stream Run_MetaG_CSR_2013 | ecosystem: Environmental > Aquatic > Freshwater > Creek >...
AATAACATGGCATAGCTGTTGAATTTGGCGGCACCCACGAGCGGTATCAATTTGCCGCTACCCACCATGTAGCCGGCGAAGGTAAATGCACAGATAAAAATCAGGACGGAGCCGTACAAGAAATTTTGATTGGCTGCTGCGCCAAAATCCATTTCCCCGAAATACGCGATGGCCAGACCCAGATAGGTGATCGCCAACGCCAGCCATTGCACGGATTTTATTTTCACTTTGAATAACACCGACGACAGCAGCAACGCCAGGGTGGGATAGATAAAAAGAATCAGTCGCTCAATACCTGCCGAAACAAATTTCAATCCCAAAAAATCCAGCAGGCTGCTCACATAGTAACCCAGGCAGCCAATGAACGCCACATACAGCCATTGGGCCGGTGTAAATTTTACATTCGTCGCGCGTTGGGACGACAGCGCGGCGGCTCCTACAAAAAAAGGAACCGAAAAAACCATGCGGAGTGCGAGCAATGTCACGGCATCGACCGGGGTTTCGCGGTAAGCCAGCTTTACAAAAATGGCTTTGGTTGAAAAACACACTGCGCCCAACAATGCGAGGAGGATGCCTTGCCAAAAATACGCGGACGATCTGGTGGTGGTGGCGGTCAAAAGAACGCAAAGATGTCTTGAAATTCTTGAAGAATTAAAAAAATGAGGATGCGTGGTATCAATGGCCTGTGCCAAGAATCCCGTCTACCCAGTTGCTGGTGGCCTCCGCCAGCAGGGGAACAAAATTTTGTTGCCCGACCTTGAAGGCATGGTCGGTGCCGTCAACTTTGAACAGCGTGGCCGTGGGCAATTTGCTGGTTACTTTTTCAATCAGTCCCCATTCCGCCAGTTCGTCTTTGGTTCCTTGCAAAAACAGCATCGGCAGCTTCATCAACGTGAGGTGCTCGGCGCGCTCGATGAGCGGCTTGCCCGCGGGGTGCAGCGGGAATCCATAAAAGATGATGCCCTTTACCCAATCAAGCTCGTTGGCTGACAGGTATTGGGAAGACATTCGTCCGCCGAAGGATTTACCGGCGGCAAACAGCGGTACCTGCGGAAAAAGTTCGCGGGTCTTTTCAAGGGCGGCGGCCACGGCCTTGTGGGCTACGGCGGGTGGATCGGGCAATTTTTTTTTCTGCTCGACATACGGAAAGTTGTAGCGCAAGGTCGCGATGCCAAGTGCGGCGAGTGCCTGTGCCAGGGAGATCATAAACGAATGATTCATGCCGGCGCCGGCGCCATGCGCCAGGGCAAAAACCGCCTTCGTATGTGGGCCCTCGATCACTTCAGCAGACACGGAGCCCAGGCTTTTTGAAACGGTAAATTGCAATGCCGTCGTCTTCATGGGGGAAAGTTAGTCACTAATCGGTTGGGTCACAATTCGACAGATGAATGTGGACTGCACCTCAATGCGCTTCCAACCAATTTTTGCCAATGCCAACTTCCACTTCCATGGGCACATCCAACAGCACGGCCGACTTCATCAGTTCAATGACCATCGGCTTCACGATGTCCTGCTCGTCGACGTGCAGGTCGAACACCAACTCATCATGCACTTGCAGGATCATGCGGCTGCGCAGTTTTTCGCGCTGCATCCACCGGTGAATATTGATCATGGCAATTTTGATAATGTCGGCAGCGCTGCCCTGTATGGGTGCATTGATGGCATTGCGTTCGGCAAAACCGCGCGTCGCCATGTTGCGGGAGTTGATGTCGCGCAGGTACCGGCGGCGGCCCAGGATTGTTTCTACATATTCTTTTTCACGGGCCTGGTTGATTGATTCGTCCATGTAATGTTTGATGGCCGAAAATTCTTTGAAGTAGGCGTCTATGATTTCGCTGGCTTCGGTGCGCGAGATGTTCAGGTTCTGTGCCAAACCAAACGCGGTGCTGCCGTACAAGATTCCAAAGTTGACTTCTTTCGCTTTGCGTCGCATGTCGGGTGTCACCTGGTCGAGTGCTACTTTGAATACCTTGGCGGCCGTGGTGGTGTGAATGTCGCGACCGGTGCGGAAGGCTTCGGTCATGATTTCGTCTTTGGCAAACGAGGCGGCAATCCGCAGTTCAATCTGCGAATAGTCGGCCGACATAAAAAGGTATTGATTATCTCTTGGCACAAAGGCACCGCGGATCTGGCGGCCTTTGGCGGTGCGAATGGGGATGTTTTGCAGATTGGGATTGTTGGAGCTGAGTCGTCCGGTAGCGGCGACGGCCTGGCGGTAGTCGGTGTGCACGCGGTGGTCAAACTTACTGACCATCTTGGGCAGTGCATCCACGTAGGTGGATCGCAATTTTTCGTACTCCCGAAACTCCAGAATTTTTCCGACGATGGGGTGTTCGCCGGCCAGCTTCACCAACACTTCTTCGCCCGTGGCATATTGACCTGTCTTGGTTTTTTTGGCTTTGTCCAGCAGTTTCAGTTTGTCGAACAGGATTTCACCGAGTTGCTTCGGCGACGCAATATTGAAGGATACTCCGGCCAACTCAAATATTTCCTGCTGCACCTGCTCGCTGTCTTTTTTCAGCGCAATGGACATTCCCTGCAAGGCGGCCTCATCCAACGCCACGCCTTCGGACTCCATCGCCGCCAGCACGGTCACCAATGGCATTTCCACCTCACGTAGCAGGCGCCAATGCCCGCGCAGACGCAACTCGCCCTCCAACTTTGATTTTAGTTGCAGGGTTTGCTCGCAGCGCTCTCCATAATACCGCGCATCGTCAGTGTCGCTGGCGATGAGTTGATAGTCCAGGTATTGCTGACAAAGGATGCCCAGGTCGTGCGACGACTCGGGCTCGATGAGGTAGTGTGCCAGCATGGTGTCAAACAACACGCCTTTGATTTCTACGCCGGCCTTTTTGAGTGCCAGCATGCTTTGCTTTACGTTGTGCGAGACCTTGCCGATTTTGTCATTTGACAATACGTCGCCAAAAACCTGAATATCGGCCGAACTGCTCACCGGCGCATAATAGGCCTCGCCGGGTGCAAAAGAAAAAGCTAGGGCCTTGACGGCAAAATCAAAATTTGGAGCGCCATCCGTGACGACCTCCAGGGCAAATTCCTTTTGCTGCTGCAGTTTGTCGGCCAGCTCGGTCCGGGCTTCGTCTGTCTCCACACGAAGGTACCGGGATGCACCCGTTTCATTCGCCATTGGCGTTGTGGCACCCGGAGCGGGGGCACCAAACATAGAGAGTTGGGCTGGTTTGCTTTCCTGAACCACCGGCATGACGGTGCCCGTGGCCGCGGAGGCAAACACGCGGGGCAACATGGTCTTGAATTCCAGCTCTTCAAAAATCGGGCGCAGTGATTCCTCCGGGCCGGTGTAGCGGAGTGCGGCTTCATCAAATTCGATGGGCACGTCGGTGACGATCGTGGCGAGCTTCTTCGACAGCAGGGCTTGTTCGCCAAACTCTTCCACCCGTTCTTTTTGCTTTCCCTTCAGTGCGGCCGCATTGGCCACCACGCCTTCTACGGTCTTGTACAATTTCAGCAGTTCGGCAGCAGTCTTAGGCCCGATGCCGGGGATACCGGGGATGTTGTCTGAGGTGTCGCCTTGCAAGCCGAGCATGTCAATCACTTGGCTTACGTCTTCGATATCCCATTTTTCGCACACTTCTTTCGGGCCGAGCACGTCAACGGCATTGCCCATGTACGCCGGCTTGTATAAAAAGACATTCTCGCGGACGAGTTGTCCAAAGTCCTTGTCGGGTGTCATCATGTACACCACAAAATTTTCGCGGGCAGCACGGGTGGCAATGGTGCCGATGATGTCGTCAGCCTCGTACCCGTCCAATGCCAGGATCGGAATATTGAACCCACGAATAATTTCTTTGACCAGCGGGATGCCGGCGCGAATGTCTTCCGGTGTCTCCTGGCGGGTTGCTTTGTATTCTTTGAACATGCCATCGCGAAAGGTGGGTGCCGCCGTATCAAATGCGACGGCCAGGTGCGTTGGCTTTTGTTTTTGAATGACCTCGAGCAGCGTGTTGGTAAACCCAAACGGAACGGAGGTATTCTGCCCTTTGGAGTTGATGCGGGGGTTTTTCGTGAATGCAAAATGGGCACGATAAATCAATGCATACGCGTCGAGCAGAAAGAGTTTTTTGGTGGGTTCGGCCATGAGGCGAAGGTATAAAGATTGGCTTAAATGCGCAGACAAATTGCGGGTGCCCTTTTCTTTTTCATTGATTCTTTCTAAATCGAATACAATGAACCATTCACTGCTCCATGATTTTTTCCGGTGGGAAACCGAAACCCCCGACAACATCTTTCTTCGCCAGCCCGTCGACGGACAATGGCGCACGTGGACCTTCCGCCAGGCGGGAGACGAAATTCGGGGGATGGCCGCCGGCCTGCGCGGTTTGGCACTGCCGCCACGCAGCAACATAGCGATTCTATCAAAAAATTGTGCCCATTGGATCATGGCCGACCTGGCCATTTTTTTGTCGGGGCATATTTCGGTACCGCTCTACGCCAACATCACCGCCGCGTCCATCGGCCAGATACTGGAACACAGCGGGACGGCCGCAATCTTCGTGGGAAAACTGGACGACTACACGAATCAACAGCATGGGATTCCACCCGGCGTGAAAAAAATAATCATAGACTACTACGGCCTAGACGGAGACCTGCGAGTGAGCGATTGGATCAAGTTGCCACCCGCAGCCACACCCGACGACTGGCGCGCCGACGAATTAATGACGATCATGTACACGTCAGGCACGACAGGTGTGCCCAAGGGTGTGATGTTCAACTCCACCGCCTTCCGTTTTACAGCCGACATCATCGTGGACTATCTGGCCCGCGTCAATCCGCTCCCGACGCATCCAACCTTGTTTTCCTATTTGCCCCTTTGCCACATTGCCGAACGCAACCTCACCGAGGTGCTCGGCTGCCGCATGGGCGCTACGATCGCTTTTGTGGAGTCATTGGAAACTTTTCCCCGCGATCTGGAAGCGGTACAACCACATTTGTTTTTTGGCGTACCGCGGATTTGGGCGCGCTTTCAGGAAAAAATTTCAGAGAAATTGCCGCCCGCACGCCTGAATCTACTACTGCGCATACCGGTGATCCGATCGGTGATTAAAAAATCGCTGGCAAAAAAACTGGGACTGTCACGGGCGTTGCTGAAGGCCACGGCCGCGGCCCCGATTCCAAAAAGTCTGTTGGAATGGTTCGATGGCATCGGCATCACCGTACGAGAAATTTATGGGATGACAGAACAGTGCGCCCTGTCGCATGCGAACCAGGAGGAGGTCCGCTTTGGCACGGTCGGAAAATCTTTGCCGCACGTGGAAACTAAATTTTCTGCCGACGACGAGATTCTTACCCGCCATGAGGCGCTGATGATGGGCTACTACCGCGAACCAGAAATGACGCAGCAGATTTTCACCGCCGACGGATTTATACGCACCGGCGACTGTGGCAAACTTGATGCCGACGGATTCCTCACCATCACGGGCCGGGTAAAAGACATCTTCAAAACAGATAAAGGAAAATATGTTTCCCCGTCGCCCATCGAAATGCGGCTACAGAAAAATCCGGACATCGATCAGGTTTGCGTGGTTGGCATGGGCATCCCACAGCCCATTGCCCTTGTGGTGCTGTCGGGTGTCGCGAAGGCCAAATCACCTGAAGCCATTCAGCAAAGCCTGTCGGCCACGCTGGCGGAAGTGAATCAGCAAGCCGAAGACTACGAGAAGCTGCGCAAAGTAGTGATCATGAAAACGGACTGGAGCATTGCAAACGGGCTGATGACGCCCACGTTGAAAGTGAAACGCAATGAAGTGGAAAAAATTCACCTGCCCCACTATCCAGACTGGTATCGGCGAGAGACGGTTGTGGTGTGGGAATAGCTCAGAAGTATTGAGCGATGTGGCTGTTCGCGAGAAAAAAGTAAATAAAAAAACCATTCAGGCAAGTCGCCGACAGAAAATTCAACCACATCGTGCGACGGTGGTCGGCCTGCGTCGCGTCACGCCACACCTGCCAAAACCAAATCATAAAAAATAAGACGACCGGTATCTGCGCAAGCAAAAACGCGTAGGCTATGTCTGCCGAAAAAGAAGTGGCGAAATAATAAACAAAGCCCACTGTGGCCAGACCAAAAACGATCTGAACAAAAATAAATGTGCCACGGATGCCCAGCCATCGGCTCAGCGTGTAGTCGCCGTGTTTCAGGTCGGCGTCGTGCTGGTACACTTGCGTCATGGGATAGCTGCCCAGCAGCATGAGTGACGTGAGCGCCGCTGGCAGCATCACACGGGCATGGAGTAAATTGTCAATCGCATAACCATTGATGCCGATGTAGCACATGAGGAACGCAAAAAAACCTTGAAAAATGCCAACCGTCAGCCAACCGGCAAGGGGATATTTCTTGAGTCTTACAACGGGATGGCTGTACGCCTTCGACACCAACCCGTAGGTCAGCACCAGCAACGCGAAGAGGAGGTTGATTTTCCAAAATGCCAGGGCCACCGCCGCCGCATCCATGATCAACGATGTGTAGTACAGGCTTGCGTTCACAGGCGGTGGGTTCTTCAATCCGCCAATGCTGGTGTCGTCTTTGTCGAAATAGCTGTTGAACCCGTTGCTGGCCGGGTACAGCAAGAAGTGGACGATCAAAAACGACCACAGCAAGCTGCTTTCGCCAAAGTTGGGCGAAATACCCAAGGCAAAAAGATAAACCGGCAGAAGGAAATACGAAAACGGAAATCGCAAATGAAGTAAGGTGGACGACATAATGGGAAATGGCTTGAACAAGGTAAGGATTTTTAGGTTATTATTGAGTAAATGAGCTACGTCACATCATTGGCCATCGCCCACCCGGATAATTTTTTTTCGCAGCAGCAAATTGCCGGGTTCATGGTAAAGGCGATGGCGCTACATGACGACGACGCCCGCAAGCTCCGCGCGCTCTTCCGCGCCACCGGCATCGAGACGCGCGCCTCCGTATTGGCCGACTACGGTCGCGACGAAGGCTTTCAGTTCTTTCCCGACAACGAACTCCTCGATCCTTTCCCTACGACGCGAACGCGCATGGCCCTCTACCGGACAGAAGCGCTCGCCCTCAGTTTGCAGTCGGCTACAAAATGTCTGGAACAAAAATCCGTTGAGACGTCAGAGATCACCGACTTGATTGTGGTGAGCTGCACCGGCATGTATGCACCCGGGCTCGACATCGACCTCGTCAATGCTCTCGGCCTCCCGTCGTCTACCCGGCGCACGTGCGTGAATTTTATGGGATGTTATGCGGCCTTCAACGCCTTGAAACTGGCGAACGCGATCTGCGACAGCAATACATTCGCCAAGGTGCTGGTGGTGTGCACCGAATTGTGCAGCATTCATTTTCAAAAAGAAAATACAGAAGACAATTTTCTCGCCAACGCGCTTTTTGCCGATGGCAGCGCAGCGCTCCTGGTGGAATCAACACCGCGCCAAGGCGTCAACTTGAACCCCATTAGCTTCTACAACGATCTCTTTACGGAAGGAAAAAACGAGATGGCCTGGGGTGTAGGCGACCAGGGTTTTGAAATGCGGCTGTCGACGTATGTGCCGGAGATCATTCGCAATGGCATTCACGCGCTCACCACGAAGTTGCTGCGCCAAAGTCAGCTCACGTTGGACGCCGTCGACTACTATGCGGTGCACCCGGGTGGGAAAAAAATTCTGGAAGTGATCGAAGAGGCCTTGCATCTCGACAAGGCGGCGAATCGTCCGGCTTACGCCGTATTAAAAAAATTCGGCAACATGTCGTCACCCACCGTCCTTTTTGTGCTGCACGAAATTCTTTCCGGATTGACTCCGGAAGATCACGAAAAAAAGATTCTGAGCTGCGCATTCGGCCCCGGGTTAACACTGGAGAGCGCCCTGTTCCAAATTGAAATGCACTGATGGCTGCGTCGTTTTCACACCGCAGCCGCGAACCGGAGATCATGGATGACCTCGCCTTCGAAGGGCAGGTGATTTTTCAGACGCTGCGCGAGCTGGACTTCATCAACCGCTGGCTGGGCGGAAATGCCGTGACGCAGCAAGCGGTAAAGAAAGTGTGGAAGAAGACAAACAAGTCGTTGGTGATCGTCGATCTGGGCTGCGGCAGTGGCGAGATGCTCCGACTCATCGCCCGCGACGCCGAACGCGAAAAAAGAAAGACTCAACTGGTCGGCATTGACGCCAACCCGCACATCGTGGCATATGCCCAAGCGCAGTCACCCCAATTTTCCAACATCCATTTTGAGGCCGTCAATATTTTTTCACCAGCGTTCCAAACACAAACCTTCGACGTCGTCATTGCTACGCTGTTCCTTCATCACTTCACCGACGACGTGTTGGTGACGCTGCTGGCAAGTTTGAAAAAACAAACTTCGCAGGCGATCATCGTCAACGACATTCACCGCCATCCGCTGGCCTACTATTCCATCCGCTGGCTGACATCGCTTTTTTCAAAATCGAGTATGGTGAAATATGACGCACCGCTGTCGGTAATGCGGGCCTTTCGACGCAACGAACTCACCGCCATCCTGGCCAAGGCCGGGATCGGGCATTATGAATTAAAATGGAAATGGGCGTTTCGCTGGCAATTGATTATTCACCTCGCCTAGGCGCGGGAGAGCAGCACGCGACGCATGAGCGCGCGTTCTTCGGCACTCCACTCATCTTCGTTTGCTTCTTCTGAAATTTTCTCCAGATCGAAATAAAAATGAAGGCGGTACTTCCAGATCAGGTCTGCCCCGATTGCCTTCTTAAAATCGCGCAGACATTGGCGATTACTAATCCAATACAGTTGGACATCCTTGTCCATCACCTCCACGTTCACCTGCCCACGAATAAACAGCGCATTGTCATGCAACTCTTTGTTGAGTGCTTCTTTGAAACCTGGGTTACCTACGATATATACAGTTTGCATAGCTTAAAAAATGTTCTAACACATTAAACGATCTTCACGATTCTGACTCCAATACGGTAAAATTAATGCTAAGGTTCCACAATTAGCCATGACAAATGGCAGTCGTTTCGCTACAAAATATGGTGTTCGGTCATGCTTTAAACTGCTTTGCGACCAAAGTGCACGCAAAACGCAATAAAAAATTTTTATAACCGGCCGATAGCATATTTTATTTTATTTTCGTTTAAATATTTTGCAACCGTATGCAACAAAATAATTTCCACATGAAGACTTATGCAATTGCTTTTTTTGTCGTTTTAGCGCTTGGCTCTTGTGCTTCCAATCCGTTTGGTGCGCGGGTGCGAGAGCCTTTTGCCGGCAGTGCCTACCAGTCCAACAATCGCTTTTTCAGGGGCACCGGCAAAGGTGAAAGTTCAGCCGACAACATTGCGCGCAGCAAGGCTGATGTGGAAGCAAAGGCCATTCTGGCCGGGCAGATGAACACCACCATGAAGCAGGTAGCCGATCAATACCTCGGTCAAACGCAAAAGGATCAGGCCGCCGATGTCGCCGACAAATTTCAAAGCTTGGTGCGCGAAGTGATGAATACCAACATTGCCGACCTGCGAAAAATCGGAGAACAAAAATACTTTGACAAGAAGCAAAGTAAGTACACGGTCTTCATCGCCTATGAAGTCAAGACGAGTGCGATGTTCAAATACCTGAAACAACAGGCCAAATCCAACCAGGCAATCAGCGCGGCACAGCGCGAAAACATCCAGAAGATACTGGACGAAGAGTTAAGCAAATTGGGCGACGATAATTGACGGTCACGGTTCTTCGTATACCACCTTCATCAGCGTGCGCCCCACCGCGGTGAGCGTTTCTTTGCTGATGATCGACAGGTTGTCTTTGCGGGTGTGATGATAGTCGCCGAAGAAGCCGACGCCCGCCTGGTAATGAACAATGTCAACCATTGGGATTTTGCCCATCTCGTTCACAAATAAGTGGTCGTCGATGATTCCACCGACATTGGTTTTTACAAAATAGTCGCCGTATCCCAACTGCGCGGCTGCCGTCCACACCTTCTCCACTACACTCGGCGCATACTCCAGCGATCCGCCTTCGCGAAAAAATTGTGCGTTCTTGGCGCCCACCATGTCGAGCAACACGCCATAGTAGGCGGAATAATTTTTCTGATGCTTGTGTCGGGCCCAATACTGCGAACCCAGGCACCACCATTCTTCATAGCCGGCGGGCATGTCGATTTTGCTCTTGGCGTTTTCCTTGGTGCCCCAATCTTCGCCGTCGAATAAGATCAAATCAACGCCGACTGCCGGTGCCGCGCCCTGACCCAACAGCCGCGCCATCTCCAGCAACACGCCTACGCCACTGGCTCCGTCGTTGGCGCCATCAAAGGGTACATCGCGCTTTTCTTCATCCTTGTCGGCATAGGGGCGCGTGTCCCAATGCGCCGCTAGCAATATCCGCTTGGTCGCGGTTGGCTGATAACTCGCAATAATGTTTTTCAGTTGGACCTTCTGGTTGTCCCAGGTGAGCGCTTCAAAATCCTGCACGGTGACCGTAGCGCCATAGTGCTTGAACGCGGCGACTAAAAAATCGGCGGTCTGCCGATGTGCCGCGGTGTTGGGAACCCGCGGTCCGAATGCTACCTGCCTGGCGACAAACGCATAGGCCGAATCTCCATTGAACACCGGTACCTGCACACTGCGCACCGGTGGGGTCTCTTGCACAGTCGCCTTTTTTGGAACGCAGGACTGCTGGACCAGACACAATCCGAGAACGACATACAAAATTGTCTTCATGAGAATCAGCTTAGAAATCGGTTGCAAAGTAAAAGAAACTTTCTGCGTTCGCCGAAGTTCTTTTGTGAATGTTAATTTTTCTAAATTTAACCTTCTATTAAACTTAAGGGTGACGACATGGGAAAGCCTACGGGGTTTTTGGAATTTGATCGCGAATTGCCAAAAAAGAGAGACGTCAAGACGAGGATTCAGGATTACAACGAAGTAGATGGCGCCATCAGAGAACCCATCGTCTTGCAGCAAGCTTCGCGGTGCATGGACTGCGGCACTCCGTTTTGTCATCAAGGCTGCCCGCTTGGCAACATCATTCCCGAATTCAACGACGCTGTCTATCAGGCCAATTGGAAGCTGGCGTATGAAATCCTGATCAGCACCAACAATTTTCCGGAGTTCACCGGCCGCATTTGTCCCGCACCGTGTGAAGCCTCCTGCGTGCTGGGCATCAACAAACCGCCTGTCACGATCGAATACATTGAGAAGTCGATCATTGAAAAAGCATTCGAAAGCGGCTATGCGGTGCCGCGCAAACCCGCCGTGCGCACGGGCAAAAAAGTAGCTGTGATCGGCTCGGGTCCCTCGGGGCTGGCCGCCGCCGCCCAACTCAACTATGCCGGACATACGGTAGTGGTGTACGAGCGCGCCGACGAGATTGGCGGACTGCTGCGGTATGGCATTCCCGACTTCAAGCTAGACAAGCAAGTGGTAGCTCGACGGGTTGACCTGATGACGCAAGAAGGGATCAAATTTTTGACCAATGCCCATGTGGGTGTGAATGTTTCTGTCGCCGAATTGCGCGACGAATACGACGCTATTTTGCTCTGCGGTGGATCGACTGTGCCGCGCGATCTCGCCATCCCGGGCCGGACGTTGAAGGGCGTTCATTTCGCCATGGATTTTCTGACACAACAAAACAGCCGCGTGGCAGGCAAGAAAATTGGAACCGCCGAAATCTGGGCAACTAATAAACAGGTGGTGGTGATCGGCGGTGGCGACACCGGATCGGATTGCGTGGGCACCTCCATTCGCCATCAGGCAAAGTCGGTGACGCAAATTGAAATTCTGCCCAAGCCTCCGGAAGGCCGCACACCGGCCATGCCCTGGCCCAATTGGCCAACGATCCTGCGCACCTCCACGTCGCACGAAGAAGGCTGCAACCGCCAGTGGAGTATTGTCACCAAAGCCTTTATAGGTGATGCCAATGGAAACCTTCGCGCGCTGAGCGTGGTCGATGTAGCGTGGAATGGAAGTACGTTTGCCGAAATTCCGGGAACGGAAAAAGAGATACCGTGCGAGCTGGCGCTGCTGGCCCTGGGATTTTTACATCCGCAGCATACAGGCCTGCTCGACCAGTTGGGAGTAGAATACGACGAGCGCGGCAACGTAAAGTGTCAGCGTTACCAGACGTCGCAGGATGGCATTTTTTCGGCCGGCGACATGCGGCGCGGACAAAGCCTCGTGGTGTGGGCCATCAGCGAAGGCCGCGAGGCAGCCCGGGCAGTCGACCGTTTTCTCATGGGCCAATCCGGTCTGGAGGCGAAAGAGCAGGGACTCCTAAGCTTAAATAAATTGTACTAATCGGGTCGCCGAAGCGTGTATACGGCGCCGGCGGCTTCGTAACGGTTGCGCCACCGCGGCAGATATTTGAATACGTCAGGCATGACATGGGTGCGATCAATGATCACGTCTGGTAAACATTTTTCAAACGATGCATTGATCCGAATGAGGTTTTCATAATAGCCGGGATTTTTAAAGATGGGCTCCGACAGTTGCCAGTTCAAAAAGTAAGAGGCCGGCGTATTGTTTTGGTAGCTCGTCAGGCCATCGCCCAACACCATGACCCGGCGGTTTTGGACTGACGGCTCAGGGTTGGCCCCTAAAAACAGTGTGGAATAATCCACGGCCTTTAGCTTGCCCCAGCGGGCGGTGCTGCTCAGTGCCACGGTGGAGATCAAGAAAATCCACAGCATGGTTTCGGCGAGCCACTTCCTCCGGATGAGCAACAAATAATGACTGATAAAATAGGTCAGCGGCGGAATGAATGGAATAAAACTGTGCGGCGTACGCACGCGGGTAAAAACAACTTCCAGAACGGCAATGCTGAGCCAGAGCAACATGACTTGCAGGAGCTGCGACTGATATTTGGTGAAACGCGCCTCGCGGTTGAGCATCACAATTGAAAAGCAAAAAAAGACAAGCACACCACTTCCCAACCAGAAGATTGATCGCCACGAGATCAGTGGCGTAGTCTGCAACGTGAGGTTGGGCGCATAAAAGTATTCCATCAATTGCGGCAAGCCACCCCGCAGAAAGTACACGCAAATCAGGGCCAGGTGCGGCAAGACAAAACCAAACGTAAGCAGCAGCGACTTGCGCAACGTAAGCCGTGCAAACACGACAAGAATCAGCAGTGTGCCGAGCCAGAAGCACGCAAAGCTGAACACGATGAGTGAGGCGAGGCCCAAAAAGAATCCCAGGTTGAGGATGGTCTCTTCCTGTTGCACCTTAAATTCAATTTCCCGGAATAAATTATTCAGCGCCAGCAGCAGAAAAGAAGAAGCCAACAGTTCGCGTGAAAACGAGAGCACGTCAAATGAAAAAAAGCACAAGATCGTAAACACCAGCGCGGGCAGGTAGTTGCTTTCGTTATAGGCTCGGTTGCGGATAAGCACGGAAGAGAAATACGCGGCCTGAAAAAAAATGAGCAGTAGGGCCATTATGTGCCTGCCGGTTTGCGAATCCCCCAACACAGATTGCGTCAATGCGGATAGCGAGGCTGCGAGCCACGGCGTGTCGTCCACCAGCTCGAGGTAAAGCGACCGGCCTTCCTGCATCGAAACCCCCAACACGCGGTCCTGCATTTCGGTGATCATCACCGGCAGCGGGTGCAAGAGCAGTGGCAGCGCCAACCCGATCAGCAGCAATAAAACAGCAAGCAGGCGATACGGATCATTGATTCTGAAAAAACGAAGCACAGCGGGTGGTTTGCCTGCAAATAAATGAAAAATCGAATAGGTTAAATGGTATTTGGCCTTTTGTATCTTTACGGCATGACCATGAGGCAACAAAAATACGCAAAACTCATTCAGAAGGAGCTGAGCGACATTTTCCTGCGCGACAAACGCGGTATCATTAACAACGCATTCATCACCATTGCCGAGGTGAAGATGAGCCCCGATCTTAGTATTGCCAAAGTGTACATCAGCATGACGCTGGCCAAGGACAAAAAACTTGTGCTCGCGCAAATAAACGATCACAAGCCCGAGATTCGCAAAGCCCTGGGCGACCGCATCCGCAATCAGGCACGGATTGTGCCCGACTTGTTATTTTTCATCGACGAGGTGGAGGAGAGCGCCCAGCGCATGGAAGAACTCATCAAAAGCCTCAACATCCCCAAGGAAAATAAATAGCATCGGGGCGCATGAATTTTCCCCTCTTCATCGCCCGGCGTTATTTTCTTGCGAAAAGGAAAAAGAATTTCATTAACCTCATTTCGCTCCTCTCCATGGCGGGCATTGCCTTTTCGACGGCGGCGCTCGTCATTGTGCTTTCTGTCTTCAATGGCCTCGAAGGACTCCTCGCCAGGCTTTACAATTCATTCGATCCGGAGATAAAAATAGAAGCCGTGAAGGGCAAGTCGTTTGTTGTGAGTGACAGTCTCCGGAAAAAGATTGCGGCGGTAAGAAATGTGAAAATAGTAACGGATGTGATCGAAGATTACGCATACATCCGCTACCGCGAATCCGACATGCCCGTTACGATGAAGGGTGTGAGCGACAATTTCCTGAACCAGCACCGTCTCGACGGACACATCGTGGAAGGTACGATGAAGCTACACGACGACAACGCGGCGTACGCCATCATTGGCCGCGGCATTCAATACCAACTTTCTGTGTCAATCAAAGAATCACTCACTCCCATCCAGGTGTTGTATATCAAAAACAGCCGGTCTACATCCATTGACCCGGCGCAGCTTTACGTTTCACGAAGTCTGATGCCGGGTGCCGTGTTTTCAATCGAAAAAAATTACGACGAAAACTTCATTATTCTGCCGCTTGATTTCGTGCGGGAACTCATGGACTATGGCGACCGGCGCACGTCGCTGGAGATAAAAACTGCCAGTCAGGCAAACCTTAATCAGGTCAAGGCCGACATTCAGCGGGCGATTGGACAAAAATTTCAGGTGCTGACCAATCAGGAGCAACACCAGGATC
>Ga0075019_10001168_pt1 | contig 14910 bp, 19 predicted proteins | sample ColStrG_CSR_2013_FD_71473 | JGI IMG/M metagenome (GOLD analysis project Ga0075019, IMG submission 71473) | Freshwater sediment microbial communities in response to fracking from Pennsylvania, USA - Cold Stream Run_MetaG_CSR_2013 | ecosystem: Environmental > Aquatic > Freshwater > Creek >...
ATTGTTGATGGTGGTCGGCTTGCCGTACAAACCGAAGCTGGCCGGAAAAGGCGGCTTGAATCGCGGCTGTCCTTTCTTGCCTTCCAGTGATTCGATCAGGGCGGTCTCTTCGCCGCAGATATACGCGCCGTAGCCCAGATGATTGTGCATCTCGAAATCGAAGCCGAGACCCATGATGTCTTTGCCCAGGTATCCGGCACGGCGTGCTTCTTCACCCGCGGCTTCCATACGTTCATAGGCTTCAAATACTTCGCCATGTACATAGTTGTAGCCGGTCTTCACGCCCATGGCATAAGCGGCGATCGCCATACCTTCGATCAGCAGATGCGGGTTGTAACGCAGGATGTCCCAGTCTTTGCAGGTACCGGGTTCGCCTTCGTCGGAGTTGCAGATGATGTATTTATCGCCGGCATAGCCACGCGGCATGAAGCTCCACTTCAAACCGGTCGGAAAACCCGCACCGCCTCGTCCGCGCAAAGCCGACAACTTGACATCGGCGATGATCGCATCGGGCGAGATCTTTTCAGTGAGTACTTTGCGCAGCGCCTGATAACCGCCGACTTTCAGATAATTTTCCAATGTCCACGGCTGATCGAAATCCATCGTGGTTTGAGTGACCTGACCTCTCATGACTTATCCAATTCCGCCAGCATGGCGTCGATTTTTGTCGGGGTCATACGACCGCATAGTTTTTTGTTATTGATGGTCAGCAGCGGCGCGTCGATGCACGCACCCATGCACTCGCCTTCGCGCAAGCCGAACTTGCCGTCGGCCGTCACTTCGCCTATGCCTATGCCCAACTTGTCTTCGATGTATTTGACCGTATCCAGCGCACCGCACAAGGTGCAGGACAGATTGGTGCACACGGTCAGGGTGTGCTTGCCCATGGGCTTGAGGTTATACATGTGATAGAAGGTCGCCACCTCATACACCGCCATGTGCGGCATACCCAGATATGCGGCGATATCCGTCATGTCATCGCTGGATATCCAGCCCTTCTCATCTTGCACGAAACGCAAGGCTGACATCACCGCTGACTGTTTCTGGTCAGCCGGATACTTGCCCAGTTCGCGGTTGATTTGATCCTGTATATGTGCCGATAACATTAGCGGTCCACCTCTCCAAAAACGATGTCCTGCGTGCCGATGATGGTGACCACGTCGGCGATCATATGTCCCCGCGCCATTTCATCCAATGCGGCGATATGCGCGAATCCGGGCGCGCGTATCTTCATGCGGTAAGGTTTGTTTGCCCCGTCAGAGACCAGATAGATGCCAAATTCGCCCTTGGGATGTTCCACCGCCGCATAGGCTTCCCCTGCAGGCACATGCATCCCTTCGGTGAACAATTTGAAATGATGGATGAGCTCTTCCATGTTTTCCTTCATCGCCACGCGGCTGGGAGGAGCAAACTTATGGTTGCCGGTCATCACCGGCCCGGGATTGGTTTTCAACCAGGCGACGCATTGCTCGATGATGCGGTTCGATTGGCGCATCTCTGCCACGCGAACCAGATAACGGTCATACGAATCTCCGGTCTTGCCGACGGGAATATCGAAGTCCAGCCGATCATAGACTTCGTAAGGTTGTTTCTTGCGCAGATCCCATTCGATACCGGAGCCGCGCAACATCGGCCCGCTGAAGCCCAGCGCCAGCGCGCGTTCCGGGGTAACCACACCGATACCCACGGTGCGCTGTTTCCAGATACGGTTGTCGGTCAGCAAGGTTTCGTATTCATCGATATACGTGGGAAAGCGCCTGGTGAAATCCTCGATGAAATCCAGCACCGAACCCTGGCGGTTCTCGTTCATTTTGGCCACCGCGGCGGCATTGTGTATCTTTGACGCCTGATACTGCGGCATCACATCGGGCAGGTCGCGATACACACCACCGGGACGATAATAGGCGGCATGCAAACGCGCGCCGGAAGCCGCCTCGTAGATATCCATCAAGTCTTCGCGCTCGCGGAAGCAATACAAGAACACCGTCATCGCGCCGATATCCAGCCCGTGCGCGCCCAGCCACAACAGGTGATTCAGCACACGGGTGATCTCGTCGAACATCACGCGAATATATTGCGCCCGCACCGGAACATCGATACCCGCCAGTTTTTCGATCGCCATAACATAGGCGTGTTCATTGCACATCATCGACACGTAGTCGAGACGATCCATATAGGGCACGGACTGCAAAAAGGTTTTATGTTCGGCGAGCTTCTCGGTTGCGCGATGCAACAACCCGATGTGCGGATCCGCACGCTCGATGACCTCGCCGTCCAATTCCAGCACCAGTCGCAACACGCCGTGCGCTGAAGGATGCTGCGGCCCAAAATTCATTGTGTAATTTTTGATTTCAGACATGACTATTAGATGCCTCCCACGATTTGCAACGCGCGGCCACAATGAATTTCAGTGCAGACTAACCTTTGTCTCACAAAGGTTAAGCCCGCGGGGCGGTCGAAGCTAAAATTCATTGTGTAATTCTTGATTTCAGACATGACGTTATCCTCGAACTGAGCCGTACAGCTCATCGCGCACGATACGCGGAGTCACTTCGCGCGGATCGATAGACACAGGCTGATAAACCACACGCTGCTGTGCGGGGTCATATTTCATTTCCACGTGACCGGACAAGGGGAAGTCTTTGCGGAACGGATTGCCGACAAAACCGTAATCGGTCAACAAGCGACGCAGATCGGGATGGCCGGTAAAGACGATGCCGAACAAATCGAACGCTTCGCGCTCATACCAGTTCGCACATGACCAGATATCCACCACCGACGGCAACACCGGAAAGCCGTCTTCCTCGGCGAACACGCGCACACGCAAACGCAGGTTGTAGGTGACGGACATGAGATGATAGACCACCGCGAAACGTTTGCCCTGCCATGCCCCGTCGCCGTATTCGGAATAATCCATGCCGCACGAATCGATCATTTGCTCGAAGCACAGATCGCTGTCGTCGCGCAACCGGGACATCAATTGCAACATGTTGGTAGCACGCACCTCCACAGTCAGCTCAGCCAATTTGACGTGTGAACTGACCATCTGGCCACCAAACTTGCCGGCAAGTTTTTCTTGCAGCGCGAACAATTTATTCTCGAGTAACTTGCACAAATCAGCAGTCATGTTCACCCTATCGCGCTATCGTATTGGTACGTTTGATCTTGTTTTGCAGCTGTATGATGCCGTACAACAGGGCTTCAGCCGTGGGCGGACAGCCGGGCACATACACATCGACCGGCACGATACGGTCGCAGCCCCGTACCACCGAGTAGGAGTAATGATAGTAACCCCCGCCATTCGCGCATGAACCCATCGAGATCACCCAGCGCGGTTCGGCCATCTGGTCGTAAACCTTGCGCAGCGCGGGAGCCATCTTGTTGCACAAGGTCCCCGCCACGATCATCACGTCCGACTGGCGCGGGCTCGGCCGAAACACTATGCCGAACCGATCCAGATCGTAGCGGGACGCGCCCGCTTGCATCATCTCCACCGCACAACACGCCAATCCGAACGTCATCGGCCACAGCGAACCCGTGCGCGTGTAATTGATGATGGTGTCCAGTGTCGTCGTAACGACCCCCTTTTCCAGTATGCCTTCTACTCCCATTCCAGTGCCCCCCTCATCCATTCATAGATAAAGCCGACGACCAGGATCGCCAAAAATATCATCATGGAAACAAAGCCAAACATCCCGATCTCCTTGAGCACGATTGCCCAGGGAAAGAGGAATGCAATTTCGAGATCAAACAGGATAAACAGGATGGCAACCAGGTAGTAACGCACGTCAAATTTCATACGCGCGTCCTCGAACGCCTCGAAACCGCATTCGTAAGGAGACAGTTTCTTGCTATCGGGACGATGGGGAGCCAGTATCCTGCCGAGGACCACAGGTGCGACACCGATCGCCAAGCCGACGCAGATAAACAACAGCACCGGAAAATAGTTCTCCAACATTGAGCTTCCTCCTCTACCTCGACCCTTGAGATACCCGGAATCGTCTTATTATAATCACCAACACGCGCACGTATCAGTATGTTTTGGTGCGGATGGGGAGACTCGAACTCCCACGCCCTTGCGGGCACAAGCACCTCAAGCTTGCGTGTCTACCAATTCCACCACAACCGCGATATTTCTATTTTGGAATCTCTTTGGACTTGGAAGTGTCAACCGGCACGGCAGGTTCTGTCTTGCTTGGTGTCGCGCTCAGCTTATCCATCACACCGGTTTGCTGGGCCGGATGCGAGTAAATATAAGTTAGCAGCAGACTGGTGACAAAAAAGATCGTTGCCGCCACAGCCGTGCTGCGACTCAAAAAATTGGCCGAACCACTGGAGCCGAACAGGCTGCCCGCCGAACCCGTGCCAAACGCGGCTCCCATGTCAGCTCCCTTGCCGTGCTGAACCAGCACCAGACCGACCAACACTACCGCCGTCAATACATGTACCACCCAAACCAATGTTTCCACACTTCACCCCAACACTATCAGATTATTTTTGCGCCGCGCGACAGATCGCCACGAACTCTTCCACCACCAATGACGCGCCACCGATCAGACCGCCATCGATGTCCGCCATACCAAACAACGCTTCGGCATTCGCAGCCTTCACGCTTCCTCCGTAGAGTATACACAATCCTTGCGCGACCCGACTATCGTGACCCGCCACACGCCCGCGAATAAACGCGTGAACCGCCTGCGCCTGCTCGGGACTTGCCGTTTTTCCCGTACCGATCGCCCAAACGGGCTCATACGCGATGACCGCTTTGGACAGGGCTTGCACACCCGCACGATTCAACACCGCGTCCAACTGTGTGGCCACCACTTGCTCCGTGATACCCGATTCACGCTCTGCCAAAGTTTCACCCACGCAAAAGATCGGTGTCAGCCCGGCTTGCTGGGCAGCAACGAACTTGGCCGATGCGATTTCGTTACTCTCGTGGAACAAACCGCGACGCTCGGAGTGCCCGATGATCACGTATTTGCAAGCGAAATCGGTCAACATGCCGGGCGCGACCGCACCCGTGTAGGCTCCCTCTTCATTCGGGCTCACATTCTGCGCACCCCAGGCCACGTTGCTGCCGTGCAACAAAGCCTGAGCCTGAGCCAAATAGGGATATGGGACACAAACCGCGTAGTCCGCCTCGTGAAAATCGCGAACCCCCGCAAGTACTCCTTTTAGTAATTCCTGATTGCGCGCCAGGCGGCCGTACATTTTCCAATTTCCGACAACCAATTTGCGTCGCATCGTATTCAATCCGCTAGTCACCAAAGCGCGCAATCCTACCTGCGAACGCTCGAATGGTCAATGAAACAAACCATACCGGACTGAATAAACAGGGTATGGGGTGAGCCGTTATGTGCTTGATAGGCATGACTACGAGACCCGGATTGTTGCTTTACAAACGGAAGAGATATTTCCATTCCCGGCGAGCTAGAACGGGTCTGCGAAAATTTCGCTCATGGAGGCGCCCGCAAAAAAAGTCTGTTGTTTTGCCGCATTGACCATGTTCGGGTTGCCGCATAGAAAAACCCGCCATCCGGAAAGATCGGGGTGTTCGGTTAACGCGACATCCAAAACCATACCCGACGCATAACCGGCCGGCGACTCTCCTTCTGATACGCATGGCACATAACTGAAATTGGCATGGCTTTGCGCCAGCGTCTTCAACTCATCGACCAGATAGAATCCGGTCGTGTCATAGCTGCCGTGATACAAACTGAGCCTGCCGAGATGACCGCTCATGAGCGCGTCGCGGATGATGCCATACAGGGGTGCGAGTCCGGACCCTGTCGCAATGAGCAGGATGTCTTGCCCGGAATTACCCGGCACATAAAAACAATCACCGGATGCTTCCGAGATCGTGATCTCATCACCCGCTTTGAGGTTCGCAAAAATCCAGTTGCTTATCAGCCCGCCGGGAACCTTCCGCACGTTCAGGAAAAGCTCGTCTTCCAATGCGGGAACGCTAGCCAGTGAATAGCAGCGGGCGGTTGTTTCATCCCTGAACAGATTGATGAACTGTCCTGCCTTGTATGCAAACGGGGTTAAAGGCTTGAGATTGATACCGAGTATGTCGGTATTGAGATGCTCGACACGTGTTACCCTTGCCGCATGCTTGCCCAGCCCCGCTTCGGGCAGGACGACTTCGATGTCTTTTTCGGGATAGCAGGAACAAGCCAGGAAATAATTCTGCACGGCGAGAGTCGGTTTCAAACCTGTTTTGGCTTTTTCGGGCACCTCGCCCTCGACCAGGCGCATCAAACAACTCTGACAAACACCAGAACGGCAGGAGGATGGGACAGGCACACCTTGGGCAGTCAAACAATCGAGAACCGAATCACTCCCGCATTCATATGACTGCCCGCCATAAGTAACTTTGGGCATCGGTGCTGGTACTTACTTGCCTAGAACGTCTTTTCTGGTGCTTTCAGCGATGGCCGCAGCTTGTGCGATCAAATTGCCGGGCACTTTAAGTTCTGTCAGGGTGGCGCCCAGATGCTCCATCACTGCATCGAAGTGACTATCGTTAAGGCCTTGTGCCACCAGATGTGCGTGTCCTTTTCTCATATCCGCACCCGAGTAATTATGCGGACCGCCAAAGGCCATCGTCAAAAAGGCTTTTTGCTTGGCCGCCTGCTTGTTCATATCGACACCATCAAAGAACCGCTTGATGCGGTCATCCTTCAACACCTTGCGATAGAAAATATCGACTGCCGCATTCACAGCACCTTCACCGCCAATTTCGCTAAATAGACTCATGATTCATTCCCCCAATATATTTTGATCTGACTGCCGGAATGTCCCGGCGATTGTACTAATGCCCTCTTGGGATGTATATTCAGACCGCTCTAGACAAACTCGGCCGTAAGATGCATCCTAAATGCATCTTATATGCAATTCGATGGCCGCGTCAAGAACCGGGATTATCCAAGGTACGACAGGCGGCTAACAATCAGGAATCACATGGGGACGATAGGAGTCGGAAGGTGTGTTGAACCTGCCGAAAGATTTTGATATTTTGCAACTATTAAAGGTACGAAATGCGTTTGACTCTGTACACCGATTATTCACTGCGCGCCCTGCTATATCTAGCCAGCCGCGAAGATCAAGTCGTCACGATAACCGAACTGGCTGATTTCTATAATATCTCGCGCAACCACCTCGTCAAAGTGATTCACAACCTGGGACTCAACGGCTATATATTGACCACGCGAGGCAGGAACGGCGGTCTTAAGCTCGCCCGTCCCGCCAAAGACATTCTGGTCGGGGAAGTGGTGCGTTCAACCGAACCCGATTTCGATTTGCTGGAATGCTTCAATCCCGCCACAGACCAGTGTGTGATCACGAACTCGTGCAAGCTGAAAGGTGTCCTGTTCAATGCACAGGCTACATTTTTGGGGGTGCTCGACAAATACACGCTGGCCGATCTATCCAAAACACCAAAAAAAACAGCGTCCGCATTCAAGTCTATCCCCATCGTCATCAATTAAGGATAGGAGCAGCCACTTGTATAACTATCCGGCCAGACCCACTTCGATATTGTCCAGCAAGCGTGTATTGCCAAGTTTTGCTGCGGCAAGTATCACCCAATCACGGTCCGGCGATTGCGCCGCTTGCAGTGTATTTTGCTCGCGCACTGAAACATAATCGACCAACCAGCCCCTGCCGGTGAGTGTTGCCACCGCTTTATTCTGCAATTGCTCCAGAGCAAGATCACCAGCCAATATTTCCTGCCGCATCTCTTGCAATGTGCGATACAAGCAAGGTGCTTCCCTGCGTTGCGCCTCGCTCAAATAGTGGTTGCGCGAACTTAACGCCAGTCCATCCGAGGCGCGCACCGTTTCCCCGCCGACAATACGTACAGGCAGGTTGAACTGCCCCACCATCTGGCGAATGATGTGCAATTGCTGGTAATCTTTTTTACCGAACAGAGCCACCTGTGGCTGCACGATGTTGAGTAATTTCAACACCACGGTCGCCATACCGCGAAAGTGTCCCGGACGAAATTCACCGCACAATTCGTCGGCCATTTCGGGCAACTCGACAAAAATAGTTTGCTGCAGCGGATACATCTCATTGGTAGTCGGCGCAAAGACAACATCGGCGATGTCACGCAGTTTTTCGCAATCCGCCTCAAGCGTCCGCGGGTAACAATCGAAATCTTCTCCCGGTCCGAACTGCAAGGGATTGACGAAGATGCTCGCCACGGTACAACTGGCATGTTGCCGGGCCAGGTGAATCAACGCAGTATGACCCTCATGCAAATTACCCATGGTCGGAACAAATGCGATATCACGCTGCCCCACAAGACTGGCGCGCAATTCGGCGATAGAAGTGATTATTTGCATGAATAAAATGCGCCCAAAGTTCGGGGACTCGAATCGGCCAAACTTGTCGCGCCATTCGGAGTCCCCGGGTTACCTGCCAAAATGATGCTTAATGCAAATGACCGCCTTCTTCGTGCACATGGCCGTGTTGCAGCTCATCCACAGTGGCGGCTCGGACGGCCGTCACTTCGCAATTAAAGGTCAACGTCTTGCCGGCCAATGGATGGTTGCCATCGACCGTCACTTCATCGTCGGTTATTTCGATCACGGTATAAAGTATGAAATCTTCGTCATCCGATTCTTCGGGTGCGCCTTCAAACTGCATACCCACCGCCAGCTCCTTGGGAAAGGAGCTGCGTGCCTCTACCTCGACCATTTCATGCTCATACTCCCCAAAAGCATCATCCGGTTGCAGGGTCACGCTGACTTTGTCGCCCACAGCCTTGCCGTGCAAAGCTTCCTCAACCAGAGGAAAAATCCCGTCATACCCGCCGTGCAAATAGCTGATCGGGTCAGCGACGTTTTCCACCAGATCCCCGCCCGAATCCAGCAACTCATATCTCAGTGAAACAACCGAGTCTTTAACAATCTTCATTTCATTTCCTTTAGTAAATTCAAAATCTCTTGCGGGTGCCCGTGTGCATGGACTCCATACATCACATGGCGCAACTTGCCATGCTTGTCGATGACAAAAGTAGAGCGTTTGATGGACGGTTTTTTCTGCCCGTCCACTTCCTTTTCATACATCACACCATAGCGTTTGCACACGCGCGCATCGGGATCGGACAACAACAATACCGACAAGCCGTATTTGTCGCGAAACGTCGCGTGACTCAGGCAATCATCGCGACTCACTCCGATGACGACGGTCGACAGCTTGGTGAATTCCTCCTCCAGATTGCTGAACTCGTTCGCTTCCATCGTGCAGCCCGGCGTGTCATCACGCGGGTAAAAATACAACACGATGTTGTTTTTGCCTTGCTGTGATGTCAGTGCAAAGTTCCGCATGTCGGCATCGGGCAACTCAAAATGTGGTGCTTCTGTTCCTACAACAAGTGGTTCAAATTGCATCGCCGGTTCCCCCTGCGCAGTATTGTAAATGCTTTTGCAACCACCCATTAAATTTTTCGATGTACCCGAGTTAAAACGTCGCGGCTATAATTCGGCTCATGAAAACTCTACAAACTTTACTCGGCGGCCTGAGTGCGGAAGAATTTCTGAACGTTTATTGGCAAAAAAAGCCTTTGCTGATACGTCGGGCGATACCCGGTTTCAAGGGTCTGCTCAACTCTCAGCAGCTCATAGAACTGGCCTGCGCGGATGATACACAGGCCAGACTTGTCGCTCAGTTGAGGGGCAAATTCGAGTTGCGCCAATCCCCCTTTGTTCACGATGATTTTGTCGATTTCGGCAAAGCCAAATGGACGGTGTTGGTACAGGGTGTCAACCATCATTTGCCCGCGGCTGCCGAACTGCTCAAACGCTTCGACTTCATCCCGCATACCCGGCTGGATGATTTGATGGTCAGCTACGCACCCAAAGGCGGGGGAGTCGGTCCGCATTTCGATTCGTATGACGTGTTTTTGTTGCAGGGCACGGGGCATCGCCGCTGGCAGATTTCCACCCAGGCCGATCGCACCCTGCTCGTGGGAGCGCCATTGCGTATCCTCAGCGACTTCAAAACCGAACAAGAGTGGGTGCTGGAAGCGGGTGACATGCTGTATCTGCCGCCGCATTGCGCGCACAACGGCATCGCCGAAGACGATTGCATGACTTATTCGATCGGCTTCCGCACCCCCGCCTATCAGGAGCTGGCGGAACAGTTCCTGGTCTATCTGCAGGATCGCATCTGCGTAACGGGCATGTATGCCGACCCGGACCTGTCGCCTCAAAGACACCCGTCCGAGATCAGTTCGGCGATGCTGGACCAGGTTGCAAGGGCTATCAAACAGATACACTGGGACAAGGAAGACATCGCGAATTTTTTAGGCTGTTATCTGAGCGAGCCGAAACCGCATATATTCTTCGACCCCCCCGCGCGTGCCATGAGTCCGGAAAAATTCCGTGACGCCGCCGACAAAAACGGAGTCAAACTGGATCTAAAATGCCAGATGTTGTGCCGCTCGAACTGCATTTTCATGAATGGCGAATCGTACACCGTTGATGCGCAATCGTACGGGCAGATGCGCGAACTGGCCGACAACCGCCAGCTCGCCAGTACCTCTAGAAATTCCGCCGAGGTTTGCAATATACTTTACGAATGGTATCTGGACGGATACCTTGTTCCGGGGACAAAAATACGGGGGTAATCATGACCGAACCAGCCTTGCAGCACATCCAGATCGATGGCATCAAAGACTATAGCGCGGCACTCGACACCCTGTGCGGACTGGCGCAACGCAACCTGTATTTCTTCGAAAAGAACTACGACAGCATGGGCTTCAACTCGGAAGCTCGCTACGAGACTTTGCGTAATTTCCTGCTGTCCAATTCGGCCAATCGGCTCTACATCCTGGCACATGACACCCGTTATCTGTCGTCCCAATGCGCGCGCATGACCATGCTGCTTGAACAATTTGGCCATGGCATGTTCATTTTCCAAACGCCCAAGAACCTGTCGCATCTCACCGAGCCTTTTGCGGTCGCCGATGAAAACCATTACGTCAGGCGCTTTCACTTCGACGACCCACGCGGCATTTTTGCGCAACATGACCCCTCTAATGCAAGGGCATTGAGATCGCGCTATCTGGAGATGTGGGCGAACTCGCACCCGGCCGTTTCGGCCACGACATTAGGTTTGTAGTACCGCCCGTAACCAAAAGGACAGGGAAAAATCAGACCGAAAAAGACTCCTGCTTGTCCGCAAAATGGAACGGGTATTTTATTCAGTCGCCTTAAAAATAGTTACAAATTGACTGGATTTTATAAAATCCACTGGTAGAATACCGCCACTTTGATTTTGATCTACCTGTCAGTCGCCAAAATCAAGCACGATTTAACTGTCTTAAAACTTAACCAAGGAAATAAAAAATGAAACGTTCTGCTCTCGTTGTTGCTTTGCTGGCTCTGGCTTTGACTGCTTGTGGCGAAAAAGCTGCTGAAACTGCTGCTAATGCAACCGCTGCTGCCGCCGCATCCGCTGCTGCCGCTGCTCCTGCTATGGTCGATGCTGCTTCGGCTGTTGCCGGCGCATCCGCTGCCGCTGCAGTATCTTCAGTCGCTGCCGCTGCTCCTGCTGTTGCAGATGCTGCCAAGACTGCTGCTGACGCAATGAAGAAATAATTATCACTTCTTGTGACAAAAAAAGCCGACGCAAGTCGGCTTTTTTACTTTCCGGATTTCATAAACAGGCTCACTGCTTGATTTAATGCCATTAACTTGGCGGCCTATTCTGCTTTACAAAATCTCGCGCCAGGCAAAACCTTCTTGCTGCGTGGCCACACCCACCCAATCTACCGCACAACCCAGCACGGCTCTCAAAGCCGAAACCGCAAGTTCGGGCGTATTGTTCTTGTGGCTCAGATGCGCGGCGATCAAATGTTGTAAGCGGTTCACATCCAGTCTGGCCAAGATATCTGCAGATTGCTGGTTGTTGAGATGTCCGAAACGCCCGCCCACGCGTTGCTTCAGACTGTATGGGTAGTCGCCGTTCGCCAGCAGTTCACTATCGTGATTGCACTCCAGCACCAGGGCATCACAACCACTCAGAGTGGCCTCGATATGCGGTGTACTACACCCCGCATCGGTCAGCACGCCCAGACGCTTCACGCCGTCGCTGAACACGAATTGCACTGGCTCCGCTGCATCGTGCGGCACAGGGTACGGCTGAACCTGCACATCGCCTATCGCAAAAGACGAATGCGCATCGATCTCATGCAGATTGGCAATATTAGTGAATGCCTTGGGTTGGCTATGCAAAGTACCGTGGGTCAACCATACATCGAGATTAAATTTTCGCGCCAGTTTAGCCACACCAGAGATGTGATCACCGTGTTCATGAGTAACCACGATACCGCTTAGTTGATCAGGCACCACGCCCAGTTTTTCCAGACGAACGATGCTGTCCTGCAGACCGAAGCCGCAGTCCATCAATACTTGCGTCCGACCCACAGCGACCAGCAGCGCGTTGCCTTCGCTGCCACTACCTAGCGAGGCAAAACGCATGGATCAAGGTTGGAAGTTTTTGTAGAGTGCTTCCAGCAACTGCCTGCCTGGTGCATCGCTGCCGCCATTCGCATCGGTCACGACCACTGTGCAACTGGCACCACCATCCTGCACCAGAACGCGATAGTTCGACATTGCTGCGCCCGCCTCTGCAGGCAATTTGAATTTGCCGCCGGCTTTGATCGGCTTGAGGAAATATATTCCCTTGCTGCGGTCTTTGTCTTCAAGCGCCAGTTTCAAACGATCAATCGCCAAGCCGACTCTGCGCCAGCTTTTATCGAATTCATCTTTTATCAAAATGCTGCCAGGGCCATTCTCTGCAACTTGCAGTATGGCTGCACCCTCTGGTTTGGCCTGGCTCTCCTGTGAAGGACTGCCACCCAGTTTTGCCATCAAGCGCTGCAGCATTTCCGCTTCAAGTTCGGGATCGTTCGGGCGGGGCAACCACTTCGTCGTGGTCTTGTCAGTACCGAGTGTCGCCAGCAGACCGCGATGCGTCAGATAAACTTCCACCGTATCCGCCTCTTTGCCGCGCTCCAAGCGACTGCGGTACTGGTCACGCTCACCGCTACCAGCCAAAGTATCGCTCTCCAAAGATTTGTTGCGCCGTCCTTTTTTACCATTGGTATCCTCAGCGCTTTGCACGACCTTGACACGATTTTCCGTCCAACCGGTTTCAATGATGCCGGCAGCTTGATCCTCGCTATCCAGGGTAAAACCGTTCTCAGCCCAGAACGATTCCAAGACACGCCAAACGTTTTCCGGACTATCTTTCACAACCAACCAGCGTTGCGTTCCTGCACGTTCCATATGCACGCCCGCGCTGACCGGCAACACCGGTCTTTCTAGCGAGGCAATGCTGGGTACAGCAACTTTCCCGGCTTGAGGATTGGCCGCCCCGCCCTGCGGAACCTTATATACCTCACCGTCCACGGGTTTGATCAGATCCGGCGGGACTTCCAAATTAGGGGATTGCACCGCACCGGCCTGGTAATCAACATGCTTTTCGGCAAACATACCGCAACCCACCAACGACAACAACATCGCACCGGTCATTCCAACTTGCAAAACTTTCATTGTTTATCCTATTTGTGAGTGATGACGCCAGCCTGCAGCATCGCTTGTTCAACTACTGAGTAAGCCGACGGTGACAGCGGGGTAAGCGGCAAGCGGAATGTGTTCTTCATCTTGCCCAAGCGCGCGACGGCCCATTTGACCGGGATTGGGTTCGCTTCGACAAACAAGTGGCGATGCAGACCCAGCAAGCGGAAATTGATCTCGCGCGCCTTGGCGAGTTCGCCGTTCAATGCCGCGACACACATCTCGTGCATCAGCCTGGGGGCGACGTTGGCCGTCACCGAGATCGTACCGTGCGCGCCGAGCAACATCAGCGCCAGCGTGCTGGCGTCGTCACCGCTATAGATCGCAAAATCCCTGGGCGCACGCGCCAACAGGTCACTGCCGCGCTCGATGTTGCCGGTCGCGTCTTTTATCCCGACGATGTTGGGTATCTGCGCCAGACGCAGCACGGTATCGTTGTGCAAATCCGCCACCGTGCGGCCCGGTACGTTATACAAGATGTGCGGCATGTCCACCGCCTCGGCGATGGTCTTGAAGTGTTGATACATGCCTTCCTGAGTGGGCTTGTTGTAGTAAGGCACTACACTCAGCGACGCATCGGCACCCGCTTTTCTGGAGAAGGTTGCCAGTTCGATCGCTTCTCTGGTCGAGTTTGCACCGGTACCCGCGATGATAGGGATGCGTTTGGCGGAATGTTTGACCGCTTCGGCGATCAACAATTCATGTTCTTCCACATCGACAGTGGGCGACTCGCCGGTCGTCCCGACCACCACAATGCCGTCCGTGCCCTGATCGATGTGAAAATCGATGAGCGCCCTGAACGCCGGCAGATCCAGACTGCCGTCTTCAAACATCGGCGTGACGATTGCAACAATACTACCCTTGATCATTTTCATCTTCGCTCGAATCGAAAGCGCGCATTCTAACCTAACGGGCATGGCAAATATACCGCTCCCGAAGTTGCAAACCGCCCCTTTTGCAGATGCAGCGGCCTGAACTTTTCACCAAGAAGCCATCATGTCAACACAGGCTTTCGCTGCATATCCCGCCAGTCTGCCGCCGAAATACGGGTGAGGCCCGGGTGAATCTGGTACCGATGACCCTGATCACACCAAAGGCTTGCGCGACAAAAGCCTCATGGCTGTGGAATAATGTGACCACTGTTGCATCTACCCGCTGTCATGCCCGCAAACACCCTGTCCACTTTGCACCCAGGCGACATCGCCACCATCATCACGATACACGCTGAAGAAGCATTGCATCAGCGCCTGCTCGCACTCGGTTTCCGTACCGGCAAGCAGATCGAGCTGATACGCAAAGCCGGTTTTTCCGGACC